>Ga0136617_10005196_pt1 | contig 11637 bp, 12 predicted proteins | sample AntDrymUQ3222106_2_FD_129672 | JGI IMG/M metagenome (GOLD analysis project Ga0136617, IMG submission 129672) | Polar desert sand microbial communities from Dry Valleys, Antarctica - metaG UQ322 (21.06) | ecosystem: Environmental > Terrestrial > Soil > Desert | place: Antarctica: Dry Valley...
ACTCTTAATCCGTAGGTTCAGGGTTCGAGTCCCTGGCGACCCACCCGTGCTGACCTGCACAAACACCCCCAAAGCAAAGGCCCCCGAAGTGTTTCCAGGGGCCGGTGCTGCCCAGGTGCTGCCATAACTGTGAGAGTTCTCAGAGACCCAGTGCATCTCCGATGGCGTTGGCCGCCTGCTTGCGTCCCTCGTCCCGGTCGCTCGAGAGCAAGATTCCATGGTCCTGGTATTTGGCATCGGGCTAACGGATGTGGTGAAGGGCAAAGCGGCGTCGTCGGACGCTCTTCTGCCTAGTTCAGATTACGACGTCCCAGGCTTCATCGCGAAGATTAAGTCCTTCAAGCCCTTTATGGTCGCGTTCAACGGCAAGCAAGCCGCCACCCGCAAGGCCCTGATTGCCTATCCCCTCGGGGCAATCCCGACCCTCTCTTCGCGCGCTAGTGGCCGGCCGCAGGCATTGTTCGGGGCAAGCCATCTTCCTCACCTAGAGATCGAGGCTTCGTTCGATGCCTTGGTCGTCGTCTCGCGAGCGGTCGTGGCGGCGGTCGTTCCGGTCCTCGATGTCTCTCTCGATCTGCGCTTTCTCGTGGCGCTGCTCTGTGTTGCGCGGCTCGCCACCGAGTGCTCTGTTTCGATCCTTGATCCGTTCGACGTTGTGCGAGGTCTGTTGCATCACCCACCGCTGTCGCTCCTAGCAAGAAGGCCGACGCGGTCGTTCGCCTGTTGCGGGGTGTAGCGCTCCATGAACTCGATGACGGCCCGGCGCAGCTCCTCTAGGTCGTCGTAGAGCTTGACCCATAGGCACTGTTCCTTGAGCTACGCCGCGGCGGTCGAGACGATAGCAGCGTGATGGTTAAGGTTAGGAAAGTGTCCAAGGAATCGGGTCCGGTTCAGGGGGTGATTCCCCCCCTGTGCGCGGTTTGGGCTGCCCCCTTCGCATGAGTCTTGCGAGCGGGAGGCGTCTACGGATTAAATATCGAGCACCTCGCCTCTATCTCTTCTGGCGCGTGAATGGGTAAGAACGCCATCACGTCGCCGGCATTCGGGCACACTACCGCCAGTCGTGCCGCCACCCTTGCATCTGTTCGATCTCAGCCTCCTGGGCCTCGATTATTTGGTCGGCAAGATCTTGGACTGCTGGCAGCGAACCTTCCTCCAGTTCGGTTTCGGCCATCTCGATCGCCCCCTCGTGGTGCTCGATCATCATCTCTGTGAAGGTGAGGTCGAAGGCCCGACCCTCCAGCCCCATCAAACCTTTCATTTCTTCTTCGGTCATCATTCCAGGCATGGTCATATCGTCATGTCCACCGCCGTGGTCCATACCACCCGCGGCAGGCTCCTCACCCCACTCTTCGAGCCAGGCGGTCATAGTGTCTATCTCACTGCTTTGACTCGAGATGATGTCTTGGGATAGCTGAACGAGCTGGGGCCGCTGAGTTCGATCGTCAACGAATTTTGCCATCTCAACTGCTTGTTCGTGATGAGGAATCATCTGTTGTACGAAGTTCACGTCGGCAGAGTTCGGTTCGGCCGCTGCATCCTGACTACCACCGTCGCTCTGTCCACAGGCGGCGAGGAAGACAGCCAGAAGAAGGGCCGCCGCTATTCGGCGCATTTTTTACCTCCGTTGTTTGAGTGACTAAGACCGGTCAGACCCTCGAAATCAGGTCCGGGAGATGCAGAGCACTGTCAACGAAGGGGATCGGGCGAGCGGCCGAAGCTGCGTGGCTTTGACCCTCGATGTGAGCGTGAAGGACGCTGCCCTTCCCTTGCTCCTACGGACCAGAAGGCACAGGAAGGCCGCCACACAAAGGATGGCGAGGCAGGTGGCCGCCATGGACAGCAGTCCAGGGTTGTCATGGAGGTCGCTCGACCGGCTCGCAAGCGCATTTGGGGACGATGCGATCGCACCCGCCATATCGCCGTGCATCGCCGGGCCTGGCTGCAGCGAGGTCTCATGTCCCGGCTCGAACATCTGGCTGTGTCCGGAACCAGCGAGCATGAGCAGGTGAAGAACGAGCAAGCCTCCCATCGCCAGCTTCAAAGCCTGAGATCGCACCACAAAGTCATCCTAGGTCACTGGGTCCGCTTATTGCTTCAGCTACCGATCGTCGAAAGGACTTAAGGATCGCTCCGGCACCATCTTTCGGTAAGAGGCCTTAGAGCTTGATGACTCGGCCACCATCGAGGTTCGTCACAGGAGGATCACTCCGACGGACTCTATGGCGACATCGGTGCATGGAGCGAACGGACACCCCGTGGGACTCTTTGTTCGCACTTGAATTTGGTCTCGGCTGGTTCCTCTAGCGAATGGACCACCCCCGACCAAACGGACTATTCCCTAATGATCGAGGCGAGCAGCGTCCCCCAAGGTCGAGTTTCCCTCGAGGAAGTCGACGCCGTCGATCTCGGAGCGACCCGGCCCTGTGTAGCGCAGCACGTAAAGCCCGTTCCGGACATCAATCAGGTATATGAGCCCGTTTCTGATGATCGGATAGCTCCACATGACCACCTTATTGAGCCCCTGGCTCAGGGCGGGATCCTCGGTATCGACATCTTCGAGAGGCTCGGGGGAGAAGAATCCGGTTTGGCGTGGCGCGGTAGGGTCGGCGAGATCGAAGACCTGCACCCCGCCCGAATGCCAGGTAGTGATCCCCAGCCTTCTCAATATCGTTGGGTTGTGAGCGGAGTAGCTCGTGAAGTAAGTGTTGGCGGGATCCTGCCCCGAAGGGCCTTCACAGTACGCGTCGGTGTTCTCTTCGAGCTTGTACTCGCCCACTAACTCGGGGCGAGTTTCGTCAGAGGTGTCGATGACGTGTGCCCACCCCCATGGACACCCGTGGTCCTCGAATGCGAAATCGTCCAGCAGATCACCATAGATCTCGTCCGTGGCCACCACTAGGTCCCGCCCAAAGACCTTCACGGCCGAATGCACGGTCTGGTTCGGCCACATCGGACTGTTGGCCACGGGAGTAAGCAACTGGAACCGAGGGTTTTGAGAACCGGCGGCGACCTCACTCGAGTTCAGAATCAGGAACCCGCCTCCCAAATAGGCGAGGTAGGTTCGGCTCCCGTCAACCGAGACGCTCATGGAGTGGAGAGCCACGTCCTTCGTCTCGATGTCCTCGGACGTATACAAAGGGTTAGCAGTGAAGCTCGCCACCTCTTGGAAGACCCCTTGACGAGCCTTGGAGATATCGGTGACGAGCAAGTTGGGCGTGTCGTCATCGGGCGACTCCGAGCTGTGCGGCACGGAGATATAAAGGAGGGCGCGTCCCGGCTGCTCCGGATCATCCCACAAAAACATCTCATGCGGTTTGTAGCTCGATTCATAGGTTGCGATCAGCTTGGGATGCTTGGCGTTGGAACCCGATAGGTCGTAAAACTTGAAGTCCCAAACGTCCTCCCCGGCTGCACAGGCATGAATAAGCGTGCTGCACGCGAAGTTCATGACGATCAGCAGCTTTTTCTCGGGCCAAACGCGCAGCTCGCGTGCGCTTTGGGAAGGTGTTCCCTCGTGGGGTGGTCCGATCTCGCCAATCACTCTGGGATGACGGGGGTCGCCAATGTTAACGACGAGCACGCCGGCACGTTCATGTCCAGCGGATCCATCCGTACGGTTGCCAACGTAGAGAAAGTCCTTGTACATCGCCGGCGCCGCATTCATACCCCGGGCGCGCAGAGAGCTGTGCCCAACTAGCTTCAAGTTGTCGGACGTTCCAGGCTCGGTCACCGAGGCCGTGCTGAAGACTTCGTGCCGAGTATCCATCGAACCGCGACCCAGGGCGGCAACGGGTACCGCCAACACCGCCATCGCTACAGCGAGCACCAGCACCCTACGCTTCATACCTCTCCCCCCCTGTGTGACGCCCGGTGACGGGCGAACACTAGCACTTTGAGCCCCATCGAGGGGGAGCGGTTCCTACTTGATGCCGAAACGTAAAGCGGCGACCGACTAGATAAAATGGCCTACAGGAAGCTCCTGATCCACGCCAGCAGTTCTGGAATGTCGATCCTCTGTGAGTAGGTTACGCCGGCGCAGTTGCTGTTGGTCACGTACGAGTTGACCGCTAACACTGTGTCGGTCCCTCCGAGGAGGTCGGGACCTCCCGAATCACCGAAGCAGGTTCCTCCCTTGCCGCCCCCTGGGTTCGCCGTGAGACGGATGAACTCGTCGCTGTGCACGAAGCTTCCTGGAACAAGCTGAGTCTCCGCAAAGAGACGTACCTTCGGACCACCCCATACCGGTGGGCCTCCTCCGCTGGATCGAGCAGAAACGCCGTAGCCGACGACGTCGATCACCGTCCCCTGTTCCAGGGTATCGACCAACCCCGTGGTCGGCAGCTGCGCATACTCGCCGACAACGCTTGTAGGGACCGGCTCTGTCAACACGATGACACCAACGTCCCGCTGTGCGAACCCGGGCAACCCTTGACCGCACCCAAAGCAGAAGTCGGGATTTGTGTAGGGAACGCCGTCGTAAGACGTCGTTCCCGGATACGGGTACTCAGGGTTGCCCTCTACGACATCGTCGAACCAGATCGCTGCGGCGTCAGCCCCGTCCGTGCAATGTCCTGCGGTGAGCACCACGGTCGGGGACAGGAGTGAAGCGCTGCAGCGGTGCGTCGGCTCCAGCACGCCTTCTTTGTTGAAGCTGTAGAACACTGCAAGTCCAACATAGGGGTGCCTGCCGGCGTCCGGTTCGCCATTGGTGATGGCCACCGCCGGCAGGCCACCGAAAAGGAGAATCGCAAGAGCGATCACCATTGTCGTGGCGAGGTTGCCGACCTTGGCATTGGCCTTCATGAACCTTTTGTCGGCAGCAATGGACTTTTCCTTGAAGGGACCCAAAGGGCGAGCTCCATCAGGGTTTGGGCGAGGTCGCCACTTCCGATGACCTGAAGGTCCTTGCCTGGCTGCTCCTTCGGCTTGGCCACTTCTTAGCTTGCGGGTAGCACCCCTCGAGCGATTGCGGTGACCAATGCCTTGTGGTCAAGCTCGGTCTGGTCCGCATAGGCGGACGCAAACCGGCACATGGCTTGTTCGACTTTGTCGCTGCGGCCGAGGTAGCCGGCGATCATTGATGCGCCACTTGTCCGAGCGTGACCTTTAGCGAGGAGAAGGCCACAGATCCCTGCGTAGTCCGCGAGAGCCGGTGCATCGATCCCCTCGATCGTGATGGCGCCTTTCATATCACGGAATTGACGGACGTAGAACTGGTGATCTGCGACCGTCGTCCACCCGAGGAGGGCGTCGCTAACCGTCTGGAGCGCCTGCTGATATTCCACCACCCTCTGCCCTTGATGTTCGTGCCAAGCTGAATCACCATGTACGTGGCGGGCGACGACTGACCGCCGAGCCTGCTTGAGCTGAAGGAATACGACATCGTCAGGACTGCTGCCCTCGCAAAGCGCCACATAGGCGCGTAAACCGACGGATCCGACCCCAACGACCTTGTGAGCGATGTCGATAAGTGTGTAGCCGGCCAGAACACGTGCCGAGTTGGAAGGCAGTGTTCGTAGATAAGCATCGAGTGCGACCGCGATCTGATCGGCTTCGGAAGGATCAAGACGGGTGATGAGCGGTGGCTCCTCTACGATCCGGCGGGTCCCGTCGTGCCGTTCTGTGAAACGGGGCAGCGCCCTATCGCTGGTGCGCCGCTTGGCCCTTTCCGCTGCTCGCTCGATTTCCTGCAGCAGCGTGTCCTGAGTCGCAGTCACTCGCAGGCGGTCGAGGTCGAGCCGCTCGTATGACCGCGCCAGCAGCGGCTGCTCGGCAAGGTATGCCACCTGGTGGCGATAGGCGGCGACGCAGTGGGTGACGGCTTCCCGGCACGCCTTTTCAGACGATCCGTTCTGGCGTCCCGCAACCCAGACGCTCGTCACCAACCTGCGCAGGTCCCATTCCCAGGGTCCCGGGTGCGCCTCGTCGAAGTCGTTCAGGTCGAAGACCAAGTCCCGCTCCGGAGAAGCATAGAAACCGAAGTTGCCGAGGTGAGCGTCACCGCAGATGACCGGATTTATCCCCGTGGAAGGCAGGCCGGCGAAGTCCTCGGCCATGATGCCCGCACTGCCGCGTAGGAACGCATACGGAGAAGCGACCATGCGCTCAATGCGAACCGGGATCAGGCCCTCCAGACGTCCTCGATGGGTTTCTGCGATCTGCTGGACTGGATCCCGGCGGCCGCCGGTCAAGCTCCACTCGCCCAGCGCCGGCCGGGGAACCCGTTGGCGCAGCTCCCGGCCGAGCGCGTAACGCTCTTGTCGTGGAGTGGCCGTCCGGCGCAGGGAGGCGAACCCCTCGCCATCGGCCGACGCCAGGACCACATGCCGGCCGTGTCCTGTGGAGGTGCCGCGACGCTGCGGGCCCGGCGCATTCATTGGAGGGCGAGCCTACAAGCCGGCCCCTGTTGCCCGGTCAACCAGCCATCACTCCGGAGGACCTCACCCAACCCTGGTCTTTGACGACGGAAGGGTGACCCATAGCGAAGAGTGAGCGGAACCATTTCCACAGACGACGGAATGCACACAAACGCTACTCTCTGTCATCGTAACTGGAAGAAACAGGGTAGACTGCCTACATAGCGATCGATCGGCGGTCGCACTTAAAGGGGGCAACAAATGAGGAAACGGATCATGAGTGTCTTGGCGCTCAGCCTGGCTCTCGCTTCGCTCACGGCCGTAATGAGCCCGGCGATGGCGTGGGAAAGAGGCACCGAGGGCTGCACACCAGGATATTGGAAGAACCACCCAGAGATCTGGGTCGGCTATTCCCCCAGCCAAACGGTTGCCAGTGTCTTCGACGGCGAGGACGCCTCATTGAGCGATGCCACTCTGATCGAGGCACTCGGCTTCAAGGGTGGATCTGGCCTAGTCGGCGCCGAGCGAATCCTGCTCCGTGCGTCCGTGGCGTCGCTCCTTAGCGCATCTTCGGACATCGATTACGGTTACGGAGCCGCACGGGTCATCAATACGACGAACCGGGCACTCCTCAGCGATAGCCGTTCGCGAATCCTCAAGATGGCAGCGGAGTTCGATCGTCTCAACAACCGTGGGTGCCCGCTCTAAACCCCGGAAGTAACAAGTAAGGCTCAAGAAGGGCCAGGCCCACCGGCCTGGCCCTTCTTGCCGTGGTCGCCCTTGTTGCCGTTGCCTTGACCGGCGCTGTTGCCCTTGCCGTGGTCACCCTTGTTGCCGTGGTCACCCTTGTTGCCGTGGTCACCCTTGTTGCCGTGGTCACCCTTCTTGCCGTGGTCACCCTTGTTGCCGTGGTCACCCTTGTTGCCGTGGTCACCCTTGTTGCCGCGGTCGGCTTCCTTGCCGTGGTCACCCTTCTTGCCGCGGTCGGCTTCCTTGCCGTGGTCACCCTTCTTGCCGCGGTCGGCTTCCTTGCCGCGGTCACCCTTCTTGCCGCGGTCGGCTTCCTTGCCGCGGTCGCCCTCGCCGGGGTGTCCCCCTTCTATGTGTCCCTCGTTCTTGGGCTTGACGTCCTGCCCTTTGTTCACCTGAGCATTGCCGGCGTTTGGTCGCGTTGTTGCAACCACTACATTGGTGTGACTCGATGAGTCGTTCTCTGACTCGCCATTCTGAGCCACCGGGCGTTCTGACGCGCCGGGTTCGGTGCGAGCTAACTCTGCGTCCGAACCGCCGATGGCGCCGTGCGGTTCCTTGGAAGAAGCGGAGGCGTTGTTCTCTTGGGCGGGCTCCGGGTCCGGGGATCGAGACGTTCCGGGCATGACGGCGTGATCTCGGGCCTTATCATCCGCCAGGATCACCCCGGTCGCAAGAGAGGCTTCCGAGGTGCCATCTCGCCTCGCAATTGAGGGAGAGTCGTTCTCCGTTCGAACCTTAGCCATGGAGGACTCGCGATTCGTCCCCTTGCTCTGAAGAATGCCGGCCTTATCCCACAGCTCCGGAGCCCACAGGGCGGAGAACACCGCGAGGGACAGCAGACTGGCCAACGCAACAACCCAACCCAACCCGGGAAGCCGCTCCGTGAGAAGCTCTCGATTGATCACGACTTAAGGCACACGGAGCGGAACGGCTCCGCGGCGCAAGTTGAACCAGTGCGGAACCAAACGAGTTCTCGACCTCCCATCTTCCTGCACAAGTGTGCGTTCGCCCCCCTTGCCGCGCTTGGGTCCATAGCCCTTTGTTTTGACCCTGTCTGCCCTTCATGCTTCAGACTGAAACTATTCCGAGGCTACCTTTTCACACCCTACCGCCTACCAACTCTTTCCTCAGCCCTCGCTCTTTCAAGTAATTTCCAGTGAGCCCCGATGAAGACTAAGACAGTGGTCCTAGACCGGTAGCTCCATCGGAGCTCCAGACAATTAGGTCACAAGCCTTCAAGCGAAACGGCAAACCCGTCGTGAGGCGGGGACGCAAAGCCAGGGACCTCCTTTATGGAGGCAGCCCGGCCACCGAACGGAGGAACCTCGATGTCGCATCAGAAGATCACGAACAAGAAACGGTTGATTCTCGGAGGACTGGTTGTGTCCGGTCTTCTCGCAGGAGCACTTCCAGCCCAAGCCGTAGCACCGGCGGCACCTTACGTCGCCTACACGGCCACTTCGTACTGGAACACGCCACTGTCCGACAATGCGCCCGTCGACGCCAACTCTGGTCGTTACATCAACGAGGCGATGAGCGCATGGCGCACCGGCCGAAACGATGTGAAGTTCAACTACATGCAGATGCGCGGAACCCCGGAGCAGGAGTCCCCGAATGTTGGAGCGCTGCCGCTGTTCATTGCACGGCCCACCGACAGGCTCTACACCATCAACGCACAGGGCCGCACGGTTAGGATTCGCGTCCCTGCGAACGCATTCCCCGGCACCTCCGCCGATCACGCCATGCAGATCATCGACCGCTCGACCAATCAGATCGTCGGCATGTGGCACGCCCGCAGGACCAGTAATGGGTGGACAGCAGATGCGATGGATCGTCAATGGCTCAACTCCGGCGGCATCGTCGAAGGCCAGAACGGTGGAACCAGCGGCAACTTCGGCCACTATGGGGTAGCCGCAGGATCCCGCGTCATCCGAGTCGATGAGGTAAGAGCAGGCAAGATCAGCCACAGGCTCGAGGCATTCTGGCACGAGACCGGGCAGGCGCACTTCTGGCCCATGAATGGGCACGAGAAAGGCAAGAACGGTATCGTACCGGAGGGCATCGTCATCCGGATCAAGCCGTCGGTCGACTTGACCAAGAGAGGCCTCAACCCGGCCGAGCTGGTTATCGCGACTGCCTTCCAGGACTACGGCGCAATCATCGGTGACAACTCGGGTGTCTCATCGCTTCACCGGGTGCATTCGCCGGGGCAGACTGGAAAGCGCTTGGCGTCACGAGTGACTCGCTGAAGACGATCCCCTGGACCGATTGGGAGTTCGTCAAAGGCGGCTACGACCCACGCTAGAAGGCTGAAGCCGAGCTAAGCAAAACAGTCTAGGCAGCGGGGCCCGCAATTCTCACGGGCCCCGCTTCTTGCGTCATCCCGACAGGGGGCGTCTCGCAGGAATGGCAACGGGATGGCCCAGGAGGGGTGAGCGTCCCTTGAAGCACACGCCGACCAGAGCACTTCATCCCATGGACCGCCCTAACCCCTAAATGGACAGTGGGAGCAACTCCGGCGATCTGACCTTTCCCCGGCAGGCGATGGAATGGGGGATCAGGCTTTGATAACTCGCCGAACTGGCCGGGGACCCTCCTCCGCACGAACGGACCCGCGTCTCGAACCGGGCCTGCCATCCGGGAACCCGGTACACGGTGCGGAAGACGCCGGTGCGTCGGGGGTGGAACTTCCAGTAGCGCCACTGCGTCGTGGCCTTACCTCGGGCCGAGAACACGACCCGATCCTTCGGACTGAAGACGCGTACCTCGAACCATCGAGGCCCTCCGCTGTAGGCCTGGTACCAGACTCCTGTCTTGATCGCCGCCCCCCCGACACAGATGCGCCCTTTGGGCTTGTTCACCAGGACATCCGCTCGAGCCGGGCCCATCACTGCCAGAAATAACAGCGACATCAGCGCTGCGGCAGTCAGCCGCGTTTGGATTCGCCGCGTGCCGGCTTGGGGTAGGTGAGTGCCCAACTGTGGAGCGGTCATGCTTTCCTCTCGGGTGGACCGGTAACCGGCCCATTTGATTCCTCATCCCACTTTAGCCATCCCAACCACGTAAGTGGTTACAAAAGGGATGAATTCTGCTCTCAATTTCTCGAGGGCCGTATCGTTTTCGATTCGTGAGTTGGCCACACGGTGCGAGGGGCCAATGAGAGTGAGACTTGGAAATCCCGGAACCGCGTCGAGCCGACCTAGGCGGTGTGCTGTCCACCCCGTTAGGCTCAAGGGCAGTTGGACGCCGGTTTTGGAGCGAGAGTGGCGGAATTGGCAGACGCGCCGGCCTTAGGAGCCGGTGTCTTCGGACGTGGGGGTTCGAATCCCCCCTCTCGCACGATCCTCCAGAGCCGCCCGCAGGACCTGCGAGACGGCCCGGAGGACTCGCCCACCTCGTTCTACTTCCTTATGCGTTGACCCCGTAGGCCTCGCGCAGCCCATCGCACTCGATCTTCTTCATTTGAAGCATCGCCTGCATCACGCGGTTAGCCCGGTCTTTGTCCTCGTCCTGAAGAAGCTCCCCCAGGAGTTTAGGGATGATCTGCCACGACAGGCCGAACTTGTCCTTCAGCCAGCCGCACTGGCTCTCCTGGCCGCCGTCGGCGGTGAGCTTGTCCCAGTACTCGTCGACCTCTTCTTGCGTTTCGCACTCGACGAAGAACGAGAATGCCTCGTCCAACTTGAACTGAGGACCGGCGTTCAGCGCGATGACCCGCTGTCCCTCCACCTCGAAGGTGACGGTCAGCACGGTCTCGGTGCCACTCGGACCCGTGTCGTTGTAGCGGTGCGTCTCCAGGATCCGAGAATTGGGGAAGATCGAACAATAGAGGTTCGCGGCCTCCCCCGCTTCCTTGTCGAACCAGAGATGTGGCGTGATGCTCGGCATCTGCTCGTCCTTTCTGCTCAGGCTTTTCGCTTCCTTGGTACTTGCTTCTGTGTAGACGTCCCGGCGGCCGTAAATTCATCGGTCCCCGGGCCGCCGTTTGTCTCCCCGGGGGCGGTAATTTCTATTCGCCGGTACCGCCTTCCGGATCAAAGTGGCGGGCGGGCCGGCCCAGAGCTTGACACGCCGGTCTCGTTGGGGCTGTCCCAACCGTCGGACTCAGAGTTGCGACAGGCTAAGTGGCCGCATGCTTTGCCGAAAGCTGCACGAGCTCTTCTTGGAAGTCGAGCAGCGGTTCTTCGCCGTCCGGGCCCGGATGAGTCCAGACACCGTCGGCCCCCAACTCCCAGGCGAAAGTGTTTCGCGAAAACGCCAGCTCGAGCAATGACTTGATTCGCTCGGACAGCTCCGGCGCTTTGACGGGGGCCAGCACCTCTACCCGCCTGTCGAGGTTCCGGTGCATCACGTCGGCGCTGCCGATGTAGATCTCCTCGTCCCCCCGATTGTGGAAGTAATAGATTCTGGAGTGTTCCAGGAACCGTCCGAGAATGCTTCGGACCCTGATCGTCTCGCTTATGCCCTCCACGCCCGGCCGCAGCGCGCAAATGCTGCGTACGAACAAGTCAATCTCGACACCGGC
>Ga0136617_10005197_pt1 | contig 11637 bp, 3 predicted proteins | sample AntDrymUQ3222106_2_FD_129672 | JGI IMG/M metagenome (GOLD analysis project Ga0136617, IMG submission 129672) | Polar desert sand microbial communities from Dry Valleys, Antarctica - metaG UQ322 (21.06) | ecosystem: Environmental > Terrestrial > Soil > Desert | place: Antarctica: Dry Valley...
ATGGACGTCCAGACCGACGACCGCGCGCTGGCCGAGCTCGAGCGCGACGCCGCCGAGCAGGCGGCCGAACCGCCGCCCGACGGCGCCGATGGCCAGCCGCCGCCGGCCGACCGGCCGCCCGGGCTGACGCAGCACGCCAACCGCGTACTGGCCTGGGTCGCGTTGGCAACCGGGAGCGCCTCGGCGATCGCGCTGGCGCGCTACACGGGTGTCGTCGGCAAGGGCGGCGTGGCGGACGTCCTGCGCGCCGGGGTGGCGACGGTGGCCGTGTTCGGCCTCGCCGGCTTCGGACCCACGCGGCTGCTGCTGCCCGTGGGCCTGCGCCGCTTCGAGCTGCTCTGGGTGCTGCCGGTCGGCGCGGTCTTCACGGCGCTCGAGCTGACGGTCCTGGTCTACGCGCACGTGCCGTTCGAGGCCGCGCTCGCGCTCGTCCTGATAGGCAGCGCGGCGCTCGCGGCGTGGGCTTGGCGGCGCGACCCGGGGCTGCCGGCGGCACGCTCGGTGCCCGCCGGCGCGGCGTCCTGGCGCACGCTGCTCGTGGCGCTCTACATCGCCCTGCTGATCACGCTGGTCGCGCTGCTGCCGATGTTCCGCTCGGGCTTTGCGACCGTCATCGGCAACGGCTCGGACGCGCACCTCGCGGTCGGCACGGCGATGTTCCTGCAGGACAACCGCCCCGGCACCGTCAACGTCGACGAGCCGGTCGATCACGTGCCGCTCGTCTGGCGCTCCAAGCCGCCGATCTACCTCGCCTTCGGGGCAGTCGCGAAGGTCGCCGGCATGCCGCCCTACGCCGTCATCGCGACGCTGGCGGGGGCGCTGCTCGCGCTCGCGGCGCTCGGCTTCTGGCTGCTGGCGCGCGAGCTGCTCGGCGCCGGCGCGTGGACGGCGGCCGCCGTGATGACGCTGGTCGGCCTCAACCGGATGGCGCTCTTCACCGCCATGCACCCGTACTTCAACCAGATCTGGGGGTTCATGGCGATGCCGTTCGCGATCGTGCTCGCGTGGCACGTCGTGCGCCGCGGCTCGCTCGGCGGCTGGATCCTGCTGGGGGCGTTCCTGGGGCTGCTGGGATTCGCCTATCCGCTCGCCCTGCCGATCCCGCTGATGTCGGCGCTCGTGTTCGTGGCCTTCGAGCGCCACCGGCGCGGGCTGAGCCTGCTGGCGCTGCCGCGCCTGCGCAGCCGCCGCGACCTGCTGTGGGTCGTTCCGCTGTTGCTGTTGCTGCTCTCGGTCCCCGTCAAGGGCGTCTTCGAGAAGGCGGGCTCGGTGCTCAGCCTGCTCAACCACGGCGGCGGCCTGAGCAACTGGGGCGGTGACCTGGGCAGCTTCATCCCCGAGCGCTACTTCGTCGGCCTGATCTACACCCCGACCGCCGACGTCGCCGTGCTGCTGCTGCTGGTCGGGCTCGTGCTCGGGCTGCTGCGGGCGTCCAGCGAGGTGCGCTGGGGCCTCGGCGTGGTGCTGACCTTCGGCCTGATCGCGACGATGATCTTCCGGCCGCTGGACTACGGCTGGTACTTCCACTTCAAGACGCTGGCGTTCGTGGGCCCGATCGCCGTCGCGGTCGCCGCCATCGGGCTGGCGCGCTTCCGGCGCCCATGGGTCGGCGCGATCGCAATCCTGCTGCTCATCGGCGCCACCCGCACCGCCGCGGCCGGCGAGCTGGGCACGACGTTCGACCAGCTGCCCAGGAGCCTGCTCGAGCTGCGCGCGGTCGACGCGCGCCTGGCGCCCGACGCCTCCGTGCGGCTCGACATGCCGGCCGACGGCCGCATGCTGTGGGCGGGCATCATGCTCGCCGGCCAGCCGTTGTGCTCGCAGAAGCCGGTGCTGGAGACAAGCTACCCGCATGTCCCCGTCTCGCGCGCGGCCGACTACGTGCTCGTCGACAACGACCTGCGCAAGCCGTTTGACGCCGTCGGCCCGCCGGTCATGACGCTCGAGCGCTTCGAGCTGTTTCACCTGCGCCCGGGGCTGCCCGCCGGCGACCGCTGCTCGCGCCGCATGGTGCAGAACGTCGAGCGGTTGCAATGAGATGTGTCCGCCGAGGCGTGCTCGTGCTCGCCTGCGCGCTGGCGGCGTCCATGCCCGCCGCCGCGCCCGCGCTCGCACAGGAGCCCACCACGGCGTTCGCGGCGGACTCCACCCAGCTTGGCGTGATCAGCCTGCTGTTCTGGGGCGCGCAGGGCGCGGAGGTGCGGTACTTCGAGCGCGTCGGCGACAAGCTCGAGCCGCTCGGCCGGGCGCGCTCGGCGGCCGGCGCGGCGACGATCCTCAAGGACGTCACGACGTGGTCGTGCGATCGGCTGCGGCGGCGCTTCGAGGCCCGCGCGACGCTGCCCGACGGCAGCACGGCGACGGGCGCGTACGGCGTGCGCACGCCGTCCTGCGCGCAGCGCTTCAGGATCGAGGCGCCCGAGCGCGTGTCGCCCGACGCGCTGGCGCGGGTGCGGGTCGTCGATCGCTGGAACATCGGCGGGATCCGGCCGCAGCTGTGCATCACGCCGCCTGAGGGCGAGCGCGCATGCAGGAGGCTCGCCTTCGCGCGCGCGGTCACCGTGGCGACGCGCCGCTTCCGCGCGGAGCAGCGCGGGCGCTGGCGCGTGGAGCTGCGCGTGCGCGACCACCGCGTGCGCCGCGACGTCGCCGTCGGCGGCGACGCGGACGTGCGAGCCACCACGCTGCCGACGGTGCTCGCCACGGGCGACTCGACGATGCAGGGCATCGACAGCTACCTGTCCGACGAGCTCCTCGAGTCCGCCACGCTGCGCAGCGACGTGCAGCTCGGCAGCGCGATCAGCCGCGGCACGTTCTGGATGGACCATGCCGCCGTGCAGACCAAGCGCCTGCGCCAGCGCGTCAGCGTGATCTCGATCGGCGCCGCCTTCGACGGCTTTCCGCTGGAGCCGTCCGGCGGCGCCAAGGTCGAGTGCTGCGAGGAGCCGTGGGTGGCGCTGTACGCCGCGCGCGTGCACACGATCATGCAGACGTACCTGCGCCGCGGGCGTGGCCGCGTCTTCTGGCTCACGCCGCCGCTACCGCGCGATCCCGTCCGGCTGAAGATCACGAGCGCGATCACGATCGCGATCGAGCGCGCCGCCGCGGGCCTGGAGGGCGTGAAGGTGATCCGCGTCCACGAGCTGTTCTCGCCGGCGGGCACCTACACCGAGATCATCCGCTACCGCGGCCGCGACGTCCGCGTGCGCGATGCCGACGGCGTGCACCTCAACACCTCGGGCACCGCGATCATGGCCCGGCTGCTCGCCCCGCAGATCCGAGCGGCGATCAAGGAGACGCAGCCGCGGCGCTGAGCAGCGCGGCACTGGGACAACTCCGTTTGCGCCGGGATGCGCACGCGAAAGTTTGCCGTCGCGAGATCGGCGGGTACGCGTCGCGCCGATGACGTCTTCACAGCAGAGCACGCCTGACTGGGAAGGTCAAACGCTGCTCGACCGCGCGGGTGAGAAGATCGGCACGATCGAGGAGATCTACCTGGTCGAGGAGACGGGGCGTCCGGAGTGGGCGCTCGTCAAGCTCGGCCGGATCGGCCGCCGCACGACGCTTGTCCCGATCGGCAGCGCGACCGCGACCGCCGACGGCGTGCGCGCGGGGTACGAGAAGTCGGTCGTCAGCGAGGCGCCGGCGCTCGACGGCGACGGCGATCCCTCGGAGGAACAGGTGGCGGCGATCTACCGGCACTACGGCATCGGCGCGCAGGCGCCGGGCGACGACGGTGACGGCAACGGCACCCGCACGGCCCAGCGCCGGCACGAGGCCCCGGCCGCCCAGGGCGGCGGCAATGGTGGTCGCCCGTCAGGTGGGCAGGGGGCCTCGCTCGGCCCCACGCTCAAGCGCACGGTCAAGGAGTTCTCCGACGACAACCTCACGCACTGGGCGGCGGCGTTGACCTACTACGGGGTCCTGTCGATCTTCCCCGCGCTGCTCGCCACGGTGTCGATCCTCGCCCTCAGCGGCAGCTCCGCGATCCAGCCGCTGCTCGACAACCTCTCGTCGGTCGCGCCCGGCCCGGCGAAGGAGATCCTGACGAGCGCCTTGCAGGGCCTGCAGCAGAGCGGCAGCTCGGGCCTGTTGTTCGTCATCGCGCTCGCCGGCGCGCTCTGGTCGGCGTCGGGCTACATCAGCGCGTTCATGGACGCCTCCAACGCGATCTACGACATCGACGAAGGCCGGCCGATCTGGAAGAAGCTGCCGCTGCGCATCGGCGTCACCGTGCTGATGGTCGTCCTGCTGGCGGCGGGCGCCGTCGCCGTCGTGCTGACGGGGCCGGTCGCCGAGCAGGCCGGCAGCCTGTTCGGCGTCGGCGACAGCGCGCTGGCGGTCTGGGACATCGCGAAGTGGCCGGTGCTCGTGCTGATCGTCTCCTTCATGCTGGCGGTGCTGTACTACGCGACGCCGAACGTCAGGCAGCCGGGTCTGCGCTCCGTCCTGCCCGGCGGCGTCCTCGCCGTGATCCTGTGGATCCTCGTCTCGGTGGCGTTCGCCTTCTACGTCGCGAACTTCGGCTCCTACAACAAGACCTACGGCGCCTTCGGCGGCGTGATCGTGTTCCTCGTCTGGCTCTGGCTGACGAACCTGTCGATCCTGCTCGGCGCCGAGTTCAACGCCGAGCGCGCCCGCGGGCGCAACATCGCCGCAGGGCACGCCGCGAGCGAGGAGCCGTATCTGCCGCCGCGCGATCGACCCTGAGCGCGCGGGCGAGAACGTCCCGGCGGGCGGCGCTGCGACTTGAAAATCCCCTGAAAACACCAATGCAGACGGCATGCTGCTGCTCGACCGCTACGACTCCATGTGTGGCGCGCACGCCGTGCTCAGCACCGTTCGCCGCGAGCTACGTCTGATCGCCCGCCACCGCCAGATCGCCCGCGGCGAGTTGCGCACGGAGCTGCTTCGTGCAAGTGCTCACATAGGACATCACTGCGACACGCTGCCTCAGACTGCCCGCGCCGGACGCCCGCCCGAGGGACCTTCCCCTCATCGCCGCCGAGTTGACCGTGTGATCGAGCGACAGGTGCGATCCGCGCGGATTCCCCGGTGTCGCTCGATCACGCATGTGGTGCGTGAGCGACACCTGCAGATCGGGCGACGGGACAACGTGTCACTCGATCACGCCGTGTGATGTTCCAGCGGTATCTCAAGAGCGCCCGGCACGACAGCTACCGCCCGAACACGCCCGTGGTGCTCCAGCGGCATCTGAAACGCGCCAGCACGACACGAACCGCCCGAAGGCAGAGGTCCACGTCGTTCAGCACGCGCGGCCGGGGGCCTCGCTGCCCGCCGGATCACGCTGCCGCACACGGGGCGCGACACCTTGCATCATGGCTGCCAGCCGGAGCCGAGGCTGCGAGCGCAGCTGGCGTGGACCCCGCGTGGCCTGGCGAGCAACTCGTGGCCCGTTGTGCTGGGCCGCGGCCGGCCGCCCGGCGCTGGCAGCGTTGACCCGGGCGCCGCGCGCGACCGTGAGACAATCCGTCGCGCCTTGGAGGACGCACTGAACACCCGTCAGCGCCGCGCGGCGAGGCGCCCGTGATCGAGGAGCTCGTGCCCGCGACCGTGACGACGGTCGCGACGCGCGCCGACCTCAGCATCGCCCTGTTCGCGGAGGAGCTGCGCGCGCTCGGTTGCGCGGTGGACGCCCGCCGCCGCGAGTTCGAGACCGGCCGCGCCTGCGCGCGCCGTGCTCTCGGCCGCCTCGGGCTGCCGGCGGTGGCCGTGGCGAGCGGCCCGCACGGCGAGCCGCTCTGGCCGGCGAGCGTCGTCGGCAGCATCACGCACTGCGACGGCTACCGCGCGTGCGCGGTCGCGCGGGCGCAGGACGTGCTCGCGGTGGGGATCGACGCCGAGGTCGACGCGCCGCTGCCGGCCGGCGTGCTGGCGACGATCGCCGGCCCCAGCGAGCAGCGCGCGCTGGGCGCGCACGGCGACGGCGCGTGCTGGGACCGCGTGCTCTTCAGCGCCAAGGAGCCCGCCTTCAAGGCCTGGTTCGCGCTGACCGGGCGGCGGCTGGAGTTCGAGGACGCGGTGCTGCTGATCGATCCCAGCCACGGCACGTTCGACGTCCGGCTGCGCGTCGCCGGCCCGCTGCGCGAGCTGCATGGCCGCTGGGCGGCAGCGGACGGGATCGTCGCGACCGCCGTGGTGGTGGCCCGATGAGCGCGCCGCTGCCGTGGATCCTCTCGGCGCAGGACGAGGGGGCGCTGCGGGCCGCGGCCGGCGAGCTGCGCGCGCATCTGCTCACCCATCCGCAGCTCGACCCCGCGGACGTCGGCTGGTCGCTCGTCCGCCGCCGGCAGCTCGAGCGGCGTGCGGTCGCCGTCGGGGACGACCGCGGCGCGCTGCTCGCCGCGCTCGCCGCGGTCGCCGCCGGCGAGCCGGCGGCGGGCGTCGCGCGCGGCAGCGCGGTCGCGCGGGGGACGCTGGCCTTCGTGTTCCCGGGCCAGGGCTCGCAGTGGCCGGGCATGGCGCTGCAGCTGGCGGCGGCGTCGCCGCGGTTCGCCGCGTCGCTGCAGGCCTGTGAGGCCGCGCTGCGTCCGCACATCGACTGGCAGCTCGACGACGTCCTGCGCGCCGCGCCCGACGATCCGCTCTGGGAGCGCTCGGACATCGTCCAGCCGTCGCTGTTCTGCGTGATGGTCTCGCTCGCCGCGCTGTGGCGCTCCTTCGGCGTACGGCCCGGCGCCGTCGTCGGCCACTCGCTCGGCGAGATCTCCGCGGCCTGCGTCGCCGGGATCCTGTCGCTGGAGGACGCCGCCCGCGTCGCCGCGCTGACGAGCCGCGCGCTGCACGAGCTCGGCGGCGACGACGGGATGGTGCTCGTCGACCTCGACGCCGAGCAGCTCGCCGCGCGGATCGCGCGGATCGGCCGCCTGACGCTCGCGGCCTTCAACGGGCCGCATGCGAGCGTCGTCGCCGGTGAGCAGCCCGCGCTCGACGAGCTGCTCGCCGCCTGCGAGCGGGACGCCATCCGCGCCCGCAGGATCCGCGTCGACGGCACGTCGTCGGTCGCGCACTCCAGCCAGATCGAGGCGATCCGCGAGCGCCTCGCGCGGGACCTCGCTCCGGTCACGCCGCGCCCCAGCGGCGTGACGTTCTACTCGTCGGTCACCGGCGAGCCGGCCGACTACACCGAGCTCGGTCCCGAGTACTGGTATCGCAGCCTGCGCCAGCCGGTCCGCTTCGAGCAGGCGACGCGCGCCCTCGTGCGCGACGGCGCGACGGCGTTCATCGAGTCGAGCCCGCACCCAGTGCTGACCTTCGCCGTCGAGGGGACGATCGAGGCTGCGCCAGGGATCTCGACCGCGGTCATTGCGGTGATCGGATCGCTGCGCCGCGACGGCGGCCTCGCGCGCATGCTCACCTCGGTCGGCGAGGCGCACGCGCACGGCGTCGCGGTCGACTGGACGCCGGCCTTCGCCGCCGCGCGCCCGCGGCTGGTGGCGCTGCCGCTGCCCGAACGCACGCACGACGCACCGCAGCCGTCGCCGGCGGCAACTCCGGGGGAGTCGCTGCTGCCCGCCGCCGAGCGCACCGACACGGCGCTGCTCGCGCTCGTCCGCGAGCACGCCGCCGCCGTGCTCGGCCTGGACTCACCCGCCGCGGTCGCGCCGCGGCGCGCGTTTCGCGAGCTGGGCATGGAGTCGCTGCAGGGCGTCGAGCTGCGCAACCGCCTGGCGCAGGTGACCGGCCTGCGGCTGCCCTCGACGCTCGTCTACGACCATCCCACGCCGGCCGCGGTCGCCGCGCGGCTCGCCGCGATCCTGTCCGGCGCACAGCGCGGCGGGCGCGCGACCGTTCCCGCCCGCGCTGACCACGACGAGCCGCTCGCGATCGTCGGGATGAGCTGCCGCTACCCCGGCGGCGTGCAGTCCGCGCAGGACCTGTGGGAGCTCGTCGCCGCGGGGACCGACGCGATCGGCCCGTTTCCCGCCGACCGCGGCTGGGACCTCGACGGGCTCTACGACCCCGACCCAGACGAACCCGGCACGAGCTACGTGCAGGCCGGCGGCTTCCTCTACGACGCGCCGGACTTCGACGCCGCGTTCTTTCAGATCCCGCCGCGCGAGGCGTCGGTCATGGACCCGCAGCAGCGGCTCGTGCTGGAGACGTCGTGGGCGGCGCTGGAGGACGCCGCAATCGATCCCGAGCGTCTGGCCGGCTCGGCGACCGGCGTCTTCCTCGGCGTCAGCTCGCAGGACTACACGTCGTTCCTGCCGGGCGTCGCGACCGAGTACGAGGGCCTGCGGATGACCGGCTCGCTGACGAGCGTCGTCTCGGGCCGCGTGTCCTATGCGCTGGGCCTGCAAGGCCCCGGCGTGACCGTCGACACCGCTTGCTCGTCGTCGCTCGTGGCGCTGCATCTCGCCTGCCAGGCGCTGCGATCGGGCGAGTGCTCGCTGGCGCTCGCGGGCGGCGTCACGGTGCTCTCCTCGCCGGGGATGTTCGTCGAGTTCAGCCGCCAGCGCGGCCTGGCGCCCGACGGGCGCAGCAAGGCGTTCGCGGCCGCCGCCGACGGCGCGAGCTGGGCCGAGGGCGCGGGCGTGCTCGTCGTCGAGCGGCTGTCGGACGCGCGCCGCCACGGCCACCGCGTGCTCGGCCTCGTGCGCGGCACGGCGACCAACCAGGACGGCGCGAGCAACGGCCTGTCGGCGCCCAACGGGCCGTCGCAGGAGCAGGTGATCCGCCAGGCGCTCGCCAACGCGGGCCTGCCCGCGGGCGAGGTCGACGCCGTCGAGGCGCACGGGACCGGCACGACGCTCGGCGACCCGATCGAGGCGCAGGCGCTGCTGGCGACGTACGGGCAGGAGCGTGCCGGCGGCCCGCTCTGGCTGGGCTCGATCAAGTCGAACATCGGCCACTCGCACGCGGCCGCCGGTGTCGCCGGTGTCATCAAGATGCTCATGGCGATGCGCGCGGGGCTGCTGCCGCGAACGCTGCACGTCGACGCGCCGACGCCGCACGTCGATTGGTCGGCAGGCGAGATCGCGCTGCTCACCGAGCCGGTCGCCTGGGAGCGCGCCGGGCACCCGCGGCGCGCCGGCGTGTCGGGCTTCGGGATCAGCGGGACGAACGCGCACGTCGTGCTCGAGGAGGCGCCCGAGGACGCCGATCGCGACGAAGTCCGCGCCGCGCCGCCCGCAGTGCCGTGGGTGCTGTCGGCCAGGACGCAGGGGGCGCTGCGCGCGCAGGCCCAGCGGCTACGCGCACACGCCGAGGCGCACCCGCAGCTCGAAACCGTCGATGTCGGCTGGTCGCTGGCGGTCGGCCGCGCGCGCCTCGCGCACCGCGCCGCGATCGTCGGCGCAGACCGCGTGGCGCTGCTCGCCGGCCTGGACGCCGTGGCGAGCGGGATGCCCGCCGACGCCGTTGCCACGGGCGTCGCGCACGATCCCGTCAAGGTCGCGTTCGTGTTCCCCGGCCAGGGTTCGCAGTGGCTCGGGATGGCGCTCGCGCTGTGGGACGTCTCGGACGTGTTCGCCGCGCGGATGCAGGCATGCGCCGACGCGCTGCGCCCGCACACCGGGTGGGAGCTGCGCGAGGTGCTCAGCGGCGCGCCGGGCGCCCCCGCGCTGGAGCGGATGGACGTCGTGCAGCCGGCCTCCTTCGCCGTCTTCGTCTCGCTCGCCGCGCTGTGGCGCTTCTACGGCGTGCAGCCCGCCGTCGTCGTCGGCCACTCGCAAGGCGAGATCGCCGCCGCGCACGTGGCCGGCGCGCTATCGCTCGAGGACGCCGCGCGGGTCGCCGCGCTGCGCAGCGCCGCGCTCGTGCAGCTCGCCGGCGCCGGGAGGATGCTGTCGGTCTTCCTGCCGGCCGGCGAAGTCGGCGCGCGGATCGAGCGCTTCGGCGGCCGGATCTCGCTTGCGTCCTACAACAGCCCGCGCTCGACCGTCGTCGCCGGGGAGCCGCAGGCGCTGCGCGAGCTGCTCGCCGAGTGCGAGGCGGCCGGCGCGCGCGCGCGGATGATCGCCGTCGACTACGCGTCGCACTCCCCCCAGATCGAGTCGATCCGTGAGCGCCTGCTCGCCGACCTGGCGCCGATCGTGCCCGTCAGCGCCGAGATCCCGATCTTCTCGACGACCACGGCGGCGCTGGTCGACGGGGCGCAGCTCGACGCCGGGCACTGGTATCGCAACCTGCGCGAGCCGGTGTGCTTCGAGCAGGCCACGCGCGCGCTGCTCGAGGACGGGGTGACGGCGTTCATCGAGTCAAGCCCGCACCCGGTCCTGACGTGGGCCGTGCAGGAAACCGTGGACGCCGTGGCGCCAGACCCCGAGCGCGTCGCCGTCGTCGGTTCGCTGCGCCGCGACGAGGGCACGGTGGCGCGCTTCCTCGCATCCGCCGGCGAGGCGTTCGCCGGCGGCGTCGAGGTCGACTGGGAGGTCGCGTTCGCGGGCGCCGGCGGGCGCCGCGTCGGGCTTCCGATCTATCCGTTCGAGCGCAGCCGCTTCTGGTTTGAGCAGCGCGCCGGAGCGGCCGGCGGCGCCGCGTCGCTGGCGGCGGCCGGCATCGGCGCGGCCGAGCACCCGCTGCTCGGCGCCGCCGTCGAGCTGGCCGGGCGTGACGGCTGCCTGCTGACCGGCCGGATCGCGCTCGGCAGCCACCCCTGGCTGGCCGACCACGTGCACTTCGACGACGTGACGCTGGCGCAGGCGGCGTTCGCCGAGCTGGCGCTGCGGGCAGGCGCCGAGGTCGGTTGCGAGACCGTCGAGCAGCTGACGCTCGCCGCGCCGCTCGTGCTGCCCCCCGCGGGCGACGTGCAGCTGCAGGTGACGGTCGACGCGGCCGACGAGCGCGGCCGGCGCGCGATCGAGCTGCACGCCCGGCGCGACGGCCAGGACGCGACGTGGGTGCTGCACGCGCGCGGCACGCTGAGCGCGGCCGCCGCTGCCGCGCCCGTGCCGGAACCGCTCGCGCAGCAGGCCTGGCCACCGCCCGGCGCCGTCGCGCTCGACGTCGACGAGCTCTACGACCGCCTGGCCGCCGACGGGCGCACGTACGGCGCCGCGTTTCAGACGCTGCGCGCCTGGCAGCTCGGCGACGAGCTGTTCAGCGAGGTCGCGCTCGCCGACGACCAGGCCGCCGATGGCGCGCGCTTCGCGATCCATCCGGCGCTGCTCGACGCCGCGCTGCATCCGGCGCTCGCGCTGCGCGAGCCCGCGGGGGCGCTGCTCGCGCTGCAGTGGTCGGGTCTGCGCGTCCAGCAGCGCGGCGCGCTCGCGCTGCGCGTGCGGATCGCGCCCGGTCCGGGCGACGACGTCCTGCGCCTGACCGCGACCGACGAGCGCGGCGCGCCGGCGCTGTCGGCCGACGCGATCGCGCTGCGCCCGCTGCCGGGCGATCGCGGCGCCGCCCGCCGCGCCGGCGCGCTCGAGGCGCTCTACCGCGTGCGCTGGACGCCGCTCGGGAGTGCGTCTCCCAACGGCTCCTCGCCGCGGCTCGCCGCGCTGGGCGAGATCGGCGGCGCCGTCGCCGCCGGGGGCGAACGGTTCCCCGACCTGGCCGCGCTGGCGGCGAGCGCGCCGCCGGCGGGCACCGTCGTCCTCGCGGCCCCGCCCGACGCGGCGGCTGCGCTCGCCCTGCTGCAGGCCTGGCTGGCCGAGGCGCGCCTGCGCGACGCGC
>Ga0136617_10005198_pt1 | contig 11635 bp, 7 predicted proteins | sample AntDrymUQ3222106_2_FD_129672 | JGI IMG/M metagenome (GOLD analysis project Ga0136617, IMG submission 129672) | Polar desert sand microbial communities from Dry Valleys, Antarctica - metaG UQ322 (21.06) | ecosystem: Environmental > Terrestrial > Soil > Desert | place: Antarctica: Dry Valley...
GCCGCGCGCTCGAGCTCTACGACGCCGGCATCGAGCTGGCAGATCGGATCGGCCATGACTGGGACGCGATCTACGGCCGCGTGCACCAGGCCCTCGGCGTTGCAGAGGCCGATCGGTATGCGGGTTCCCAGGAGCTGCTGCATCTCAACGATCGCGCCCGCGACGCTGGATATGACTATCTCAGGAGCCTGGCGGTTGCGTACTCGCCGCTCGTCGCCTACGCCGCCGGAGACACCGAGGCGGCCCGGTGGGCGCTCGGTCAGGCATCGATACGCCATGACGAGGATGAGCTCGCCTACGGCCCGGCAGCTCACCTTCGCGGCCTTGAGGTCCTGCTGGCGCAGGCGCCGAGCCGCGGCCAAGCGATCCGCTTCGTGCGTGCGCTGGGGCGCTGTGAAGGGCTCAAGGGAAGGCCGCCACTTGTCGTCCAAGCAATCCAGCGACTACGCGCACTCAACCTGCTTGACCTTGTCCAGGCCGAATTCGTCACCCGCTGGGCGGCGCGGTTCGCCCCGGAGGTTCTTGAGCCTCGGACCGGCGAAGAGCTTCGGTTGCGCGCCTGCGACCCCCGGGCCTGCGAAGCCCGGTGCTGCTACGACGGCGTCTACCTCAAGGACGGAGAGCCCGAACGCATTCGCTCGGCCGTCGCATCGGACCCTGAGTTCTTCGCTCATCTTCCTGAGAGCTTCATCGTGCACGGCGAATGGGCCGGAGAACCCGGCGTGAAGACGGCTGTGCGCCCACACACCTTTCATAGCCCGGACTTCCCCGAGCACTTCAACCAGACGCGCTGCGTCTTCGCGTTCGCCGACGGTGCGTGCTCGCTCCAGGCGTTCGCTGCCAGCCAAGGTGACGACCCATGGAAGTACAAGCCACGGGGCTGCTGGATGTACCCGTTTCGGACGGTCGACGGCACCCCACCCCGCCGCGATCAGCGCTTGAGCGCGACCGGCACTTCCTTGGACAGCGCTACCCGGGCTATATGGCGTACACGCCTTGCGGGCAGGAGCGCAGCGACGGCCGGGCCTGGGATCAAACGCTCCAGGCCGAGATCCGGCGAGCAGTTGACGATCCCTGAATAGAGCACATGAGGGAGCTTGCGTCACGCGGTCACGGGCGTCACCGACGCCGGCCGTGGACGTGTGCTCCTCGCGACACCCCACCACCTCACGCTCGTGCGCCTGCCCGCCACCAATAGCCAAGGATTGCCACACCATGCGGGTTGACGTCGCGCCGATCACCGGATCTCAGCCCGGGTCCTTCGCACACCACGTCATCTGCGAACGCCATCCGGCGATCATCCAAGATCTCAAGGACAATCACCCATACCCCCGCCGTCAACAGTCCGTCCTGGACGAGCTCGAGCACGAGACGCTCCACGGCCACACCACACGCCTCCCGGACACCGCGCGCGACCGCGGCTACTGGGACACCTCCGGCGACGCGTTCTACGGCCGCCGATGGACCGACGTCCCGTTTCTGTGGGCCGAAAGCTTCTTCTATCGCCGCCTGCTCGAAGCAGTGCGCTACTTCGAGCGGGGCCCCTGGTACCGGCTTGACCCGTTCCGGGTCAAGAAGACGAGTGAGCTGCAAGACCACCGCGTCTCAGCGCTGCTCGAGCAACTGGACGCCGCCGGACCGCTCGCCGATGCCGACGCTTTCGCCGTGTTCCTGCACGGCGCCGTCTGGGGCAACAAGGCGGACCTGAGCTACGAGATGGGACGTCAGGCCGCCGGCCTGGCCGCATCACATGGCCGCGCACCCCACCTGCTCGTCGACCACACCAGCGCGGCCTGGACCTACATCGCCGAGCAGCAGCCCAAGACGATCATGTCATCGCCGACAACGCAGGCCCCGAACTCATCTGCGACCTGCTGCTCATCGACTTCCTCCTGCGCGAACCAGATCGCACCATCGAGATCCACCTCAAACCCGAGCCCTACTACGTCTCCGACGCAACGCCCGCCGATCTCCTCGACACCGTCCGCCCCCTCGCCACCTCGGGTCCCGCGGCACGGCAGGTCACCGCCAGACTGGCCGACCACATGCGCTCAGACGCCCTGCTCCTCGACACCGATGCCTTCTACCGCAACCCGAACGCCTCGCCGACGCCCCCGCGGAATTGCACGAATGCTACGCAGCCGCCGACCTCGTGATCGTCAAGGGAGACCTCAACTACCGCCGCGTCGTCGGCGACGCCCACCACGACCCAACGACACCATTCGCCGACGCCTGCACCAGCTTCCCCACTCGACTCCTGGCGCTACGCGCCCTGACCTCCGACGTCATCGTCGGACTCAATGCCCAAACGCTCGCCGCACAGAACGCCACCAACACCGCGTGGCGCACCAACGGATCACGAGCGGTCATCCAGAGCCACGGATTGGAGTGGGTAGTCGCCCGCGGCGCGGGAGAACTCGGATGCGACGAGCATGGCGAGCCGATCATCGACCCTTGGCGGGGGCGAGCGCGCGGGCTCGCAGTCCGCTCGTCAGTCCGATGCGCCCCGCGGCGGTGAGGACCAGGTTGCCAGGCGAGAGAACCGTCGTGTCCGGCGCGCGGTCGAGAAGCCCGATCGATTCCGCGCAACGCAGAACGTCAAAGACCGCCCAGGTGACGTCCAGCTGGGAGGGGCGGTGTCCCGCGGATCGCCAGCCCTCGGCGAGGATCGCCGGGTAGATCTGCCGGGCGATCGCGCCGGAGTAATCGACGATCGCGCCGTCCAGGATCAGCGCACTCGCGAGCTCGGCGCATGCCGCGGCGAAACTCTCACCGACGAGCAGCTCCCCGGCCAGCGCCGCAAGCAGCGCCGCCGGGTCGTCACGCAGCTTCCGCCCGCGGGCGGTGGTGATGATCCGCCGGCCAGCAAGGCGAACGAGCCGTAGCCGGCGCAGCAGCCCGTGCAGCTCGCGCAGCATGGCTACGTCGTGCTCGCGGTGGGGCGGCCCGAACCGCTCGCTGTGCCACCATCCCGGCCAGCGCTCGACGGCCTCACGCACCAGCGCGCGGTTCAGGGCGCCGGTTTGGGTCAGGGCGATCCCGTCCTGCCCGCGGTCAAGCAGCCACAACGCCGGCGCGAGCGCGGCGCTGGCGAGTGCGGGGTCGATCGCCGCCGGGTCGAGGCAGACCGCTGGCGCGACTGGTGCGATGATCGCGCGTCGCTCGGGGCCACCGGGCGGGCGCCCGTGCTCCAACCAGCGTTCCAGACGCTCGGCGTGCACCGCCTGCAGGCGTGTCAGCGCGGCGCTTTCGTCTGACGGCTCGCGCAGCGCCGCGTTGGCGACCTGTGCCTGACGACGTCGGAAGCCCGTCGCGCCCACAGCCAGCCGGCCGGCCTCGATCGCTTCCTCAAGCGCGGTCGCGACCTGGTTGCGCACGCACGCCTCCTCCAGGCCCATGACATGGCCCCATGCCAGCAGGTCGGTGTCGGGTGGCTCGATCCCGGAGCCCTCCAGCAGTTCGCGAAAGCGCCGCCATGCATCGGGGTCTTCGTATTCCCAGGCACACAGCAACTGGTCAGTCTCAGGCGAGCGGCACACCTCTGCGTAGGTGGCCGCCCGGCCGCCCAAGTAGTCGAACGTGCGCGCCAGCGCCCCAACCGCCTCGCGCTTGAACTCAAGCGACGGCAGAAGCTTGCGCGGCAGCGTGTACCAGACCAACACCTGCACGTCGTAGCGACGCAGCCGCAGCGGCCCGTACCGCTCCCAGCCCATCCACTCCAGCGCCGCCTCCGCGGCATGGGCCGCATCGAGATCATGCTCGCCCAGCACCGCCACCGCGTCGCGCAACGCCCCCTCGGTCAGCTCAACGGGCACCGGCAAACCCCCGGATCGCTCACGGCCTCACCGCCAACCACCGCAGCGGCGCTCTCGTACCCGCGCCCGCCAGCCACACACCACAACGCAGGAGGGCAAGGGAGAAGATCCGGCACTGCAGGCACGGTCCGCAGTATGTCCGCGGCGACCGGACGCTGTCCAGGCCGCGGCTGCGGCTGTCCGAGGCGAGAACCCGCGCGCGCAGTCCTGAGCGCGGCCCCGCCCAACCGCGGCACCGGCGCCCCACGCGGCTCGCGCGTGACGGCGGTCACAGGCACGGTACGGCCAGCCGCACCCGCGGACACGTGCCACCCGCATTTCCGGAGTGTTGCGGGGATGTGAAGCTGCACAAACAATGAACACGACCGTTCAGACGCTCTCGCAGCAGCAGCCGGTCCTCTGGCTGGAGGATCCCGCCGCCGCGAGCGCGCCGCGCACCGGCGGCAAGGCTGCAGCGCTCGCCGCGCTCGCCAACCGCCTGCCGGTCCCACCGGGGTTCGTCGTCGTCGGCGCGGTCGACCCGATCGCCGTGGAGCTCGCCTACGCCGAGCTCGCCGACCGCGCCGGCAGCGCGGACGGCGAGCCGCTCGTCGCCGTGCGCTCGTCGGCGGCCGACGAGGACGGCCTACAGAGCTCGTTCGCCGGCCAGCACGAGACGATCCTCGGCGTCAGCGGGATCGCCGAGCTGCTCGCCGCGATCGCGGAGTGCCGCGCCTCGGCGCACAGCGAGCGCGCGCTTCACTACCGCCGCGCGAACGGGCTCGCCCCACCGCGCGCGCCGCTGCCGGTGCTCGTCCAGCTGCTCGTCCCCGCCGATGCCGCGGCCGTCGTCTTCAGCGTCAACCCCGTCACGCCGCGCAGCGGCGAGGTGCTCGTCAACGCCGCCTTCGGCTTGGGCGAGAGCATCGTCGGCGGCACGGTGACGCCCGACGAGTGGGCGCTCGCGCGCGGCTCACTCGCCGTCGCGCGGCGCACGATCGCCGACAAGCGCCGCATGACGGTGCGCGCACCCGGCGGCAGCCGCGAGGTCGACGTGCCCGCGCCGCTGCGCCGGCTGCCCTCGCTCAGCGACGAGCAGGCGCGGGCCGCCGCGGCGCTGGCGCTGCGCCTGGAAAACGACCTCGGCTTCCCGGTCGACCTCGAGCTCGCGTGGACCGGCGACGACCTGCATCTCCTTCAGTGCCGACCGATCACGACCCTTGCCCAGGAGGCAGCATGACCCCGCAGTCGACCGATCCGACCGCCGTCCCGTTTCCCGTCACCTGGGCCGACCCCGCCGACGAGGCGCTCTTCTGGCAGCACGACGCGATGCACTTCCCCGATCCGCTCGCGCCGATGGAGGCCGCGATGCTCGAGCGTACGCTTGGGCAGGGCTTCGGCTACGGCGCGCGCGCCTACGATGCTCCGCTCGCGGGCATCGAGGTGCGCACGATCAACGGCTACCACTACCAGTCGCTGGTCCCGATGACCGGCACGCCCGACGAGATGACCGCCCAGGGCGTGCTCGCCGAGGCAGCGATCCGCGGCGCGCTCGCGCGGCTCGACGAGCTCTGGAACGAGACCGTCCTGCCCGAGGTCCAGGAGCACCTGGATTTCTGGGATTCCTTCGAGCTCGACGCCGCGCCGCGTGCCGCGCTCGCCGCGCACGTCGACGAGACCTGGACGCGCCTGTTGCGCGTGTGGGAGCTGCACTTCGTGATCGTCCTGCCCGTCTACCTCGCGATCAGCGAGTTCGACGAGCTGTACCGGGGTCTGTTCCCCGACGCCGGCCCGCTGGACTCCTACCGTCTGCTCGAAGGCCTGCCGAACATGACCGTCGAGGTCGGCCAGGAGCTGTGGCAGCTCAGCCGCACGGCGATCGAGAGCCGCGCGGTCTTCGACGTGTTCATGTCGCGCACGGCCGCCGAGATCCCGGCCGCGCTGAAGGAGATGGCGGACGGCCGCGACTTCCTCGCCGACCTGCACGATTACTTCGATCGTTACGGGCGCCGCGCCGACAAGTGGACGATCCTCGCGCCGAGCTGGACCGAGGACCCGACGCCCGCGATCGAGAGCCTGCGCGACTTCGTCCGCCGGTCCGAGGACGACGCGCCCAGCGTGATGACCCAGGCCGCGGCCGCCGGCCGCGAGCACGCGGTCGCCGCCGCGCGCGAGCGCCTGCGCGACTACCCCGCCCAGGTCGTCGGCCAGTTCGAGGCGATGCTCGCCGCGGCGCAGTCGGGCAACGTCATCTCCGAAGACCACAACTTCTGGATCGACACCATGTCGATTCACCACCTGCGGGCGGTGCTGCTCGAGGCGGGTCGCCGGCTCGTCGACGACGGCGCGCTGACGGTGGCCGCGGAGGTGTTCATGCTCGTTCCCGAGGAGTTGCGGGCCGCGCTTGCCGAGCCCGGCGAGGACCTGCGCCCGACCGTCGCCGCGCGCGTCGCCGCGATGGCGCTCCAGCGCACGATGGCGCCGCCGCCCGTGCTCGGCACGATGCCCGCGGCGCCGCCGCCAGACGACCCCTTCACGCGCTTCACGATGAAGTTCAACGGCGTGCCGCAGGCGCCCGGCGACGACGGCGAGCTGACCGGCTCGGCGGGCTCGTCGGGAATCGTCCGCGGGACCGCGCGGATCATCCGCTCGATCTCCGAGGCCGGGCGCATCCAGGCGGGCGACATCCTCGTCGCCGAGACGACGGCGCCACCATGGACGCCGCTGTTCGCGACGGCCGCCGCGGTCGTGACCGACACCGGCGGCGTACTCAGCCACTGCGCCGTCGTCGCCCGCGAGTACGGCATCCCCGCCGTCGTCGGCACCGCCGTCGCGACGACCGTCATCGCCGACGGCATGACGATCGAGGTCGACGGCGATGCGGGCATCGTCCGCATCGTCTGACAGGGCGGTCCTCGCCGCCGTCGCGTTGAGCGCGACGCTGCTGCCGCTCAACTCGACGATGCTCGCCGTCGCCCTGCCCGACATCGCGTCGGGCACGGGCGGCGGCGTCGCCGCGTCGAGCTGGCTCGTGACGTCGTATGTCGTCGCGATGGCGACGCTCGGCCCCTTCGCTGGCCGGCTCGGCGACCGCCTCGGCCGCCGCCGCGTGCTGCTCTGGGGGCTCGCCGCGTTCGCCGTGGCGTCGGCCGCTGCGGGCGCGGCACCGTCGCTCGGCCTGCTGATCGCGGCGCGACTGGGCCAGGCGGTCGCCGGCTCGCTCGTGTTCCCCAACGCGATGGCGCTCCTGCGCGATGCGCTGCCCGACGGGCGCCGCGCGGCCGGCTTCGGGCTCATGGGCTCGGCCGTCGGCGCGGCGGCCGCGGTCGGCCCGGCGCTCGGCGGCGTGCTCGTCGGCGCGTTCGGCTGGCGCGCGATCTTCCTCGTGAACGTGCCGGTCGTCGCCGGCGCCGTCCTGCTCGCGCTGCGCGCGCTGCCCCGCGCTGCTGCGACCGCCGGGTCAGCCGCGCCGGCGCGCGGCGCCATCCCGCGCTGGGATTGGGCGCAACCGCTGCGCGTCCCGGTGTTCGGCGCCGCGACCGCCGCCGTCGGCTTGAGCAACCTCGCGATGTACGGCACGCTGCTGGCGGTGCCCGTCGTGGTCGCGGGGCGGGAGGGCTGGTCGGCGGCAGACGCCGGCCTCGCGCTCGCGATGCTGTCGGTCGCGATGATCGCCATCGCGCCGTTCGGCGGCCGCCTCGCCGACCGCCGCGGTCAGCGGCTGCCCGCCGCCGGCGGGCTGACGCTGCTGACCGTCGCCGGCGCGATGCTCGCGACGATGGGCGCCGCGCCGTCGGCCGCGGGCCTCGCCGCCGCGCTGCTGCTCGCCGGGATCGGCCTGGGCCTCGCCAACGCCGCGCTGCAGACCGCCGCGATCGAGGCCGTCGCGCCACGCCATGCCGGCGTCGCCGCCGGCCTGTTCTCGACCGGTCGCTACGCCGGCAGCATCGTCTCGGCGCTGCTGCTCGCCGCCCTGCTCGGGCACGGCAGCGCGCACGCCGTCGCGTTCTTTGCGATCACGGCGACGGCCGCCGGGGTGTCGGCGCTGCTCGCTCTGCGGCTGGACGACGGCGCGGCGCGGCCGGCTGAGAGCCCGGCGCTGCCGTAGGCGCGTGCGGCCGGCGCCGCGAAGGGCCAGAATGCACTTGCAGGCACCGATATGTCCGACGAGCTTCAGACCTTCGAGGAGGGCGACCGTGTCGCGGTGATGCGACTCGCCCCGCTGACCGGCGAGATCCAGATCGTCGAGGCGACCGTGCTCGGGATGATCGACGAGTACCAGGCGGTCATCCGCTTCCCCGGCAACGATAAGGAGTTCTCCTGGCCCGTCGGCGACCTGACGAGAATGCCGCCACGCGAATAACTTCCCGGCCGTGCTTCCAACGCCGGTCGGCATGTTCTCCAAGCTCCGCTGCGCGACGCGTGCGGCTGCGGCGCTGACCGCGCTGGTCCTGCTCGCCTGCCCGCGGGCGGGCCTCGCGGCGGCCGACCCGGCCAACCCGGCCGATGTCGGCGCGCCCGCCGCCGACGCGGCGCTGGCGCTCGACGCGGGGCGAGCCGACGGCGCCGCCGTGCCCGCCCACTTCGTCGGCTTCAGCATCGAGTGGTCGCTGATCGAGCGCTACATGGGCCCGGCAGCGCGGCCGGCGTTCGCGAACCTCCTGCGCAACCTCGGGACCGGCGAGCTGCGGATCGGCGGCTCGCAAGACCTCATGCCGTTCGAGGCGGGCGCCCCGAACACGAACCGGAACATCACGCCCGAGGACCTGCTCGCGATCCGCGCGACGCTGGACGCCGCCAACGCGGGCGACGGGAAGCGTGCCGTCCCGAGCTGGGGGACGATCCTCGGCACCGCGCTGGCCCCGGTCGAGCCCGAGCGGCCCTGGGTCGGACCGGAGCATGCACGGGCGTTCATGGCACAGGGCGTCACGCCCGCATTCGGCAACGATGGCGAGCGCGCCGTCGCCGGCATCGGCCTGGGCAACGAGCCCGACATCGCCTACGGCTACGCCCTGGCGCCCTACCTCGCGGACCTCACGACGTACCGCGACGCCGGCGTCACGGGTCCGTTTGCGATCGTCGCACCGAGCACGAGCGAGCCGATCGCGCCGTGGCAGGCGATCGAGGCCCGCGCCGTCCCGACGCGGTTCTTCTGGGACTGGCCCGCGATCCTCGACGTGATCGCGCCCGCGATGAACGCCCGCCGCGGCCCGTTCGGTGCGCTGGCGACCGACCACTTCTACCCGCTCGCGCGCGGCTGCACGACCGACCCCTACCGCTGCGCGACGATCGAGCGCCTGCTTTCCGACGAGCGCCTGGCGAACCTCGCCTACGAGGTCTACGTCCATGCGGTCGAGGCCCGGCGGCGCGGACTGGACTACCGCCTGCAGGAGACCAACACCGCCGCCGGCCGGGGCGTCGACGGCGTCAGCAACGTGGCCGCCAGCGCGACCTGGGCGCTCGCGGCGATGTTCGAGTTGGCGTGCCCGCAGCCGCCAAACGCCCCGGGTGCCAACGCCGACTGTGCGACCGGCGCGGTCGGGATCAACCTCCACAACGCCGAGGTCAACAAGTTCTATCTCCCCGAGGAGGGCAACGCCTACTACAACGCGATCGCCTATGATCCGTCGCCCGCCGCCGGGCCGCCCGCGGCGGCGCCGCCCTACTACGCGCTGCTGTTGTTCGCGCGGTTCGCGCAGGAGACGCGCGGGCTGCGGCTCGTCGCGGTCGCGCCGGAGACCGCTGCCGGCGCGCGGGTGAAGGCATGGCAGGTCGCTGCCGGCAGGTCCGGGCGGCGGCTGTTCGCCGTCAACCTGTCGGATCGACCGCTGACGCTGGCGGTCAAGGCGCCGGGATCGCGTTACGAGATCGACCGCATGACGCCCTACGACCCGACCGGCGCGGGACGGACGCGGGACGCGCCGCAGGTCCGCATCGACGGGCGCAGCGTCGCGGCGGACGGCAGCTGGCCCGGCTTCGCGCCGGCGACCGGCAGGATCGAGCGCGGGCGACTGCGGCTGGCCCTCGGCGCGGGCGAGGCCGCGGTCGTCACGCTGCGCAACGGGCCTGGGCAGTAGCACGCCCGCCTGAGCGCGCCGACCGCCCCGCCGGGCCCGGTCCTTCATGCCGCCGCCCTCGAGGACGACGTCCGCGTCGGGCGTCGCCGGCTCAGGCCGCCGCGGCCTCGGGCTCGGCCGGCGGCGCGCCCACGACGACGAAGTCGCTGCGCCGGACGAGCGCGAACGCGAGCGCGGCGCCGGCGAACGCCGTCACCGCACCGACGAGGAAGAGGTCGTTCAGCCCGCCGGTGAAGACGGCGTAGATCGCGTGATGCAGGGCCGGCCGCTCAGCCGCCGGCGCCGACCCGATCGCCTGCGGGGCGCCGCCCGCGCTGACGGCGCGCGCGAGCGCGTCGATGTGGCCGCCGGCCGGCGTGCCGGCGAGGGCGCTAGCCAGCCGGTCGGCGACCTGGCTCTGGAAGATCGCGCCCAGGCCGGCGATGCCGGTCGCGATGCCGACCTGCCGGAACGTCGAGTTGATGCCCGACGCCATGCCGCTGCGGGCCGCCGTCACGACACCGATCGCCGTGTTCGCAAGCGGCGGATTCGTCACCCCGATCCCGATGCCGCCGACGATGAACCCAGGTAGCAGCGCGGTCCAGTCCGAGTCGACGTCGAGCCCGCGCATGAGCAGCAGCCCGGTGCCGACGAGCCCGAGGCCGGCGCCGAGCATCGCCCGCGCCGGCAGGCGGGCGGTGAGCTTGCCCGCCGCGGCCGCCGCGAAGAACGACAGCACCGTCAGCGGCAGGAAGCGCAGCCCCGTTTCCAGCGGGCCGTAGCCGAGGATCGTCTGCACGTAGAGGGTGATGTAGAGGAACATCGAGAACATCGACGCCGACAGCACGAAGGCAGCGATCGAGACGCCGCTGAACGTGCGCTTGCGAAACAGCTCGAGGTCGAACATCGGCCGCACCTGGCGGTGCTCGACGGCGACGAAGGCGGCCAGCAAAATCGCCGACGCGACGAGCATCCCCACGATCAACGCGCTGCTCCAGCCCTCCTCGTTGCCGCGGATGAGCGCGAACACGAGCAGGAACAGAGCCGCGCTGAACGTCACGAGGCCGGCCCAGTCGACGCCCGTCGCCTCCTCGTCGCGGGTCTCGGGCACCTGTCGCAGCGTCATCACGATCGTCGCGAGGCCGATCGGCAGGTTGAGGTAGAAGATCGACGGCCAGCCCAGGCCGCTCGTCAGCGCGCCGCCGACGAGCGGGCCGATCGCGACCGCCGCACCGGTCGTGGCGCCCCAGATCCCGAACGCCGTGCCGCGATCACGGCCGTGGAACTCCTGCGCCAGCAGCGCCAGCGAGGTCGCGAACATCGCCGCGCCGCCGATCCCCTGCGCGCCGCGCGCGAGAAGCAGCGTCAGCGCGCTCGGCGCCAGCGCGCACAGCAGCGACGCCACCGAGAAGAACGCCACGCCGAAGACGAACACGCGCCGGCGCCCGAGCAGGTCGGCGAGCGAGCCTGCCGTCAGCAGCAGCGCCGCGAGCATGAGCGCATACGCGTCGATGACCCACTGCAGCTCGCTGAAGCTCGCGTCGAGCTCCTCGCCGATGTCGGGCAGCGCGACGTTGACGATCGTGATGTCGAGCAGCAGCATGAACGTCGCCAGACAGACGGCGAGCAGGGTCCACCACTTGCGCTCCATCCGATCGAGGGTACCTAGGAGGCTGGTGGCGAACGGTGTCCTGTGCGGGCTTCGCGACAGGTAGTCGGTGTTCGACTGCGTGAGCGCGCCGGGCGGTGTTGTCGTCGGGCAGGGAGATCTGGCCCGGGGCCGGC
>Ga0136617_10005199_pt1 | contig 11634 bp, 11 predicted proteins | sample AntDrymUQ3222106_2_FD_129672 | JGI IMG/M metagenome (GOLD analysis project Ga0136617, IMG submission 129672) | Polar desert sand microbial communities from Dry Valleys, Antarctica - metaG UQ322 (21.06) | ecosystem: Environmental > Terrestrial > Soil > Desert | place: Antarctica: Dry Valley...
CGGTCGGGGTGACAGGATTTGAACCTGCGGCCTCTTCGTCCCGAACGAAGCGCGCTACCAAGCTGCGCCACACCCCGAACGCGCCAGGACAAGTCCCGGCGCGAGCAGCCGCAACCTTACCGGAGCGGTCGGGGTCGTCACGAATCGGCCGGACCGCTGGCAACTCGACCCGCGCGGCTGGAAAATCAACCTCGGGGGGTGAGGGTGAGCAGCGTCGCCTCGGGCCGGCACCAGAGCCGGATCGGGGCGTACGGCGAGGTGCCGAGCCCGGCCGACACGTGCAGCCAGCTCGAGCCCGGCTCGTCGGGGTGGGAGTCGGCCGGGTGGCGGTGCAGCCCCCTGACCCTGGCGGGCTCGAGGTCGCAGTTGGTGACCAGGGCGCGCCCGCCGGGCAGGCACACCTGGCCCCCATGCGTGTGGCCCGCCAGCACTGCGTCATAGCCGTCGTGGGCGAACTGGTCGAGCACGCGGAGGTACGGCGCGTGCGCGACGCCGAGCCGGACGTCGGCGGTCGGGTCGGCGAGACCGGCGACGTCCTCGAGCCGGTCGTACTCGAGGTGCGGGTCGTCGACGCCGGCGAAGGCGAAGCTGGTCCGGCCCACGGTGAACGCCGCCCGGGTGTTGTCGAGGTCGACCCACCCGGCCTCGTCGTAGGCCGTCTTCATCTCGCGCCAGGCCAGCTGGTCGCTGGTGGTGTTGCGGCTGCCGTCGTCGGGCAGCAGGTAGCGCAGCGGGTTGCGCAGCACGGGGGAGTAGTAGTCGTTGGACCCCAACACGAACACACCCGGTACGTCGAGCAGGCCGCCGAGCGCCTCGAGCACCACCGGCAGGGAGTCCCGGTGGGCGAGGTTGTCACCGGTGTTGACGACCAGGTCTGGGCGCAGCGCGGCCAGCGTGCTGACCCACTCCTGCTTGCGGCGCTGGCCGGGGGTGAGGTGCAGGTCGCTGAGGTGCAGCACCCGGAGCGGCTCGTGGCCGTCGGGGAGGAGCGGGATCGAGACCTCCCGCAGCTCGAACCTGCGGGTCTCCGCCACCGCGTGGGCTGCGACGGCCGCCACTACCGCGACGCTGCCGCCGAGCAGCGTGGTCAGGGCCCTGGCATGCATGGCGCCTAGGCTGTCACAGGCTCCACGGCCGGCTGTCAGACTGTCGGGCATGAGTGCTCTGAAGGACCGGCTCCGACGGGACCTCACCGCCGCCATGAAGACGCGCGACGAGGTCCGGGCGAGCACCCTGCGTATGGTGCTGACCGCCGTGACCACCGCGGAGGTCGCCGGCAAGACTGCCCGCGAGCTCAGCGACGACGAGGTCGTCGGCGTGCTCACCACCGAGGCCAAGAAGCGTCGCGAGGCCGCCACCGCCTTCGACGGGGGAGGGCGCGCCGAGATGGCCGACAAGGAGCGGGCCGAGGCCGCCGTGATCGCCGACTACCTCCCCGAGCAGCTCACCGACGAGGAGGTCGCGGTGATCGTCACCAGCGCCGTCGAGCAGGTCGGCGCCGCAGGCGAGGGCATGCGTGCCATGGGCAAGGTCATGGGCGTCGTGCAGCCCCAGGTCCGGGGGCGGGCAGACGGTGCCGCCGTGGCCGCGGAAGTACGCCGCCAGTTGGGTGCCTCCTGAGCAGCAGCCGGCTCAGTCGCCTCCATTGCCGATGCCGAAGCCGTTCCCGTTGCCGTTGCCGTTGCTGACGGCGCCACCGGCGTCGCCGTTGCCGCCGTTGTCCGGCGGCCCGCCGGTGCGGTTGTCCGGCGGCGGCACGCCGCCGTCGTCACCGCCGTCGCCACCACCACTGTCGCCTTCTTCGGGGGCGGTCGGCTGCGGCGCCGGCACGAAGCCGGTCGAGGGGTAGACGGAGATGACCGATCCCTCGGGGGTCACGGCGCCCGTCCCGGGGTCGGAGTAGGCGACGGTCCCCTCGGCGTACTCGGAGAAGTCCTCCGGTCCGACCAGCACGTTGAAGCCGGCGTTCTCCAGCACCCCGCGGGCGCTCGGGATCGGAAGCCCTGCGACGCTCGGCACCGTGGTCTCCGCGCCGCCCAGCGCAGTGAGGTCGGGCGTCGTGAACGTCTCGTCGGCGAGCCACTGCTCCACCTCGCCCATGGCCTGACCCCAGATCGGGCCGGCGAGCCCGGAGCCGGAGGCCTCGGAGATGTAGCGGTCGCCGACGGTGAGGCCCACCAGCTCGATCGGCTGCCCGAAGGAGTTGGCGCCCGCGAGCATCGCGGCCGTCGAGAGGTTGGGGGTGTAGCCGTTGAACCAGACCGCCCTCCCTTCCTGGGTCGTGCCGGTCTTGCCCGCGTCCTGCTGGGAGATGGTGATGCTCTCCCCGAAGCCGCCCGGTTCGAGCACGCCCTTGAGGATGTCGTTGACGGTGTCGGCGACGGCGTTGGTCAGCACCTGGGTGCACGACGAGCCGTACTCCTTGAGCAGGTTGCCGTTGGCGTCCTCGATCGACGTGACCGGTCGGGAGTCGCAGTGCTGGCCGCGGGCGGCGAAGGTGGCGTACGACTCGGCCATCTCGAGCGGGCTGACGTCGGCGACCCCGAGGGTGAAGCTCGGGATCCGCTCCGCGCCCGGGCCGGCCGGGTTGGTGAGATCCACGCCCATGTTCTTCGCCAACTCGTAGGGCTTGCAGATCCCGGTCAGCTGCTCGAGGTTGGCGAAGAAGGTGTTCACCGAGTTCTGGGTGCCGGAGTAGAGGTCGTAGGTGCCGCCGCTGGCGTCGAAGTTGACCGGGTCCCAGACGGTGGTGTTGTAGGGACCGCCGTACGGTCCGTCGCAGTCCTCGAACTGCGACTCCGGGATGAACTCCTGGGCCGGGACGGTGAGCGTGGTGTCGGGCTGCACCCCCTGCATCAGGGCCTGGGCGAGGACGAAGGCCTTGAACGTCGACCCGGCCTGGAATCCGGCGGCGTCGCCGACCTCCTGTGGCACGACGTAGTTGAGGTAGGTCTGCCCCTCCTCCTTGTTGCTGCCCATCGGTCGCGACTGCGAGATCGCCTTGACTTCGCCGGTGCCGGGCTCCACCATCGCGACGCTGCCGATCGCCTGGTCGGTCGGGTCGGTGTAGGCCTGCACGGCCTTGTCGGCGGCGGCCTGGTAGCGGAGGTCGACCGTGGTGCTGATCGTCAGCCCGCCCGAGCGGAGCAGCTGGCGCCGCTCGTCCTTGGTCTCGCCGAGCGAGGGGTCCTGCATCAGCGTGTTGATGACGTAGTCGCAGAAGAACGGCGCCCGGGAGTTGACGCAGCCGTTGTCGGTCGGCTGCTCGTCGAGGCCGAGGTCGGCCTTCCTGGTCTGCTTGGCCACCTTGGGTGAGACGACGTCGAGCTGGGCCATCCGGTCGAGGACGACGTTGCGTCGCTCGAGTGCGGCGTCGGGAGAGTTGGTCGGGTCGAGCCCGGTCGGGTTCTTGACCAGGCCGGCCAGCATCGCCGACTCGCGTAGGTCGAGGTCCTTGGCGTTCTTGTCGAAGTAGTGGCGGGCCGCCGACTGGATGCCGTAGGCGCCGTCACCGAAGTAGGCGATGTTGAGGTAGCGCTCCAGGATCCAGTCCTTGGAGTACTTCTCCTCGAAGGCGATGGCGTAGCGCAGCTCGCGGATCTTGCGGGCGAGGGTGTCGTCGGTGGCCGCGACCCGCTCCGCCTTGCCCTCGGCCTGGCTGACCAGGGTGAGCTTGACCATCTGCTGGGTGATCGACGAGCCACCCTGGACCACGCCGCCCTCGGCCTGGTTGGTGACCAGGGCGCGCAGCGTGCCGCGCAGGTCGACGGCGCCGTGCTCGTAGAATCGGTAGTCCTCGATCGACACGATGGCCTCGATCATGGTCCGCGAGATCTGGGTGAGCGGGACGTTGACGCGGTTCTCGTCGTACAGCGAGGCGATCAGGTTGCCGTCGCCGTCGATGATCCGCGTCTTCTGGGCCAGCGGCTCCACGGCGAGCTCGGCCGGCAGGTTGTCCATGCTCCGGGCCACGTCTCGCGCGCCCACGCCGACCACGCCGGCGAACGGGATGGCCAGACCCGCCACCAGGACGCCCGTCACGACCGCCACGGCGCTCATGACACCGAGGTGGGACAGGACGCGGCCGGCGGAAAGTCGCTCGTCAGGGGGCACGGACATGCCGGTCACGGTACCCGAGTGATGTGGACCCGGCCCATTCATGGCCATGGGGGGTCTAGTCACTTCGGACTATGGGAGAGGGGCAGATCGAGCCTGTTCCCCCGGGGCCCCGGTTCTTTACCTTTACGGACATCGGGAGGTTTCCCGGCCGTCGGTGGGGCGGCCAGATCCCCCGGCGAAATGGGGACTTTCATCATGTGGATCGAAGACTGGGCTCCCTCGGCAGCTTGCCGACAGGCGCAGCCGGACGCGCTCTTCGTGCGCGGAGCAGAGCAGAACAAGGCAAAGCTGGTGTGCCAGGGATGCCCTGTCAGGACCGAGTGCCTCGCCGAGGCGCTCGACAACCAGATCGAGTGGGGCGTCTGGGGCGGCATGACCGAGCGTGAGCGCCGGGCCCTGCTGCGCCGCAAGCCCAACGCCTCGTGGCGGGGCATGCTGGAGTCGGCTCGCCAGCAGCAGGCCGTACCGGTCTCTCTCTGACTCACCTCGCGGAACCTGACCTGCAGGGGAGGTCAGGTCCCCGACAGCAGCTCACCGACGTGACGCAGCCCGTCGAGATCGTGGACGTCGCCGGCCAGAGCCGGCACCACAGCCGTCGGAACCGTCGGGTGAGCCGCAGCGAACCGGGCCCGCAGGCCCGCCTCGCGCTCCACGAGGCGTGATCGGTCTGCGTGCAGCCGCAGGAGTCCGGCCGTGGTGGATCCCGGCTCCTGGTGGCGGAGCCGGGTGGCCGCGGCCGTCGCCTCGTCGGGCGACAGCCCACCCTGCGCAGCGGGGCTTGCCCGGTTGACGATGAGGCCCGCCAGGGGCATCTCGTCCTCCCCCAGCCGCTCCACGAAGTACGCCGCCTCGCGCAGCGCATCCGGTTCGGGGGCCGCGATCACGAGGAACGCCGTCCGGTCGGCCTGGAGCAGCGCGAAGGTCGACTCCGCCCGCGCCCGGAACCCGCCGAAGAGCGTGTCGAAGGCGGCGACGAAGGTCTGCATGTCGCGCAGGACCTGGGCGCCGAGGATCCTGGTGAGGGCGTTGGTGATCAGCCCCACCCCGGCCGTCATCAGCCGCGCCGGTCCCTTGGCGGGAGCGAGCAGCAGCCGGATGAAGCGTCCGTCGAGGAACCGCGAGAGCCGCTCCGGCGCGTCGAGGAAGTCCAGGGCCGACCGGGACGGCGGGGTGTCGACGACGATCAGGTCGTAGCGGCCGTCGACACGGGCCTGCCGGTGGATCTGTCCGAGCTTCTCCATCGCCATGTACTCCTGGGTGCCCGCGAAGGAGCTGGAGAGCGCCACGTAGAAGGGGTTGCCGAGGATCTGCCGCGCCTTCTCCGGTGTCGCCTGGCTCTCCACCACCTCGTCGAAGGTGCGCTTCATGTCCAGCATCATCGCGTCGAGGGTCCCGGAACCGGCGACGTCCGGGACGGGGCGGGGGGTGTTGTCGAGCCGCTCGATGCCCATCGCCTGCGCGAGTCGGCGCGCGGGGTCGATCGTCACCACGACCACCCGGCGGCCCCGCTCGGCCGCGCGCAGCGCCAGGGCCGCCGAGACCGTGGTCTTGCCGACCCCACCGGACCCGCAGCAGACGACGATCTCGGTGCCGGGGTCGTCGAGCAGCGCGTCCACGTCGAGGACCGGCGCGCTCGACGCCGGCGCGGCCAGCGGCCCGAACCGGGCACGAGAGGTGGTGCGAGTCGGGCTCCGGGGCCCCGTACGTGGTGTCGTACGACTCATGCCAGGCCACTCTTCTTGAGGACGGCGGCCAGCTCGTAGAGACCACCGAGGTCCGCACCACCGGTCAGCCGGGGCAGCTCGTGGACCGGGACGCCGAGCTCGGCGACCACCGCACGCTGGGCGTCCTCCAGCTCGCGGCGTACGGCGTGGTCGTGCGCCTGGGCGAGCAGCCCCGCGACCAGGGCGTCCCCCGGCCCACCCTCGGCGCCGTCGACACCGGCGGCCGCCAGGTCGGCCCGGACCTTCCCGGCCTCGAGGGTGCCGGCACGCGCTGCCGCGAGCTGCTCGGCCCCGAGGTCCTGAGGTCGCACCAGGTTCACGACGACGGCGCCGACCGGCAGCCCGGCCGCGTGCAGCTGGGCGATCCCGTCGGCCGTCTCCTGGACGGGCATCTCCTCCAGCACCGTCACCAGGTGGATTGCGGTGCGCGGCGAGCGGAAGAGCCGCATCACCTGGTCGGCCTGCGACTTGATGGGCCCGACCCGGGCCAGCCCGGCGAGTTCGCTGTTGACGCCCAGGAACTGCGCGATCCGGCCGGTGGGTGGCGCGTCGAGCACCACGGCGTCGTAGCTGCGTACGTCCCTGCCGCGGCGCCGCTCCTTGGCCGCCTCGAAGACCTTGCCGGTGAGCAGTACGTCGCGGACGCCCGGCGCGAGGGTCGTGGCGAACTCGACGACGCCGAACCGGTCGAGCGCCCGCCCGGCGCGGCCGAGCCGGTAGTACATCGCGAGGTACTCCAGGAGAGCCGACTCCGGGTCGACGTGGAGCGCGTGCACGGTGCCTGCGCGGCCGCCGGGCCCGGGAAGGCCGGTGGCGATCCGACGCTCGGCGTACGGCAGCGGGTCGACGTCGAACATCCGGGCGATGCCCTGCCGGCCCTCCACCTCGCAGAGCAGGACCGACCGGCCGTGACTGGCCAGAGCCAGCGCCAGGGACGCCGCGACGGTGGACTTTCCGGTGCCGCCCTTGCCGGTGACGACGTGCAGCCGGACCCTGGAGAGGTCGGCGGGCGCGGGAGGCACGTCGTCAGAGTAGTGGCGCGACCACGCACGAGCCCCGCACTCGGCGCGCCGCTAGGGTGGCCCGCGGGGTCGCGGACCGGCCCCGCCGAGAGGGAGGACACGGACGTGGACAAGGTCGTGGCGAGTGCGGCCGAGGCGGTCGCGGACATTCCGTCCGGCGCGACGCTCTCGGTCGGCGGGTTCGGGCTGTGCGGCATCCCGTCGGTGCTGATCGAGGCGTTGCTCGAGACGGGCGTGAGCGACCTCGAGGCGGTGTCCAACAACTGCGGCGTCGACGACTGGGGCCTGGGCCGGCTGCTGATGGAGAAGCGGCTGCGCCGGATGATCGCCTCCTACGTCGGGGAGAACAAGGAGTTCGCCCGGCAGTACCTCTCCGGTGAGCTCGAGGTCGAGCTCACCCCGCAGGGCACGCTCGCGGAGCGGATGCGGGCCGGCGGCTCCGGCATCCCGGCGTTCTTCACCGCGACCGGCGGCGGCACCCAGGTCGCCGAGGGTGGCCTGCCGTGGCGCTACGACGCCGACGGCAACGTGGTGGTGTCCTCACCGCCCAAGGAGACGCGCGCCTTCTCCGATCAGGACGGCGGGGGCCGCGACTACGTCCTCGAGGAGGCGATCGTCGCCGACTTCGGTCTCGTGCGCGCCTGGAGGGGCGACCGTCACGGCAACCTCGTCTATCGCGACTCGGCGCGCAACTTCAACCCGCTCGCCGCGATGTGCGGCCGGCTCACGATCGCCGAGGTCGAGGAGCTGGTCGAGCCCGGCGAGCTCGACCCCAACCACGTCCACACGCCGGGGGTGTTCGTGCAGCGGGTCGTCCCACTGACCCCGGACCAGGCGGCCGACAAGCGGATCGAGCGGCTCACCACCCGGCCTCGCTCTGAGGGGGGCAACTGACATGGCTGATGGATCGGGATGGACGCGTGAGGAGATGGCGGCGCGGGCCGCCTCGGAGCTGACCGACGGCTCGTACGTCAACCTCGGCATCGGGCTGCCGACCCTGGTCCCCAACTACGTCGCCGACGACGTCGAGCTGGTGCTGCAGAGCGAGAACGGCATCCTCGGCGTGGGCGCCTACCCCTTCGAGGGCGAGGAGGACCCCGACCTGATCAACGCCGGCAAGGAGACGGTCACGCTCCGCAAGGGCGCGTCGTTCTTCGACTCTGCGACCTCCTTCGGGATGATTCGCGGCGGCAAGATCGACGCCGCGATCCTCGGGGCGATGCAGGTCAGCAAGCACGGTGACATCGCCAACTGGATGATCCCCGGCAAGATGGTCAAGGGCATGGGCGGTGCGATGGACCTGGTCCACGGCGCGAAGCGGGTCATCGTGCTGATGGAGCACGTCGCCAAGGACGGCTCCCACAAGATCCTCGAGGAGTGCACGCTGCCCTACACCGGCAAGCGCGTCGTCGAGCGGATCATCACCGACCTGGCGGTCATCGACGTCACCCCAGAGTCCGAGGGGGGCGGTCTGAGGCTGGTCGAGCTTGCCCCGGGCGTCACCGAGGACGAGGTGCGGGAGCGGACCGGGCCGGAGCTGGCCTGACGTCTTCTGGCCCGCCGTTTGGTCCAAATCGGCGCCGACACGCCGACCACGGATGTCGTTCGTGCCCAATCGTCGGCTCGTACGCGTCGTCGGGGGACCACCCCGCCGGCGCCGTTGCTCTCGTCGTACCCGAGGTGCACAGTGGTCCGACGACGCCGGGCACCCGTCCTCCCGACGTACGCGTCACCAGGAGGAACCCATGGAGCCCACCGAGCGACCGCCAGCGATCGTGCGCTGGACCCAGCGGCTGGAGGACACCGCCGCGCTCGACGCTCCGGTGAGCGCTCTCGAGCCGAAGATCCGCGCGCTGTTCGGGTCGGGGCCGCGGGGCTCGGTGCTGCGCGGTGACTGGCTCGGCCACGCGGTCCACCCCGTGCTGACCGACTTCGTGCTCGGTACGTGGACCTCCGCCACCGTGCTCGACGCGATCGGTGGCAACGAGTCCTCCGTCGCGGCCCGCCGGCTCATCGGCGCCGGCCTGCTCGCGGCCGGACCCACCGCCTGGACCGGGTGGGCGGAGTGGTCGGAGGTGGGGCCGCGCGACAAGCGGGTCGGCCTGGTCCACGCCGTCACCAACGGCGCCGCCATCGGCATCTACGCGGCGTCGTGGGTCGCCCGGCGGCGCGGCCGGCACGCCGCCGGGGCCGGGCTCGCCCTCGCAGGGGCAGCGGTCTCAGGGGTCGGCGGCTACCTGGGCGGCCACCTCGCCGCCGCCCGCAAGGTGGGCAGCCGCCACCCGGCGTACGACGATCAGGTGACGGTCGCGACGACGTAGTAGCAGCCGAGCCCGCCCAGGGCGCCCGTCGAGTCCGGTAGGTACGGCGCGGGACCGTGGACGTCGAGCGACGTCCACACACCCTCGGCCTCGAGTCGGTCGATCACGTCCTGGCAGTGGCGCGGCTCCCAGAGGTCCTCGCGCTGGGTGACGACGACGTGCCCCTGCGGGCCTACGACGCGGGCGAACTCGCGCCAGACCGCCTCGACGTCGACGAGGTAGGTCATCACGCCGACGCAGACGAGCGCGTCGACGGCGTCGTCGTCCAGCGGGAGGCGCTGCTGCAGGTCTGCCGGCTGCACGGCGTCGTACGCGCCGGACTGCTGGGCGAGCCGGAGGGAGGCCTGCGAGATGTCGAGCCCGGTCAGCCGGCCTGGGTAGCCCTTGGCCCGCAGTGTCTTGCCGACGAGGCCGGTCCCGCACCCGATGTCGAGCACCGAGCCCGGTCGGGGATCGCGGGCCAGGACGGTGTCGGCCGCCACGGTGGGTGCCTGGTAGGACCAGGAGTCGAGGTCCCCCTCGTAGGTGTCGGCCCAACGGTCGTAGTGCTCGGCGACCTCGTGGGGATCGGCGTTCCCCTGGATCAGCCAGTCGTCGTCCGGGACCTCGTCGGCAGCCATCGCCGGAGCCTCTCACGGCGGAGGGTGCTCAGGCCTTCTGCATGGACAACTCCCGGATCTGAGCGGCCGGGGGATCGGCTGCTCCCCGGGCTTCGCGCCCATGCGTCCAGTCACTGCAGCATGTCCGCACGGTAGCGCCGGCAGCCGACGCCCTCCGAGCGACAACTAGGGTCGGCGGGTGATGCTGGACGGGCTGCTGGCCGACACCCGCCCGCTGCGCAACCAGCACTTCGCGCGGCTCTGGCGCGCCAACATCGTCACCGTCATCGGGGCCCAGCTGACCGTCGTGGCGGTGCCGGCGCAGATCTACGTGATGACCGGCTCCTCGGCGTACGTCGGGCTCACGGGGGTCTTCGGCCTGGTTCCGCTGGTGGTCTTCGGGCTGTGGGGCGGTGCTCTCGCCGACGCGATGGACCGACGCGCACTGTTGGTGATCACCACCTGCGGGCTGATCCTGACCAGCATCGGCTTCTGGGTGCAGGCGGCGCTCGGCCTGGACAACGTGTGGGCGCTGCTGTGGCTGTTCGCGCTGCAGCAGGCCTTCTTCGCGGTCAATCAGCCGACCCGGTCGGCGGTCCTGCCCAAGCTGCTGCCGACCGAGCTGCTGCCGGCTGCCAACTCGCTCAACATGACCGTGATGCAGGCCGGCGGCATCGCCGGCCCGCTGGTCGGCGGGGCGCTGATCCCCGTGCTGGGCTTCTCCTGGCTCTACCTGCTCGACAGCGTCACCCTGCTGGCGACGCTCGGGGCGGTGGTCCGGCTGCCGCGGCTGCCGGTCGAGGGAGCGATGGTCACGCCAGGGGTCCGCGCGGTGGTCGACGGCTTCCGCTACCTGCGCCACCACCCGGTGCTGATGATGTCGTTCGTGGTCGACATCATCGCGATGGTCTTCGGCATGCCGCGGGCGCTCTTCCCGGAGATGGCCGACGTCGACTTCGGCGGGCCGGGCGAGGGCGGGCTCGCGTTCGCGCTGCTCTTCGCGGCGATCCCCGCGGGCGCCGTCGTCGGCGGTGTGCTCTCGGGCTGGGTCTCGCGCGTGGAGCGCCAGGGACTCGCGGTCATCGTGGCCATCATCGTGTGGGGCCTGGCGATGGTCGGCTTCGGCGTCGCCGCGATGCTGGCGCCGTTCGCGCCGGTGGCGATGCTCGTGGTGGCGGTGGTCATGCTCGCCGTCGGCGGTGCGGCCGACATGGCCTCTGCGGCGTTCCGGACCTCGATGCTGCAGGCTGCCGCGTCCGACGCCGTACGGGGGAGGTTGCAGGGCATCTTCATCGTCGTGGTCGCCGGCGGACCCAGGGTGGCCGACGTCGCCCACGGCGCGACCGCCGCCGTGACGGGTGCCGCCGTCGCTGCGGCCGGCGGTGGCGTCCTCGTGGTGGTCGGCACCGTGCTGGCTGCCCTCGCCGTGCCGGCGTTCGTACGCTATCGGGTCACGCGGGGCTGAGACGGGTCCGGGCCGCGGCGCCGACCGCGCCCACCGCGCACGCGATCGCGACGCCGAAGACGGTCAGGAACGGGTCGGCGCCGACCCCGCGGGACAGCGCGAAGCCGATGCCGCACACGGACAGCGCCGCGGCAGCGCCGATCGAGTCGGCGATCGAGAGTGCCGAGGAGTTGAAGCCGCGGTCGTGGTCGGACGAGGCAGCCAACATCGCGACACCCGTGCGCGAGAAGCCGAAGCCCATGCCGGCGCCGGCGATCACGAAGGCGGCCCCGGCGAGCACCCCGGGCGCGTCGAACCGCACCGTCAGCCAGAGTCCGACCATGGCAACCAGGAGCACGCTGGTGCCGACCCGCATCGCGGTCTCGGAGGTGACCCGCTCGCCGA
>Ga0136617_10005200_pt1 | contig 11629 bp, 12 predicted proteins | sample AntDrymUQ3222106_2_FD_129672 | JGI IMG/M metagenome (GOLD analysis project Ga0136617, IMG submission 129672) | Polar desert sand microbial communities from Dry Valleys, Antarctica - metaG UQ322 (21.06) | ecosystem: Environmental > Terrestrial > Soil > Desert | place: Antarctica: Dry Valley...
CCGGGACGAGCGAGAAGGCGAACCCCACCTCCGAAGGACAGACCCGGGAGATCCTGGAGATCCGGGCAACCACTCCCGAAGGCGCCTCCGCCGTCAAGACCGCGGTCCTCGCACCATGATGGTCCGCGAGCGCGCTGGAGCATCCACCAGAGCATTCGCCAGGACGGACGACGGGACACTCGGCGCCGGCGCCTTTAGGACCGGCAGCTTTACCCGTCCCACGAGTTGGCGGGCCATCTCCCCGACCTCGACGATGCTCCCGAAGTCCGCGCGCATCAGAGTGTAGGAGAAGCCCTTACCCAGGCCCCGGCGCACGGGCTTCCAACCGCTCTCCGAGAGAAAGGCCGTCGAGACGTGCCGAGAGCGCCCGAGGTCACTGGCGACCGCCTCGACCCCGCTGAACCCGCGCAACCTCAGGTCTCGCATTACCCTTACCAGCAGGTGGCGGCGCGTCCGCGCGTCTCCCTCAAGGTACGCCAGGAGCGCGCAGTCCTCGCCAAGAGAACCCAAAGGATATCTTTCGACGCGGGACAGGTACTCGGGCGGCCCATACACCGCGAAGCCACAGACCTCTTCCCCACGGCGCATAACGAAACCCGCGGTACCCCATGATGGAGACACTTCCTCGAACCACTCCTCCGCCGAGCAGGCGCCTTCCGTCCAGTAGGAGATCACCGCCTCCAGGTTCCGGATCTCCCCGGACTCCCCCGCGGAGATCTCCGCAACCGTCGGTATGAAAGGTATCGAGCGCATCTTACTTCGAACCGCGCCGTTCGGACCTGTCGGAGTTATACATTCGGGTCTTCCGGTGTATCTCCGGCCCCTTCGAGCCGCGCCCGCAGGCGGGATCTGGTCTCCTGGATCCTACGTCGAAGCTCCTCCGAATCCTCGGCGGAGTCCAGCCCGGGCTCCCCCTCCGGAACATCCCGCAGAGTACTTCGAGGAGCGTCCCAGGAAACGTCACGCAACGGAGCCGACCCGGAAGAAACTCCCTTTGACGGATCGACGAACGGCCCGGGTTCGAGATGCGGCAGTGGTTCCGTAGCGTCGTCCCGAAATGCGTGGGTCTCCGCCGCGGACTCTCCCGAGCGCGGAGGGCGTTCGCTAACCCTGGAGACGCGCTCCTGCATACGCTCCTGGGCATCGAAGTAGGTCTCGCGGCCCCTCTCCCGGGCCTCGCCCGCCCGCGAGGTTATGGTACCCCGGAGTTCCTTCCCGGACCTCGGAGCGAAGAGGATACCCGCCAGAGCTCCCGCCAAACCGCCAAGTACAAAAGTCCTGAGCCTTTGCTTATCCAGCATCCCGCACATCACCTCCTGAGCCGTTTCCGTATTTTAACCGTTTTGGTTTGAAAGTACCGGCTTATTCCGTTCGACTCTAACCCCGGCTCGCACCCAGAAGGAGCGAGGACGGGCGGCGCCCGGCCTTCTCGGCGATGCCGTAGACCCGGTTGGCGACAAAGGCGACGGCGGCATCGGAGGTCGATTCTATGGAGAGGTTCTCGACAGCGTAAACCCCGGCGCGTCCGGCGCTATCGAGTATGTAGTCGTGGATCTTCCTTATCTCCCGGAAGTGCGCGATGTACTCCTCGGCCGGGCGTCGCATGGACGTGCCGAGGGCACGCAGGTGGAAGCGGGAGCGGTGAACCTCCTCATCCGAGAGGTAGACGACCAGCGAACAAACGTTCGGGTGGTCCCTGAAGCGGTTCAAGATGATCTCCGGCGCGAGGTGTACGCCTTCTATGATTAGGTTCGTCCCCTCCTTGAGGCCCCGCTCGACTATCGCCTCGACCCCCACGGAGACCTGCGCCGCCTGCGCACGATACCCAAAGAGCACCATCTCCTCGCCGTCCACCGGCACCCGTATATCCTCCGGCCGTATCTCAAAAGAACTCCGGTGAAGCACGGGCAAGAGGTCCGGGCTTATAGCCCGCCTCAGTACTTCACGGATGTGGTCCGTCCCGATCACACTCTGAATATTCAACCGCCGGGCGATATCCGCCGCGAGCGTACTAGTCCCAACCCCCGTGGACCCCCCAACGAGGACCACTATCGGCTCCGTGGACTCGCGCAGAACGCGCCATTTGTCCAACAGCGAGACGGCGAGAGCATCGGTGACCTGAAGCTTCGCCCGCACCCGCGCAAGCACCTCCTCCTCCTCCACCAAGAACCGCTGCTCGGCCAGGAGTTCGGCGCGTACTTCACTCGCTATCCGGTGGGCCAACTCGGCCTTCGCACCCGCCTGGGCAAGAGTCTGAGCGAGAATACCGCGCGAAAACGGAGTCTCCCGTCCCCCCTTGACAATTGTGATCTCTCGCTCGTCCATAGCACCCTCCCCACTGAGCGCTTCCGAGACGGCGTTCTAGTAACCTAGTCCCGGAGGATGCGTAGTCCCCCATACTTCCTGCCCCGCCGCCGCCTAACGCGGAAAAAGAAGAATAGCAGGAACACGACTAGAAAGAGCGGCAAGAGCGGCACCAGCACCGCGACGACACCACCCACAAGCGCCACTACATCTTCGAACGTACTGAGGAACGGCGCCGAGACCCCCGCGGTCGAGACGTTCGCCGGCGGCCGTAAGACGGATTTCAGCACCGCCACGACCCCCGCAATACCACCGCCCGCCAGGAGCTCGGGGACGAGTTCCGAGAAGCCGTCGGGGGCTACGACGGCCTGCAAAGCCGCGGCGAAGAGAATCGCCCCAGCCACGATGCGTAGAGGTGTCTGCACCATATCCAGAATGGAGTCGAGGGCCGGCACCTTGTCCAGGCCGCTCTCCACGAGGGCGAGCACGAGCAACGCCCCGATCACCAGCCAGTCGTCGAGCAGCCCGAAAGGCCCCGGCAGCATAAAGAATTCAAGCCGGGAGAAGAGCCCGACGAGGGCCAGCGGAAGATATGCCCTAACCCCTGCTATAGAGGAGATACCAATGCCCATTCCGACTGCAATCAGGGTTTCCATGAGCCGGATTATACCCTACTACCCTCGGTTTCCAGCCACGGATCGACCTCTCTATTGCCTCAGCTTCCTTCGGGCTTCCAGTTCTCGAGCGCCTTTCCGGCCTTGACGTGATGAGCCCCTGGAGTCTCGCGGATCAAGACGTATATGTACTCGACGGGGGAACCTATAGTCTCGTGGACGACGCGCGTTATCTCCCGGGCGAGCGCCTGCTTCTGCTCTTCGGTACGGCCTTCCCGGATGTCGCATTGAATGACAGGCACACTTCTCCTCTCGTTGCTTGTCCTGTGTTTCGTGATGCGAAGTCTAGTACGAACACGGGACCGGGACCGGAATGTCGGCCCACTATCACGGGGCGACTTTGCTAATATCTTTGTATTCAAGCGTTGGAGTAGTTCGGAGGATTCGTGTCGCAGGCCGTTACGATGGACAAGATAGTTGCCTTCTGCAAGCGCCGGGGCTTCGTGTTTCAAAGCTCGGAGATCTACGGCGGTATACGCTCCTCCTATGACTACGGCCCTTTGGGCGTCGAGCTGAAGCGCAATATCAAAGAGGAGTGGTGGCGCCGCACGGTGCATATGCGCGATGATGTCGTCGGGCTGGATGCGGCGATCATCATGCATCCGAAGGTGTGGGAAGCGTCCGGACACACGGCTACGTTCAACGACATGCTCGTCGAGAGCCGCACGAGCAAGCGCCGCTACCGGGCCGATCACCTTATCGAGGCGGCCACCGGGATGGACGTCGAGGGGCTTAGTCCCGAGGAGCTAACCCGGATCGTCCAGGAGGACGAGCGCGTAAAGGATCCGATGGACGGTGGGCGGGACTTCAGTGAGGTAAGGCCGTTCAACTTGATGTTCGAGACTTATATGGGGCCGGTCAAGGGGCCGGAGAACCTTGCTTATTTGCGGCCGGAGACGGCGCAGGGGATCTTCGTGAACTTCAAGAACGTGATGCAGACGAGCCGGGTGAAGGTTCCGTTCGGGATAGCCCAACAGGGGAAGTCTTTTCGCAATGAGATCACACCGGGCAACTTCATCTTTCGTACCCGCGAGTTCGAGCAGATGGAGATGGAGTTCTTTGTCGAGCCGGGCACGGACGAGGAGTGGCACGAGTTCTGGATCGAGGAACGCTGGAACTGGTACACTTCCCTCGGCCTCGACCCCGAGAACCTCCGCCGCTTCGAGCACCCGAAGGAGAAGCTCTCCCACTACTCTAAGCGCACCGTGGACATCGAGTACAACTTCCCATTCCGCGGCTGGTCTGAACTGGAAGGCATCGCCAACCGCACCGACTATGACCTGAAGCAGCACGCAGAGCACTCCGGCGAGAACCTAGAGTACTTCGATCAGGCCTCGAACGAGCGATACTACCCCTACGTCATCGAACCCGCCGCCGGCCCCGACCGCATCATGCTCGCCTTCCTCGTCGACGCCTACACCGAAGAAGAGGTCAATGGCGAGCAACGCACCGTCCTCAAGCTCCACCCGCGCCTCGCCCCCACAAAGGCCGCAGTCTTCCCCCTAAGCAAGAAGGAGCCCGTCTCGACCATCGCGAGAGAGCTCTACGACGAGCTAAAGGGAGACTACCGGCTCTTCTACGACGACTCCGGCTCCATCGGCCGCCGCTATAGGCGCCAGGACGAGGCCGGTACGCCGTTCTGCGTCACGGTGGACTTCGACACGGTGGACGACAAGCAAGTCACCATCCGCGACCGGGACACCCTGGAACAGGAGCGCGTCCCGATTCAAAGCGTCTGCGAGAGGCTGCAGAAGCTTATCTCCGGTTAGGAGATTTCCAACCGGAGAACTCCGTTTACCGGTTCGGCGCGTGGCTTTGGAGGGCTTTGCGTCTCGGGGCGAGGAGGTCGTCAGGCGTTCCCTGTTATTCGAGGAAGATAACCCGGTCTTTGGCGCCGGGTGTCTCGTACTACGTTTGGGCGTCTTGGGCGTCTTCGAGCCAGGGTTCGACGATGTCGGGGTTCTCGTCGGCCCAACGCCTCGCTCCTTCGAGCGGGTCGCCGATCTCGTTGATCGTGTTCTCGAGGTCGTTGAGCTGCTCCTCGTCAAGTGTGAGCGCGTCCAGAAACGCATAGGCTACGGGATCGTATTCCGGCAGGTCGTCGTTCACGACCGTCGTGAGCAGCGCCGCATCGTCCACGTCCTCGAACGCGTCGAGGGGGTCGTCGAGGTAGTCGAAATCGTACCTCTGGTTCATCCAGTGCGGCGACCAGGCGATAAAGACGAAATCGTCCCCACTGTCGTAGCGGTTCTCTACCTCGTCGAGCATGCCCGGCGTGCTCGCCTCCACAAGCTTCTGTTCGAGGCCGTATGTCGGAGCGACCTCTTCGGGGATCTTGGACATGCTGACCGCGCCGGGTTCGATCCCGAATATGTGCTCCGCGCCGGTGCCGTTGATCTGTTCGATGCTCGTGATGTTCATGTAGCTTGGGGCACCCAGACCGAACCTGGTAGTGCCCTCGAACCAGGAGTCGAGCAACTCGGCGTCTTCCTCGATCCCGGCGACGTAGTCTGCGTGGGCCGGCAACCACACGTCCTGGAAGGCATCCAACTCGCCGTCGCCCACGCCCCGGTACAAGGAGGCGACGTCCAGCGTGCGTAGCTCGACGTTCTCGTAGCCGATCTCTTCTTCCAAGAGCACCTTCGTGAGGTTCGCGACCGCTATGTTCTCGTCCCAGCCTATGTCGCCGACGACGAGCTCCTTACTCCCCGTACCACCGCCCCCGCAACCGGCGATGATCAATCCCAAGGCCAGGAGAAACGTCCCTGCCGATACCTTCGACCGCACGGATCTAACCAACGCTTCTCCGGGCGCCGCGGTAGCGACCGCGGTTGCGGGCACGAGAAGCTGGAAGACGCCTTCGCTACGATGCGAAGGCGTCTTCCGGAGGTTTGGTCTTCCGGCCATCGGCTGCCTGTACGGTTAAGTCCTCTCTTCGAGGTAGTTACGGAGGGCTTCGGCGCCGTCGGTGCCGTCGGTGGCTGTGATGCCTTCGAGCCAGCGGTCGGTGGCCTGGGGGTTCTCCCTGAGCCAGTCGAGGGCGACTTGCTGGGGCTCCTCTCCGGAGTTGTCGATGCGGTCGATCAAATCCCTCTGTATGTCCTGGCTGACGGTCATCTGCTCGAAGAAGGGGTAGAGGTCCGGGAACTTCTCGGTGAACTCTTCGTTCACGAGGGTCTCGACGTGCGAGGGGCCGCCCCAGGCCTCCTCCGGGTCCTCCAGCAGGCACATGTCATACCTGTTGTTCATCCAGTGCGGCTCCCAGCCGGTCCAGGCGACCCACTCGCCGTCACCGACGCGCCGGTCTACCTCGCTGAGCATGCCGTTGGTGCTGGACTCGACTATCTCCCAATCCCCGAGGTCGTACTGGTTGTTGTCGATCATATCGAGCACGACCTGGTTGCCATCGTTGCCGGGCTCCAGCCCGTATACGGTCGGCGTACCGCTGTTCTCGAACCTGTCGGCGAACTGGGCCAGGTCCTCGTGCGAACGGACGCCCGCGTCACAAGCCTCCTGGTTGACCGCGACGCTGAAAGTCGCGTCATCCAGATTCGTCGTGACCGACTCGACGTTGTCTACGGCGTCGAAGTTAGTCTGCATGGTCGGGAACCATGCCTCCACGAAGACGTCGAGGTCGCCGGTCTCCAGACCCTGAAAGACAGTTGGGACACCTAACTCCTGTATCTCGGTCTCATAACCCAATGCGTCTACTATGGTCGAAGCGACGTTGGTCTTTGCTATAGCCTCCGGCCAATCAACGGTACCGAACTTTACGGTCTCGTTAGCGCCATCGGCGCCACTGCCACATGCTCCGCTCACGAACACCCCAACCACGAGCATAAGCCCCAGTAACGCGGCCCTGATTATCCTACCGCCTCTGTTCATCTACCATGATCCTTTCTCTCGCCCATCCATGTTATTTACCTCGCCGACACTATTAAACCGAAGTTAAAAGATAAAAGCGAGGGCGGCGACTCCGGGGAAGGTGGCCTTCGCCCGGTCTCCTGTGCGGGCCTCCGTCTTCGCGCTACTGTCGCGCGTTGCGCGCGGCGCCGACCCAGGGGTCTACGATGTCGGGGTTCTCTCCGACCCACTGCCTGGCGCCTTCGAGGGGGTCTCCGACTTCGTTGATGGTTGCTTCGAGGTCGTTGAGTTGCTCTTCGTTGAGCGTGAGCGCCTGCATGAATGTGTAGGCCGCGGGTTGGTTTTCCGGGAAGTCCTTGTTCACGATTGTCGAGAGCAGCGCCGGTTCATTTAGCTCTTCCTGGGCGTCTAGCGGATCCTCCAGGTACTTGTAGTCGTACCTCTGGTTCATCCAGTGCGGAGACCAGGCGACAAAGGCGAAATCTTCCTCGTTCTCGTAGAGGTTTTCGATCTCCGAGAGCATACCCGGAGTGCTCGACTCCACGAGTTCCTGCTCGAGATCGTACGCTGGTATAACGCTGTCGGGGATCTTCTGCATAATCACCGCGCCCGGCTCGATGCCGAAAATCTCATTGACGGCACTGTCGTTTAGCTCCTCCAGACTGTCGATGTCCATGTAGCTCGGGACCGCTATGCCGAAGCTGGTCTGGCCCTGGTACCACTCGCCTACCTGCACCACGTTGTCGCCCTGCTCGTTCAGGAACTGCTGGTGGTTCGGCAGCCACACGTCCTGGAACGCATCCAGGTCGCCGCTTCCCACGCCCTCGAACAACAGGGCGACGTCCAAGGTCTGTAGCTCGACCTCCTCGTAGCCGACCTCCTCCTCCAAAAGGACCTTCGTCAGGTTCGCTACCGCCACGCTCTCATCCCAGCCTATGTCGCCCAGCGTGATCCTACTGTTTTCCGGAGAACCACCACCGCCACCGCAACCAGCCGCAAGGATGCCCACCAAGATTAGCAGGAACGCCAAAGAAGACGATGACGTTCTTCTTACGGTACTACCACCTCCTTCACGTACCAGCGTTCTTTCGCGCAATATTCCTGTAACCACCTCGGGAGATCCTGGAGAAGAGCTTTCAGAGATACGGCGCCCCCTCCGAAGAGGGGACGCGAGTCCTTGGTTTTCCGGCACTCTTCCGCCAGAGACCCTATGCGTTGTTCGCGGCGTCTATCCAGGGCTGCACGACGTCACGGTTGTTATCCAGCCAGGTCCTGGCGGAGGCCGCGTAATCCTGGGGGTCTATATTCTCTATCTCGTTGACCTGCTCTTCGGTGAGCGTTACCGCGTTCAGAAACGCGTAGGCCTGGGGGTCGTCCTCCTGGAGGTCTTCGTTGACGATCGTGGAGATCGTCGCCCCGTCGTTCAGGTCGGTGAGGCCGTCCTCCGGGTCTTCGAGGAACTTGAAGTCGTACCTGGCGTTCATCCAGTGCGGCCGCCAGGCGACGAAGGCGAACTCTTCCTGGTTTTCAGAGAGGTTGTTCACCTCGGAGAGCATGCTCGGCGTGCTCGACTGCACGTACTCCTGGTTGAGGCCGTACGTCGGTATGACGCTGTCGGGGATCCTCTCCGAGATCACCGCGCCCGGCTCGATGCCGAGGATCTGGGTGACGCCGGTCTGGTTGAGGTCGGGGATGGTGTTGACGTCGGTCATGTAGTTCGGTACCGCTATGCCGAACTCGGTCTCGCCGTCGTACCAGGGTTCGAGTTGCACGACATCGTTCTCGACCTCGCCGATCTGGGCCGCATGGTTGGGCAGCCAGATGTCCTGGTACGCGTCCAAATCGCCGCTAGCCACGCCCTGTATAACCGGCCCGAGCTCCAGCTCTTGTAGCCGGACCTCCCCGTAGCCGAGGTCTTCTTCCATGACGATCTTGGTCAGGTTCCCTATTACCGCAGCCTCGTCCCAACCCGTCGCTACCCCAAGCTTTAGTTCCTTGCTCTCCGGGGACTCGGCGCTACCGCCCCCCCCGCCACCGCAGCCCGCAGCGAGGGCGCTCGCCGCGAGCACGAGGATTACCACCAAAAGCTTTCTACTCGATTTCATCGACCTTCCTTGCTCTAGCCAATAAGTCTCTGTTTAACGACTATACGCTGATTTGTGTGTCACGGATCAATTCCGCTCCCTGGCGCCTCCCCGGACGTTCTCCACAACTGGCGAAAACGCGGTTCGGACAAAGTGGTCGGGCTCCGCTCATCGCGAGCCGGCCCCCACGGTTTCCTTCGCGCCGGCCCCCGTGGTACCGGCCGTGTCGGGGTCCACGTCGCCGGACTTCTTGCCGCCCGGAAGGATCTTCGATAGCACGCTGCCCTTGCCCGGCTTGCGCTGGATCAGTCCACCGAGCGGTCTCGTGACGCGGTCGAGGTAGATGGCGATGATTACGATCCCCACGCCTCCGACGAACGCCCTGCCTACGTCGAGCTGGCTCAAACCCCGGACGACAGCCTCGCCCAGCCCTCCGGCCCCGACGAGCGCGGCGATAACAACCATCGAGAGGGCGAGCATAATTACCTGGTTGACCCCGGCCATAATAGTTGGCAGAGCCTGCGGCAACTCGACCTTACGCAAGGTCTGCCAGGGCGTCGCCCCGAACGCATGCGCGGCCTCGACGGTGTTCTTAGGCACCTGCTGTATACCGAGCATCGTTAGCCTCACGGCCGGGGGCGCGGCGAAGATAACCGTCGCGACGAGCGCAGGCGTGCCACCGAGGCCCAGGAACACGACCATCGGGACCAGATACACGAACGCGGGCATCGTCTGCATGATGTCCAGCGTGGGCCGTACGGCCGCCTCCATCGCCTTGGACTTGGCCGCCAGTACCCCGATCGGTACTCCTATAAGTAGCGAGGCCACGGTAGCGGCCAGCACGAGCGCCAGGGAGAGCATCGTGTCATCCCAGAGTCCGAGGCTGATGATGAGCAGGAAGCCCACCACCGAGAAGAGGGCCACCCGCCAGCCGGCTACGAAGAGGGCTATCGCCGAGAATACCGCGACCATCAACAGCTGCGGCGGCGCCGTAAGGATGGCTTCGAGTGCGCCAACCAAGCCACCGATACCGTCCTTCACAAAGTCGAAGAAATTATCAATGACCTTGATGTCCTTGACATAATCGACGAAGCGGTCGGTCCAGTTGTCCAGCGGGATCTCCGGGACGAGGTTCTGCTGCAATGATGCGAGCATCTCTAGCGCCTCCCGTCGATCTCTTGGCGGGCCTCGCTGCCCTGCGGAACAGCGCCGTCCGGGCGCCCATCGTCGAACACCACCGGCACCTCACCGTTTTGCTCGGGGGTGGTGGTAGTGAGGCCCGCTATCAGGGAGCCGCGCACTACGACGCCTTCGAGCCGCCCCCCCTCGTCGCAGACAGCCACGGGGGCGCTGCGCTCCACGAAGTGCGGCAGGATCTCGCGCAGGTACGTGCCCCGGCCTATCTTCGTCGCCGTCGTGTCCACCGCCGCCCGAAGCTCCCGCTCGTCACGCTCGACGAGCCGGGCGACCTCCTCGACCTCGCACATGCCGACAAAGCGCCGCTCATCGTCCACGACGGGTATAAAGTAGAGCCCGGCCTGTCTCATCCGCCTGAGGACGACCGTCGGACCCTCGTCCGGGTACGCGACGTTGTCGGCGGCGATCATCACGCTCTCGGCGGTGCGGACCTTGGCGTAGTCCACGTCCTCGACGAAACGCTCGACGTATTCGGTAGCTGGCTCGCGCAGGATCTGCTCGGGCGTGCCGAGCTGTACGATCTCGCCGTCCTTCATAATCGCCACGCGGTGACCAAGCATCAATGCCTCGTCCAGGTCGTGCGTCACGAAGACGACCGTGCGCTGCACCTCGCCCTGAATCCTGAGGAACAGGTTCTGCATGTCCCGCCGGATCAGGGGGTCAAGGGCGCTGAACGGCTCGTCCATGAGCAGTATCTCCTGCTCGGTGGCGAGCGCTCGCGCCAGACCGACCCGCTGCTGCATTCCGCCGGAGAGCTCCGAGGTCATCTTGTTGCCCTGACCGTGGAGGCCCACCAGCTCCAGGGCCTCTTCGCCAGCCTTCTTGCGCTCGTCGGATGAGGCGCCCTTTATCTCGAGACCGAAGGTGATGTTGTCCACGACGGTGCGGTTCGGCAGGAGGCCGAACTGCTGAAAGACCATGCCTATCTTCTTGCGCCGCACCTCTCGCAACTGCTTGGCCGACATCTTCGAAATGTTCTCGTTGTCGAGGTGGACATCCCCCTCGGTCGGCTCGTTCAGGCCGTTGATAGCCCGCAGAATCGTAGACTTCCCACTCCCGGAGAGGCCGATTATCACGAAGATCTCGCCCTTGTACACCTCGAAGTTATTATCATAAGCCCCGATAGTCGAACCCGTCGCGCGCTCGACCTCGGCCTTGCTCCCGCCGGAACGCTTCATCTCCAGCGCCTGTTGGGCTCGACGCCCGAAGACCACCGAGCAATTCTCTACCCGAATGATCTGCTCGCGGCCCTTAACGTTAGCTTCCGTGGCTCTCCTCCTCTACTAGCCTGATACATACACTTGTAGAACCCGTCGCTTAGGGGCTTACCGCCCTCTCGCATCAGCCTCAACAAGAAAATGCTTACGTCCCTTCCTATACAACCCACTTTCTTCGGTTGCGAGCCGCCATGATAAGTGGTCTGGCATCTCTATTCAACTAAAATCCGAGATTGTTTAATTAATGTACGAAGCTTCTCGCTCTTTATGCTAAGTAATTGCGCTCTCA
>Ga0136617_10005204_pt1 | contig 11625 bp, 9 predicted proteins | sample AntDrymUQ3222106_2_FD_129672 | JGI IMG/M metagenome (GOLD analysis project Ga0136617, IMG submission 129672) | Polar desert sand microbial communities from Dry Valleys, Antarctica - metaG UQ322 (21.06) | ecosystem: Environmental > Terrestrial > Soil > Desert | place: Antarctica: Dry Valley...
ATTGAATTACTAAAAGAACTAAGGGGAGCGCACAATTTATGGTATGTTTATTCTAAACCAAAATACAAAGACACCATAAAAGAAACATTAAGAAAATGTCTTAAACATGAAGGCCAAAAAGAAATACACACATATGAATTTGAGGATGTTTTGGATGACGCAGGATATGGATATTTAGAGAGCATTAAAACTAGTAATGAAGAGTATCTGTTGTGGAATATTGTTTTCACTACGTAATAATGCAAAAAGACTAATATGATAAATAAATTAAGTAATTTTCATTGAAAGTTACAACGTTAGGAGCTGCCAGAGAAGTTGGAAGATCCGCATTCTTGATTAATTCAAATAATACAAATATTCTACTAGATTACGGAGTTCTTTTGAAGAAGGAACCTCTTTTCCCGATTCAAGTGAAGTCTAAGGATATTGATGCAGTAGTAATAACCCATGCACATCTGGATCATTCAGGATGCGCTCCATCCCTTTTTCTTGAACCAGATTCAAATTTAGAAGCTTTAGCAACAATGCCTACATTTGAACTCTCCGAGTTGCTAATTCAAGATATGATAAAAATATCAGGCTTCTATCTACCTTTTCAGTATCATGATTTAGTGAACATGTTAAATCATGCGAGACATCTAGATTACAAGAGTAGTCACACCATAAGGGATACAAGCATTACTTTTCATGAATCGGGACACGTTATCGGTGGTGCAACAGTTTTAGTTGAATCAGATGGAAAAAAACTGTTCTACACCGGCGATATGAATACACGAGGTTCCAAGGTTCTGAGACCTGCCGACCTTGATGTAGGCGAAATTGATATGTTAATAATTGAGAGTACTTATTCCCAAGCAGAACAGGTTCCCAGGGAACAATCTGAAAGGGAATTGATAAAATTTGCAAAGGAAGTGGTCGAGAGGAATGGTGTATTCTTTATACCTGCATTTTCTGTGGAAAGAGCCCAAGAAATTGCTTGTGTACTTAAAACATATAATTTTCCATACAAAATTGCTATGGATGGGATGGCATTAAAAACCAATGATATCATGCTCAGATATCCAAAGTATCTTAGAGACCCTCAGATGTTTAAGAGTTCAATTGAAGATGTTGAAAGAATAACAAGTTGGCAAAGAAGGAAAAGAGTAGTTAAAGAACCCGGAGTAATAATTTCTCCAGCTGGTATGTTAGTTGGCGGTACAGCAGTTTTTTATGTAGAGGAAATATGCAAGAGTCAATACAATGGAATTGCTCTGGTTTCCTATCAAGGAGAAGGAACACCAGGAAGATCTTTACTCGATAAGAGACAAGTAACTTATAATGGAAGAACAATAAAATGTTTGGCAGAAGTAAACAAATTTGACTTTTCAGGACATAATAGTAGGACAGAATTATTTGAGATTTTGGACAAGGTGAAAGGAGACCCTCAAGTAATGACTGTTCATGGTGATAACATATCATGCACCAAATTTGCAGAAGAAATTGTTGAAAAGTATGGGTATAAGGCACATGCTCCAGATGCCGGTGAGATAACCACGGTTTAACTAAGAAAAGAATACAAATTGCATATAATAGCAATCCCCCATAAAATTTTCTAGTAATTGAATAGCGGATATAATCTCAATATTAATTCAACCATTAATAGTGGACAATCCTTTCTTTGGGAAAAAAGAGATAAATCATGGTACGGAATATATGAAGAATCGATATTAAAAATAACCGAAAATGAAAACAATGGTGAAAAAACATATGAATACGATTCTTTTCCTAAAATAGAGAACTGGCAACAACATGTTTTTAGATTTGATGACCAATACGATCAGATTATGAATGAAATTTCTGGAAAGGACATAATAATAGACAATGTAACGAAAAAATATCCGGGATTACGAATCATGAGACAAAGACCAATTCAATGTATAATATCATTTCTATGTTCTAGTAACAATAATATTCCAAGAATTCGACTTATATTGAGAAATCTCTCCAAGAAATTTGGAAAAAAAGTGGAATGGGATGGTAATGAATTTTATACGTTTCCAAGTCTAAGAACACTACACACTACTTCTGTACCAGAACTCTTACTTTGTGGATTAGGATATAGAGCAGAATTTGTTATAAAAACAGTAAAAGAAATAGTAAAGCAGGAAACTGATATGGTAAAATTAGCAGAAATGGATTACGATAAAGCAAAACAAGAAATATTGAAGTTAAGTGGAGTTGGAGACAAAATAGCAGATTGTATATTATTATTTTCTTTAAACAAGTTAGAAGCATTTCCAATTGACACTTGGATTATAAAATTTTTCCAGAAAAAATCAAATCAAATCTTAGACGAAGATATGAAAATAAAGGAAAAGATTACTCCCAACCAATATAGAGTGTTATCAAAAAAAATTAGAGAACACTATGGAAGATATTCTGGATATGCCCAGCAATATCTCTACTATAGTATCAGAGAAGAGTATGGTAGAAAATGGTAGTAGGTTTAGGCTTCAATCTATCTACTTATTTCTCTTTTTCTTATTATCGGCGGGTTTCTTTGAAGATTTAGAAGTTGATTTCCTAGAACTAGAGGGTGTATTTTTTGATGTTTTGGTGGATGTCCTAGAACTAGAGGGTGTATTTTTTGATGTTTTGGTTGTAACATTTTTCTCTATTTTTAGTATTCTTTTATCCATTTCCTTGAGTAAAGATTGAGTCTGTTTAATAGATACGGACTGCTTTTCAATAGAATTGAGACCCTTTTGTAATGGTTGAGTTACTTTTTGTATCTTTTGAATCTCTTTAAACAGTTTATCCACATTCTTATTAATGATCTCCAAGTTTTTAGTTATAGGAGTTAAATCAATATCCCTATGATCAGAACTCTTTTTCGTCGTCTCCTTTCTATTTGTGCGATTTGATTTTCCCTCTTCATCATCTTCATCCTCTTCCTCATCCTCTTCCTCTTCATCATCCTCTTCTAATTCTAATTCTTCTTCCTCTTCATCATCCTCTTCTAATTCTTTTTCTTCTTCTTTTTTATCTTCGTTATTATCTAAATTATCAGATTTTGAAGTGTCATCATCTAGAGACAGAACGCGATCATCAGCAGCTGCTATTATTTTCTCTTTTTTATTAATAACAATAGGAAAATATTGAATTTCTAAAGACATATCAGACATATCTATACAGTGAAATAAAATACCAAATATTAAAACTGATCTCTATAAAATATTACAAAGTAATAAAAAAATACTAGCTAACTTATTGGTTTCAATTCCTCCGTAAAAGTATTGTAAATAGACAATGCTTCTTCTTCGCTTTTCGCTCCCACAATCGTGGCAGCTCCACTCGTAAGGAAGCTAATAAGTAGTTGATTTTGAAAGGACACTGTTACGCCCAAATTGCCTTTTGATTTCAATATATATCCATTAGATTCGGCGATTTTCAAAATGTTTGATAAATCAACCTCGTTTGTAATTTGGGCGGGGGTAACAGTATACGTTCTCTTGCCTCGATCTCTTCCGCATAATTCTTCTACCATTATAGATGGTATTTTGATATCTTTTTGTTCAACATGCAATCCACAGGAGGGACATTCATCATGTCTATTCATTTGAATTTTATCAAAAACTAAATCATTTAGATCTACGTATAATAATTTATTGACTAATGATGGCTGCTGTCCAATTGCGATTTTTACTGCTTCAGATACCTGAATTCCCGAGACAAGATAAAGAATTGACGGATGTACTCCCTCAGTGCTACATGTTGGCATTTCATCCTCAGACAATTCAGGAAAGATGCATCTAAGACAAGCACTCTGATTGGGGAGAATAGTACAGACTGAACCAACCATTCCAAGAGCTCCAGCATAAATAAATGGTATGCCTAGTCTTAAGCAAGCATCGTTTAGAGCATATCTAGCATCGATACTATCCAAAGCATCAATAACTATGTCATATCCTTTAATAATTTTTTCAGCGGTAAATTTAGTAACAGAAATAGGAATAGCTTCTATTTTAACACTAGGATTCATTTTCTGTAAACGTTCTAAGGCAGCTTCAACTTTTACCTTTCCTATATCTGCATCAGTGTACAAATGTTGTCTGTGAAGATTAGAGATCTCTATTACATCTCTGTCAACTATTCGAATCTCTCCTATTCCCATTCCAACTAATTGAGCTAAAACCGGGTTTCCTATTCCTCCTGCACCGACAACACATATTTTTGTATCTTTGAGTTTTTCCATCCCGACATAACCAATTTCCTCGAGCATAATTTGCCTCGAATATCTCAGCATATCTTGATTGGTTATTTCAGCTCCACCGGCAACTGCAGGCAGAATATAAATAGAATCACCTTCTTTCAAAACTGAACCCATCCCTGCATTGTTAAAACGCATATTTTTTCCATTAATATAAATATTAATTAATGCTCTAGGCTTTCCATTAATGTCTATAACTCTACGTTTAAAATCATCACCCATAATACCGGATACAATGTTGAATGCTTCATCTAAAGTTGAAGCATCAATAGACATTTTTTTTTCTCCTGCGCCTTTGTTTAAAACTGATGGAACAACAAATTCTATTGTGGTCAATTTATAATTAACACCGTAATTTTTCGATTTATATCCGTTTGTTCAATGTATCATTGCAGAAACTAACCTGATATCAGGTTTTACTGAACTAGGAGTAGGAAGAAGATCAGCAATAGATTCGGTAGCTTTAAGTCCGTTACCAGTAACATAACATACTATATTTTCGTCTTTATCGATTTTATTTTCCTCTATTAGTTTCTTTAAAACACCTACTGCCACACCACCAGCAGGTTCGGTGAATATTCCTTCGGATTTTGCAAGCAATAAAATGGCATTCTTAATTTCAGAATCAGTAACTTTCTCCCCTATTCCATTAAATTGTCTTAGACGTTTTAGTACATATAATCCGTCACCAGGATCCCCTATTGCTAAGCTTTTTGCAACAGTCTTAGGTTTTTCTACGGGTATAATTTCATTAGATCTATTCTTATAAGCATCAACAATAGGTGCACATCCATTGGGTTGGGCAGCAATTATCCTTAAATTAGAAATATCAGAAATTAATCCTAGACTCATTATTTCTTCAAATCCCTTACAAATGGCATTCAACATAGCTCCACTTCCGACTGGAATTACTAGCACATCAGGGACGGTCCAATTCAATTGTTCCAATACTTCAAACGCTAGTGTTTTAGAGCCTTCGACGTAATAAGGTCGCATATTTATATTTACAATTCCATAACCATTAGAATCTCCAATTACTGAAGCAATCCTATTAGCATCGTCATAGGTACCATCTACCGCTACAAATTTGCCTCCGTATGACAAAGCTTGTACGATTTTAACATCTTCTATGTCAGAGGGTGCGAAAATGTAACAAGGTAAATTTGCCTTTGCTGCATGAGCGGCGGTAGCAGATGCGAGATTTCCAGTAGATGCACAACCCACGGCAGATAAATTCATCTCTTTAGCTTTTGATACTGCAACCCCTGCTGGCCTATCCTTAAAAGAGAAAGTTGGATTTACAGAATCGTTTTTAATGTATAAATTTTTAAATCCGCCAAGACTATCACCCAAATTATCTGCTTTTTGCAACGGAGTGATTGAACCATTTAAACTGACTATATTTTTCTTGTCTTCTATCGGAAGAATTTCAAAATATCGCCAATAAGTTAAATCTGAACGACTTTCAAATGTATTCTTAGTAATGGTAGTATCCATTTTATATTGGACATCCAATGGCCCAAAGCAATCCTCACAGATATATATAAATCTTGGGGAATACTCTTTATTGCATTCTCTACATTTTAGTGCACTTATAATTCCCATTATTTCTAAATACAAAAGAACAATATGATAGATAAATCCCTCTAAATAATATTTAGTATTACTTAACTATTAGGAATCAATCAGCCTAATTCATTATGAAAACATGAACGATTTCCTGTATGACAGGCAGGTTTCATAGAATTAACCAGATATAATAATGCATCAGAATCACAATCAACCAATATTTTTTCTACTGGTTGAATATTCCCCGATTCTTCGCCTTTCATCCACAATCTATTATGAGATGTACTCCAAAAATGGGCATTTCCAGTTTCAACGGTTTTGGTTAAGGCGTACTTATTTGCATATCCAAGCATCAAAATATCTTTAGTTCTTATATCTTGAACCACTACAGGGATGATTCCATTTCGTTTTTCAAAATCGATTTTATCAATGGATTTTAACAACCTGAAATATTGGATCAAAAAGGTATAAGAATTTTCTATCATCCTAAAATTTACCCCTAAATCTTTGGGGTATTTTTATTAAATAGTATGAGATACTCATTACAATAAAGACATAATTGCTAATGAATAATTGGAATAAACCTAGTGACGAGAAAACTCTGCATATAGGATTTGATGATACTGATTCAATAAATGGAAGATGTACTACCCACCTATCTTATTTAATATCAAACATGTTAATAAGAAAATTTCAGGTAGAATTTGTTGATTTTCCACTCTTAATAAGACTAAATCCCAATGTTCCTCTTAAAACTAGAGGAAATGGTGCAGTTTGTTTAAGAATAAGAGGAAGAAATTATGAAAAAATCAAAGAGGAGATCACTCATGCCATAGAGAACTATTCCGAATTAGAAAACGGAGCCAATCCGGGTTTGGTTTTTTATGAAGGGAATGGCATTGGTAAAGACTTGACATCGTTTAGTGAAAGTGCTATGGATACCATATTAAGTAAACAACTAGCCATAAAAATAGCTATTAAGAATAATATACAATTCAGCATTTTTGGAAAAGGATATGGAATTGTAGGTGCGCTTGCGGCAACAGGTTGTCTTTTAGATTCGGATCACACATTTGAAACAATTGCATACAGAAGTAAAGAAAATATTGGAACTAACAGAAAAACGGATGACTTTAAAGTAAAAAAATTAAGCGAGGAATCATATCCATATACCTACAATAATTTCGACATTAAAAACAATAGAATACTAATTACTCCTCGTGGTCCTGACCCAGTGTTTTGCGGTATTAGAGGAGAAGACCCCTTAATAACCACATTATTTCTAAAAAACTTGTGTATTGAAGAAGAATTAGACGGCTATATGATATTCAGATCCAATCAAGGAACGAATTTACATCTAGTCAAAGAGAACAGTGGAACTAACATTAAACCATATACCGCAGGACGTATAACATGTCAGGTTGCATCTACACCATACATAATTAATGGTGGACATGTAATATTCAAAATAAAGGACGGGTTTGGTAGTATGTTACCCGTTGCGGTTTACCAACCTACAGGTCTGACAAAGATTGCAAGTATGTTAGTAATTGGAGATAGGATCGAAGTAGGATATGGTGCACATCTAAAATCAAATAATCAATTTACCCTCAACTTAGAATACCTCATAATCAAAGAATTAGCAAGAGTGTATAACATTAGAAACCCCACTTGCGAGAAGTGTTCTAAGAATATGAAATCAGAGGGAAAGAATAAAGGATATCAATGTCGCATTTGTAAAACAAGAATTAGAAATAGTGGAAAAATAAAGACGGAAAAAGATAGAAAACTAAAGTCTGGTCTATATATTCCGGAACCTATTGCGCATCGACATCTTACCAAACCGTCATCCAGATATGGTATGGAAAAGCGATTTAACAGTATGGAAATAAGGTATCTGCTAAAAAGTACCAAGTGGATAAAAGATAGCGGGGGGTTGATTTGAACTTACGGCTGGCTTTATAGGCACAGAAACCGCTCTGCGGGTTATGAGCCCGCCGGGATAACCTAGCCCCTAAAAAGGTCTGGCTTCCCCACCCCGCTAAATAATATTGGTAATATAAGGAGTATATATACGGTATAGATGAATGAATTGAATCGAGACCAAGCAAAAGGCAAAGAGATTCATTTCCGGTCTTTTTATTTGCAGGATTATGTCTTGTTAGTTTATGATAAGCGTATCAAAAATATTTGATATTTGTGTGCATTATTCTAATTACAACATACAAAATTTTGAATAAATAATACACACAGTTAAGACGTTTAAAGTGCACTACAGACTAACTGTCGTGTCGTGTTGCTATTCTGAAATATCTATTTGATAAGATTTCATAATAATTAATTAGTTTATCATTGTAAACTTTTTTCATCTTTCATGGCCCAATAATCACTACTGCATGTGTTAAAAGAGTATATGATCATCTTTAAGTCGAACATTAGTTATAGACAATGAAAAAGACTGGATATGTATAAAAAAAAGAAACTTAAGTTTCTAATGCGGGAGATGGGATTTGAACCCACGGACCCCTAAGAGATGAGGTATCTCAATTGTCCTGGTTTCTGAGCATCGTGTTTTAAACATCTCACGCCTTTGACCAGGCTTGGCAACTCCCGCATAAAATATTTTTAAAAAGCCCAACATATATTCTAATAAAAAATGAAAAGATTATTCCATATCAGCTCCACCAACAAGATTTACGAAAATATCATCTAATGTGATAGGAGATACAGAAAATGACAAATTATTACGAACCAAAATATCAGATATTTCTCTTAGATTATGCTCAAAAGTAAATAATCTTATAGAGTCAGAACTCATACTAATTGTTTTCCCAAAAGAATTAATGAAGTTTTTTAAATCATAAACATTATAATCCTTTGATATGTTGATGTCAATTCTTATTTGATAATTTAGAGTATTCCTTAAATCGTTCATGTTGCCTTTAGAAACGACTCTACCTTCATCAATAATGAATATAGAATCAGACAACATTTCTGCTTCATCCATATAATGAGTAGTTAAAACAATGGTTATTCCCTTATTTTTCCAATCTTTTATAATAGACCACACCTGTCGTCGTGATACTGGATCTAAACCTATAGTAGGTTCATCCAAAAACAGCAAAGGTGATTCAGTTGCCATGGCCATCCCAACCAAAATTTTCTGTTTCATTCCTCCCGATAGATTCAATGCAGGAATATCTTTTGCAGAAAAAAGATCAAGTCTTTGTAATATGTCAGAGGTTTTCTGCGCTGCAGACTCTTTCTTTTCGCCTCGTATCCTCAACCAATTATAAATATGATCCCACGGAGTTAATGCGCGTAAAGGTCTTCCTTCCTGTGGAACTATAGAAATTTTTTGGCGTATTTTTTCTGGAGACTTGAGTATATCGTCACCGAATACTAATACCTTTCCTGATGTAGGTAACAATTGAGTAGAACAAATACGTATAAAGGTAGTTTTTCCGGCACCATTTCTTCCCAATAGCGTAGATATCTTTCCTTCTTCGATTTGTAAAGAGATATCATTTAATGCCTTTTTATTGGAATTTTTGTATATTTTACTTACATTAAAAGATTCTATTGCTACCATATAGTATTGATCTAAATTTGTATGAAAAATAGTTTTTATAGTTCATTTTTTTTGAATTCCTTTAACAAATCTTTTAATAGATTTTTTTGGGCATCATTAATCTTATCAGGCAATTTTACTTCGATTTTTACGTATTGGCTCCCTCTTCCAAATTTTCCATATCTTGGCAAACCTTTTCCTTTGATTTTAAAAACAGCATTAGCTTTGGTACAAGCAGGAATTTTCAATTTTTCAGTTCCATCTATGGTTGGAACCCTTGTTTCCGTTCCTAATATCAAGTCAATGAATGAAACATCGTAATTATACATCAGATCTCCATCATCAATTACTTTAAAAAGTTGATGCGGGAGTACATGTACCCGTACCAATAAATCACCATTCATTCCACCTTGAACGCTTTCTCCTTTTCCAGAAATTCTTAGTGTTACCCCGTCCTCAACACCAGAAGGTATATCGATCTTTAGGTTATTTGTTTTTCTAACTTTACCATTACCATGACAAGTATTACAAGGTTTTTCTAGTATTTTACCTTCTCCGTGGCAGGTATTACAGGTGTCTAACGAAATAAAGGTGGAAAATTGATTTTGGTTATAGACTCTGCGGGTTTGACCTTGGCCGTTACATGTAGGACAAATTTTTGGTGAAGTTCCTGGGGAAGCACCTGTCCCGGAACAAACCGAACAGTCTTCGATTGTTGGAATTTGTATCTCTTCCTTCTTACCTTTAACTACTTCCTCTAAAGTCATGTTTATGTCATATAGTAAATCTCTGCCTCTTCTTCTTCTGTTTGAGGTTCTGGAATTGAAGCTAAAGGGATCATTGTTAAAACCACCACTGCCACCGCCTCCCATTCTACCAAAAATCTGTTCAAAAATATCGCCTACATTACCAAAGCCAATATCTTTAAAAATTTCTGCGAAATTGTCTTCAGATCCCCTAAATACTTCCTCATTACCCACATGACCATATGTATCATATCGTTTACGTTTGTCCTGATCGGATAGTACAGCATATGCTTCAGAAATTTCTTTGAATTTTTCTTCTGCTTCAGGCGATTTATTACGATCGGGGTGATATTTTAACGCAAGTTTTCTATATACAGATTTTAACTCATCCTTAGTAACAGTTTTTTGAACTCCAAGTACATCATAATAATCTCTTTTACTCATAACAAATCACAAAAATAAAGTGTGGAATTATTCTCTTAATCAAGTATTATTTGATTTATTGGCGGCGTCTTCCGCACCAGACTTAGGATCGTTGTTTTCAGGATTTTGATTAGAAGTACTATCACTTGGAGGAGGAGTATCGGACCCCACATCCCCTGGGCTTGAAGCGTTAGCAGCATTTTGTTGAACGGCCTGATATGCAGCTGTACTTATTTCAGCTAATGCGTTCTTTAGATCGGTTATTTTTGTTTTTATGGCGTCCACATTATTGGCTGTTATCGATTCTTTTAATTCTTGGATTGATTTATTTACTTTATCCTTTTGCTCTGGAGTTACTTTATCTTTTAAGTCTTGATTAATCAATTTTTCTGCGGAATATAGTAAATTGTCTGATTCATTCTTTAATTCTGCTTCTTCTCGTTTCTTTTTATCTACTTCAGCAAATGCATCCGAATCTTTCTTTAATTTTTCGATTTCTTCTTTAGATAATTTAGAGCTGGCCGATATAGTTATCTTTGATTCTTTGGATGTAGCAAGATCTTTGGCGGTCACGTTCAAAATTCCGTTGGTATCGATATCAAATGTGACCTCTATTTGTGGAACACTTCTAGGAGCAGGCGGTATACCCGACAAATTAAACATACCTAGTGAAACACAATCAGAAGCCATAGTTCTCTCACCCTGGACCACATGGATGGTTACTGCGGTCTGATAATCTGCAGCGGTAGTGAATACCTTACTCTTTTTGGTAGGAATAGTAGTATTTCGTTCAATTAGAGTTTCTTTAAGTCCACCCATAACCTCCACACCAAGAGTCAAAGGAGTAACGTCTACCAACAAAATATCAGTAGATACTTCACCTGAAATTATTGCGCCTTGAATTGCAGCTCCCAACGCAACTGCTTCCATTGGATCAACTCCACGTTCAGGTTCTTTGTTCATGACAGATTTTACAAATTCTTTTACTATTGGCATTCGAGTAGGGCCCCCAACCAAAACTATTTTTTCGATATCTGTAGCTGACACTTTTGCATCCTTGATAG
>Ga0136617_10005205_pt1 | contig 11623 bp, 11 predicted proteins | sample AntDrymUQ3222106_2_FD_129672 | JGI IMG/M metagenome (GOLD analysis project Ga0136617, IMG submission 129672) | Polar desert sand microbial communities from Dry Valleys, Antarctica - metaG UQ322 (21.06) | ecosystem: Environmental > Terrestrial > Soil > Desert | place: Antarctica: Dry Valley...
ACGTCGAGAGCACCTTGATCGCCCGGTGTGCAGCCTCGCCATCCAGATCGCGTGCTCGACCGCTTCGGCGCCGCCGTTGGTGAAGAAGATCTTCTCGAGACCGTCGGGGGCCGTCTCCGCGATCAGCCGCGCCGCCTCCGAGCGAGCCGCGTTGGCGGTGCCGGGCGCGATGGTGCACAGCAGGCCGGCCTGCTTCTGGATCGCCTCGACCACGCGTGGGTGCTGGTGACCGATGTTGGTGAACACCAGCTGCGAGGAGAAGTCGAGGTACGCCGTGCCCCGGTCGTCTCACATCGTCGACCCCTCGGCCTTCGTGACCACCATCGGCTGGAGTGACCCCCTGGGCGGACCAGGAGTGGAAGACGTGGGCGCGGTCGAGCTCGTAGGTGCGGCTGTCGTCGATCATCGGACTCCTAGTGGTGGGTCGCGGGCCGCGGTCAGTCGTTCTGCGGGAAGCCGAGGTCGACCCCGGTCGTCCGTGGCGCCGCCGGGTCTCCCCAGCGGGAGGTGACCACCTTGGCGCGCGTGTAGAAGTGCACGCCCTCCGTGCCGTGGGCGTGGGTGTCACCGAACAGCGACCCCTTCCACCCGCCGAAGGAGTAATAGGCCATCGGCACCGGGATCGGCACGTTGATCCCGACCATCCCGACCTCCACCTCGCTCTCGAAGGCGCGGCCGCGGCGCCGTCCATGGTGAAGATGGCGGTGCCGTTGCCGTACGGGTTCGCGTTGATCAGGTCGAGCCCCTCGCGGTAGCTGCCGACGCGCACCACCGAGAGCACCGGGCCGAAGATCTCCTCGGTGTAGATCGTCATCTCCGGGGCGACATGGTCGAACAGGGTCGGGCCGACCCAGAAACCTTCGACGGTTCCGGCCGCCGCCGTGGCTCGCCCGTCGACGACGATCTTGGCGCCGGCCTCCTCGCCCTGCCGGATGAACTCGAGGACGCGGTCGGCGTGCTCGCGGGTGACCAGGGGACCCAGGTCGGCCTCGGTCCCGTCGTCGGTGGCCGCACCGTCCCCGAGGCGCAGGGCGGCGGTCCGATCGGCGATCCGGGCGACCAGCTCGTCTCCGACCGGGTCGACCGCGACCACCACGCTGATCGCCATGCACCGCTCCCCTGCGGAGCCGTAGCCCGCGGAGACCGCGGCGTCGGCCACCTGGTCGAGGTCGGCGTCGGGCAGCACGAGCAGATGGTTCTTGGCACCGCCGAGAGCCTGCACGCGCTTGCCTGACGAAGTGCCCTGCTCGTACACGTAGCGCGCGATCGGGGTCGAACCCACGAAGCTGATGGCCGCCACGTCCGGGCTGTGCAGCAGCGCGTCGACCGCGGTCTTGTCGCCCTGGAGGACGTTGAAGACCCCGTCCGGGAGCCCGGCCTCCTGCCACAGCCGGGCCATCCACAGCGCGGCCGAGGGGTCCTTCTCGCTGGGCTTGAGCACCACCGTGTTGCCCGCCGCGATGGCGATCGGGAAGAACCACATCGGGACCATGGCCGGGAAGTTGAAGGGGCTGATGATCCCGACCACACCCAGGGGCTGCCGGATCGAGTGCACGTCGATCCCGCTGGAGACATTCTCGGAGTAGCCGCCCTTCAGCAGGTGCGGGATGCCGCAGGCGAACTCCACCACCTCGAGCCCGCGGGCGATCTCGCCCAGAGCGTCGGAGTGCACCTTGCCGTGCTCGCGGGTGATGATCGCGGCGAGCTCGCCCTTGCGCTGGTCGAGCAGCTCGCGGAACCGGTAGAGGATCTTGGTGCGCGCGGTGATCGAGGACCGCCCCCACGTCGCCCACGCGGTGCGGGCGGCGTCGATGACCGCGACCGCGTCGGCGGTGTCGGCGACGGTCATCCGACCGGTGACCTGACCGGTGGCCGGGTTGGTCACATCGAGGGTCTCACCCGACGAGCCGGCGTGCTCACGGCCCTGGATCCAGTGGCCGATGGTGGGTGCGTGTGCCGATTCCGTCGCCATGACGCGATTCTGCTCCTGTGTGGAGGGAAGCGAAACGGCGGTCACCTGCGTGGGATGACCGCCGTCCGAGGTGGGTCTCGATACGTCTGTGGTCGAACCTGCCGAGACCTGTTCGACCGACGAAGACCTAGCGAGACCCGGACTTCACTTGAGGGTGACGGTGGCGCCGACGCCCTCGAGGGACGCCTTGGCCTTCTCGGCGGCCTCCTTGGTGACGCTCTCGAGGACCGTCTTGGGGGCTGCCTCGACCAGGTCCTTGGCCTCCTTGAGACCGAGGGACGTGAGCGCGCGCACCTCCTTGATGACGTTGATCTTCTTGTCACCGGCGGCCTCGAGGACAACCTCGAACTCGTCCTGCTCGGCAGCGGCCTCACCGGCGTCGGCAGCTCCGCCCGCGGGGGCGGCAGCGGCAGCGGCGACGGGAGCAGCTGCGGTGACGCCGAAGGTCTCCTCGAACTGCTTCACGAACTCGCTCAACTCGATGAGGGTCATTTCCTTGAACGCGTCGAGCAGCTCGGTGGTGTTGAGCTTCGCCATGGTGGCGGTTCCTTCCGTTCTATGGCTCCGGAGCTTCCGGGGCCTGAGGTTTGCGATACGTACGGCGGCTGACCGGGTGGTCAGGCCCCCGTCTGCTGCTCGTCGGAAGCGGTGGCCTCGGTGGCCTCGGGGGGCTCGTCCACGGGGGACTCCTCCGCCGGGGCCTCGGTCACCTCGTCAGCGGCAGCCTCGGTCGATTCGACGGCTTCCGCCGCCGGGGTGCCGGCTCCACCTGCGAGGGATTCGATGGAGTCTGGTCCTGATTCGATTCGCTTGGCCTGGAGCGCACCCACAAGACGGGCGGCCTGGGACAACGGCGCGTTGAGCAGGTAGACGGCCTGGGAGAGCGAGGCGAGCATCGCGCCCGCCAGCTTGCCCAGGAGGACCTCTCGCGACTCCAGGTCGGCCAGCTTGGCCACCTGCTCCGCGTCGAGGGCCGCACCGTCGAGGAACCCGCCCTTGATGACCAGGGTGGGATTGGCCTTGGCAAAGTCACGCAGACCCTTCGCCGCCTCGACCACGTCGCCCGAGATGAAGGCGATCGCGGTCGGGCCGGTGAGCAGGTCATCGACGCCGGTCATCCCGGCCTCGGCGGCCGCGAGCTTGGCGAGCGTGTTCTTGACCACGGCGTATTGGGCGTCCTTGCCGAGAGAGCGCCGCAGATCCTGCAGCTGCTTCACGGTGAGGCCGCGGTACTCGGTCAGCACAGCGCCGGTGGAGGCGTTGAAGGACTCAACGATCTCCGCGACGGCAGCTGCCTTTTCTGGCCGCGCCATGGGTCTCCTTCCGGACATCTTCGAGTGAGATGCCGGTGGTCCCGACCCCGGGAGAACACGAACGCCCCGGGCACAGGAGCCCAGGGCGTGGATCTCGCGGTTGGCGTGCCGTCCGCGGACCTGCTCTGCTCACCTGCGCGGGTCGTCCGCCTCTCGGCGGAGCCTTCGGTCTCGCTGCGTGAGCAGTTCGACAACCGGCGGTCTCTGGTTCCGGACACGATAGCCGCCCGCCCGGAGGGGACCAAATCCAAGCATTCCCTCCCGCGACGGGCCGGTCTTTGCTTCCATGGGACCGTGGACGACAAGCTCAACCCCATCTCGAGTGTGCTGACGAAGACCGACGAGCGACTGCGGACTGGAAGGCACGCGGCGGAACGGATCTGGCCGACCGGATTCGGAGGGCTCGATCCCGCGATCGGCGGCGGTCTCCGTTCCGGCGGGCTCGTGCTGCTCGCCGGGCCACAGGGCCTCGGCAAGACGACGTTCGCCCTGCAGGTGTGCCGCAATGTCGTCCGTGAGGGCCGCCCGGTCGTCTACTTCTCCTACGAGCACGATCCCGAGGATCTCATCGAGAAACTGATCGCCTTGGAGGCCGGCGAGCTCGACGACAGCAACCAAGCGCGTCTGACCGACATCCGCGAGGCGTTCGACTCGGTCGAGGGCGGATCCATGGAGGAGCGTCTTGGGAGTGTCCCGTGCGCCAACGATGCGCTTGCTCGCGTGCGGAAATACGCTGACCTCCTCTTCATCCACCGCTCCACCGGCAGCAGCACCGACCTCGTGGCGATCCGCGAGGCCGTGGACGCCACCCACCGGGACACCAGACTTTGCCCGCTGGTCGTAGTGGACTACCTCCAGAAGGTGCTCGTGCCTGACGGTCCCGCTGAGGAGGCCGAGCGCACCACCACCGTTGTGGAGGGGCTCAAGGACCTTGCGATCGACACCTCGGCTCCCGTGCTGGCGATCGTGGCAGCGGACAAGGTCGGCATCGAGACAGGCAAGAGGATGCGGGTGAACCATCTGCGCGGGTCATCCGCGCTGGCTTACGAGGCGGACGTGGTTCTGGTGCTGAACACCAAGTTCGACATCGTCGCCCGCCACCACCTGGTCTACAACCTCGACAACGCCGAGCGCTTCCGCGACTGGGCTGTTCTCACCATCGAGAAAAACCGCTTCGGTCGCGACGGTGTCGAGCTCCAGTACCGCAAGCGCTTCGACCAGGGTCGCTTCGAAGCCGAGGGTGAGACCGTCACCGAGCAGCTGGTCGACGAGCGCATCTTCACCGAGTGAACCGCCTGTAAGTGTCTGTTGTGCCTGGTCTGGGGCTGGCTGGCAGCATGGGTTGTCAGCGCCGCCCCCGTCGAGGCCCACCCGCCGCCACGACTCCAGTGCCCGGGAGAGGACCCGGCCTGAATCTCCGTCCTCAGCTCCGTCGGCCGCATGGCGTCGATGGCCGCGACATCGACGATGCCTCGCGTCGCGTCGGACAGCACCAAGTGGAGTGAGACGACGTGGCCGGCGGCGAACAGCTCGTGCTTGCCGACCAGGCGGGCTCCCGCCTCCGAGGCCCGTACCTCGGTCAGGTGCGGGCTCCAGGCGACCACCTCCATGCCGAAGGCGAGCCCCACCGCTGCGACCTGGGTGCCGATCTTGCCGAGGCCGAGCAGCCCCAGCGTCGCTCCGGCGAAATCCGTGCCCACTGTGCGGACTGCCACGGCCCGTCCCGCTGCATCCCGTCGACCTCAGGGACCAGGTGTCGGGCCAGGCCCAGGATCAGGGCCCAGGTGAGCTCCACGGGCGGGGTCGAACTGCTGGCGGTGCCGCAGACGGCACTGCCGCGCTCCGCGGCCGCGGCCAGGTCGATCGAGGCGTTGCGCATCCCGCTGGTGACCACCAGCCGCAGTCGGGGCAGCCGGTCGAGCAGGGCGGCTGTCACCGGGGTGCGCTCGCGCATCACCACCACGATGTCGGCGTCGTCGAGCGCTGCGACCACGGAGTCGTCATCGGCCAGGTGCACGGGCACCGAGGTGGTCTCCACGCCCTCGAGCCGCGACCACGCGGCGTACGACAGGGCGACCTGCTGATAGTCATCGAGGATCACGCAGCGCATGACCCGAACGCACGGCGCCCCGGTCACCGTGGGTGACCGGGGCGTCGGGTGTCTGGTCAGACTGGGGCGATCAGGCCTCGTCCTCGGCCGCGACATTCTTGGTGCGGTTGGGGTCGACCTGGACGCCGGGACCCATGGTCGTCGAGACGGTGATCTTCCTGACGTAGCGGCCCTTTGAGCTGGCCGGCTTGAGCCGCAACACTTCCTCGAGAGCAGCCGCGTAGTTCTCGGCGAGCTGTACCTCGGAGAACGACGCCTTGCCGATGATGAAGTGCAGGTTGGCGTGGCGGTCGACGCGGAACTCGATCTTGCCGCCCTTGATGTCGGAGACGGCCTTCGCGACATCCGGGGTGACGGTGCCGGTCTTGGGGTTCGGCATCAAGCCACGGGGACCGAGCACGCGGCCGAGGCGACCGACCTTGCCCATCATGTCCGGGGTCGCGACCACGGCGTCGAAGTCGAGCCAGCCTCCGCTGACCTTCTCGATCAGCTCGTCGCCGCCCACGACGTCGGCGCCGGCCTCACGGGCGGCGTCGGCCTTCTCGGCGTTGGCGAACACCAGGACGCGGGCCGTCTTGCCGGTGCCGTGGGGCAGGTTGACGGTGCCGCGGACCATCTGGTCGGCCTTGCGCGGGTCGACGCCCAGACGCATCACGACGTCTAGGGTCTCGTCGAACTTCTTCTTGCTGGTGGTCTTGGCGATCTTGATCGCCGCGAACGGGGCGTGGAGCTCGTCACGGTCGAACTGCTCGGCCGCTGCTCGGTAGGTCTTGCTGCGCTGCATGGCTGATTCTCGATTCTGATCAGGGTGTGGTGTGCGGACCAGCGCGGTCCTGCCACGGGGTGTGGATTTGTCAGCGGACGGTGACGCCCATGGAGCGGGCGGTGCCTTCGACGATCTTCATGGCGGCGTCGATGTCGTTGGCGTTGAGGTCGGGGAGCTTGGTCGTGGCGATCTCGCGCACCTGGTCCTTGGTCAGCCTGCCGACCTTCTCCTTGTGCGGGACGCCGGAGCCCTTGGCCAGCCCGGCGGCCTTCTTGATCAGCTCGGCGGCCGGCGGTGTCTTGGTGATGAACGTGAACGACCGGTCCTCGAAGATGGTGATCTCGACGGGGATGACATTGCCGCGCATCGCTTCGGTCTGGGCGTTGTAGGCCTTGCAGAACTCCATGATGTTCACACCGTGCGGACCGAGCGCGGTGCCGACGGGCGGCGCCGGCGTCGCCGCACCTGCCTGGAGCTGCACCTTGACGAGTGCGGCGATCTTCTTCTTGGGAGGCATTCTTCTTCTGTCCTTCTTCTTGGTACGTCGTGGTCATCTCGAGCCGGGACTGGCTCTGCCACCTCGGGTGTTGCGGTTGTGCCTCAGACCTTCTGGATCTGGCCGAAGCTCAGCTCGACCGGGGTTTCCCGGCCGAAGATCTCGACGAGGGCCTTGACCCTCTGGGACTCGGCATTGATCTCGGTGATCGTCGCGTGCAGGGTGGCGAACGGGCCGTCGACGACCATCACGGAGTCGGACACGTCGAAGTCGGCGACCTCCACCGGCTTCTTGGCGGCGGCGCCACTCGACGGCGTGCTGGTGCCGGCCGCGACCGCCTCTGCCTCTGCGGCGGCGATCACGGCGGGTGCCAGCATCTTCTCGACCTCGTCCAGGCTCAGCGGCACCGGCTGGTGGCTGTGGCCGACGAAGCCGGTCACCGAAGGGGTGTGCCGCACCGCGGCCCACGACTCGTCCGTCAGGTCCATCCGCACGAGCACGTAGCCGGGCAGGACGGTCCGCTTGACCATCTTGCGCTGGCCGTTCTTGATCTCCGCGACTTCCTCGGTGGGGACGCGGATCTCATGGATGTAGTCCTCCATGTTGAGGGAGTGGATGCGGTTCTCGAGGTTCGCCTTCACCCGGTTCTCCATGCCGGAGTAGGTGTGCACCACGAACCAGTCGCCGAACTGTTCCTCGAGCTCGCGCCGGAACGCAGCCAGCGCGTCCGGGACCTCCTCCTCTTCTGGGACCTCCTCCTCTTCTGGGACCGCGTCCTCTTCGACCGCGTCCTCGGCACCTTCTTCGGCGACCGGGACGTCGACGTCGGAGGTCACGGCGGCGTCCTCGTCGGCCGGCGGCTCGATGTCGTCGGCTTCGGGGGTCGCCTCGGCCTCGACGGGATCCTCGGCTCCGGGGCGCTCGTCGACCAAGTCGGCCTCGACCGGCTCGTGGGCATCCGCGTGCTGCTCAGTCACTTCTCGCCTGCTTCGTTTTGGTTGCTTCGGGGTGCTGCTGGCTGTCAGCCCGCGTCGCCGCGGCCTACTCGCCCTGTCCGGTGAAGACGGCGAAGACGAGCTTGCCGAACCCGAGGTCCAGCAGCGACACGATCGCCATCATCACGAGCACGAACACCATGACCACGATGAAATAGGTGACCAGCTGCTCCTGCGTCGGCCAGACGACCTTGCGGAGCTCGGCGATGACCTGACGGTAGAACGTCGCCGGGCTGGTCCGCTTGGCGTCGCGATCCTCGGGGTCGCGGCCACGGCGTACCGTGCTGCTCTCCGACACGATCTCCACTTCCTCTCACGTGGTCCGGGCGGCTGGTGCCGGCCGGTGCTGCTTGCAGGGCACGAGGGACTTGAACCCCCAACCTTCGGTTTTGGAGACCGATGCTCTGCCAGTTGAGCTAGTGCCCTCCGGCCCTCCGCGCGCCGCGGCCAGTCGCTGGGCAGGCCGAAGCTTGTGGGAACCACCAAGGGGTGAGTCTAGGCGCAAGGGTGAAGGATCGTCCAAACGCCCGTGCCCTCGGGCCGGCCGTGGGCGGCCCGACCGGGGGTCTCGTCACGGCCCTACGATGTCGGCCATGAGCCCCACCGCCTCCGCCCACCCCCAGACGCCTCGTGAGCGCCGTGTGTCCCACCGGATCGGCGGCATCGCCGAGTCCGCGACCCTGAAGGTCGATGCGAAGGCAAAGGCGCTGAAGGCCGAGGGCCGTCCAGTGATCGGGTTCGGGGCCGGAGAGCCGGACTTCCCGACGCCCGACTACGTCGTCGAGGCGGCGGTCGAGGCCTGCCGGGACCCCAAGAACCACCGCTACACCCCCGCCGGTGGATTGCCCGAGCTCAAGAAGGCGATCGTCGAGAAGACGCTTCGCGACAGCGGGCTGGCGGTCGAGCCCGCCCAGGTGTTGGTGACCAACGGCGGCAAGCAGGCCATCTACGCCGCGTTCGCGGCGATGCTCGATCCGGGTGACGAGGTGATCGTCCCGGCGCCGTACTGGACGACGTACCCGGAGTCGATCGCGCTCGCCGGCGGCACCACTGTGGAGGTGCTGGCCGACGAGACGCAGGACTACAAGGTCACGCCTGCGCAGCTCGAGGCGGCGCGGACCGAGCGCACGAAGGTGCTGCTGTTCGTCTCGCCCTCCAACCCCACCGGCTCGGTCTACACCGCCGACGAGATCCGGGCGATCGGTCAGTGGGTCGAGGACCACGGGCTGTGGGTGTTGACCGACGAGATCTACGAGCACCTCGTCTACGACGGCGTGGAGACCGGCTCGATGCCGGTGTTGTGCCCCTACCTCGCGGACAACTGCGTGGTGGTCAACGGGGTCGCCAAGACCTACGCCATGACGGGCTGGCGGGTGGGCTGGATGATCGGCCCCGCCGACCTAGTCAAGGCCGCCACCAACCTGCAGTCCCACGCCACGTCCAATGTCGCCAACGTGGCCCAGCGGGCCGCACTGGCGGCCGTGACGGGTGACCTGACCGCCGTCGAGGAGATGAAGTCCGCCTTCGACCGCCGTCGGCACACCATCGTCTCGATGCTGCGGGAGATCGACGGCGTGGTCTGCCCGATGCCCCAGGGCGCGTTCTACGCCTACCCCTCCGTGAAGGGGCTGTTGGGCAAGGAGTACGCCGGCCGCGTCATCGACTCCTCGGCCGATCTGGCCGAGTACATCCTCGAACAGGCCGAGGTCGCGGTCGTCCCCGGCGAGGCCTTCGGCTCGCCCGGCTACCTACGACTCTCCTACGCCCTGGGCGACGACGACCTGGCCGAAGGCATCTCCCGTCTCCAGAAGCTCTTTGCCTGAGAATTGTCGCAGGTACTCCGGACGGAGCCGAGCAGTCGCCACGTGCCGGAGGAGCGCAGCGGGGGAGGAACTTGGCGACGGCTCGGCGACCCCGTCCACGGTCCGCAGGCTGACGACGCACCGCAACCACAGAGGGGTGGCATGAATCACAACCACAGAGACATCGCGGCGTTACCCAAAGCCCACCTCCACCTCCACTTCACCGGGTCGATGCGGCACGCGACCCTGCTCGAGCTCGCCGAGCGCGACGGCATCTCCTTGCCCGACTCATTGGTCTCGGAGTGGCCACCCCAGCTCTCGGCCGCGGACGAGAAGGGGTGGTTCCGCTTCCAGCGCCTCTACGACGTGGCGCGGTCGGTGCTGCGCACGCCCGACGACGTACGCCGTCTGGTGCTGGAGGCCGCCGAGGACGATGTGCGCGACGGGGGCCGGTGGCTGGAGATCCAGGTGGATCCCAGCGGCTACGCCGCCCGCTTCGGGGGGATCACCGCTTTCACCGACCTGGTCCTCGACTGTGTCCGCGACGCCTCCGAGCGCACCGGTCTGGGGATCGCGGTGGTCATCGCCGCCAACCGCACCCGGCACCCGTTGGACGCCCGCACCCTGGCCCGGCTCGCGGCGCAGTTCGCCGGCCGCGGGGTCGTGGGCTTCGGGCTGTCCAACGACGAGCGACGCGGCCGCACCGAGGACTTCGCGCCGGCGTTCGCGATCGCCGAGCGCGCCGGCCTGGCCCTGGTGCCGCACGGCGGGGAGCTGCAGGGGCCGGCCAGCGTGCGGGCCTGCCTGGACACCCTGCACGCGGGTCGGCTCGGCCACGGCGTGCGTTCTGTGGAGGATCCAGCGCTGCTCGATCGCATCGTGCAACGCGGGGTGGCGCTGGAGGTGTGCCCGGTGTCCAACGTGGCGCTCGGCGTCTACAGCGACCTCACCTCCGTGCCGCTCCCGGACCTGCTGGCGGCGGGAGCGACGGTGGCGCTGGGTTCCGACGACCCACTGCTCTTCGGGTCGCAGCTCGCCTCGCAGTACGCCACGATGCGCGCGGCCCACGAGCTCACCGACGACCAGCTCGCCGGGCTGGCGAAGATGTCGTTCGCGGCCGCGTGCGCCCCTGATGACCTCGAGCGCGGTTGGATCCAGGAGGTCGAGGTTTGGCGAACGTCCCCGGCTGGCACGATGTCCTCGTGACCCAGCCCCAGGATCCACCGGACCCCCTGCCCGCAGAGTCCGACGAGTCCCCCGACGACAACCAGCCCACGATGCTGCCCGAGGCCTACCTCCAGCAGCAGCCGGACGGCTCGACCCGGCCCCTGCCGAGCCAGCCGTCGGCGAACGCCGCGGGCACTCCGCCGAACCCCTACGGCGCCGATTCCCACGGGCAGTCCCCTTACGGCCAGCCGCAGCACCCCTACGGCCAGCAGCAGGCCGACGACCCGCAGGCCTACGGTCGAGAGTCCGCCTACGCCCAACCCGGTTACGCCCAACCCGGTTACGGCCAGCCGGGGTACGGCCAGCCGGGGTACGGCGGCGCGTACCCGCCCGGTTACGGCTACGGGGCGCCGATGCAGAACCATCCGTCCGCGCAGACCGCGATGGTCCTCGGGCTCGTCGGCCTGATCGGCTTCTTCTTCTGCGGCATCACGATCGTGCTCAGCCCGTTCGCGTGGGCGAAGGGGGCGAAGGCACGCCGGGAGATCGACGCCTCGCACGGCACCCTCGGTGGGCGTGACTCGGCGACGGTGGGCTTCGTGACCGGCATCATCGGCACCGTCATCCTCGGGCTGGCCTTGCTCGCCGTCGTCGCGGTCGTCTTCTTCATCGCGGTCGGCACAGCGAACACCTGAGCGCCTTCGTAGTCGACTCAGAGCTCAGCGCCGACGATGACCGGCTCGGGCACCAGCCGGACCCCCGTGCCCCGCTCGACGCCGTCGCGCACCTCGCGCGCCAGCGCCAGCAGGTCAGCGGTGCTGGCGTCGCCCCGGTTGGTGAGCGCCAGGGGGTGCTTGGTGGACAGGCTGACCCGAGCGTTGCCGTACCCCTTGTCGAAGCCTGCGTGCTGGATCAGCCAGGCGGCGCTGGTCTTGACGGCGCCGTCCTGTTCCCACCGCGGCGCCCCGTCGGGCAGCGTGCTGGCCGCGTCGGGGGTGAGCA
>Ga0136617_10005207_pt1 | contig 11620 bp, 11 predicted proteins | sample AntDrymUQ3222106_2_FD_129672 | JGI IMG/M metagenome (GOLD analysis project Ga0136617, IMG submission 129672) | Polar desert sand microbial communities from Dry Valleys, Antarctica - metaG UQ322 (21.06) | ecosystem: Environmental > Terrestrial > Soil > Desert | place: Antarctica: Dry Valley...
CCGATCGGCTTCCGGCGCGTTCGGGGGCGCATCAGTAGCGGGGTGGCGCGTCAGACCGCCCTTCCGAGGGTCGAGGGCAGCGCTGCGTATCCCCGCAGGATGCGGGTCGCGCGGCGCCGGGACCCGGGCGCGAGGACGAGGTCGGGGAAGCGGTCGAATAGGGCGCGCAGCCCGACCTCGCCCTCCATCCGCGCCAGCGCGGCGCCGAGGCAGAAGTGGCGGCCCGAGGAGAACGAGACGTGGTCTCGGGCGTTTGCCCGCGCGACGTCGAAAGCGTGCGGGTCCTCGAAGACGTCCGGGTCGCGGTTGGCGCCGGCCAGGATCGTAGTGACCACGTCACCGCGAGCCAGCGGCACGCCAGCGATCTCGGTGTCGCGCACGCAGAACCGCCCCGTGAGCAGCACGGGCGGGTCGACGCGGAGCACCTCGTCGACGGCGTTCGACCACAGATCCGGCTCCTCCTGCAGGCGAGCGAGCTGGTCGGGATGCTCACACAGCAGCGCGATGCCGTTGCCCAGCAGGTTGACCGTCGTCTCGAACCCAGCGACGAGCACCAGCCCGGCGACAGAGCGCAACTCGACGTCGTCGAGGCCCCCCTCCTCGTCGCGCACCGCGACCAGGCGGCTGAGCAGGTCATCGCCCGGGTCCGCGCGCAACGAGGCGAGGTGCGCGGCGAGCCAGGCGTCGAACTCGTCGAGGGCCGCCTCGACGCGACGGAAGCGTCCGAACGAGAGCCCGAGGTCGATGACCGGTGCCGTCGCGGCGCCCAGGGCGCGCACCCGCTCGAGGTCCTCGGCCGGGACACCGAGGATCTCCGAGATCACGGTGAGCGGCAGGATCCCGCAGTAGCGCTCGACGAGGTCGACCGGCTCGCCGGGGGCGGCGGCCTGGTCGCGCTCGAGGCCGTCGAGCAGGTCCTCGGCGATCTGCCGTGTCCGCTCGCGCAGCGCCTCGACGGCGCGCGCGGTGAACACCCGCGAGACCAGGCGCCGGTAGCGGGTGTGGTCGGGCGGGTCGGCCACCAGCAGCGAGGGTGGGCTGATCGGGGTCAGCCGCTGGGGCTCGTCGGCCCAGCCCGCGAGGTGAGCCACCGGGCCCGAGCCGGGCCGGAAGGCGCCGCTGGTGACGTCGGGGCTGGAGAGCACCTCGCGCACCACGGGCAGCGAGGTCGTCATCCGGGTGAACTTGCTGCGGTGGAAGGGCCCGGAGGCGCGCACCTGGTCGCACAGCTCCTGCAGGCGGTCCGGGTCGCGCAGGGCCGGGTCGACGACAAGCCGGCTCTGGAGGTCGCCGCGGGCGGCGGCCAGCGTCATCATCGCGGCCGGCAGCCCGTGGAACAGGCCCCACCGCACCGGCTGTCGGGCCGGGCCGGCGAGCGCGCTCAACACGGATCCGATGATCATCACCCCAGTATCCCCGCCCACGGTGAAGCAGCACCGCCCTCAGTTGGGCCGCTCCCCTCACCCGGACCGCGCTTGACGCCGCCCGCCGCACCACAGCAAGGCCTTCGAGCGCTCCGCGGCCCCCGTCATCGACCATCGAGCCCCAGCACGCGTCGAACCGCGACCGTTGACTCGACCGCGTCATAGCGCCGCCAAAGACCGCAGCCTCAGAACCGTGCGTCGCAAGACGAACCGCCGTCGGCCCCGTCGGCACCGTTAGCACCGTTGGCACGGCCGAGACGAGACCTCCGGTTGTGTCCGCAGGGGCCTCCGTCCGAAGCGGGACCACGCTCGCGACAGGGGCCACCGCACTTGCTGAGGTACTGCGCCGTGCCCGTCACGGTGTCGGTGCCGGGCGCTACGTTCTGCCCATGACGACTCGGCGGCACTGGGTGATTGTCGCCTCGCGCGACCACGCGAGGCTCGGCATCGACGCCGGCTTCGTCATGGCCAATCACGGCAGGAAGGCGCCGCTCGCTCGGATGTCGGTCGGCGACGGCGTGTTCATCTACTCGCCGAAGACGACCTACCCCAACGGCGAACCCTTGCGCTCGATCACGATCGTCGGCGAAGTCACCGGGGCCGAGCCCGAGGCAAGCGACGTAATCGCAGGCGGGTTTCGGCGCGCGGCCCGCCTGCATGAAATCAACCCGTTGCCGCTCGAGCAGATCCGCAAGCACCTTCCGGTCTCCCGCATCAGGTTTGGGTTCTTCGAACTCGACCCAGAGGCCGCGGCGGCCATTACGGGGCTCGTGGCAAATAGCGACTGCTAAACAGCGTCATCACTCCAGACATCACCGCCCCCACCCCCAGGCAACCAGTGAGCCGATTCGGCACCTGGCACGCTGCCAGGACGCGCTACGGCCTCCCCCGTCCCATCGGCGGCCGTCCGATGGTCGGGGTCGCCGAATGCCGATCGGCTCGCGGCGCCAGGGCGTGTCGACAGTCCGTGCTCGAGGTCACCCGGTGTAGATCATCGGCGAAACGGCGGGATCAGCTGAGGGCAGCTCGGCGAACCCGCACTTCTCGCAGAACTGCCTGGTCAGGAAACCGTTGGCCCACAGGTCCAGGACCGCGGTCTTGCCCTGTCGCTGGACGTACCTCCGCGACTCCACGAGCAGGTGCCGGGCGATCCCGTAGTCGTGGGCCTGAGGTTTGACGAGCAACCTGCCGATGGCCAACAACTCGCTGGCCGGCTGTCGAGCGGACTCGGCCAAGCCAGGGGTCGAGGACACCTCGGTGGGGCGGTAGATCTGCACGTGCCCGACCACGTTCTTCGTCGGCGCGACGTGCACCGGCGCCATGTCATAGACCCACGACTGCTCAGCAGCGTCCATCTCGAGCCACGCTCTCAGGTCCCTGCCTGACTCGACACCTGGGGGAAACTCCAAGATCGCGACCTCGGCGCACAGCCGGTCGAGGTCTTCTTGACGTCTCTCGCGAATCATCGAGCGACACCCTACGTAGACGACCCGCGGCCCGGCCCTGGCGACGACTGACCTACACCTGGACCGAGTGCGGAGCCACCGGTGGACACCATCCCCGCACGCGGATCCTCGAGCGGGGACGCGTCCTCACTGACTCGAGGTACTCCGACCGCGTCGATCGGGTCGTGAGCTCTGTTCCCGGTCGCCGGGGCCGTCCTCGGTCCTCCGCGCGGGTCGAGGGAGTAGGCGTCGACTGCTCGGACCGTACGCCGTTGCCGTCGACCACGGCCCATGCTGCTCTCGGCGACGGGGTGTCGGCGGCCTCGTCCACCTCACGATCAGGGAAAACGCAACCAAGAGTTGCGTCGCCGAGGAACGGCGGGACGTCCTAGTGTACGACGACTACGACGATCCCGAGTTGCTGTGCACGGACTGCTCGAGGGTACGAGCGAAGGCGAACCCGCGGTCTGAAATCTGTGACGGATGCGGGACGGGGTTCGCGTGGCGCCCCGTACGCGCGGACACGACGGTGAGAGCTGTCAACGCCCGCTCCGGGCAGTACGACGCCGCCGAGGGCGACCTGTTGCTCCAGACGCGATTCACCTGGCCCCGGCTACTGCGACTGAACGAGATCACCACGGTGGCGATCCCGTCGGTGGACCAGGAAGCCGCCCGGGACCTGTTGCGGGCACGGGAGCACTGCCGTGGGGGTCTGATGCGGGCCCGGCACCGGCTCTCGAAGCTCCTGCTGCGCCACGGGATCGTCTACTACGACGGCGACGCCTGGACCGGCAGACACGACACCTGGCTGCGCCACGACGCCGCGCCGCAGTTGAAGGCCCGAGCAACCCGGCTGAGCTTCGACTCCGACTACGAGAACGTCCTGAGCGTGAAAGCCCGCAGGGATCGGCTCGATGTCGCGATCGGAGAGACGGCCGCCGAGTCCGAGTTCACCCCGCTCGTGCAGCGTCTTGGTTGTCTGCGTGGGGTCAGCACCCTGACCGGGTTCGCGTTGGCGGTCGAGATCGGCGACTGGCACCGGTTCACCGGCAACACCATCGGCTCGTTCGTCGGGCTCGTGCCCAGTGAACTCCTCGGGGTCCTCGCGGGTGCAAGGGTCGATCACCAAGACCGGCAACACCCACGTCCGCCGACTGTTGGTCGAAGCGGCCTGGCACCACCGCGCCCGCTACACGGTTGGGAAGACCATGACTCTGTCCACTGAATCTGATCAGTCTTGTCGGACATCAGCTCCTTCGAGACGCCCTCCCAGGACACGAGCTCCTCGAGCTCTGGGCCATCAACCGGTGCAGGCTCGGCTGGTTCGTCGTCGCAGAGCAATGGGGGGGACCTGAGGACGGCATCACACCCCCGCTCTCAGCGCCTGGGCGCTCAGGCGCTGCCGCGACTTTCCCACCAGTTCTTGGTGGTCGCGGGCTCCGCCGTCGTGGAGGGCCCGAAGCCCGAGCTGGACCTGCGTAACCTCGAAGCGCCTCCTACGTCAAGGACTACGCATGGCGGTGTGGGCGTCGCCTGTGGGCGTCGCCTGGAGGGTCCCAGCTCTGTCTGTCGCAGGGGATGGAGCGGGAGCTCTCACCTCCGCACGCACCGCACTGGACCTTCCCGCTTCGGGTCAGGTGCTGCCGGCTTTCCGGTTAGGCTGTGGTCACTGAGGTGTTCTGGGCTCTGTGATCTGTCGGGAGTGGAGACACCCCGGGTGGCTCGCGCAGGCAACACCTCCCAGCTGAGGGCGAGCGGACTCGCCGAAGGAGGCAAGCTGGCGGTGCGCAAGGTTGACTCAGACGAGAGGGCTGTTGTGGAGTCGGTAGCCGTCACTCGCCCTAGGCCGATGTCACTGTTTCGCTCACTCTTCTACTTCGTCCAGTCGTACTTCCTGGCGATTCTCGGCTACCTGGCCGTCAATGTCATCGCGGCGCGAATTCTGGGCACCTCTGACTTCGGTTACTTCGTCGCTCTTGTGACCGCGGCCAGTTTCGTCGGGCAGTTCGGTCTGCTCGGAGTTCATCGGTCCGGCCTTCGAGAAGCTTCACATGCGAATACCGCAGCGACGCTGAACGACCTGCGCCGCGGCGTGCGGGCGGTCCTACTCGTGCCACTTCCGCTCGTCTCAGCCGCGACCGCATGCGCGGTCTTGCTCTGGCGGGGGAGCGACACCAACGGCATCGTGACCGCCGTACTCACCGGAGTCCTGGTCTTCGCCACCGGATACCAGAAGGTGAGTGCCAACTTCTTGCGCGGGTTGGGTCACCTCCGCGCGGCGACCCTGGTCACGGGACGCTCGGGAGGTGCGCTGGTAGCGCTCGGGCAAGCGCTGTCACTCTTGCTCGTCGCCGTCCTGGTGCCGGGTTGGGGGCTTCCCGGAGTCCTCGCCTGCACCGTGCTGGGGTACGCGCTACCTCTCGCGTGGGCGTGGTGGCTGCTGCACAAGAGTTGGCCTCATCACGAGAGGCGCAACCGGACACTGCAGGACCTGAGGCGGGTCTTCAAGCGCGACTGGCGGTTCTCGGTCAGCCAGGCGGGCGGATTCCTCAACTCGACTGTCGAGCTCTGGCTGGCCGGGGCCTTACTATCTGCAGCCGGCATGTCACTGTTCGCCGGAGGGCAGCGGATCGGACACCTGATGGTCATCCCCAGCACGTCGCTGGGTGTGGTCTTCAGCCCCGCGTTGGCAAGGCTGGCCAAGAAGGACGATCACAATCAGCTCGAGCCCTTGGTCAGGACCGCAGCCACGGTCGCCACGGCGGTGAGTGGCGCGCTCTGGATTCCCATGATGCTGGCTCCTGCCCTCCTCCTCACGCTCGTCCTGGGCGAGGATTTCGCCGCGGCCGCGCCGGCTTTGATGTTCATCGCCACCGGGTACCTCATGAACTCGATCAGCGGGATGTCGGCCACGACGCTGTCGATGGCGCATCGCGAAGGCGACGTTGCTGTGATCAACTGGTGCGCGGTGGTCTTGCGCGTGGTCTCTGGGGTGGCGTGCGCGCATCTCTGGGGTGTCACGGGACTGGCCGCGTCGTCAGCCTTGGTCGCGACTCTCTACTATCTCGCCAGCTGGTCGACCGCGCGCTGGCGACTCTCGATCTCGACCCACGCGACCCTGCATCCGAATCTTGGTCTCTTGCGCCGAGTTTCGGGTTGACGCAAGCTCGGTTCGCGCCGTGTCAAGACTGGGCGAGATTCAGGATGCGTGCGAAGGGCTGAGATCTCGATGATCGTGTCCGCCGACGGAATGGCCCGCGAGTGTGTGCTCCATGATCGGACGGCCGGCGATCTTGAGCAGTTGTTTCGGAATGCCCAACCCGATCCGGCGAGCAGGACGGCTAGGTTCCTTCGCGACGGGCGCCATCTACATCTGTCGACATGATTCACCCCCCTCCAGGGCATCCGTGAATCTCAGCGAGGGGTGCGGTTTCGTCATGCTCAATCGTGAGTCGGGCCAGGTCGTTGCACAGCACCGGCCAACGACGAGGGCGGAGCTGGCGCCCGGGGAGACGCAATCGCGAGTGCTTGGAGGAGGCGACCGGTGGCGCCAGGTCTGGTCTCGGCACCGACCAGCTCCATGCTGTTGGACGCCGGCTTCTCGACTCCGTTGATTCGCGGAGGCATTCGCGGAGGAAGCTCTCGAAGTCCCCGATGGACTCGAGGAGCGGACCTGGGAGCAGATCACGGTAGCCCTCCACGTTGAGACCGTGAGGGGTTTCGTACTCCTCGATGTCGGGGCAGTGGAACCCGACCGGACGGTCCGTGGGCCAGGTAGTCTGTCCACACACTGCTGTAGTCGGTGATCAATCCGTGGCTGCGTCCCAGTAGCTGGTAGACCGTCGTGCGCACCCGCTCCAGATCTTCCCTGCTGACCACAGGGAGACCCATGGCGGAGTAGCGGTCGGCGTCGAGTGGATGCGGCTTGACCGCGACCATGATGTCCAGTCGAAGGCCGTCTGCGGCACCTGCTCGAAAAGGTGGCGTGCTGCGTCCGACTCTGACAACTCCGGGCATCGGCCCAGTTGCGCACGCTCGCCAACCTGCGCCCGGGGTACTCGGTCTGACGAGTAGTCGGCATCCAGAGGACGAGGCGCTGGTGGGGATCCAGGCCGAGCGCTCGCATCGTCTCGTCGTCCGGGCCGCGCGAACTGGTACACGCGGGGTTTGCCGACCAGCACGCCGTCTCCTGCGTCGCCGAAGTAGACCGGACGCTGTCTGCCCCACAGCTGCGTTCCCGCGACCACGAAGGTGGACCGGACATTGGCGAAACGTTTGCTTTTCTTCGGGCCGTCGCCGTGCCAGAGGTTCACGAATGTCTTGTGGGGCGGAGGCTTGGGCGATCCGTGCAGGTCATGGTTGAAAGACGTAGCGGGCAGTGACGTAGCTGAGATGCAAAGCGACCAAATGACCCTCCACAGAGCAGTAGTGACGACCGGAGCACTCACCGGAAGGGGCCGGGGCCGTGCGAACCGGCAGGATAGTCCCGCAGGTCCGGGACTCCGGTTCGCCATGTGGCCAGCACGGAATCCACGATCCGCCAGGACTGCTCGGCTTCGTCGTCGCGCACCATGAGAGTGGGATCCCCGGCAAGGACGTCTCGCAGCATTCGAGCGGACGGAGGCAGCAGTTGTTGGGGCCGTGCGGAGCTCAGCACGAGGGGCTCGACCTCCGGTAGTCCGTCGGGGCCGGCCGCCTGAACTCTCAAGGTGATGAGATCGGGGATCATGTCCAGACACACGACTGCCGGTCTGCTGGGTAGGGCCCGTTCGCGTGCTTCCCGGAACTGCACGGAAATTCGTCGACGTGGGCGTCCGCAGGCCTTACCCGTGCGCAGGAAGAACGGGACATGCCGCCAGCGCGGCAGGTCGACCACCAGTTGCAGGGACGCATAGGTCTCGGTGGCGCGGGAGCGATCGACTCCGGGTTCCTCCAGGTATCCGGGCACGGAACTACCGCTGATACTGCCGGCGGTGTAACGGCCCCGCATTGTCGTTGTGGAGACCTCCGACGGAGTGAGCGAGCGGACCCGGCGCAAGACGTCAGCCTTCTCGTCACGCACACACCGCTCGTCGAACGCCGCCGGCGGCTCCATGGCAACGAGTGCTAGAAGCTGCAAGAGGTGACTCTGGACCATGTCCCTGAGTGCCCCGGTGCGATCGTAGAAGTCGACGCGACCGCCGACAGTCGCGGTCTCTTCCCACACGATGTCGACGCGCTCGATGTGTTCCCCGGTCCACAGCGGCTCAAAGACAGGGCCGGAGAACCGGAGGGCGAGCAGGTCCTGCACTGCCTGGTGGTAGAGGAAATGGTCGACGCGGAAGACGTCACGCTCATCCACGACCGCGTGCAGCAGACGAGTGAGCTCGCGACCCGAGCTCAGGTCCTCGCCGAACGGCTTCTCGACCACGATGCGGCTACCGGCGGCGAGGTGGCTTGCTTTCAGCGCTCGCAGTGCGGCCGGGTATACGGATGGCGGAAGAGCCAAGTAGGCGACGACGCGTCCCCCTCCCAAGGCTTCGCGCAGGTCAGGCTCTTGTGCAAGGTCAGCGTGCACATAGTTCAGAGAGCTGATCAGCGCGTCGCGCACGGCGGGCTCGACGGACGACGCATGCGTCGCCAGTCGAGAAGCCGCCAAGAGGCGGTAGTCCTGCGTGGTCATGCGTTCCCGCCCGACACCCCCGACGCTGAATCCAGGCGGCAGCTCTCCCCGGCTGTGAAGGTGGGCAAGGGCCGGCAGCAAGTGCCGAGTCGCAAGATCGCCAACAGCGCCCAAAACGACCAGCCGCCGCATCATCGGACGGCGTTCGCCCGAAGCTGATTTGCCACGGCGACAATAATTGGCTTCCGAAGCGTCCAGCCTGGGAAAGGTGTCCGGATTCGGCTGGCTCCAACGGTAACGAGATGCGATCGACCCGGAGGATTCATCTTCGAAGTGTGCCAGCATGTCGAGGATCCACCCACCTGTCCGGAGGCAACGACTTGACTTGTGACGAAGCGTCTTTCAGCGACGCGATCATCCTTGCCGGCGGGAGCAGCGTGCGGATGGGCGGGCCTGACAAGCTGCGGATGGAGGTTGGTGGACTGCCGTTGCTCGCGTGGACCGTTTCCGCAGCCGCACAGGCCGCCACCGTCGGACGCATCATCGTGGTCGCACGCGCTGACCGCGTGACCGCCCTGGCAGAGGAGCCTTGGATCCGCGCTGTAGCGGCAACCGTGGTGGCCGGCGGGGCACGTCGACAGGACTCCGTGGCGGCTGGAGTCGAAGCCTCCGACGGCGAGGTCATGCTGATCCACGACGGCGCGCGGCCGCTGGTGCTTCCCGGATTGTTCGATCTGGTGGCGCACGCAGCGCGGGAGCACGGCGCCGCCGTTCCGGTCGTGCCCGTCCCCGAAAGTATGCGTCGGATGGTCGACGGACGCATCGTCGGCATTCTCGACAAGACCGACCTGTACCGCTCCCAAACCCCACACGGGGCAACGCGCCAGGTGATCTTGCGCGCGTACGAATGCCAGGATCCGCGGGGTCCAGAGGCCTTCATCGACGAGACCGCGCTCGTCCAGTCCACGGGTCAAGTGGTCTCAACCGTGCCTGGGGACCCCTCCAATCTCAAGCTGACTCTGCCAGGGGACGAGCAGTTGGCCATCGCCCTTTTGGAGGCGCGAGCGCTCGCGGGGCGCGCGAGCGAGCCACGGACAACTCAGGCACCGGACCATCGCGATGAGTAGGACTTCCACCAACACTGGTTGGCACTCGTGGGTATGGGGGCTAGCCCGACGGTGGTCGGAGGATGCGAAGTTCGCACTCCTCCAGGCATGCGTGAGCCGCATTCCGCCAGGCCGCCATGCCGTCGTTGCGGGTTCGCCTGACGACGAGGGCAACAGCGTCGAGGTGGTCCGCGCGCTCGCTGGTCGTGTTCGGGTCTACTGGCTGGTAAGCAACGATCCGGCCTCCCTGGAGTGGCTGATCAGCGACGCGGAGGATGCCTGGCGGGTGACCTGTGTCCGCAAGGACACGATCCGGGCGAAGTGGTTGTACGTCACCGCTCGTTACGTCTTCTTCACCCACGGGTTGTACGGCTCGCCGCAACCCCCCGGGACCAAGACCTTCGTCAATCTCTGGCACGGTGATGGACCGAAGCGACGCAAGGGATTCGCAGTGGTGCGATCCACCGTCGTCGTCAGCGGCACCCAGCTGTGGGGGAGTATGAGGGCCAAGAACTTCGGGCTCGACGAGTCAGATGTGCTCATCACCGGCAATCCGCGGGTCGATCAGCTCGCGCGTCCCGCCGCCGACGAGGGACTGTCATCCCTCGGGATCGATCCGAGCACGCCGCTCTTGATGTGGCTACCGACCTATCGCAAGACTCAGTACCGAGGCCATCGGCTCGGGTCCGTCCGCAATTGGTCGGACACCGAAGAGCTCTCCACCTCCATGGCGGTGCGGTCGATGCTCGCGATGCTGGCCGAGGAGGCCAGGACGGCAGGCGTGACGTTGGTCGCGAAGCCGCACCCGCTGGACGCCGACGAGTTCTCCGGCACCGGCATCCGTATCGTCACTAGCGCCGAACTCCGCGAGGCTCATGTCACGCTCTACCAGTTGTTGGCGAGAGCCCATGGGCTGATCACGGACTACAGCAGCGTGTGGACTGACTTCTTGGTCAGGGACAAGCCGATCGGATTCTACTGTCCCGATCTGGATGAATACATCGTCAATCGAGGCTTGAACGTGCACGACTATCCTGCGTTACTGCCGGGGTCGAAACTGGAGAACCTCGAGGACTTCCGGACTTTCATCCGCGACTGCCTCGATGAACCCGAATCCTCCCGGGCTCGTCGGGCGCGGTCGATTGCGCGGATAGGCGTAGAAACCAGACCCGGCGCCGCCAATCGACTGCTCGATGCGCTCGGCATTCCGGGCGGCCACGGTCGACCGACACCGGGCAGCTGCGGGATTGAGACACAAGGGAGCAGGTCAGAAGACCCGATCTCGACGGACGAATGAGGACTGGTCTACGGTGCTTCGACGTCGCCTGGAAGCACTGTGGGTAAGTTTGCGCTACAACTCCAACCAGGGCGGCAACAGGGGCGGGGAGGCACTGAAGACGTCACACAGCGAGGCCGGTGACCAGTCGGCGCTCGCTCTCCATCATCAACAACCGCATCTGCGCCCCGACAACCCGCAACCTCATCGGTAGCAGCGACGAACGCTCGTTCTGCTGCGCGAGTTCCCGGGATCGGCACCAACGCCGTGTCAGCTGGTGCAAGAAGATGCCCATGATCGCCAACCCCACAGGACCGAGCCAGATCAGAATCCCGGGGTCTCCGAACCCAACCAACGTCTTGAGCGCGATTCTCCGGTCTACGGCACCGGCGTCGTCGCGGGTGCCAGCAATGGCCGCGATGCCTCGGGACGTACGAGGGCCGCTGCCGCTGAGGGACCGATCACGGCGTGTGCCGGTGGCGCAACCTCCCCGGTTCAGAAACGGCGAGCGGACGCTGTTGAAAGGCCCGGTCCCGAAAGCCGGGTGATCACCAGAAGGGGATCGGCAATCGGCGACCCGGTCGACCCGCCGGAGGTCGGCGGATGGCGCGGTAGACAACTCGGCGGTGTGCGATGTCGAGGACCATGACGCGTCGCTGCTCGTCGTCGATGCGGTAGCTGACGCGGTAGGTGCCCCACCGGGCGCTGTGCAGATCATCGAGTGGGGCTTGGAGCCGCTGCACAGTCCTCGTCAGCCGCCACCGGAG
>Ga0136617_10005208_pt1 | contig 11618 bp, 10 predicted proteins | sample AntDrymUQ3222106_2_FD_129672 | JGI IMG/M metagenome (GOLD analysis project Ga0136617, IMG submission 129672) | Polar desert sand microbial communities from Dry Valleys, Antarctica - metaG UQ322 (21.06) | ecosystem: Environmental > Terrestrial > Soil > Desert | place: Antarctica: Dry Valley...
GGCCCGCCCGCGCCCGTCGAGGCGTGGCATGGCGGCGTCGACCCGGCCGCGGTCGCGATCGCGGCGGGCGGCCTGGAGGCTGTCGGCTATGCCGCCGACCCGGCACGCCTGCGACAGGACCTCGAGGCCTACCGCGCGCTCCTGCCCGACGCCGGGCGCCTGGCGGTGGCGCTGCGCCCGATGGCGCCCGACTGCCGCTCGCCAGAGAACCTGGCCGCCAAGGTGGCGCTGGCGCGCGAGCTCGGCCTCGGCGCGGTCGACTTCTACCACTACGGGCTGAGCAGGCTGCGCGCGCTCGACTGGATCTCAGCCGCGCTGGGCCGCGGCTGAGCGCGCTGGCTCGTCCACGTCCACGGGCGTGAAGTGCTCGGGGCGGTCGAGCGAAAGCGCTGACGGCGGCGGCCCCGCTGGGCGGCGGGAGGCCTCGTGTGAGTCGCGCTGGGCGTCGGTCAGCTGGATCCAGGGAGGGGCCGGCTCGGGCGCCGTGGGCTCCAGGCGCCGGCCCTCGCGCAGGGTCAGCGTGTTGCGCAGCAGCGCGTCGCATTCGCGCGCCTCGAGCCCGACGTCATAGAGCGTGAAGCGACCGCGCTCGAGCGCGAACAGCGCCACGTCGGCGGCCGACCCGGGCCGAAGCGACCCGAGCTCTGGCCAGAGGCCGAGCACCTCGGCGGGGCGCACGGTGGCCGCGGAGATCGCATCGGCGATCGACACGCCCAGCGCGAGGAACTTCGACAGGCACGTGGGCAGGTCGAACATCGGGCCGTGCCGGCTGAGCTGGTGGATGTCGCTGGAGATCACGTCGGGACCCAGGCCGGCGTCCACCAGCGCCTCGGCGCTTCGCCACGAGAACGAGCCGGCGCCGTGGCCAACGTCTAGCACGAGCCCGGCCTCGCGCGCGCGGCGGACGAAGTCAAACGGCCGCCCCTCCTCGTCGATCACCCGCATCGACTGACCGGTCGCGCAGTGGGTGAGGATGTCGCCCGCGCGCATCAGGGTGACCACGTCCTCCAAGGCGGGCGGGCCCTGGGCGATGTGCACCATCAGCGGCAGCTCCGTGGCGTCGGCCACCGTGCGCGCCCTGCGCAGCGGCTCGAGTCCGTTGGTGCCCACGGTGTGGCGGTCGATCCGCGCCTTGACGCCGAGCACGAGGTCCCGGTTCTTGTCGATCACCTGCTCACACAGGAGTGGGTCACAGTCTTCGAGGTTCCTGAGCTCGCCGGTCTGGGCCACGAGACCCACCGCCGAGACATTCAGCAAGGCGAACACCCGTGCCTTGGCCGACGCGGCGATGAACTCGCGAAACCCACCCAGCGACAGCGCTCCCGCCGACCCCGCGTCGAGCCAGGTCGTCACCCCCGTGCGCCAGGCGACCGGATCGGGGTCGATGCCCCACCACGTGGCGCCGCGATAGACATGGGTGTGAAGGTCGATCAGGCCGGGCGTCACATACAGTCCCGAGGCATCGATCACCTCGCGCGCCGACTCCGCCGGTATGTCGCAATCGACCGCGGCAACTCGTCCACGCTCGATCGCCACGTCGAGCGCGCCGGAGCGCCCGCCGCCAGGGTCAACGACCTCGCCGTTCCGGATGAGCACGTCGAAGCGCACGCGCTCGCTCAGGCGGTTCCGGGCGCGGGGCGAGCGGGCGCCGAACGCCCGGCGGGCGCCTGCGTGCCGGTGATCTGGACCTGCCTGATCGAGCTGACCTCGCCCCGGTCCCCGCCGCCCAGCCGTTCCATCACGCTGCCCATGCGTGCCTCCTTTCGCTATTCGGTCGGCTGCTCTCGAACCTCGGCCACGAGCTGAGTTGGGTTCACGAAGCGCAGCGCGACGATCAGGAGCGGCAGCGTCGTCAGCATGTAGATCACGGCCATGGCGTCGACCGACTGCCCGGCCCGGATGCCGGCGGCGAAGACGGAGTAGTAGAGGGCGACCACGAGCGTCTGGCTGTCCGAGCCGGAGGTCAGGAAGGTGAGCTCGAACATCGCCAGCGTGCGCACGAGGATCAGGATCGAGGCAGCAAGGATCCCCGGCACGAGCAGGGGGGCAAGCACGCGGACGAACAACTGCCACGTACGCGCGCCGGACATGCGAGCGGCCCGCTCGATGTTGGGATCGATCTGTTCTATGAACGGCGTCATGACGAGGATCACGAACGGCACGGCGGGTACGAGATTGGCCAGGATCACGCCGCTCAGCGTGCCGGCAAAGCCGAAGGCGTAGAGCACGGTGGCCAGCGGGATTCCATATGTGATCGGCGGCAACATGATCGGCAACAGAAAGGCGAGCGACACGATCCGCTTGCCCGGGAAATCGCGGCGCGCGAGCGCGTAGGCCGCCGGGACGCCGATCACAACCGATATGACGACCACGGCAAGGGCGACCTCGAGCGTCACGACCAGGACGCTGCCGAGCGCAAACTCGTCCCAAGCGGCGCGATACCACTCGCTGGTGTAGCCCTGGGGCAGCCACGAGTCAAACCAGCTGGTGGCGAAGGAGTTGACGGCGACGGAAGCGAGCACACCGGCGACGTTCAAGAGGAAGAAGCCGACCGCACCCCACACGAGCCAGGCGGCGGGAGTCGTGACGAAGCGCCGCCGTTCGCTTTCGGCGCGAGCCCCGCGGGCCTCGGCGGTCGCCGCCATTACCCCTTCCCGCCCGCGCTGGTGCCGCGGTATAGGCGGCTCCGCCACGCCAGCACGATGACGATTACGGTGAGCTCGACGGCGGCCATGATGATGGCGATCGCGGAGCCCATCGAATAGTCGTACTCCTCGAAGGCCGCGCGATAGGCCGCTACCGAGATCACGCGGGTCGAACCGGCGGGATCGCCGACGAGGATCGCCGAGGGAAACACCGAGAAGGCCAGCACGAAGGTGAGGCAGAATGTGATGCCGAGCCCCGGCGCAAGCAGCGGCAAGGTGACGCGCCGAAACCGCTGCCAGGCCCCGGCCCCCAGGGTGGCCGCCGCGCGCTCGAGCGTCGGATCGATCCCGGAGACGAAGGCCAGCGTCAACAGGAACGCGAACGGGAAGTCGCTGATCACGATCGCGAAGAAGACGCCCCAGTAGTTCTGCACGAGCTGCACGGGCTCCTCGATCAGGCCGATCCCGAGCAGCGTGCGGTTCACCCATCCCCGTGGTCCCAGGTAGGCGAGCAGACCTTGAGCCACCAAGACCGTCCCGAGCGTCACGGGGATCGTCAGCAGCGTTGTGAGCGTTCGTTTGCCCCGGAAGCGCCCGCGCATCCGATAGGCGATCGGAACGGCGACGAGCGTGTTGAACAGCGTCGCCGGCAGCGCGAGTGCCAGCGTCTTGAAGATCGTGTCGCGCTCGTAGGGGTCACCGAAGAACTCCGCGTAGTTTGCGAACGCGCCGCCGCTGCGAGGAAAGAACGACAGGCCAAACCCGTAGACGAAGGGGTACATGAACAGCAGTACGATGGCGAGGAGCGCTGGCGCGAGCAGGAGCAGCGTCCGATCGACGCCCCGCTCCGCGAGCCGATGGCGCAACGACGGTCGCCCCGCTTGCCCACCCGGCGGTTGGTCCCCCTGCTTGATCTCGTCAACGGCGGCGGCCATCAGGCGGCCGCGCCGTCGTTGTTGCTCTCGGTGCCGGCGTCGGCGTCGGTGTCGAAGATCAGCACCCGCTCGCGCGCGACGCCCAAGACGGTGTGCTCACCGGGCGAGAGCGGGTGCTCGCTGACGAAGTGCAGCCTGGCCCCCGATGAGATCGCCGCCTCGACTGCGAAGTCGCGACCGCGATACTCCACGACCTCGACCGTCACCTCGACGGTGCTGTCGCCCTGTTCGCCGACGATGAAGTCGTCCGGTCGGATGGCGGCAAGCGCGCGGCCGTTGGTCAGCTTCTGGCGGCTGCGGCCGTGAAGGCGCAGGCCGGGGCCGGCGAGGACGAGGTCCTCCCCCTCGACACGCTCGACATCGAGCTCGAACATATTGCGATAGCCCATGAAGTCGGCCACGTAGCGATTGACTGGATGCAGGTAGACCTCTTCGGGCGTGCCGACCTCTTGCACGCGCCCCTCACGCAGCACGACGACCCGGTCGGCCAGGGAGAGCGCCTCCTCTTGGTCGTGTGTCACATACACGGTCGTCAGCCCGAGCTCCTGGTGCAGGCGCCGCACCTCGGTGCGCAGGTCGATCCGTAGCTTGGCGTCGAGATTGGAGAGCGGCTCGTCCATCAGCACGAGCGGTGGCTCGACGACTACGGCTCTGGCGATCGCGACGCGCTGCTGCTCACCCCCCGAAAGCTGGGCGGGGAACCGATCGGCGTGCTTGGTCAGCCGCACGAGGCGGAGCGCCTCGTCGATCCGCTCGCGCTGCTCGCTCTTGCCCACTCCGCGCATCGCCAAGCCGAATGCGACGTTTCTGCGCACCGACAGGTGCGGAAACAGGGCGTAGCTCTGAAACACCATGCCAAAGCCGCGCCGCTCCGGCGGCAGGCCGTCGATCCGCTCGTCGTCGAGCCAGATCTCGCCCTCGCTCAGAGGCAGCAGTCCCGCGACGCAGTTGAGCGCGGTCGACTTGCCGCAGCCAGACGGACCGAGCAACGCGATGAACTCGCCACCCTCGATCGTCAGATCGATGCCGTCGACGGCGCGAACGTCGCCGAATCGGCGCGTGATGCCTTCGAGGCGGAGCTGCTGCATCCGCGGCACCCGCATGGCCGGGCTTACTCCTTCTTCGCCTTCGAGCCGCCGATCTCGCGGTCCCACCTCTCGAACGCCGCCACAAGCGCCTGCGTCTCGACCGGTGGCTCCTTGGGGCGGGACTCGATCAGCCCGTCGTACTCGGGCCGGCCGAACTCGCGGATGACTTTCTGGCTGGCGGCGGGAGCCTCGTCGAGCGTCACGTCCTTGACCGCCGGGCCGGGGTAGAAGTAGCCCTTGTCGTAGGCGAGCGCCTGCTGCGCAGGTTCCATCAGGTAGGCCATCAGGTCGAGCGTGACGGCGAGACGATCGGGCTCGATGCCCTTTGGCACCACCATGTAGTGGGCGTCGGTGACCCAGGTGAAGTCCTCGAGCGTGCCGACCTTCGCGTCCTTGGGGACCGTCCCGAGTGCGCGCGGATTGATGTCCCAGCCGGTCGTCGTGGCGATCATGTCGAACGATCCCTGACCGAGCCCCTCCATCGTGTCGGTGGTCCCGGAGGGATAGGTCTTGATGTACTTGCCGAGCTCCTCGAGGTAGGCCCACGTCTTGTCCCATCCTTTGGCCGGATCCTTTGGGTCCTTATCCCCGAGTAGGTAGGGCAGGCCCATCAGAAGCGTCCGGCCAGGCCCTGAGTTCGCCGGGCGCGCGTACGCGAACCGGCCGGGGTGCGCCTTCGCCCAGGCAAGCAGCTCGTCGGCGTTCTTGGGCACGTCGCTTACGCGGTCCGGGGCGTACTCGATCAGCGGTCCGGAGGGGTAGTAGGAGACGACGATCCCCTGACGCTTGGCGAGCTCCTGCATCCGAGCCGCCGGCTCGAGGTAGTTTGCCTCGAGGTCGGGGAACTTCTGCTCGTAGTTTGGCAAGAGCTCGAGCCACAGGCCTTGCTCGATCCCGGCCGAGAGACCGTCGGTACCGGTGAGCACCAGGTCGAGGTCGACGCGACCGGCGTCTTGCTGCGCCTTCACCTTGCCGGCCAGCTCGGGCGCCGGAGCCTTGGTGAAGTTGACCTTGCTGACGAGCTCTGGATGCTCCTTCTCGTACTTGCCGATCGCGTCTTGGGTGAGGGCGAGATTGCCCGCGACATCGATCACGTTCAGCGTGACCGGCTCCTTGGGCAGGTCGGGAACCCCCTTGGGACCCTCCTGCGCACCCTTCTCCGGCGCGCTCGGGCCACATCCGATCGTGAGAGCGAGCGCGACGCCTATTACGGCCGAAAAGGCCCACGCGTTCCCCGACTGTCGCATCATGCTTGTCCCCTCCCTCTTCGCAGGCCGGCATCATTGCAGCACGGCGCCCGTCGCGGGGCCCTTCCCTCGGGCGGCACGCTGTTCACGCTCGGCTCGACAGCGCCGGTGCGCCGCTACACGCCCTACAGGGTGGGCAGCTCGGGCGCGAGGCTCACGGCCGGATCGGCCCACTGCTGCTTGGGCACGAGCGGAAAAGCCCCTGGGCGTCCTGGGTCGCGGTCGTACGCGTACCCGCCCAGCCTGCGAAACGACTCGGCGTAGCGAGCGAGCTTGTCGCGGTCGAGCGAGACCCCGAGGCCGGGGCGCGCCGGCACCTCGATCGCGCCGTCTGCGTAGCGGAACTTGCCGCCCTCGATCACGTCGTCGGCCAGATGGTGGTAATGGGCGTCGCCGGCAAACGTGAGGTTCGGGATCACAGCCGCCATGTGCAGCATCGTGGCCAGCTGAATTCCGAGCTCCCCCGACGAGTGGACGGCGACGCCGAGCTGGAAGGTCTCACAGACCCCTGCAGCCTTCACGCACGGACGGATCCCGCCCCAGAACGTCGTGTCGAGCAGGATCACGTCGACGGCCGGCTCGAGCACGTTGGTGGCGAGCTGCTCGAAGTTCACGACGACCGTGTTAGTCGCGAGCGGCAGCGAGCAATTGGCCCGCACCCGGCGCATGCCGTTAAGCCCCCAGGTCGGATCCTCGTAGTAGTCGTTGGGCAGGTCCTCGATAGCCCGCGCGAAGGCGATGCTCTGCTCGACGCTGAACGCGGCGTTTGGGTCGTAGCGGAAGCTGTCGTCAGGGAGCGCCTCTGCGAGCGCGCGGTAGCACGCGAGCTCGTAGCGGGGCGGATAGACGCCTCCTTTGAGCTTGTGCGTCGTGAAGCCGTGGCGCTCCCTGAGCTCGCTGGCGTGCGCGACCAGCTGCTCGACCGTCCTCACCTCGCCGCGTCCGGTCTCTGAGCTCGGATAGCGAAAGAACAGGTAGCTCGCGAAGGGCACGGCGGCGCGGACGCGCCCCCCGAGCAGGTCGCAGACGGGCACGCCCAGGCGCTGCCCGACGAGGTCGAGGCAGGCGAACTCGATCGCGGCGTGGAGCTGGAGGCGGTTGTTGTAGAGGCTCGCGGTCGGGTTGCAGATCTTGAAGCGAAGCGCCTCGAGCTCGATCGGATCGTGCCCGATCAGGTAGGGCTTGAGCCCCTCGAGCGCGAGGCTCGCGCTCTCGCCCCCGCCGCCCATCTCTCCGAGTCCGACCAGCCCCTCGTCGGTCTCGACCTCGACGATCGTGCGCACGAACCGGCCCCAGTGCGCGCCGTTGCTATGAAGCAGCGGCGCCTCGAGCGGCACGCTCACGGTGGTGGCGTGGATGTCTGTGATCCGCATGCGGTCACTCGCCCGACCCGGATTGCCACGGCTAGCGAGCGTCGTGAATATAGGGGGATGACCAATACTGGCGTCCCGCCTTTCCTCCACCCGGACCGGTTGCTGCCCCCGGACCCCGGCGTTCGCGCGATCGCGCGGCGCCTGTACGACTACGTGCGGGAGCTGCCCGTGATCTCGCCCCATGGCCACGTCGATCCGCAGCTGCTCGTCGACGATCAGTCCTTCCTGGATCCGGCGAGCTTGTTGGTGACGCCGGATCATTACGTGACGCGGCTGCTGCACGCCAACGGGGTCCGCTTGGAGGCGCTCGGCGTCGGGCAGGGCCGGCTGTCCGAGGACGCGGCGCGCCAGGTGTGGCGGGTGGTGTGCGGGCACTGGGACATCTTCCGCGGGACCCCGGTGCGCTACTGGCTCGAGTCGGAGCTGGCGGAGATCTTCGGGGTTTCGGTGCGACCCTCGGCACAGACGGCCGACGCGATCTATGACCAGGTGGCCAGCCGGCTCGGCGAGGACGCCTACCGGCCTCGCGCGCTGTTCAGGCGCTTCCGCGTCGAGGTCCTCGCCACGACCGACGATCCCTGTGATGATCTGTCGGCGCACGCCGCGCTGGCCGGCGACCCGACGTGGCCTGGGCGGGTCATCCCCACGTTTCGGCCCGACCGCTATCTCGATCCAGGCCTGCCCGGCTGGCGCGACGCCGTCACGCGATTGGGCGAGGTCGCCGGTGTCGATACAGGCGACTACCCCGGGTTCGTCCAGGCCTTGGAGCAGCGCCGCAGCTACTTCATCGCCCATGGCGCGACCTCCGCCGACCACAGCCACGCCGACGCCCGCACGGACCCGCTCGAACCAGCGCAGGCGGCCCGGCTCTACCGGGCGGCGTTGGCGGGCGAGGCCACGGCGGCCGAGGCCGTGGCGTTCCGCCGCCACATGCTGCTTGAGATGGCGCGTATGTCCTGCGACGACGGGCTCGTCATGACACTGCATCCCGGGCTGCGCCGGAGTCACCATGCACCCACCGCAAGCGCGTTCGGGCCCGACACCGGCCACGACATCCCGATCCGCATCGAGCTGACCGACGCGCTGCGCCCGTTGCTCGAGCGCTTCGGCACGCACCCGAACCTCCACCTGATCGTGTTCACCGTCGACGAGACCGTCTGGTCGCGCGAGCTCGCGCCGCTGGCCGGCTTCTACCCGTCGGTCTTCGTCGGGGTGCCGTGGTGGTTCCTCGACGCTCCCGAGGCAATGCGGCGCTTCCACGCCGCGGTGACCGAGACCGCGGGCTTCACACGCACCTCGGGGTTCGTCGACGACACCCGAGCGTTCTGCTCGATTCCCGCTCGCCACGACATGTCCCGCCGCATCGACGCCGGTGTGCTGGCCCAGCTGGTCGCGGAGCACCGAATGGGCGAGGACGAAGCGGCCGAGACGGCGCTCGACCTCGTGGTCGGGCGCCCGACCACCGCGTTCAAGCTGTGAGCACCCGCGTCATGTCACGGGCGGCGGCCCGTGCTCACGTCGCGGCACCCGTCCGCCTGGTGCATGTCGGGCTCGGGAGCTTCTTTCGCGCGCACCAGGCTTGGTACACCGACCGCGCACCAGATGCTGAGGACTGGGGGATCGCCGCGTTCAGCGGGCGGCGCGCCGACCTGGCCGACGCACTCGCCGCCCAAGAGGGCCTCTACACGCTCGTGACTCGGGCGCGCGATTGCGACCGCTTCGACCTGCTGAGCAGCCTCTCCCGGGCACACCCGGCCGCACACCACGAGGCGTGGCTCGGCTACCTCGCCTCTCCGGAGGTGCGCGCGGTCACGATGACGGTCACCGAGGCCGGCTACGTCCGCGGTGCCGACGGCGGGCTCGACCGTGACCGCCCCGAGGTCCGGGCAGACATCGAGGCGTTGCGAGTCGACCGCCGCGCGCTCGTTACCACCGCTCCGGCTCGCCTGCTCGCCGGGCTCGCGGCCCGGCGCGACGCTGACGCCGGGCCCCTCACGCTCGTGCCGTGCGACAACCTGCCGGATAACGGTGCGGTTGTGACCCGAGTCCTCCACGACCTGGCGGAGATGCTCGACCCGGCTCTCGCAGCGTGGCTTGGGGAGTCGGTCTCGGCGGTGACGAGCATGGTCGACCGGATCACTCCGGCGACCACGCCGGAGGACCTGCGCGCGGTGGCCGAGGCCACGGGGCTCTCCGACCGCTGCGCGGTCGTCACCGAGCCGTTCAGCGAATGGGTGCTGAGCGGCGCGTTCCCCACTGGGCGGCCGCGCTGGGAGGACGCCGGGGCGGCCGTGACCGCCGACGTTGCCCCGTTCGAGGAGCGCAAGCTGTGGCTGCTCAACGGCGGACATTCGCTATTGGCCTACGCCGGGTCTGCGCGCGGACACTCGACCGTCGCCGAGGCGGTGGCCGACGAGACGTGCAGGACCTGGCTTGAGCAGTGGTGGTCCGAGGCCTCCTCGCACCTGACCCTTCCGCCGGACGACGTCGCCGCGTACATGGTTGAGCTCCTTGACCGGTTCGCCAACCCACGGATGCGCCACCGGCTGGATCAGGTCGCTGCCGACGGTTCGCAGAAGCTGCCGATCCGCATCCTCCCCGTCCTGGAGCGAGAGCGGTCCGCGGGCCGCGTGCCACAAGGAGCCACCCGGGCGCTCGCGGCATGGGTGTGCCACCTGCGCGGTATCGGAGCGCCGGTCAGAGACGCCCGCGCCGAGGAGTTGCTCACGCTTGCCGCCGGCCCGCTCCGGGATGCCGTATGCGGCCTCCTCGGCGCCCTCGGCCCGGCGCTCGCCGCCGACGAAGACGTGGTGGCGGCCGTGCTCGCCCACGCCGAGGAGCTCGAGCGGCGAGGCAGCCCGTGACTCAGGCATGGCGTCGATCAGGGTGCTGGCGGAGCCGTCTCCAGATCGCCGACGGCCGCGACACCGTCCGTTCCGAGCTCGGGCGGCTCAGAGCTCAATGGTCCGACCATACAAAGGTTGCTCTCGTCGTGTCAACGGCGCAGCGGCCTCGCTCGGCGCGCCCTAGGAGTGGGTCGCTTGGGCTCGGGACTGGCCGCCGATGGCGCCAGTTGGCGATTCACGTGGAGCCGTAAACGACGGCCCGCCCGTCAAGGCACCCGCCGCGCCTCCTCGCGCTCCTGCGCCTCCACTTCGAGCCGCCCGAAGGTCTCCACGTGATGGCGCATCACCGAGCGCGCGCGCTCCCCATCGCCCGCGCTGATCGCCTCCGCGATCGCCGTCAGCTGATCGGCGACGGCGTGTCGCAACCCGCCATCCACGAACGGGGCGACCGCCACGATCACCCGCTGCAGCGCGCGATAGATGCCGAGCATGATCGCCAGGCGGACCTGGTTCTTCGACGCCGTGGCAACGGCCTCGTGGAACTGCACGTCGAGGTCCACGATCTGCTCCCACGAGTTGCCCTCATGGGACACGAGCAAGCGCACCTGGGCGGCCAGGTCCTGCAGCCGGGCGCGGTCTGAGTCGTCGGCTCGCTGCGCGGCCCAGTGCGTCGTCTCGCCCTCGAAGCTCGTCCGAAACTCGGCAAGCTCCCGGGCGGTCGCGCCGCGGAACCGGATCAATGCCTCGAGCGCCCTGCCCACCATCTGGCCGTCGGGCTGCGTGACGAAGATCCCGCCGGTCGCGCCCAGCCTGATCTCCACCATGCCCATGACCTCGAGCGCGCGCAGCGCCTCGCGCACGGTCGACCTGCTGACCCCGAGCGCCCGCGAGAGGTCGCGCTCGTTCGGAAGCCGGTCTCCGCTTTGGTAGCGGCGCGAGACGATCGCGTCCTCGATCTGGTGCAGGACCTCGTCGAATGAGCGCGAGCGCCGCACCGGGGTGAACACGCCTGAGCCGTCGGCAGCCATCGAAACAGCCTACTTCCGCACCGCCGTGGCCCTCGCCGGGCATGTCGCCGGGCGCAGCGGTTGGCGGGTTGACTTGGCGCGAGAAACCGTTATAAGGTCGGACCATTCCGCGGGTCATTGGCAGCCCGCGTACCATCAGGAGGGGGAACCGCATGTCCGCGATCAACCGGGGAGCGGTGACGGCCGACGGCCCAGTCGACGTCAGCGACTCGCTGAACCTGTCCCAGCGCTTCGAGCGCCTGCCGCTCAGTCGCTACCAGAACAAGATCTTCGTGATCATCGCGACGGCGTGGGTGTTCGACTCGATTGACCTGGCCTCGCTGACCTTCGTGCTCGCCCCGATCAGCGAGGCCTTCGCGCTCAGCAAAGGCCAGGCCGGGCTGCTCGCGAGCGCGAGCTTCGCCGGGATGTTCGCCGGCGCCTTCTCGGGCGGCATGCTGGCCGATCGCATCGGAC
>Ga0136617_10005209_pt1 | contig 11617 bp, 10 predicted proteins | sample AntDrymUQ3222106_2_FD_129672 | JGI IMG/M metagenome (GOLD analysis project Ga0136617, IMG submission 129672) | Polar desert sand microbial communities from Dry Valleys, Antarctica - metaG UQ322 (21.06) | ecosystem: Environmental > Terrestrial > Soil > Desert | place: Antarctica: Dry Valley...
CCGTCGAGTATCCGCTCCGCCAGGATGTTGGCGTTGTTGATGTACGCCGCCGCCTGGAAGCGGTTGGTGTTGTCCCGGTCGAACTGGCTGAAGTCCCAGTTCACGTCTATGTAGCTCATCATGGAGTTGTTCTCGTTGCCCGCCAGGGCCAGGTAATACGGGCCGTCCGGCGAGTAGTCAGCCCCCACGGGGGGCTCGCCGGAGTCCTCCAGTTCGACGGCGTTCTCGTAGTCGAAGCCGTCGAACGGGTGGCTCAGGTTGAGGTGGTGGCCGTACTCGTGGATCTCGGTAGTCGAGAGCCCGTAGCCCACGTCCACGATGCCTGGCGAGACGAAGCTGAAGACGAAGCTCTGGGCGCCGTTGCGGTAGTTATCGTCGGCGAAGCCCAGGGGCGGGAATGTGTCTGACTCTTTGGTGATGGCCCAGTTGAGCATCGCCGCCTGGTACTCGCGGTCTTGCTCCGTGTCCAGGAGGTTGGCGACGCTGGTCGCGCCGTACAGGAACAGGTTGCCCTCGACGGGATAGCTGCGGTACTGGTTGTAGCATTGTTCGGGTTCGCGCCGCACTATGTCCAGGTAGCACTCTCTGGCCTTGCCGCGGTAGGCGATGTCCTGCTGGTCCATGGTGTAAGGCAGGCCGTGCACCTCGGAGATCTCGCTCAAGATGAGGTCCTGGGTCTGGTAGCGTCGAGAGGAGTTCCTGTTCGGGATGCCCTCCACGGTGTTCACGTCGAGGTTGATCCTCTCGGGCAGCCGCTCGGGGGTGAACTGGGGCGGGTAGATCGGCGAGCTGGTGAAGAACAGGTTGATCGGAACGTACCGCGCCAGCCTTGAGAGGTCGCCGGTGAGCTTCGACTCGTCCCGGTAACCACCCTGCTTGAAGTATTCCCATATGGGCGGAAGGCGGGAATCCTTGACGCCGTCGCCAGTGAGATCTGGGTCGTCCACGTTCCAGTTGTCGGTGAACGAGTCGGGGCCGGCCGAGAGGTCGTGGAACCAGATGCGGTTCGTGGAGCCCAGGCCGCTCTCCTCGTCGTCCGCGGTGGTGCCGCCCCAGGCGATCATCTTGCGGCTGTCGCGCTCCTCGCCGAAGTTGTAGCCCGTGTCTGGGTCTGGCTCGTCGGTCTTGGTGTAGACGTGGTGCTTGAAGCCCTCGCGCGGCTTTTCGCCATCGCCCCACCAGTTGATGAAGAACACGGTGTTGCGCTCCGTGTCCACGCCCTCCGGTGGGTTGTCCGCCAGCCACTGCTCCACTGAAGAGGCGTCTATGTGGTTGTTGTTCTTGATATCCCGGACGCCGTTCTTCTGGCATAGTCCGGGGGCCGCGGGGTCCTCCTCCAGGCGGTTACAGAACCTCCTGGCGTTACCGTTGTATAGCTTCTGGAAGTCCGTGAGCGGCGCGGGCTCAGCGAGGTCCGAAAGCTCTCCGAACAGCCTTCCCTCGTATCCGCTGCCGGTGAAGAACGTGTTGTAATCGTAAGTGTAGTCGAGGCCGAGCAGCGAGTCCTTGACGCTCGCTTCGTACCAGAGTCTGGAACGGACGACCGGCTTGTACTTATCGGGCAGTCCGCCGACGAACTGCTCCGTGTTCACGGCGTCACGCTCGTAGCCCACGAACACGAAGTTTACGGGCACCCGCTCGTCCAGCTCGGCGCGCCGTCCCGGCTCCAGGTTGTCGTATCCTTCGCCGCTTTCCTGCCCGAAGCTCGCGGCGGGCACGAGACCGAGAGCCAACGCGACACCAAGAAACACGAACAGATAACGCTTTAGACTCGCTTTCACCGCCAACATAAACCCTCCATCGTTGCTCATGCGCTTCGGGTGGATTCAAGATACCGATCCCCCGAAGCGCCGCCTGTCAGACCCTCTTCTCTCGCCAAGAAAACCGAGAATGTGAGAAGCATACGCCAATTGACAGACAGAAGCGATAGCCACGGCCACGCGGTCGAGGCACTAGAGCAGATTGCGAATAGGGTGGTCCTGTGTAAGGATGTTGTGCATGGACATTTACTCGAAAGATCTCAGGATCAGGGCAGTTGATGCGGTGGATCGGGAAATCCCGAGAAGGGAGGTCGTAGAGACCTTCTCCATCTCCCTTACGACGCTAAAACGCTGGCTCAGGATGAGAAGAGAGGGCAAGGATCTTTCACCAGGGGTCTCCACTGGAAGAAGACGGCGCATCCTGGCCTCACTCCAAGAGAAGAGGCTTCTGTGGTCCCAGCTCGAAGAAAACGATGACGCTACTCTTGAGCGCCACTGCCAGATGTGGGAGCGGAAAACGAGAGCCGCGGTGTCCATCTCGACGATGAGCAGGGCGATCCGCCACAAACTGGGGTGGAGCTACAAAAAAGACGCTGGGTGCCACCGAGCGAGACGAAGAAGCGCGAAGTGTTTTCAGAGAGCGTTTGAGAGGAGTTGACCCCAAGCGCCTTGTCTTCGTGGACGAGTCCTCGACGAACATAGCGCTCACCCCGAGATATGCCAGGGCACCAAAGGGAGAGAGGGCATACGGGAAGGCTCCGAGGAACTGGGGCGGGAACATAACACTTATCTCCTCGATCACTCTGGAAGGGATGGGACCTTCGATGGGCATGGAAGGGGCCTCCGACACCGAGTCTTTTGGCCTTTACATGAGAGACATCCTGGCCCCACGCCTGAAGGGTGGGCAGATCGTCCTCATGGACAACCTCTCCGTACACAAGAGCGCCTGGGTTAGAGAGCTCATCGAAGAGAGAGGATGCCAACTCTGGCTCCTTCCACCCTACTCGCCGGACCTCAACCCCATAGAGGAAGCCTTCTCCAAGGTTAAGACTCTACTCAGAAGGGCAAAAGCCAGAACTCTCGAAGTACTCTTCGAAGCGACGGGCCAGGCACTTCGAGCAGTCAGCAAGGAGGATGCTCAAGGCTTCTTCGAGGACTGCGGCTATAAGACATCTCAGGGCCACTCATTATGAAAATTGCTCTAGATCGGATCTAGCCTCGGCGTGAGATCCCGTACCGGAGCGTGAGGAACCGGGCTTTCCATAAAGCGAAGATGTGATGGGCGTGGAGCGCGCCCCAATGGTCCACGAAGACGTGTATGGCCTCTTCAATCGGCACGCGCTTCACCCGCAGCGCGCCGCTTTCCGTGCGGTGGATGCGGTAGTAGCCCGCTTCCCCGAAGCGTCGGCCATCTGAGACGAGCGCGAGGGAGCCGTCTGGGCGGTTTTCGGGACGGAAGATCGTCGTCGCCGAACCTCCTGGCAGCGGGTAGACGCCCTTGAAGAACCGGCCGCGCTCCAGCGGCAGTTCGCAGACGGTATAGAGACCGGCGAGCATGGCTTCCTCGGTGGCCGCCGAGCGCCTGAGCCAGCCGGCGTATGGAGTTTCGTTCGTGGCCGGGTCTTGGAGGTGGATCAACTCGTTCTCCATGATTACGCTCGGGGCCGAGAGAGGGATGTCGAACTGCCCGACGTTGCGGCCTGCCAGGTAGATCAGGGTCCGAGGCGGATGCCTGAAAGGTCCACTCCAACTTATCCGCACGGAGAAACCGTAACGCGCCGTCCGCTCATAGAAGTCCCGGATCTCGGGCCGGACCAGAGAAGGATCAAAACTCTCGCTCGCCAACGCATCGAAGCTCGGCAACAGCCCCGCATCCTCGTCGTCCGTTACGGCTTCGAGGCCGGTCTCTCGCACGTAAGCTTCATAGAACTCTGCGCCGATGTGTTCCTCTCCGGCCGGTCCTTCCAGCCAGGGCGCTTCCGCAGCCCACTCCTTCCTCCCCGACCACGTCACCCAGCGTTGAATTGACCATTCCAGCGCATCCCTGAGCGCTACCTCAATGGCGTTGGGCCGCGCTCGCTGGGCTTCCTTGCTCATTCTTCGACTCCGGCATTCCCGGCCTCCCCTGTTGCAGGTGAACCGGTAGCGTTCATGCCCACGTTCGCTAAAGCGCCAGCCAGCCTGAAGAGGACGCGGGACATGGGGGGGAGCCGGAGCGCGGGCCGCAGGTAACGGAGCGTCTCGCGGGCGGAGCCGACGAGCTCACGGGTGGCTCGCGCCTCGGGTGTCTTGTCGTGGAACCAGTAGAGTAGGATGGCGAGATGCAGCGCGTAGAGGACGTTTCCGAGTTCTTTTGCTTGCTTCTCTCCGGGGGCGTCGCTCGCACCCCGGACGACCTCCTCGAAGACGCCGCCCATCTTCTTTCGCACGGCGGCGGTGCCTTCGCCGAGCGCGGAGATGGAGGAGTTAGGGTCGAGGGTGCGGGCGAGGAGGGCGGATAGGGGATCGCGATGTGGGGACACCTGATCCAACTTCGCAAGCATCGCCAGCTCGAACCGCTCCGCCACCGTCCCCCCGGAAAGCCCACCCCGCGCCCATTCCTCGGACTCCTCCGCCAGCCCGAGATAAAGCGCGAGCGCGAACTCCTCCTTGGAAGCGAAATACCGGTAAGCGAGCCCCAAACTGGCTCCCGCCTCCCGCGCCACGTCCCGCATCGTCGTAGCCTCGTAACCCCTCTCGGAGAACAGCGTCAGCGCCGCCCCCAAAATTCTCTCCCGCGTCCGCCACGCCTTCGGCGTCAACGCCCGCTCCGAACCAACCGAAGATTCCTCCACCCTATCTCCTCTCCATCCTATCTCCTTCTAAAAATGAACTTGTTCATTTAAGGAATAATAGGGGAAGATGGGAGTATGTCAAGCGGTGGGTGGTGTGGAATCGGGCCGAATACTTCGCTTCTTGTCCTGATCGGGGGTCGGGGAAAAACGGATGCGACTCTTGATTGCCGTGCCCGCCAGCGTGGCGAACCCTTCATTCCGATTCCGCATGTGGCGGGTTCTCCGGGTGGAAGGGTTCGCTTCCACGGCGCTTCCCGAAATGAGTGGGCTATTCTGGGACGCTATCTGCTGTCAGCGGATAGCCTGTCGTCAGGCTTCGCGTTCCTCCATGCGGCGGGCTTCGAGCATCTTGGCGGAGAGATAGAAGCTGAGGCCGAAATAGTAGGCGAGGTAGGCGAGGGAGAAGTTCAGGATCAGGGTGTCGGGTTCTGGCATCTGGAGGAGGATGGCGGCGTAGCTCGCGAGCCAGAGCGTGGTGAGGGTGAGTGAGAGCCTGCGGAAGGCGGCGGTGCGGGTGGGGTAGACGTAGCGGATCGGTACGAAGACCAGGACCGAGCATACCGCGAGCACGGTGGCGGCGGAACCCTGGCTGAGATCGAAGACGATCACGTAGAAGGCGACGACGTTGAAGTAGCTCGGGAAGCCCAGGAAGAAGTGGTCGTCGGTCTTGGCGTCCACCCGGCAGAACTGGTAGCTGGAGGCCAGGAGCGGCAGGGCTGCAAGCACGACGCCCCAGTCGCCATCTGGCAGGTAGCCGCTGCTCCACAGAAGGACCACGGGGGCGAGTACATAGGTCATGTAGTCCACGATGTTGTCGAGCAGCGCTCCGTCGAAGAACGGCAGCGCCTCGCTCACCCGGAGGCGGCGCGCCAGGAGGCCGTCGGTGCTGTCTATCAGGAGGGCGACGAACATCAGCCACAGCGCCTTGGTGGCCTCGCCCTGGAAGGCGGCGAACAGGATCATGAGCGCCAGCACGGCCCCGCTCGCCGTGTACAGATGCACGAATACGGCCCGCAATCTGAACCAGGGCGGGTCAGTGACCTCCGGATTCTCTTCTTCTATGCTACCTAAGTCTTCGGTCAAGACTTTTGCTCCGTCTCCTACGGCCTATACCACAAGTACCCATAATAACAGCGCAGGGCCAAAACGGCCTCTGCCCGGCGTCTCACTTGTCCTGCTCACCTTGAGTCTACAGTTCATGATCGAGTTACGGATGAGGATGTGTGGGTGGATCACGGCTGTTTTCGGCGCTTGCCTCAAGCGAACGGACGCGGTTTATGGCGGCGGCTATCTCCTGCGCGCGCGGCAGGCTCAACTCGCCGGGATGACCCTGGAAGTTGCCTAAAGAGTCGAGGCCATCCTTATCAATGGCGGAGAGTGCCGACGCCGCTATTTCCCTGACTTCGCGGCTTCCGGCTTCGCCACCGGCGGCGAACACGCCGATGATGTGGGCGATGGATTCTGTCTGGCCGGCTTCGGCGAGTTGCTCCAGGTACGAGAGGTCCACCCGCTCCCGGCCCAGCTCGATGGTCGAGATTCCTCGTCCGCGCGCCGTCTCCCGCTTGCCACGCCGCAGGTCTATGGAGGAAGCATGAACGCGGCGGGCTCCGGGCGGACGCACCTCGCGTCTTTCTCCTATCGGGGCGCGGGGCGGGAACTTTTCGCGCACTTCGTGGGCATCATTGGTGGCGTCGCGGGGTTCGTAGTCTTCGAGCAGGATCACCCGATCCGCCACGTCAAGGTAGTCTCCGACCCCGCCGACGACCACGACCGTCGAGACACCGAGCGCGCGGTGCAGGGGGCGGACGAGGTCTATGAAGGGGGAGATGGGTTCCTTGTGGACAAGCTCGCGCATCCTTTCGTCCCGGATCATAAAGTTCGTCGCGCTCGTGTCCTCGTCCACCAGCAGCAGTGAAGTCCCAATCTCCAGCGCCTCTGCGATGTTCGCCGCCTGCGAGGTCGATCCGGAGGCGTTCGGCGTCGAGAAGTCCTCCGTCGAGCGTCCGCCGGGCAGGTTCTGGATCATGGCTGATATATCCACCCCCGCGACGCTCCGGCCGTCCTCGGCGCGTATCTTCACCGCATCCGGCCGCGAGACGACGTATTCTCGTCCGTCCCCCGGCGCGTGATCATAGACGCCCCACGAGAGCGCGGATAGCAGCGTGCTCTTCCCATGGAACCCGCCACCAGCCACCAGCGTGACGCCTTCCGGTATCCCCATCCCCGAGACTTCGCCCCGGTTCGGCAGATCCACGGAGACCCTGAATTCCTCCGGGCCGCGGAACGGCGTCGCCCCATCCCGCAACGGTCGGTCGCTCGCCCCGCTCTCTCGCGGCAAAATGGCGCTGTCCGCCACGAACGCCACGAGGCCCAGAGAAGGCAGCAATCCTCTCAGATGGTCCGCGTCCTCCACTGTCTCCACGTGCTCGCGGGCCGCGCCCACATCCACGCCGTCCAACGTGAGGGCTCGGCGCACGACCTCCGGCAGTTCCTCAAGCAGCATCGCGCGGGCGGCGCGGGCGTCCACGATTCGGCCTCGCGCCGGGAGCCCGACAGCCATCCTCGCCTCGACGTACTCGTCCGTCACAACCATCGAGGCACGGGGAATGACCACCTGCGAGGGGCGCTGTATCTCCATCTTTCCGCTGCCACCGGAGCCGCGGTTGCCGCGGATGATGGCCCGAACGGCTCGCTCGATCGCGCGCGTCAGGAAGTCTTCGAAGGCGATGCGGCGCACGGGGTTCTCGAAGAGCGCGGGGTCGAAGCGGTTGTCTTCCGTGCGAATCCGGATCAGGGAGGGCGGGGCGAACGGGTCGCGCTGCACCCGATCCACGAAGAGGGTGAAGGAACCGAAATTGTAGGAGCCCTGGAGGTCTTTGTATGCTCCATAGCCCTTGCGGTCTATGCGGTCGAGCGTGGACTGGAGACTTTGCAATGCTACTTCAGCCGGTAGAGTGGCTTGTCCGGGCGGCCCTCGTCCCTCTCGATCTCCATCTTCCCTTCGGCTTCGAGGGCGTCGAGGGCGCGTTTTATCTCACGCTTGCCGTCGCCGAGGATACGGCTCCAGTCGGCGGTGGAATAGCGCACGCCAGGCGGAATGGCCGTCAAGACTTTCAGGATCTTCTGTCTCGTCTCTTCCATCGTAAGTCCCTCAGTCGAGCCCGAGTTTCGCCCAAGCGTCGCGCAGGTTCGTGGCGGCTACCTCGCGCGCCTTCTCGGCCCCCCGTTCCAACAGCCGGTCCAGCTCCGCCGGGTCGTCGAGCAACTCTTGTGCCCGATCCCGGATGGGAGAGAGTCCCTCGACCACGACCTCGGCCAGGTCCTTCTTCAAGTCGCCGTACCCTTTGCCCTCGTACTGGACTTCGATCTCCGCGACCTTCAAACCGGTCATGGCGGCGTAGATGCCGAGGAGGTTGACGATGGCGGGCTTATCGGGGGAAGCCCTCACCTCCGAACCGGAGTCGGTCTTTGCCCGTCGGACCTTGCGCCGGATGACGTCCGGTTCGTCCAGCAGCGCGATGTAGCTGGACGGCGCTGGCGAGCTTTTGCTCATCTTGGATGCCGGATCGTCCATCGCCATCACCCGCGCCCCGGTCTCGGGGATGAAGACATCAGGCACGACGAAGGTCTCGCCGTAGAGCCCGTTGAAGCGCCGCGCGAGCGTCCGCATGAGCTCCAGATGTTGGCGCTGATCCTCGCCGACGGGGACGAGGTGGGCGTTGTACAGGAGGACGTCAGCGGCCTGGAGCACGGGGTAGTCGTAGAGCCCGACGCTCGCCGACTCGGCCCCGCCCTTGCTCGCCTTGTCCTTGAACTGCGTCATGCGCGAGAGTTCACCCATCTTCGCCACGCAGTTCAGGAGCCACGCCAGCTCCGCGTGCCCCGAGACCCGGCTCTGGCGGAAGACCACGGACTTCTCCGGGTCGATGCCGCAAGCCAGGTAGATCGCCGCCAGCTCCCGGATCTTGGCGCGCAACACCTTCGGGTCCTGGGGCACCGTGAGCGCGTGCAGGTCCACGATGCAGTAAAAGTTCTCGTAGTCGTCCTGGAGCGCCACCCAGTTCTTGAGCGCCCCCAGGTAGTTGCCGAGGTGCAGGTTGCCGCTCGGCATGATCCCACTGAAGATCCGTCGCTTCTCGTCGTGCATGCCGCCATTTTAACGGACGTGGGCCGGGAAGCTTGTTTCGCCCGCCACGGGAGACTATGATTCGGCCATGATCTGACGCAGCCCCGACCCACGCGCCCGCTCTCCTCCGCGGAAGATACCGCACCGTAAAGTCCGCATCGTCCGAAGGAGGAGATCCACCGTGCGCGTATTGCCGTTCGAGCGCCACCATCTGCCGCAACTGCTGGAGCTGGTCAACCTGCACCTCGCCGCCGTCGTTCCCGGCTGGGCGATCACCGAGGAGTTCCTGGCCGGTATCTTGGAGAGAGACTACACCGAATACATCACGGATCCCTGGGTCGTCGAGCGGGCGACGTTGTGCGTGGTCGAAGGGCACCGGGTGCTCGCCGCCGCGCACCTGCTGCGCTACGGCGCCGGCTCCGAGGTGAACGATTCTTACAAAGGCGCCGGTGAGATCAACTGGTTCCTGGCGCTGCCCGAGCGTGACGATGCGGCTGCCGCGGTGCTTTCGTCCGCCCGAGATCGCCTGGCGGCGTGGAAGGTGAGGCAAGAGTACGGTTGGGGAGCGGGGGTTCCCGCAGGTCCTCCGCTGCTTGGTATGCCGGATACGTGGCCCCACATCGCCGCCGCGCTCGACTCCGCCGGCTACCGGCCTTACCCGAGGTCGCACCGCGAGGTGGTATACGGTGGGAGGCTCGACGGTGTGCCCATGCCGGATGAGCCACCCATCACCGGTCTGGAAGTCCGGCGAACGGCTGGGTCCGACGGCACCCGGTTCGCGGCCATCCTCGACGACGAGGAACTGGGCTGCTGCGAGGTCCGGCAAGACCTCACTCACGGAGGAGCCTTGCCGGCGATGCGGGGTTGGGCCGATCTCTGGGAGATGAGGGTGCAAGAGGAACGACGCAATCGCGGGATCGGTGGCTGGCTCTTGCGGCACGCGGTTGCCTGGCTCCGGCTCTCGGGCTGCAACCGCATCGTCATCAACGTGGTCGAGGACGATGAAGCATCGGGCGCGGGCCGCTTCTACCGGCGGTTTGGCTGGGAAGTCTTCGTCCGGGAGATCCGCTCGTGGACGCGGGAGCCTCCGCCGCGAACGGGCTAGAGGCGCCGCGCGGATGTCCCGTCCGGCACGGGGCTACGGTCCTAGAGAATCTTCGATCCCCCGCGCCGCCGCTACTACCGGACCCGCCAGCCGTTCGCCGGGATGCTCCCCGAGCCGGGAGACCGGCCCGCTCGCGCACACCGCCGCCCGCAAGTCTCCACCAGGCCCGAAGACCGGCGCGCTCACGCTCGCCACCCCGGCCTCGCGCTCCGCGACGCTCTCCGCCCAACCTCGCCTCTTTATTTCTTCCACCTCGCTCTCGCCTATCCCGGCGGGACGCGCCCCGTTCTCCGCCCACGCGAGGAGCACCTTCCCGCCCGAGCCGCGCCCGAGCGGCAGCACGGCGCCCACCGGCACCGTGTCCCGCAAGCCCCCGCCCGCCCGCTCCAGCGAAGCCACGCACACCCGCCGATCCCCCTCCCGCGCATAGAGCTGCACGCTCTCCCCGGTCCCGTCCCTAAGAGCAGCCAAAGCAGGACGGGCCGCCTCCACAAGCCCCGCGCCCGCCGCCTGGCTCCCCCATCCCAAAAGCCGCATCCCCAGGAAATACCGCCCATCCTCCCTCGCCACCAGGTGATGAGCCTCCAGCGCCGACAACAGCCGGTACGCCGTCGGACGCGGCAGCCCCGTCCCCGCAACCACTCCCGCCAGGCTTGCCGGCCCACCCTCCGAAAGCAACGTCAGGATGCCCACCGCCTTGTCCAACACCCCAACACCACTCGCCGGACCCTTGCCTATCTCCCTGGCCTTCGATAGACTGTCCATATGTCGAACAGTATGTCTCATATATCGAGACAAAACAAGCAGGTAGGGTGTATGGCATGAGTGGACCGAAGACGTTGGTGGAGAAGATCTGGGACCGTCACGTGGTGCGGCGGGCGGAGGGGGAGCCGGACCTCCTGTACGTGGACCTTCACATGGTCCACGAGGTGACGAGCCCGCAGGCTTTCGAGGGGCTGCGGCTGGCGGGAAGGAAGATGCGGCGGCCTGACCTCACGCTGGCGACGATGGATCACAACGTCCCGACGACGGAGTTCGGGGTTCCGGTCAAGGACCAGGTCTCGGCGAAGCAGATGGAGACGCTGCGGGAGAACTGCGAGGAGTTCGGGATCGAGCTTCACGGCTGGGGCTCCATCGGGCAGGGGATCGTCCACGTCATCGGCCCGGAGATGGGCCTGACCCAGCCCGGCATGGTCATCGTATGCGGCGACAGCCACACGGCCACTCACGGAGCGTTCGGCGCTTTAGCGTTCGGCATCGGGACGAGCGAGGTCGAGCACGTGCTTGCGACCCAGACGCTGACGCAGAGCCGCCCGAAGACGATGGCCGTGACGGTCGAGGGCGAGCTTCCGGCGGACGTGACCGCGAAGGACCTGATGCTCGGCATCCTGCATCGCATCGGGACCGGCGGCGGGGCGGGGCACGTCATCGAGTACCGGGGCGAGGCTGTCCGCCAGCTTTCGATGGAGGGCCGTATGACGGTGTGCAACATGTCCATCGAAGGCGGCGCGAGGGCCGGTCTCATCGCCCCGGACGAGACCACCTTCGAGTACGTCCGGGGCCGGGACCACGCGCCGAAAGACGCGGACTGGGAGATCGCGGTCCAGGAGTGGAAGCAACTCGCCACCGACGAAGGCGCGACCTTCGACAAGGAAGTCGTCATTCGGGCCGAGGACCTCGTCCCGTACGTCTCCTGGGGCACGACCCCGGCGCAGACCGTCGGGCTGGATGAGGCGGTCCCCGAGCCCGAGAACGACGGTCACGAGCGGGCCCTGAAGTACATGGACCTGCG
>Ga0136617_10005210_pt1 | contig 11615 bp, 8 predicted proteins | sample AntDrymUQ3222106_2_FD_129672 | JGI IMG/M metagenome (GOLD analysis project Ga0136617, IMG submission 129672) | Polar desert sand microbial communities from Dry Valleys, Antarctica - metaG UQ322 (21.06) | ecosystem: Environmental > Terrestrial > Soil > Desert | place: Antarctica: Dry Valley...
TACTGCCATGAGCCGTGCGAGCGCCACCGACACCAGTGCTGAAATGGCTGCCGCCGCAATTACCATCGGCGGCAGCGCGGCAACCCCAAACGTGGAGAGGAAGAGCGCGTCCCGCGTGGCCTTACCGGCAATCTGGAAGGCGATCATGACCGTGCCCGCTGCCACCGCCGCCGCAGCGGCCGGGTCATCGATTCCCGAGCCGAACTTCCACTTCGTCATCGGATCCTTAGTCCTCAGGCATTCAGAATCCGAAGCCGGCCTGCACGTAGATCCCGGTTCGCTCCTCGCCGGCCGCCACCGCCGCCGAGATCGTGTTCGCGCGGTCGAGGTAGGCGAGCCAGACTCCCCCCCCAAAAGCGGAATGCCACTTCTCGGAAGATTCGCCGTCAATGAACACGCGCCCGGCATCTGCCAGACCAAACACGCCCACATCCGCAGGAAGAACCAGTGTCACGCGAGCGAGTGGGAGCCGGAGCTCGGCGCTGCCATAAGCGGCGGCATCGCCGGCATAGCGGTTCACCCGTCCCAGACGCACGGTCGAAGGCCCCCCGATGAATGCCGCCTCAAAGAAAGGGTAGCGCCCCCAGAGCTTTCGCCCCCCGGCTCGGAGAGCGACTGTGGGCTGTAAGGGAATCGGGGGGCTGAGATAGGTAGCGGCCTCGCCATAGGCCTCGCCGAAGGTGGAGTTAACGTCCCACACGGCGGGATAAATCTTGCCTCCCACCTCGAAAACGACACCATGGGACGCCACGTTAGTCCGGTTCCGGCTGTCGAAGCGCGCGGTGACGCCCCCGCCCACCTCTCCGAAGTTGCCGGTACCGTAGAGATTGCCCAGCGTGGCGAGGTAGCGGTCGGGACGCGCGTCGGTGGAAGCGTACTTGAGGATTCCTCCAAGCGTGAGCGTCGCCCGACGTCCGAGCGGAAAGACCAGGGAAGGCGCCAGACCGAAGGCGTCCTGAGTAACCCTATAGAACTCGTTCTCTCCCGGTGCGGAGATCTCGTTCCCGAACCCGTGGAAGGTGACCAGATCGATACCCGAGGCTCGGGCGAGGACACCGAGGCGGCCGTTCGAGTTCTCGCGGCGAAACTCTCCCTGGTAGTCCAACCGGTAGGTCTTCGGCCCCGTTGCGAGCCCTGCGCGAAAGCGATGCCGGCTGCTGTAGGGGTCCTTCCGGAACCCGTACACGGTCAGTGTACGGCCGCCACCAATGAGAAGACCCAGGTCGGGCCCTATCGTCGCCCATGAACTGGCCGTCCAGCGTTTGCCCCAATCTCGCGGCAGTGAACGTGGATTCCTGCCTGGCGCCGTGTAGGGCCGCCGATCGATCTTGGTGGCTAATCCGGCGGTCCTTTGAGGGGCATCCGGCTCGTCGTAGAATCGCTCGCCGCCCCCCCGGCTCGAGTCGACCAGCTCATCCTGTCCTTCGCCGCCGATAATGCGCAAACGCGGGCCCGCCCGACTGCCGCGGACGACTGCCCGATCGTCGCCTTGGCCTAGGAACAGGCGAACCTCGCTGGTAGAGCGCGGGTCGAACCGCCGGCGGAAATACGGTTCGTGCGATGCGGATGTCGCCCCGGGTCTGGAAAGCGTCAGCTCGACCATGCCATCGTCTCGGCGAAGCAAGGCTGCCTCATCTCCGGCTGCGGTCCCGCGTACATCGACTTGACGGGCCAGCATGTCGTAATAATCGCGGGTGGCCTGCAGAAGGTGGTCGCGCCGCGTACGCAACGCCGCCACAATCGTGGGGCCTCTCAGGGAGTAGTGCTCGGGGGGCAGGGCTCGCACGGCGGTGTCGATAACATCGTCTGTCAGCGCACCCTGGATTTTAGTGGCCACCGATTCCCAGTCGGCCCACTCATGCGCAACCAGCAATCGCCGGTCGAGATCCCGTCCGTTCCACGTTGCGCCGGGGATGTATGGGTAACCGGGACCGAAATTCGTCAGCTGCGGGGCGGACTGCCGGGCAACTGAGAGGAGAATGCCGTCGTACTTCACGAAAGCCTGGTCCCGGTCCTGTGGGATTGGAACCCACCGGCGAGGAACGGTATTGCCGAATCGAGCCCATTGCCATTGGCCGGCGTGGCGGTCCCAGTCGCCGATCAGCAGATCGAACAGCCGGGCAGTCAAAAAGGCCCGGGTATCCACCCGGTCGTCCGGGGTGCGGGTTATGCGCGCCAGGAGTGTGTCGCTGCCGATGATCTCAGCGGCGCCGCCCCACCGGGAGGAGGCTCCGTCGTTGCCACCGATCCGCTCCTCCACAAAGCCCATCAGTCCGGCAAACTCTGCCTGGAACTCACCGAGAATCGGGTCGCGCGGGAGAACGTACAACTCCGATTCGGTATGGAGAATCTCCACCGCAGCGAGCAGAGGTCCAACGATCAGCGGCGCAGTGGGGAGAGCGGAGCTGGTCTGGTCCCGTACCACCTCGCCCGCGATAGTGGGACGGAGCTCCAGGGTCAACGTGCCCGAGGGGTCCTTGTCTACCGACCGGAAGAAGAACTCCCGGCCATCGTTCGCTCTCAACAGGAGCGACTTGGTCTGCTGCCCGCCGCCCTTGGACACCGGCGTGAGCCCACCCGCAAAGGTGCGCAAATCGAGAACCGGTGCGGTCACCGGCGTGGTCCACAGGGAGCGGTATTCCCGCCCGAGCAACAGCCGGTGTAGTCCACTCGCCTGGTAGCGGGGGCCCGGAGCCTGAAGGACCTGCCCCGACCCGGTGCCGCCGGGCTCCTGTCCCGCCAGCTTCGTCGCCGTTGCTGCTGCGATGACGACAGCGATCAACAGCTTACTCTCTTGCCTCATACCCGCCTCACTCTACCCATGTCGAGAAGACCTCATCGCTTCGGCCGGCACCATCCACCACCATGACCGCGAGCCGGGCGCGGCCCTCACGAGGAATGTCGAGTCGGGCGAACCCGCTCGCGCCCCGGGCGAACAACGTCCCGCGGATTGGAACCGTGCGGCTTGTGTGACCATAGATGCCGCTGCCGCTCACCAGATTGAACCTGCCTGGGCCGGCCTCGATTACCTGGAGATTGTGCTCGTGGCCCGCCGCGCTGAGCGCCGGTGGTGTGGCCGTGAATGCCCGGCGGAACGCAGCGATGAGCCGTTGATACGCCCGAGATCCGAGATCCTGGCTGGAGATACCCTCCTGCCGTGCCGTCGGATAGAGGGAGCCCAGCAGCGGAAGCGGTATCCACAGGGAGGGCTTGATCGTGCGTAGCGGAAAGAGGTGGTCTCTCCAGCCGAAGTGTCCGCCGTGAATCCCGCCTGACATCAGGGGATGATGTTGCGCGACAACCACCATTCGCCCGGGGGCCCCGGTGAGTGCGCCACGTACCGAATCGACGATCTCCGAGGGAGCATCGGTGGCGCAGTCGGAGTGAGGATGCTGTGGCTTGGGTCCGGGGTGGAGCCACCATTGGGTATCCAGCAGTACGAGACGGAGCCGTACCCCGATGTCGATCACCGCCGGTCCGGGACAGCCTCCGCCCGGCTGGAGTGAGGCCTGTCCGCCGCTTACGGAATCAATGAACGCCTCCTGCCGCCTGATCGCTTCCCACCCGTCTGCCCCGTGCTTGGCCCAGTCGTGATTCCCCGGCACGAAATAACCCCGAGAGCCGGTGGACGTAATCGACTCCACCTGTGCCGTAAGGCTCAGCTCGGCCACCCGCCGGCCCGGCCGCCCTGGTGCTGGGAGCCCTCGGGGATAGACGTTGTCGCCGAGAAAGACCACCACCCGTTCGGAGGCGCGTGAGGCAAGATCACGGCGGAGCGCCTCGAGCACCGGCTCGCCGGTCGAGTCGGGCTTGCCGGCGTCGCCGATAAGGTAGAGACTCGCGGCGAGGTCTCCGGGGGCGACCGCCGGCAACGGCACCGGTCGGGCCGGAGGAGATCCAGCGCAGCCCTGTGCTGCGGCAAGCGACAATACACTCCACAGCAGCGGTCTTCGACTCACCGGGTGGCTGCGTAGCTCTCGAGTGCTTTCGATTTGCGGGCGTACTCGCGTCCAACGGCCAGGGCGAGGAGGAGCCAGACGCAGGCGAGGACCAGGTTTGCGCGGGCGAAACCGGTCGTTCCCATTCCCAGCATGGTGATTCCCACGAAAACGACCGCCGCCGACAGGACGTCGCCGGCGCGCCAGAAGAACGAATCGATAGCCTGTTTGGCCTTGTACTTCTCGTCCCGGCTGGTGGGGAGGAAGAGCACGTTACGGACGGTATTCTGGATCGAGTAGTCGGTGGCGTTCTCGGCGATCTTGACCAGCCGCACCAGCGCCAGCGCGGGAGCAAATGCCAGAACCGCGTAGCCAGTGAACGCGAGCAATGGCAGCACCAAAACCCCGACTCTGACTCCGACGTACTTGATGAGTCTCGACACCACGAAGAGCTGCAGCCCCAGCGCCGCGATGCTGACCACGAACAGAAAGTCGGAATAGAACTGCCCAATGTATTCGGATTCGGAGAGGCCTCCCGCGGTGCCTGCAGCCACCGCGGCATCGGCCGCGTCTACCACCGTGCGTCCGAGGATGTATTCGCCGGTGGTATTCACCCAGTTGACGAACATGATCAAGAGCGCGATGAGCAGGAGGTAGCGATTGCGGAAGACCAGCTTGAAGGTCCCGCGCCGGCTCATTGGGCCAACCCCGGGGAGTGACACCGTGAGCTTCTTGGCATCCTCGACCGTCTGAATCTGATACTCGCCGGTGGCCGCCGGGACCGTAGCCGTCGTGAGCTGACTGGGCAGATGCCCCTCCTGCTGAGCTCGTTCTCGAGTATCCACCAGATTGCTTATGACCACCGCCAGCGCGAGCAGCCCGGCTGCTACCAGCAGAAGCTGGTTCAGGCCGAACACCGGAATCAGCGAGCCGGCCAGTCTGGCACCCAGCACCGCGCCCAGCGAGGCGCCTACCGCAACGATGGCAAAGAGGCGCTCGCCCTGCTGTTTGGTGTAAAGGTCGTTGGCGAACGACCAGAACTGCGCCACGATCATAAGATTGAAGATGCCGACCCAGAGAAAGAAGACCACCGCGATGGGTACATCCGCCTGAGCGAGTCCGTAGAAGGCAACGAGACAAACAATGAAAAAAGCGGTAACCGTGTTGAGCAGCCGTCTTCGAGGCAGGCGATCGGCAAGCGCGCCGTATGCCGGCACGAGCCCGAGCAGCAGGACTGCCTGGCCGGCCGCGAGGTAGGACTTGAGCTCGGGGCCCCCCGCGGAGGACAGAATCAGCGCTTCTCTAACCGGTCGGATGCAATAGTAGGTGGCGAGGAGAAGAAATACGTTCAGGGCCAGGAGAATCGCAGTCGTTCCCTCGCCGCTGCGAACGTCGGCGAAGAGGCGGAGGGTGCGATCGATCGGTCCCGCGCGATCGGTCGGTGCTGATGCCAACCCGAGATCGCCGGTCATAAGGGCCCGGCGCAGGGATTCTTCACGCCCGAGACGATGCGGCGGGCGAGGGAGTGTCCACCGGCTCCCACATCGCTTCCATGGTCTTGGTCAGGACCCGGTGCGACTCGGTGCGCTCCGGAGGAGCGGCCTCGGGGTGGTGGCGGTCCCACCACCGATGGGCCAGCTCCTCGGTCCAGGCAGGGCGCGTAACCGCGGCCGCCAGCCTGCGCGACAGCTCGGCGGCGCTCTGAGGCCGCTCTTCCGGGAACTTGGCCAGGCAGGCGAGGATGACGCTGTCGAGTTCGGCGGGAACCTCGAATTCGCTCAGCTGCGACGGCGCGATTGGTGTGGCGTTGGCGTGCTGATAGAGTAGCTGGATCGCGTTCGGCGCCTGAAAAACCAGGCGGCCCGTCAACAGCCAGTAGGCCACGCAGCCGAGGGTGTAGATGTCCACACGGTGATCAGGCACCCGGTCTCCCCGGACGACTTCGGGTGCGATATAAGCCGGAGTTCCCGTGGTGCTGTCGGGCGCCGTCAGAAGGGTGGACTCTCTTTCCCCCTCGTTCACCGCCTTCACCAGCCCGAAGTCCAGCACCTTCACGAAATCCACCGTGAGACCGAGCCGGCAGGTAAAAATGTTGGATGGCTTGATATCGCGGTGCACCAGCCCGCGCGTATGCGCCTCCTGGAGCGAATCGCAAACCTGTCGGAGCAAGTGCACACACCGCTCCGGCGGCACCGGACCGAACCGCTCGACCAGTGTCTCCAGATCGAGGCCGTCGAGCAGTTCGGTGACGAGGAAGAAGGTGCCATCGTTCGACACGCCGAAATCATACAGCCCGATGGAATGTGGCGAGCGGAGGGACGCTGCGGCCTCCGCTTCTCGCCGGAAACGCTGAACGATGACCCTGGCGGCGTCGGGTGAGCTGGAGCCGAGTAGCTCGGGCCGGATAAGCTTCACCGCCGCGGGACGAGCCAACATCTGGTGCGTAGCCCGGAACACCTCTCCCATGCCACCCTTGCCGAGCGGTTCCTCCAGCCGGTAACTCCCCAGCTCGCGGGCCCGCCTGACCTGTTGACCCAGCCCGTGGATAATCTTGACTGGGACGACTACGAGGAACGCGCAAATGTAATTCGGCACCGACGTCCACAACACGTAGAGTAAGCCACCCTGAAACTCGAGGCCGCGGAGCATGGACAGCCCCATGGCGAGAGGCTCGGTGGACGCGGCAAGGAGGGAGACGATCAGGGTCTTCCTGGGCGTGTTCGGCACGATCGCCGGATAGATCAGAATGGCGATGCAGACCCAGGAGACCCGAGGCACCAGCGGGACCGGGATCCAGTGGGTGAGTATCGACATGATGAAACACTGCAGCACCAGATATCCGGAGCCCAGGTCGATCAGGAGCTGCGGCTTATGGCCGAGCTTTCGTGCCAGGTACACCATCGCCGCCGAGCTCGCGACGGCGGCAGCCCCGAGCACGTTGCCGGGGAAGGGGTACAGTGTTGCCATCCTCTCGCTGAGCAGCGGAAGGACGAAGTTGTTCATGACCGTCATGAACGCCCAGACTGAGCCGAACACGACGCTGACGATCCCGACCCGGCTGCAGGTCTTGATCATCAGGTCATTGGGCATGCTTTGCGCTGATCCGGAGCTGCCGGAAAATTGACCGGGAGTCGAGGGGCGGCGGCCGAGCAGGCGTCGCGAAGTCATGAGCGTTCAGGGCTAGGGGTTCACTCTAAGCCTACCACGGTTGGTGATTCTCCGGAACACCGCGGGGGACTCGGGAAGCGACCCACGGTTGCCACATTAAAGATTCCAACGTACGTTCGGGCCGTGTGGTTCCACCCCTTCCTTACAACCGCCGCGACCGACTGAGCTTGCGACCCAGCCTGACCCTGGGGAATACTGCCGTCACCCTCATGTGGAACGAGGGAGACCGGCGGGCCGCTGCATTGGTATTAGCTCTGGCCGCCTGCGCGCCGCCTGCGCGCCGCCGGCGCGCCGCCGGCGAGCTCGGTGCCGGGGCCGGACCACTGTGGCCCGGGCGTGCCCGCAATGGCACAGGACCCTCTGGCCATGCGGCCCACTGAGCTGGCGGGAGACTACCATCTGATCCAGGTGCAGAGTCAGCCCACCAGCGGCGCGGAGCTATCGGGCAGCCTGCACCTTGCTACCCTCGACTCCGCGGCCAAGGCTGCCTCGGCCGGCGGTGCAGTGAGAGACCTCATCGGCTGGCTCGACCTGACCGGGGGGGATTCAATATGGCAGAGGGTCGTCGGGTCACGTGACGCGGCGCGTCCCGGCGCGGTACTCGCCGGCCAGCACCTCCGGCTGGGCCGGAGCGAGTATCCGGACGGTGTGTCTCATCATCTGACGATCACCGCCGTGTCATCGAACGGCTTCTGGGGGTGGTGGAAGGCTGATCGCGGTATAGCTGTCACCACCGAGCCGAACGCTCGCCGCCTCGTTCCCGATCCAGCCGGCTACTTCTGCGCACTCCGCCGCCCGCGTAGCCGCTGAGATGGTAAAGTCTTCCACGCCGAGCGCTGGACTGCTGCTGTATCGCCGCCCATCCGGCAGGCTCGAGGTCTTTCTCGCTCACCCGGGCGGCCCATTCTGGCATAACCGTGACGCCGGCGCCTGGACGATACCGAAGGGTGTGGCCGAAGCGGGAGAGGACGTGCTGGCCGCGGCCTGCCGGGAGTTCGGGGAAGAGACAGGCATATGCCCCGTTGGACCGTTCCTGCCGCTCGGCACCATCCGTCAGAAGGCCGGGAAGGTCGTGCATGCATGGGCCTGGGAGGGCGACGCTGACCCGGGCCAGGTCACCAGCAATACGATGCAAACGGAGTGGCCCAGGGGCTCGGGCCGCCTGATCACCTTTCCCGAGGTCGACCGCTGTGCCTGGTTCGATGCCCCGTCGGCGCGAGCGAAGATCAACCCGGCTCAGTCCGAACTGATTGACAGGCTGGAGCTGGCTCTTTCAGAGCCGCTACCAGCGGCGTGATCTCCCAACATCCTTCGGGCGCACCGGGCGCTTCGCTGAGCCAGTGAAACCGCATACCGATCATTTTTCCCGGCTGGCGCCGGCCTACGCTACCTATCGGCCGCCTTACCCCGACGAGCTGTTCACTTACCTGGCGTCATTGTCGCCCAACCGGGAGCTCGCCTGGGACTGTGCCGCGGGCAGCGGGCAGGCCACAATTTCTCTCGCCCGGAGGTTTAATCGTGTTGTCGCCACCGACATCAGTGCCCCGATGCTGGCGCAAGCTCCACCTCACCCCGGGGTCGAGTACCGCGTTGCTCCCGCGGAGGCCAGCGGACTGCCGGACGCCAAGGTAGATCTGGTCGCGGTTGCTCAGGCACTGCACTGGCTGAACACCACGACGTTCTATCCTGAAGCAGAGCGGGTCCTGGTCCCTGGTGGCGTGCTGGCGGTATGGACTTATGGCGTCCAGGAGCTTGACGATGCCGATCTCAACCGCGTGCTCCTGCGCTTCTACACCGAGATGGTAGGTCCCTACTGGCCGGCCGAGCGCTGCCACGTCGAGTCCGGGTACCAAACGCTGCCTTTCCCCTTTGGTGAGCTGGAGACGCCCGCGCTTGCCATGGTGGAACACTGGAGCCTCCCCCAGCTTCTCGGCTATATCGGAACCTGGTCGGCCACCCTGGGGTTTCGGGAGACCGTGGGAGACGATCCGGTTGGGCCATTGGAGCAGGACCTGCTCCCCTACTGGGGCAATCCCTCGAGGTTAGTCCGTATCCGGTGGCCCCTGACCCTCAGGGTGGGGCGGCGCCAGGCTTAACCATTGGTGATGACTGGCGGGGGTCGAGGCATTACATTGTTCTCGTCACCTCCTAGATCTGAGAATGAAAGCTCTCGACGCTCTCTCGTCCGCCGTCCCTTTGCGTGCCGGTTCCGGGCCCCCCATACTCGTGGTTGACGATGAGGGGGCGGTCCGCCGTTTTGCCCTCCGAGTCCTGGAACGGGAGGGCTACATGGTCTTCGAGGCGAGAGACGGGGTGGAGGCTCTCGATCTGATCAAACAGGGACCGTCCTTCGATGTCGTGGTTTCGGACATCGTGATGCCTCGTCTGAATGGGGTCGAGCTGATGCAGGCGCTCTTCACCAGCAAGCCGGAGCTGCCGGTAATCCTGATGTCCGGCCACGCAACCGGGGCTCTAACCGATCTCGGCATCGCCACCCCGTGCGCTATTCTCCCCAAGCCGTTCCCCGCCGAAAGGCTGCTGGAGGAAGTGCGGCGCTGCACCCGCCGGCAGGACGTGGCATAGGCGGACGGACGGGCGGCCGGATGAACGGGCCGACCCATGGATGTACCTACCTTAGAAAAGTCGCGGCAGCAAAGCTGATCAGCACCTTCCGTTATCCATCGCCCGTCTCTCCATCCCCCCGTCCCTTCCTCCCTCCGCCCTCGCTGGCGCGGCTATTGCCAGTCACGATTAGGGACCGCGTGAGTGCCTTTTCGGTTACCCGTTTGCGCCTCCGCCGCCTTATAACATTAGCCCGCTGCGGGAATGGCAATTTTCACGATATGCCGTAAGTGAATTGGATGATTGCGTTTGCCGGATTGTCTCCGTTCCGGTGAATATTTTTCCAACCGTGCGCCCGTTTCCGGGTGCAGCACTTAGCGGTGCAGAACGCATGGGTCGACCGATCAGAGAGGACCTACTTCTGACGCTTCCGAGGAAACAGCTTTTCTCGCTCTTAATTGCCGCCGCCGCGGTGGCGTGTGGTGGTGGGGACCCCGTTGGCCCTGGCGCCGTAGGCCTTTCGGTCACGGTGGTGGGACTCCCTAGCGGGACCCCCGCTCAGGTGACCGTCACCGGTCCAGGTGGGTACAGTCAGTCCCTAACGGGAAGCCAAACCCTGACGCCGCTCTCGGCGGGGTCGTATGCCGTCACGGCTTTGAACGTCACCGTCGGCTCTACCATCTACTCGGCCAGCCCGGCATCTCAGTCCGTCATCGTGGGGTCCTCCACAGCCAATGCCTCGATCATCTATGCCAGCGGAGCAGGGAGTCTGGCTCTGACCATTAACGGGCTTGGCACCAAAGGCACCGCCGCCGTGACGGTCACCGGACCAGGCGGCTACAGCCAGCCCGTGACTGCCACCAGGACTCTGACTGGCCTAACCCCAGGTACCTACGATGTTGCCGCCCAGGACGTGACCGCCTCCTGCGGCACACTCCACACCGCGGGCCCTGCCACCCAGAGCGCGACGGTCACAGGCGGGAGTACTGCAAGCGCCACTGTCACCTACAATCCGCAGAGCAGCGGGTCGCTCAATTTGTGCATCGACGGGTTGTACCTGACTCAGAGCACCCAGACCTACACCGGCAGTGTGCCGCTGGTGCAGAACCGGGACGGGTATCTACGGGTCTTCGCAGTGGCCAATCAGGCCAACTTTGTTGCTCCAGCTGTGAAGGTCAGGCTCTACAATGGCTCGCTCCTGGTCTGGCAGACCACGATTCTAGCGCCGGCCTCCTCGGTGCCCACCTCGGTGGACGAAAGCTCACTGAGCAAATCGTGGAATGTCGCCGTCTCCGGCACATACATTCAGCCAGGCCTGAGGATCGAGGCGGAAGTGGACCCGCCGCTTGGAATCGTCACCGAGAGCAACGAGGGGGATAACGTATTTCCAGCGGCGGGTCCGCTAGCGATGAACGTCCGGACGGTGCCGACCCTCAACGTGACCTTCGTACCGATCATTCAAGCCGGAGCCCAAGGCAATGTGACCCTGGGGAACGCGAACGCCTTTCTCGACCTGACGAAGAAGATGCAACCGATCGATGCGGTGAACGTGGAGGTACGGGAGCCCTATGCCACGACTGCCACGCTCCAGGCCGATGGGGCCGGGTGGACGACTGTTCTGAGTGAGTTGGACCTGATCCGGGTTGCTTCACCCCAGAGCTCGCGCTACTGGTACGGGGTTGCGAAGGTGCCCTACTCACAGGGGGTAGCCGGCATTGCTTACGTGAGCACCACCGGGTCGGGTGCGCAGCGCACGGCTCTTGGGTGGGATTACCTCCCCAGCGGCAGCGAGGTTGTGGCCCACGAACTGGGGCACAACTGGGGCCGGAACCATGCCCCTTGCGGGACCACGGATCCGGATCCCCAGTATCCCAACCCCGACGGAAGTATCGGAGTGTACGGCCTCGACGTCGCCACCCAGACTCTCAAGCCATCTACGCTGGGCGA
>Ga0136617_10005211_pt1 | contig 11615 bp, 9 predicted proteins | sample AntDrymUQ3222106_2_FD_129672 | JGI IMG/M metagenome (GOLD analysis project Ga0136617, IMG submission 129672) | Polar desert sand microbial communities from Dry Valleys, Antarctica - metaG UQ322 (21.06) | ecosystem: Environmental > Terrestrial > Soil > Desert | place: Antarctica: Dry Valley...
CCGGGCCTCCGTGACGAAAGTGCGCCTATACTCGCCCGGCGCCGGCGTGTCCGAATCCGGCGGCGCACCCAGACCATGGCCGGCCTGCTCCAACGCACCGTCAAGCGGCGCGCGGCCTCCTCGCCTCGAGATCCCGACGGTGTCCTGCCGGCGGGCGACCCTCAGGGCGAGAGGCGCGCACCCGACCAGATCCGCCCACGCGAGCGCGCCCGGATCCGTCGCCGCCTGCGCCACCTGCGCCGCCTGCGCGAGCTTCAGATCCGCGACCTGGGCGGCTTGGTCTTCGACCTCTACCGCTTCGGCGAGCAGCGCGACGAGCTCGTCCGCGAGAAGCTCGAGCGCCTCGCCCAGACCGACCGCGAGGCGCGCGACCTCGACGTCCTCGCCGGCCGCCGGGAACCGGTGAGCGACGTCCGCCGGCCGGGTGTGGGCGGCACCTGCCCTGAGTGCGGCGAGCTCTACGCGAGCGACGCGCGCTTCTGCGCGCACTGCGGTGTGATGCTCGTCGGCGACCCGGGGCCGGTCGCCGAGCTGATGCTCGGAAGCGGCGAGGAGCCCCAGGAGGAGGACAGCCTCTTCTACGGGCAGGCGACCGATGAGCAGGCGACCCTGGCCGAGGCCGAGGCCCTGCCCGAGCCCGAGGCCCTGCCCGAGCCCGAGGCCGAGCCCCCGGCCGAGCCCGAGGCCCCCGCTCCCGGCGAGGAACAGCCCACCGCCGCCCTCCCCGCTGTCGAGCCCGGCGACCCGCTCGCCACCCCTGAGACGGCCGAGCCGGAGCGCCCCGCCCCGTGACCGGCACGGAGGCGCCCGAGGCGCTGCGCTGCCCGCGCTGTCAGACCGCGATGAACCGCGAGCAGGACTGGTGCCTGGAGTGCGGCTTCGCCGCGACCACCCGCGTGGTCCCGCCGCCGAGCTGGGGACTGCCCCTCGCCGTCGTCGCGATCGTGGCCGCGCTCGTCGGGCTCCTCCTGGCGCTCACCGTCGGCGTGCTGTCAGACGACGCCGAGAAGGCGGTCAACCGTGGCGCGACGTCGCCCAGCCCCGCAGCCACGACGACCGCCGCGCGCCGCGCGCGGCCGCCGGCGGTCGCCTCGACCCCCACCGAGACGGTGCCCGGCGCCGCCGAGGCGACCGGCAGCGGGCCCGTGCCGCTGTGGCCCGGGTCCCAGTCGGCCTACGCGGTCATCCTGACCGTCACCGACGACCGGGGGGAGGCCGAGAAGCGCGCCCGGGAGGTCATCCGCCAGGGCGGCCAGGACGCGGGCATCCTCCCGACGGAGAAGTACGACTTCTTCACCCCGGGGCAGTGGGCCGTGTGGGTCGGCCAGTACCCGGACCGCCCCACCGCCGAGGCGGCGCTGCAGAAGGCGGGGGCGAGCGCGGACGGGGCCTACGTGACGCTCGTGCGCCCACTCAGCTCGGGCCAGTAGCGCGCGACCCGGGCGCGGGCCTCAACTACCAGCGGGTGCTCGCTCGGGCCACCGTTCGCATCCGCCGGCGTGTCGGCCCCCAGGGCCTCGAGGGTCGCGACGACCGAGTCTCCGAGCGCGTCGAGGTCATAGCCGCCCTCGAGCACGGCTCCCACCGGAACGTCGAGCTCGCCCGCCACGCGGCGCAGCGCGTGGGTCATCGCCGCAAAGCCGTCCGTGCTCAGCGCCACGTCGGCGAGCGGGTCGTCGCGATGGGCGTCAAAGCCCGCGGAGATCAGCAGCAGGCCGGGACGGTAGGCGCGCGCCAGCGGCGCGATCACCTGCTCTACAAGGGCGAGGTAGCCCTCGTCGTCCGTGCCGGCGGGCACCGGGAGGTTGACGGTGTGGCCCAGCCCGGCGCCGGTGCCCGCGTCGCTCGCCGGGCCCGTGCCCGGATAGAGCGGCCACTGGTGGATGGAGACGAACAGCACGCCCGGGTCGGCGTGGAAGATGTCGTTGGTGCCGTTGCCGTGATGGACGTCCCAGTCGAGGACGAGCACGCGCGGGCAGCCGTGGGCGTCACGCGCCCGGCGGGCCGCGACCGCGACGCTGTTGAACAGGCAGAAGCCCATCGCGCGCGCGGCCTCCGCGTGATGGCCCGGGGGTCGTGCGACCGAGAAGCCGGTGGGGGCCGATCGCTCACCGAGCAGGACATCGACCAGCGCGGCCGCCCCACCGGCCGCGTGGCGGGCCGCCTCGTAGGAGCCCGCGCTGGCGACCGTGTCGTGGTCGATCGCCCCGCCCCCGCGCTCGGCCAGCGCCCGGATCGCCTCGATGTGCGCGGGTGGATGGACGGCTCCGAGCAGCGCGACGTCCGCGGCGGGCGCCTCCAGGCGCTCGAGCGGGAGGCGGCCGTGGTCGGCGATCGCCGCCTCGATCGCGGTGATGCGCGCGCTTCGCTCCGGATGGGCGCCGGTGTCGTGGTCCAGCGAGGCGCGGTGGGAGAGATAGGCGACCGGAGCCATGGCGCTACGGTAGTCCGTCTCCGGCCATGGCACCCCGTTCGCTCATCGAGGCCGATCTCGCCGTCGTGGGGGCCGGCGCGGCCGGCCTCTTCGCCGCGCTGACGGGCGCCCGCGCGGGAGCCCGCGTCGCGCTGGTCTCGGCGACGCCGCTGGCGGAGTCGGCGTCCTACTGGGCCCAGGGCGGCCTGGCCGCAGCCCTGGCCTTCGACGACTCGCCCCAGCGCCATCTCGAGGACACCCTCGAAGCCGGGCGCGGCGCGGTGCGCCCCTCGGCAGCCGAGGTGCTCGTCGCCGAGGCCCCCGCCCGCGTGCGCGAGCTCGAGGAGATGGGGGTGCGCTTCGACGCCGATCGCCGCGGCCGGCTCGCGCTCGGCCTGGAGGGCGGCCACAGCGCCCGGCGGATCGCGCACGCCGGGGGCAGCCAGACCGGGCGGCGCGTCACCCGGCAGCTCTCCGCGCTCGTCGCCGAGGACCCGCGCATCGTCGTGCTCGAGCGCCGCCGCGCGAACCGCCTGTGGGTCGAGGGGGGGCGCTGCGTCGGGCTGGTGTGCGACGACGATCGCGTCATCGCCGCGCGGGCCGTCGCGCTCGCCACCGGCGGCGCCGCGGCATTGTGGGCGCGCACGACGAACCCGCCCGGCTCCTTCGGCACCGGTCTGCTGCTGGCCCACGAGGCGGGGGCCGCGCTGGCCGACCTCGAGCTCATGCAGTTTCACCCCACGGCGGTCGCCGTCGCCGAGGGGACCGGCCGCGCCGCCGACGGCTTCCTGGTCACCGAGGCGATCCGGGGCGAGGGGGCCAAGCTGCTGGACGAGGCCGGCGAGCGCTTCGTGGACGAGCTCGCACCGCGCGACGAGGTGGCCCGCGCGATCGAGACCCGCCTGCACGAGACTCAGACGAGCGCGGTCCTGCTCGACATGCGCGCGGTGGACCCGGCCCGCTTTCCCAATGTCGTCGACGCCCTGCGCCGTGCGGGGCTGGATCCGGTGTCCGACCTCGTGCCCGTCGCGCCCGCCGCGCACTACCTCATGGGCGGGATCGCCACCGATCTCCTTGCCCGGGCGAGCGTTCCCGGCCTCTACGCGGTCGGGGAGTGCGCGGACACCGGGCTTCACGGCGCCAACCGCCTCGCCTCCAACTCGCTGAGCGAGTGCTTCGTCTTCGGGCGCCGCGCGGCGCTCGCCACTCTCGACGAGCCGGCCGCGGCCCGGGCCGACCCGCCCGCGGCCGACCCGGAGGCCGGCGTGCCCCCTTCCCCGGAGACCCGCGCGGCCCTGTGGCGCCACGCCGGGCTGGAGCGCTCGCCGGAGGGGCTCGCCGAGCTGGCCCAGGATCCCTACCCGCTCGCCCGGCTCATCGCGGCGTGCGCGCTTCACCGGACCGAGAGCCGCGGGGCCCACTGGCGCAGTGATTGCCCCGAGATCGATCCGGCGCTCGACCACCACCACGCGGTCGTGCGCCCCGGGGTCGCGCCGGTCTGGGAGCGCTGGGAGTAGGGTCGCGCCATGTGCTGGACGGTTGGCGCATCGATGCACCCCCCGTCCAGTCGCTTAACGCCGACTTAACAATCCGTGCGTTGCGTCTTCACAGGACCGGTCCATACTCCGGCTCGCCGGGGGGGCAGTGGATGCTCGAGAGAAAAGGGTCAGGGAGAGACATGTACCGCTTCAGCCGCGCCATCTATCGTGAGGTCGCCTCGGAGATCACCGATCCCGCCGGCCATGAGGTCGTCCTGCGCTCATGCGAGTCGGCCATCGCGCGCCTGGCGACCGATCGCCACTACTTCGCGCGCCCCGCGCGCACGCTGTTCAACGACATCCGCGGACACTTTCCCATGTGCGCCCAGCAGCGGGTCTACTCCGTGGTGGACCGCTACGTGAGCTTCGCCGACGAGTTCCTGGCGCGCCGGCCGCTCCAGGGCTACGACGTCAACGGCAACCCGCTCCAGTGCCGCGCGACGACGCGCCGGGGCACCGCGTGCCAGCGGATGCCGCTTCCCCACAACGGCTACTGCCCGTCCCATCAGCACCTGGCCGAGACCGAAGGGGTCGCGGTGCCCGCCGGAGCGCGCGGGACAGACGTGCCGCGCCCGCTGGACCGAATCGCCGCCTGACCGCGGAAGCGACGGGCCCGAGGCGTTCGAGACCGGCCCCGGCCTCGGCCGATAACGTCCGCGCATGGCGCTGGACGAGCGCGGCGCGAGCCGCCTGAGCACTGCGAGCACCGCCGAGGGCGCAGCCCTCCAGCGCGCGATCGGGACGCAGGACCGTGACCCGGCGGTACGCAATCCCGACCACCTGGCGATCGAGTTCGTCGGCGGCGGCCTGCGGCTGCCCGCGTTCGTGAAGGTCCCGGGACTGCGCCGGCTGGGCCCGCGCATCCTCGAGCGCATCGTGCCGGGAAGCCTCGCCTTCGAGGTCGCGCGGACCAAGCACCTCGACACCGTCGTGCGCGAGGAGGTCGCGGCCGGGATCGCGCAGCTCGTCTTCCTCGGCGCGGGCTATGAGACCCGGCCCTACCGGCTGCAAACCGAGCTCGCGCCCGTCGCGATCTACGAGGTCGACATCCCGGCGATGTCTGAGATCAAGCAGCGCAAGATCGCGCAGATCGTCGGCCCGCCGCCCCCGAACGTGACCTACGTGCAGATCGACTTCACGCGGGAGGACCTGGGCGAGCGCCTCGCGGCCCACGGCCACGACACCGGCCGCCCGACGCTCTACGTGTGGTCGGGCGTCGCTCCCTACCTGCCGCCCGAGGCCGTCGCGGCCGTCCTGGACTTCGTGGGCGGCCACGCATCGCCCGAGACCTCGATCGTCTTCGACTACCTCCACCAGGAGGTGCTCGACGGGGAGCGGCCCTACGGCGCCGAGGAGCTCATGACCGCTGTGGCGAAGATGGGCGAGCCCTTTCGCTTCGGGATCCCTCGCGGCGGAACGGCGGCCTTCCTCGCCGCGCACGGGCTCAGGCTCGAGTCCGACCTCGGGGCCGCGGAGGCGGTGCCGCGCTACCTGACGCGGGCCGACGGCTCGACGCTGGGACCCATGTGGGAGTTCGGCGGGTTCGCGCACGCCCGGGTGGCCGCCTGACGATGCTCCTCGGGGTCGACGTCGGGGGCACGTTCACCGACGCGGTCCTCGCGGCTGAAGGTCGCCTGGTCAGCGCAAAAGCGCCCACGACGCCCCGCGACCAGTCCGCGGGGGTCATGGCTGCCATCGAGGCGGTGCTGGAGCGCGCCGGCGCTGCCGCGGGGGCGGTCGAGCGCTTCGCGCACGGGATGACGGTCGCGACCAACGCGGTGCTCGAGGGGCGCGGCGCGCGCACCGCGCTCGTGGCGACCGCAGGATTCACCGACATCGTCGAGCTGGGCCGCCAGGCGCGCGTGGACCTCTACCGGCTGTGCGCCGCCCATCCTCCCCCGCTGGTGCCCGCCGAGCGGCGGGTCCCCGCGCCGGAGCGGATGGGGCCCGACGGGGTGCTGCGGGCGCTGGAGGACGACGGTATCCGCGCGGTCTGCGACGCGGTCGCTGCCTGCGAGCCCGAGGCCGTCGCCGTCGTCCTGCTGCACGCCTACCGCCACCCCGAGCACGAGCGCGCGCTCGGCGAAGCGCTGCGCGAGCGCCTGCCCGGCGTGCACGTGGCGCTCTCGCACGAGACGGTCGGGACCTTCCGCGAGTACGAGCGCGCAGCGACCACGGAGATCGACGCCGCGCTGTCGCCGCTGCTGTCGGGCTACCTGCGTGCCCTGGCCGGGCGCGCCGCCGAGTCCGGCCTGCCCGAGCCGGAGATCATGCAGTCAAACGGCGGCCTCGCCGACCTCGAGGTGGCGGCCGGCCACGGCGTCCTCACCGTCCTCTCGGGCCCGGCCGGCGGCGCCGCGGGAGCGGCCTGGGTGAGCGCGGCGGCCGGTGAGCCCGACGCCCTGTGCTTCGACATGGGCGGGACGTCATGCGACGTCTGCGTGATCGAGGCGGGCCGCGCGCGAGAGACGACGGAGCGCACGGTGGGCGGGCGCACGGTGGCGCTGCCGATGCTCGACGTCCATACGGTCGGGGCGGGCGGCGGCTCGGTGGCCTGGCGCGATCCGGGCGGCGCGCTGCGCGTGGGGCCGCGCTCGGCGGGCGCCGACCCCGGCCCGGCGTGCTACGGGCGCGGCGGGAGCGAGCCCACGGTGACCGACGCGAACCTGGTCTTGGGGCGCCTGCCGGCCGGGGGCTCGCTGCCCGGGGGCATCACGCTGGACAGCGCGGCCGCCGAGCGCGCCGTGGACGGACTGGCGGGCGCGCTGGGGCTCGACCGGGCCGGGTGCGCCGAGGGCATCGCGCGGGTCGCCGACGCCGAGATGGCCCGCGCGCTGCGCGTCATGACCGTGGAGCGGGGCGTGGATCCACGCGGGTTCGTGCTGCTGTGCTTCGGCGGCGCCGGGCCGATGCACGCCGTCGCGGTCGCCGAGGAGCTCGGGATGGACCGGGTGCTCTGCCCCCCGGCCTCGGGGGTGCTGGCCGCGCTGGGGATGATCGTCTCCGAACGCCGCCGCGACGCCCAGCGCAGCGTCCTGCGGGCGGGCGACGACCTGACCGCAGCGGCGGTGGCCGCCGACGTGGAGGCGCTGGGCGCCCAGGCGCGCGGTCAGCTCGGCGTCGACGGCGCAGAGCTGCGCTGCCGCTATGAACTGCGCTACCGCGGGCAGGCCTTCGAGCTGCCCGTCGACGGCGGCGAGGCGCCGCTGGATCCGGGGGAGCTGCGCGAGGCCTTCGCCGCCGCGCACGCCGAGCGCTACGGGCATGCCGACCCCGATGGCGAGGTCGAGCTCGTCACCGTGCGGGTCAGCGCGGTGGTCCCCGCACCCGACGTCAGCAGCGAGGTCGAGCGCGACCGCGAGGCCGGCGGGGAGCCGGCCGGGTCGCGGGCCGTGCGCTTCGCCGGCGCCGAGCACGACACGGCGATCTGGACCGGCCCGCCGGCGCCCGGCGCGCGCATCGCGGGGCCGGCGGTGTGCGAGCTGGGCGAGGCGACCCTCGTCGTCCCGCCCGGCTGGGCGGGGGAGGCCGACGCGGCGGGCGCGATCCACCTGGCCCGGGGGAGCGGCGCGTGAGCGAGCTCGACCCGGTCACCCTCCAGGTCCTCACCGGAGCCCTGCGCGCCACCTGCGAGGAGATGGGAGCGGTGCTCGTGCGCTCGGCGCACTCGGCGAACATCAAGGAGCGCCGTGACGCCTCCACGGCGATTTTCGGCGCCGCCGGGGAGATGGTCATGCAGGCCGAGCACATCCCCGTCCACCTCGGAGCGATGCCGGCCGCGGTCGCCGCCGTGCTCGAGGAGGAGCACGCGCCCGGGCGCTCGTGGGTGCTCAACGACCCCTACCGCGGCGGCACCCACCTCCCCGACATCACCGTCGTGACGCCCGTGTGGGACGGCGCGGGCGACCTGCTCGCGTTCGCCGCCAGCCGCGCGCACCACGCCGACGTGGGCGGAAGGGTCCCCGGGTCCATGCCCGCGGACTCGCGCACGCTGGACGAGGAGGGTCTGGTGATCGCGCCCCGGGTGCTCGACGACTCAGCGCTCGACGAGCTGGCCGGGGCCATGCGCCAGCCCGACCAGCGCCGCGCCGATCTGCGCGCCCAGCTCGCGGCCAACCGCGCCGGCGCGCTGCGCACCGCAGAGCTCGCCGAGCGGGTGGGCGCCGGCACGCTGCGGGAGGCCATGGCGGCCGTCCTGGACTACGCCGAGCGGCGCACCCGCGCCTGCCTGGCGGCGCTTCCCGACGGCACGCGCACGGCCCGCGACGTCCTCGAGGGCGCCGAGGGTGACCTCGAGCTGCGCCTCGCCGCCACGGTCGCGGGCGACCGGCTGCGCCTGGACTTCGCCGGCTCGGCCCAGCAGGACCCCGGGAACCTCAACTGCCCGCTGGCGGTGACGCGCTCGGCCGCCTACTTCGCGGTGCGGGTGCTCACCGACCCCGACATCCCCCCGTGCGCCGGCGCCTACCGCCCGCTCGAGGTGCTGGCGCCGGAGGGCTCGCTGCTCAACGCGCAGTACCCCGCGGCCGTCGCCGCCGGCAACGTGGAGACCTCCTCGCGCGTCGCCGACCTCATCCTCGGGGCGTTCGGCCACGCGCTCGGTCAGGGGACGATGAACAACCTCACGCTCGGCAACGAGGGGTTCACCTACTACGAGACGCTGGGCGGCGGGCAGGGCGCCTGCCCGGACGCCGACGGGCCCAGCGGCGTCCACGTGGCGATGTCCAACACGCTCAACACACCGGTGGAGGCGCTGGAGCTCGAGTTCCCGCTGCGGGTGACCGAGTACGCGCTGCGCCGCGGCTCGGGCGGGGCCGGCCGCCACCATGGCGGCGATGGCGTGGTCCGCGAGGTGCAGGCGCTGGAGCCGATGGACTTCTCGCTGATCACCGAGCGCCGGCGACACGCGCCGGCGGGGGCCGGCGGCGGCGAACCCGGCACGCCTGGGCGCAACCTGCTCGACGGCGCCGAGCTGCCCGCCAAGGCGACGGGCCGGCTCGAGCCGGGGCAGCGGCTGCGGATCGAGACGCCCGGCGGCGGCGGGTTCGGGACTCGAGGATGATGGCGCCATGAGCGTGCGCGCCGGCTTCATCGGCCTGGGGATCATGGGCTCGCGGATGGCGGCCAACCTGCGCCGTGCCGGGTTCGAGGTCACGGTCCACAACCGCACGCGCACCACCGCCGAGGCGTGGGCGGCGGAGCACGGTGGCAGCGTCGCCGCCACGCCGGCGGAGGTCGCCTCGACGTCCGACGTCGTCATCTCCATGGTCGTCGACGCGCCCCAGGTCGAAGCCGTGCTGCTCGGCGACGACGGCGCCGCGGCCGGGGCCCGCGGCGACCTGCTGTGCATCGACATGTCCACGATCGGCGCCGCCGCGGCGCGCCGGATCGGCGCGGCGCTGGGCGAGCGCGGGTTGGGCTTCATGGACGCGCCCGTGACCGGGTCCTCGCCCAAGGCACAGGACGGGACGCTGACGATCATGGCCGGCGGGGAGGCGGCGGACTTCGAGCGCGCACGCCCCCTCTTCGAGGCGATGGGCGAGCTCGTCCTCCACGTCGGCCCGCTGGGCGACGGCCAGGTCGTCAAGGTCATCAACAACGCCGTGGCCGCCGTCAACACCGCGACTGCCGGCGAGGCGCTGCTCCTCGGCGCGGCCGCGGGCGTCGACCTCGACGCGCTCACCCAGGTGATCGGGGCCGGATCGGGTGGCTCGGCCATGCTCACGCTGAAGGCGGGCCCGATGCGCGCGCACGACTGGACGACGCTCTTCAAGCTCGAGCACATGCTCAAGGACGTGCGCCTGGCGCTGGACGAGGCGGCCGCGGCGGGCATCCCGTTCGCCGCCGCGAAGGCGACCCACGCCGTGCTCGAGGCCGCCGACGCCGAAGGGCTCGGCGGGGCTGATTTCGCGGCCCTCCTGGAGATCCTGGAGGCCAGGGCCGGACGGAAGCTGTCTGAGGAATCCGCCGATTAGCAGGAACATTTGGTGGTCTCGTAACGATTGCGTAAACTGCGCGATCCCGCTGGCGATTTCGCCCCGTGCGCGCCCGGGCTCCGAGCCTCACCGAAGCACCCTCGTTTTCCGTTATGCCAATCGCATTCAAAGAATGGGCTGTGACCGTGCGCGCCCTCGCCGAGGGCGAGCAGCTTCTGACCCTGCGCAAGGGCGGGATCCGCGAGTCCGAGCGCCATTTCGAGCTCGAGCACGAGCGGTTCTTCCTCTACCCGACCTTCGACCACCAGCGCATCGACCTCGTCCGCGAGTCCCACCAGCCCGAGCTGCGCCGCGCGCTGGAGGAGGGCGTCTGGTCCGACGGCGAGCCCTCTCCGCACGCCTGGACGGCCGACGGCGGGATCGGGCAGCCCGACCGCGTGCGCATCCGCGCCTGGGCAGAGGTCGCCGGCCACTTCACGGTCAGCGACCGTCGCTGCGTGGACGCGCTCTCCCCGTTCTACGTCTGGACCCCGGACTACGCCGAGAAGCGCCTGGCCTGGAAGCGCCGGCATCCCCTGCACGTGCTGCTGCTGCGCACGTATCGCATCCCCCGCCCCGTCACCGTGAAGGTCCGTGACGAGTACGGCGGTTGTCGCTCATGGCTGGAGCTTCAGCGCGACCTCCCCTTCGAGGGCACCCCGGTGCTCTCCGACGAGGAGTTCGATCGCGCCGCCGAGGCGATCGAGGCGATCGCCTCGGACGCCCAGCCCGTGATGGCCTAGCTCTCGGGCGCCGCCCCGCCCGGGCTCAGCGCGTGCGGATCCATCATCGCGGCGCACCCGATTCCGGTTGACGGGTAGGGTTGGCGCCGGGTCCCTTGACGGAGGAGGAGCAGTGCGCAGGAGGGTTGTCGTCGCCGTGCTGTCGCTGGCCGTGTTCATGGCGGCCACGAGCGCCGCGCACGCCGCCGCCGTCCAGCCCTTCCGCTTCAACGACGCCGGGGGCTTCAACGACATCCTGCCTCCGGGGACCAACGGCTCGGCGAACCTCACCCAGCTGGCGGCCTTCCTCGGCAGCGGCGCGCGACCGGCCCACAACAACGACCAGCTGGCGATGTACAACGACCTCGTCTTCGCCACGCCCGGCCTGCAGGCCGCCGACCTGCGCAAGTACTTCAAGGACTCCTCCTTCGGCGTGCGGCCCGAGGACGTCGAGCGCACCTACTCGCCGTGCCCCAACGTCACCATCTTGCGCGACAAGCAGTTCGGCGTACCCCACGTCTACGGCGACACGCGCGAGGGCACGATGTGCGGGCTGGGCTACATCGCCGGCGAGGACCGCAGGTTCTTCATCGACGTGCTGCGCAACCTCGGCCGCGCGCAGGTTTCCTCGTTTGCGGGCGGCGCGCCCGGCAACCGCGCCTTCGACCAGAGCCAGTGGGCCGTGGCGCCCTACACCGAGGCCGACCTCCAGCGCCAGTTCGACCAGGGCGACGACCTCTACGGCGCCGAGGGCATCCAGGTCCAGCAGGACGCGGTCAACTACGTCAGGGGCGTCAACACCTACATCAACCAGCTCAACCCGCTGACCATGCCCGGCGAGTACGCCGCCATCCAGCAGCCCACCGGCCCCAAGCCCTGGAAGGTCACCGACATCATCGCCACGGCGGCGCTGGTGGGCGGGATCTTCGGCAAGGGCGGGGGCGGCGAGGTCAGCTCGGCCCTGCGC
>Ga0136617_10005212_pt1 | contig 11615 bp, 10 predicted proteins | sample AntDrymUQ3222106_2_FD_129672 | JGI IMG/M metagenome (GOLD analysis project Ga0136617, IMG submission 129672) | Polar desert sand microbial communities from Dry Valleys, Antarctica - metaG UQ322 (21.06) | ecosystem: Environmental > Terrestrial > Soil > Desert | place: Antarctica: Dry Valley...
GGTCGGATGTGGCGACGACGACGGCGCCGAGGTCCGCAACCTGGGCACCGCCGCTGCTTCGGGCTCCGGTTCGGGATCGTCGGGCACCGGCTCGTCGGGTTCGGGTTCGGGTTCGGGCATCACCGTCGACTCGGGCGCCGCGGCGACGAGCGACGATCCCGCCGTTCAGGAGGCCGTCGCCCAGTACACGGCCTACGTCCAGGACCAGGTCGACCAGATCCTCACCGACGTCCAGCCCTTCACCGATGCCGTGCGAGCCGGCGACGTCGACGCGGCCAAGGCCGCCTTCGCCCCGTCCCGCCAGGCCTGGGAGCGCATCGAGCCGATCGCCGGCCTGGTGTCGGACATCGACGGCGCGGTCGACGCCCGGGTCGACGACTTCGCCGACGAGGAGGACCCGGCCTGGACGGGCTGGCACAAGCTGGAGTACCTGATCTGGGAGACCGGCGACCTCAGCGAGGCCGGGCCGATCGCCGACCAGCTCGACGCCGACCTGGCGACGCTGCAGGAGGACGTGGCGGCGTTGGAGATCCCCCCGGTCGTGCTGCCGTCGGGCTCGGCCGAGCTGATCGAGGAGGTCTCGGCCGGCAAGATCACCGGTGAGGAGGACCGTTACTCGCACACCGACCTGTGGGACTTCGCCGCCAACGTCGAGGGCTCCAAGGCCGCGATCGACGCGCTGCGTCCGGCGCTCGCGGAACGCGATCCGCGGCTGCTCAGGGAGCTCGACACGCAGTTCGCCAAGGTGGCGAAGGTGCTGGACAAGCACCGCAAGGGCACCGGCTTCAAGCTGCACACCGAGCTGTCCAAGGGTGAGCTGAGGGAGCTCTCCGATGCGATCAACGCGCTCGGTGAGCCGGTCAGCAAGGTTGCCGCGGCCATCGCAACGAAGTAGCCGAAAGACGAGTAGCCGAGGTAGGTCATGAGCGAACGACACCCAATCTCGCGGCGCCGACTGTTCGGGCTCGCCGGCGCCGGCGCCGCCGGCATTGCCGCGACCGGTGCCGGGCTCGCGGCTCGCAACCTGACTGACGACGGGGCGTCCGCGTCCGCGAACGTCCTGGCCGGGCCGGTGCCCTTCCGGGGCGACCGTCAGGCGGGGATCACCACGCCGGTGCAGGATCGGCTCCACTTCGTGGCGTTCGACGTGCTCACCGAGGACCGTGTGGAGCTGGTCGCGCTCCTGAAGGCGTGGACCGTGGCGGCAGAGCGGATGACCCGGGGCAAGGATGCCGGGCCGATCGGGGCAGTGAGGGGCCTGCCTGAGGCGCCACCGGACGACACCGGCGAAGCTCTCGGGCTGGCGCCGAGCGAGCTCACGCTCACGATCGGATTCGGACCCGACCTGTTCGTCAACGCGAAGGGCAAGGACCGGTTCGGCATCGCCGAGCGCAAGCCACAGGCGTTGCGGGACCTGCCACCCTTCGTCGGTGACGAGATCGTGCCGGCCATCTCCGGCGGCGACATCGCGATCCAAGCCTGTGCGCACGACCCGCAGGTCGTGTTCCACGCGATCCGGAATCTGGCCCGAATCGGCTTCGGCAAGGTCGCCGTCCGGTGGACTCAACTCGGCTTCGGACGCACCTCTTCCACCAGCCGGCAGCAAGAAACCGCGCGCAACCTGATGGGCTACAAGGACGGCACCAACAACCTCAAAGTCGAAGACACGAGGCTCGTCGACGACCACGTGTGGGTGGCGCCGGGCGACGACCAGGCATGGCTGGGCGGCGGCAGCTATCTGATCACTCGCCGGATCCGGATGCTGATCGAGCCGTGGGATCGGACCCCACTCGTCGACCAGGACGCGATCATCGGCCGCGCCAAGGGCACGGGCGCCCCGTTGACCGGCAAGGCAGAGTTCGACACCCCGGACTTCACGGCCAAGGATCCGAGTGGCGAGCTCACCATTCCTGACGTCGCGCACGTACGGCTGGCGCACCCGGCGCAGAACGACGGCGCCCGGATGCTGCGCCGCGGCTACAACTTCGTCGACGGATCGGACGGCCTCGGCCGCCTCGACGCGGGGTTGTTCTTCATCGCCTACCAGCGCGATCCCGCGAAGGCGTTCATCCCGGTGCAGCGCCGCCTGTCCAGGGATGTCCTGAACGAATACATCCGGCATGTCAGCACCGGGATCTTCGCCTGCCCGCCCGGCATCCGCAGCGATGGTGACTACTGGGGGCGCACCCTCCTCGGCTAGGTGGCCGACCACGTCCGCCTCACCGAGGCGAAGGCGACCTACGTTCCGACAATCTCTTCCGGATCAACCACAACATTCCATCGCTCACCCAATGACGGAGGAACAGCCAAGATGCCCGCTCAACTAAGCGTCATCGGACTTATCGTCGACGACATGGCCCGATCCCTGACCTTCTACCGCCAACTCGGCCTGGATCTCTCACCGGAGGCCGACCAACAACCGCACGTCGAGACAACGCTGTCTGGTGGGGTACGCCTGGCGTGGGACACGGTGGAGACAATCCACTCGTTCGACCCGGACTGGAAGCCGGCCACCGGCGGGCCCCGGACCTCTCTGGCCTTCCGGGTCGACACCCCGGCCGACGTCGATACCACCTACGACAACCTCGTCGCCCTCGGATACCAGGGACACAAGTCACCGTGGGACGCGGTCTGGGGTCAGCGGTATGCCATCGTCCACGACCCAGACGGCAACACCATCGACCTGTTCTGCCCCGCCGGCTGAGAAGGCGCAGGACGCGACAACTCAAGTCCACCGTGCACCGAGCCACGCGGAGGTCCTGCCGGTTCAGGTGGGGCCCACATCTTCAGGCTTCGCAGGGCGACTCGGCTTCTCTCACAAGAAGGCGGCGGGAGAGTCGTACCGGTTCACTGTGGTGACGGCGCGGGGATGACTACGGCAAGCGTACAAGGGGTCTTGCGCAACTGGCCTTGTGCAAGTAGGCTCTGGCAATGAAGGATCCTGCCGAGGTGCCGCGTCCACCCCAAGGCGAGTATCCGGTGAAGACCATCACCGACGCCAAGGCTCTCGCGGCGATGGCTAACCCGTTCCGCTCGCGGATGCTCGACGCGCTGGCCGTTGACGGGCCCTCGACCGCCTCGGCCCTGGCCCAACGCACCGGTCAGGCCGTCGGCAGCGCCAGCCACCACCTCAAGGTGCTCGCCGAGGCCGGCCTGATCGTCGAGGCACCCGAGCTGGCGCGGGACCGCCGCGAACGCTGGTGGCGACTGGTCGCCCCGAGCACGCGCTGGTCGCGCGCCGAGTTCGGCACGGACGCGGGGGCCGTGACCGCAGCCCTCGCTGCGGAGTCGCTGGCGCTGCAACGGCAGTTCGAGCGAGCCCAGGAGTGGCTCGCGAACTCCGAGGCGGCCGGCGAGTGGGACCACGCCGCCTTCGCCACGCAAACCTGGCTCCGGCTCAACCCGGATGAGTTGAAGCAGCTCTCCGAGGAAATGGTGGCCCTCACCCAGCGCTGGCGCCATCGCGGCACCCCCGACGGCGACACCGAGCGGGAGCCGGTGTTCGTCTTCGCTCGAGGCTTCCCCGCCCAGCCCTAGTCCTTCGACCCAACCCACCTCGGACCGGTACGCCGGCCCGCTGATGCCGCCTGCCCTGTGTACGGAGGTTCAGCCATGTCCATGCCCACCACGATGCCCAGCACCACACTCACGCGGTCTCGCCTCGGCACCAACTTCACCCTGCTGTGGTCCGGCGAGGGCGTCAGCCTCCTCGGCACGGCCACCACCTCGGTGCTTCTCCCACTGCTCGCGGTGACCTACTTCCACGCCGGGCCAGGGTGGATGGGCCTGCTCACCGCCGCAGCCTGGTTGCCCTGGCTGCTCATCGGGCTGCCTGCGGGGGCCTGGCTGGACCGTCTCGACCCCCGCGCCGTGATGATCACCGCCGACCTGGTCTCGGCCGCGACACTCCTCAGTGTCCCCCTGGGCTGGTGGCTGGGCTTCCTCACGCTGCCGCAGCTGCTGGCCGTCGCGCTGCTGGGCGGGACCGCCACCGTGTTCTTCCGGACGGGCTACCTCAAGCTGCTGCCGCTGATCGTGCCGGATCAGGGGCTGGAGACCGCGAACGCCAGGCTGTTCGGCACCCAGTCGGCGACGCAGGTCGCCGGCCCCGGCCTCGCGGGGCTTCTCGCACAGCTGACCTCGGCAGCAGCCGGGATCGTGCTGGACGTCGTGGGCTTCCTGGCCTCGGCGTTCTGCCTGTGGCGCATCCAGGTCGACTCCTCGGTCCGGCCGGACCCCGACCCGGTCGAACCGCTCCGAACCCGGATCGCCGAGGGCGTCCGGACGGTCCTCGATGACCGGCATCTGCGGTCGATCATGGTCGTCGGTGGAGTCTCCAACTTCGGACTCACGGGTTACGCCGCGCTGCTGGTCCTCTTCCTGGTCGACGACCTGCGGCTCTCGTCGGCCACCCTTGGACTGGTCCTCATGATCGGCAGCATGGGCGGGTTACTCGGCGCGCTGGTCGCCCCCGCACTGGCCCGTCGGATCGGCACCGGTCGGGCTTCCACCGCACTGTTCTTGTTCGCCGGGCCGAGCGCTCTGCTCGTCGGCGCCCCCACGGACGCGAGCCATGCTCACCTCACCTCCTCGGGTCTGCTGCTGGTCGGCGTGGCCGTGGTCGGCGGCAACGTGATCCGCGGTGCCTGGCGCCAACGCTACGTACCGGCTCACCTGATGGGACGGGTGATAGCCACCATGCAGGTGGTCAACTACGGCACCATGCCGCTCGCCGGGCTGGCGGCCGGGGCGCTCGGCGACCACCTCGGCGTCCGGCCAGCGATCCTGCTGCTCGCCGGAGTGCACGCCCTGGCCTGCGTGAGCATTCTCTTCACGCGGTTCGGCCGCGGCCGGACCCTACCTGCACCGCATGTCTGACGACGGGGCCGCTTGCCGGCAACAGGAGCATCAGCACTCGACGCACGCAGCCCATAGGCACACCCTCGGGCGAGACAACCGCTGGCCCCGTGGCAGCAGGGTTACCCGCTCGTCCGGTCGACCGGCAGCTGTGCGGCGATGCGGGTGTAGGCGTGCACGTCGATCGATTCCCCGCGGGCACCTGGATCGATGCCGGCGGCCCGCAACGCCTGCTCGGCGCGGACCGGCGAGCCGGCCAACCCGGCCAACGCCGAGCGCAGGGTCTTGCGGCGCTGGGAGAACGCGGCGTCGACGACCCTGAAGACGGCGTCTCGTCCGGCACCGGTGGGCACCGGACGCCGGATCAGAGACACCAGCTCGGAGTCGACGTTGGGCTCGGGCCAGAACACGTGCCGGCTGATCGATCCGGCGCGGCGCGCATCGGCATACCACGCCGCCTTCACCGACGGCACTCCGTACACCCGCGAGCCGGGTGGGGCAGCCAGCCGCTGCGCGACTTCGGCCTGCACCATCACGAGGATGCGACGCAGTGTAGGCAGCACGCTCAGAAGGTGCAGGACGACGGGCACGGCGACGTTGTACGGCAGGTTGGCCACCATGGCGGTCGCCGCCGGCCCGGGCAGGTCCGTCAGCCGCAACGCGTCGGCGTTGATCACGTCCAGTCGATCGGCACATCCCGGCAACCGGTTGTCCACCGTGGAGTGAAGGGTCCCGGCCAGCGCTGGATCGATCTCGACGGCCACGACTCGCTCGGCCGCGCTGAGCAACCCGAGGGTGAGCGAGCCGAGGCCAGGGCCTACTTCGAGCACCACATCGGCCGGGTCCAACCGCGCGATGCCGACGATCCGGCGCACCGTGTTGCCGTCGTGCAGGAAGTTCTGGCCGAGGCTCTTGGCCGGCCGCAGCGCGATGTCGGCGGCGATCCGGCGGAGATCAGTGGGCCCGAGCAGCCCACAGGTCATGTGAACAGATGCTTGCCGCAGTGCGGCCACTGGCCCGCGCCGGAGCGCTTGTAGAGCACCTGGGCACGGTAGGTCTGCTCGTCCGGTGACGCGTCGCTCGGAAGTCCCGAGCCGCCCACGCTGCGCCAGGTGCTCCGGCTGAACTGGTACAGGCCGTAGTAGGGACCTGCGCGGTTCACGGCCCTCGGGTTGCCGCCGGACTCGCACCTGGCCAGGGCGGGCCAGTTCAGTCCGTCGGCGGAGGGGCTGTTCGACGGCGCTGCCTTCGTGCCGACGGCCAGGATCTGGGTCTTCGGACTGCTGCGGGTCACGGATCTCAGCAATCGCTGGGCCGTCACCTTGCCGTTGGTGATCGTGTACGACCAGGTCTGGACCGCCACGCCCAGCGCACCTGCCTCGAGCACCTTGGTCTGGCCCTTGAGCATCGTCGCGTCCGGCCTGCGCACGACAGGGGACGGGAGTCGCACGGTGCGAACGGCGGTGGTGTTGCGCAGCCGGGTCACCGAGACGACGACTCCGTCGCTCAGCGCCGCGTCCAGCGGCACCGACGTCCGGTCCGTGGCACCCAGGGTGACGTGCGTGAGGGCAAGCAGCTCGCCCACGGTGGCCACCGTTGTGGTGAGCACAGCGGCCCGGCCATCGACGAGGACCGTCGTCCGCTTGGGCAGGCGCAGCTCCAGCGCCATTCCGCTCAGGGGAATGCGGCGCGACCGGGACGCGGACGTGTAGAGCTTGGTGTTCCGCAGCCCGACCTGGCTCAACAGCTCGTCCACCGACCGGGCGGTCACCCACAGGCGCCGCGCCCTGCCTTCGAAGGTGAGGTTCACCAGCCGGGCTCGGCGCAGGGTCACCTGCGATCCGTCCTCGAGCCGGGCGTCCCGATCGGGTGCGAGCGTGTCGTGCGGGCCGACCTTGATCCCGGCCTGGTCAAGCACACCACCCACAGTCCTGGCGTGCGTGCTCTTGACCTGGGGCACGCCGTCCACGGCAAGCGTCACCCGCTTGCCGGTCGCCCCCCACACGGCGGCGCCGCCGACGAGGGAGAGCAGGATGAGCAGCTGAAGGACGATCGCGGTAAGGCGACGACGCACGATGCTCCTGTGGCAGTCGGTCCGGGCAGCCCCCCAGCCCCGGCGGTCAATCTCAGAACGATAACGGCCCCGCTGTCCGATGCCAAACTGCCGGGCCGGCCGCGTCCACTACCGTCGGGCGGATGAGCGCGGTGATCGTCGAGCGGATGCGAAAGTCCTACGGGACGGTCGAGGCGGTCCGCGGGGTGAGCTTCACGGTGAAACCCGGTGAAGTTTTCGCCCTGCTGGGCCCCAATGGCGCGGGTAAGACCACCACCCTGGGAGTGTTGGAGGGCTACCGCCATCGCGACTCCGGCCGGGTGGAGGTGCTGGGCACCGACCCGGCGATCGGCGGCCGAGCGCTGCGTGAGCGGATCGGCATCGTCCTGCAGGACATCGCGGTCCAGCGCTATCTCACCGTCCGTGAAGCGCTCACCCGAACCGCCGCCTACTACCCGCGGCCCCGCGGCGTGGACGAGATCATCGAGCTGGTCGGCCTCGACGCCCGGGCGCACACGCGAGTCCGGCGCCTGTCGGGCGGCCAGCAGCGCCGGCTCGACCTCGCACTGGCTGTCATCGGCCGCCCCGACCTGCTCTTCCTCGACGAGCCGACCACCGGTTTCGACCCGTCGGCCCGCCGGGAGGCATGGACCTTGATCCGCGACCTGCGCGCACTCGGTACGACGATCCTGCTCACCACCCACTACATGGACGAGGCACAGGCGCTGGCCGACCGGATCGCCGTCATCGCCGACGGGGAACTGCTGGCTCTGGGACCGCCCGAGACGATCGGCGGCCGCAACCGCGCCGAGAGCGTGGTGCGCTTCGCGCTCCCCCCGGACATGGAGCCGGCCGGGCTGCCCCTGCCTGACGGCTTTCGCCACGACGAAGGCGTCGTGACGGTGCGGACGGCGGAGCCCGTACGCCTGCTGTACACGCTGACGGCGTGGTCGATCCGTACCGACGTGCCGATCGACGGGCTCACCGTGACCCGGCCGTCGCTGGAGGACATCTATCTCGAGCTCACCGGGAAGGCGGGGTGAGCACCAACACGGTGTCACTGGTCCTGCGCGAGACCCGCTGGGAGCAGCTCACCTTCTGGCGCAACCCCGCGGCGGCGATCTTCACCGGGGCGTTCCCGGTGATGTTCCTGGTGATCCTCGGCACGCTGAATCGTGAGTCACAGATCGGGTTCTATGGTGGCATCCCGGCCAATCAGTACCTCGTCCCGGCAATCATCTCGTTCTCCGTGATGAGCGCCTGCTACACCGCGGTGGCGATGCAGCTGGTCAACCGCCGGGAGACCGGGATCCTCAAGAGGACGCGAGCGACGCCGCTGCCGTCATGGGTGGTGATCGCCAGCCAGATCCTCAACTCACTGCTCGTCGCGCTGCTCGTGTCGCTGCTGGTCGGTGCGCTCGGCATCGTCTTCTACGACCTGCGAGTCTTCTGGACCCGGCTGCCGCTGTTCCTGTTGATCATGCTGCTCGGTGGGCTGTCGTTGGCCGCCCTGGGCATGCTGGTCGGCTCGCTGGTGCCCAACGCCGACGCTGCCCCCGGCATCGTGAACTTCGTGTTCTTCCCGATCGTGTTCCTCTCCGGCGCCTTTTACCCGATCGATCCGGCGTCGACGGTCGCACAGATCATGCGGTGGCTGCCGTTGCGACCGTTCATCCTGTCGATGTTTCGCCTCTTCGACCCGCGCGCCGACTCCCTGGTCGACGCCGGGGACCTGCTCGTGCTGGTGTTCTGGGGCATCGGCGCGGCTGTGTTAGCCGCCAGGGTGTTCAGGTGGGAGCCCCGTGCCGAGTGACCGAACCGATTGGCTACCGTCTCGCACATGTCAAACAAACACGAGGGCCGGGTAGAGCTTGTGATGTCCCCCGAGGAGGCGATGCACCGGTTGTACGCCGCGCTCGGCTCCGTTCCGAAAGCCAGCCGCCCGCAGGTCGACGGACCTTGGATCAAGACGAGCATCGGCATGTCCATCTGGTCGTGGGGGGAGACGATGGTGGGCCACGTTCAGCCCGGTCCGGGCCGGTGCATGGTAACGATCCGGAGCAACTCCGCAGTCACGATGACTCTGTTCGACTGGGGCAAGAACCAGAAGAATGTCGAGGCGGCCCTGACCCAGCTCACGCAGCTGGCCCGCATGCAACCGCAAGCCCCGCCGCCACCCAGCTACTGAGACGAGCGTCTCAGCGCTTCCGGCGTCAGGGTGCGCCGAAAACCCGGCCGGCGTTCGCCGTCACAGCCTGGCAGAGCTCATCCGTACCGACTCCCTTGAGGTCGGCCATGAAGCGGACCGTCAGGGGGATGAGGTTGGGCGCGTTGGGTCTGCCGCGGTAGGGCATCGGGGTCAGGAAGGGCGCATCGGTTTCCACCAGCAGCAGGTCCAACGGGGCGGCCTCGGCCGCCGCCCGTAGACCAGCCGCGTTCTTGAAGGTGACGTTGCCGGCGAAGCTCATCACATAACCACGCTCGGCACAGGTTCGTGCCATGCCGGCGTCGCCGGAGAAGCAGTGGAAGACCACGTGATCTGGTGCGCCCTCCTCGTCGAGGATCCGCAGCACGTCGTCATGCGCGTCGCGGTCGTGAATCATCAGCGCCTTGCCGGCGCGCTTGGCGATGTCGACATGCGCGCGGAAGGAGCGTTCCTGGGCCGGTCGGTCCTCCAGCCCGGTGCGGTAGTAGTCCAGGCCGGTCTCGCCGACCGCCCGCACCTGCGGCAGCGCGGCCAACCGCTCGATCTCGGTGAGCGCCGCTCCGTCGGCGTGCCGTGGTGCCTCGTTGGGATGGATGGCCACCCCGGCGTGGACGCCACCGTAGGTGGCCGCGGTGTCGGCGCACCACCGCGACGACGTGACGTCGACGCCGATCGTGAGGACCCGGTCGATGCCCACGGCTCGGGCGTCGGCCAGGGTCTGCTCGACCGGGGCGTCGATCAGGTCGAGATGGCAGTGCGCGTCGATGGCCGGCACCGCCAGCGGCTCAGGGGCAGGCGGCCGCTCCCTGTCCCGGACTCCGCCGCCCGGCCGCTCTCCCACGCTCACTCTGGGGTCTCCAGGCGGGCCAGCTCCTCGTCGACGATCGACGGGTCCAGCTTGGTGAACACCGGGGTCGGTGCCGCCAGCGGCGTGCCAGGTGTGATCGGCACCGACTCCCACCGCGCGCCGGTGTCGTAGTCGCCCGTCAAGACCGAGTAGCCCGGCGAGCCGACGGCCGTGTCCTCCGCCACGTCGCGCACCTCGGGCATCGCCGCCCAACTGCCGGTGCCGCCGAGCGCCTCGTGCACCCGCTGCGCCGAGTGCGGCAGGAACGGCGTGAGCAGCGCCTTGCAGTCGTCAACGGCCTGCAGCGCCACATGCAGCACGGTGCGCATCCGGTCCGGATCGTCGTTCTTGAGCTTCCACGGCGCCTGGTCCGAGAGGTACTTGTTCGCCTCGCCGACCGTTTTCATCGCCTCGGCGATGGCGGCCTTTTGTCGAGACCTGCCGAGCAGCTCCCCCACCGTGTCGAACGCCAGGCGGGTCGAGGAGAGCAGCGCGTGGTCGGCGTCGGCCAGCTCGCCGGCCTGGGGAATGGAGCCGATATTCTTCGCGGCCATCGACACCGTCCGGTTGACCAGGTTGCCCCAGCCGGCGACCAGCTCGTCGTTGTTGCGCCGGAGGAACTCCTCCCAGGTGAAATTGACGTCGGAGGTCTCGGGGCCGGCCGCGGCCAGGTAGTAGCGCAACGCGTCGGGGTCATAGCGGGACAGGAAGTCCTTGACCAGGATGCCGACCCCCCGCGACGCGGAGAACTTGCGTGCCTCGACGGTGAGGAACTCACTGGACACGACCTCGCTGGGCAGCGCGAGGGGTCCCAGCGGCCCAGGCTTGCCCCCTCGGTCACCGCAGCCGGCGTACCCCATGAGCAGCGCCGGCCAGATCTCCGCGTGGAAGACAATGTTGTCCTTGCCCATGAAGTAGTACGACTCCGCGGACTCGCCCTGCCACCACGCCCGCCACGCATCGGGGTCACCGGTGCGTGCCGCCCACTCGATCGACGCGGACAGGTAGCCGATAACCGCGTCGAACCATACGTACAGCTTCTTGTCCGGGCGATCCCGCCAGCCGTCGAGCGGCACCGGCACTCCCCAGTCGAGATCGCGGGTGATCGCGCGGGGCTTGAGGTCGTCGAGCAGGTTCATCGAGAAGCGCAGGACGTTCGGCCGCCAGTTCTGCCGGGCCTGCAGCCAGGACCCGAGCGACTCGGCGAACGCGGGCAAGTCGAGGAAGTAGTGCTCAGCCTCCACGAAGGCCGGCGTCTCGCCGTTGATGCGCGACCGCGGGTGGACCAGATCGGTCGGATCGAGCTGGTTGCCGCAGTTGTCGCACTGGTCGCCGCGGGCGCCCTCGTAGCCGCAGATCGGGCAGGTGCCCTCGATGTAGCGGTCCGGTAGGGTCCGGCCGGTCGACGGCGAGATGGCACTCAGCGTCGTCTTGGGGAAGACGTAGCCGTTGGCCAGCAGCCCCAGGAACAGGTCCTGCACCACCGAGTAGTGGCTGCGGGTCGTCGTCCGGGTGAACAGGTCGTAGGACAGGCCAAGCGCGCGCAGATCCTCGGCGATGACCCGGTTGTAGCGGTCGGCCAGCTCGCGCGGGCTCACTCCCTCGGAGTCCGCCGCGACCAGGATCGGCGTGCCATGCTCGTCGGTGCCCGA
>Ga0136617_10005213_pt1 | contig 11614 bp, 10 predicted proteins | sample AntDrymUQ3222106_2_FD_129672 | JGI IMG/M metagenome (GOLD analysis project Ga0136617, IMG submission 129672) | Polar desert sand microbial communities from Dry Valleys, Antarctica - metaG UQ322 (21.06) | ecosystem: Environmental > Terrestrial > Soil > Desert | place: Antarctica: Dry Valley...
GCCGTCGTCGGGGCGGGCACGATGGGGTGGCAGATCGCGGCGCTGAGCGCGGCGAGCGGCTACGACGTCGCGCTGCACGACGCGGCAACCGGCGCGGCCGAGCGGGCGCTGGAACGGATGCGACAGGAGATCCCGGCCCTCGCGCGCGAAGGCGACCCGTTGCCGCTGGCGCTGCCCGACGATGTCGAGGCGGTGGCGAAGCGGATCCGGGTGGCGCCCACGCTCGCGGCGGCGGTCGGCGACGCCGACTTGGTGATCGAGGCCGTGCGCGAGAACCTGGCCACGAAGCGGGAGGTCTTCGGCGAGCTGGACCGGTTGTCATCGCGGGCGATCCTGGCGACGAACAGCTCGTCGCTGCCGTCGAGCGAGCTGGTGCCGGCTGTGACGCGACCCGAGCGGCTGCTGAACCTGCACTTCTTCTCGCCGATCTGGCGGCGGCCGATGCTGGAGGTGATGAGCTGCGGCCAAACCTTGCCGGACACGTTGGCGGCGGGGGAGCGGTTCGGGCGATCGCTGGGGTTGGCGACGATTGTCGTGCGTGGTCAGAGCAAGGGGTTCGTCATCAACCGCGTCTGGCGGGCGGTGAAGCGCGAGGCGTTGCGGGTCGTCGACGAGGGTCACGCCGACCCGGCGGACGTCGATCGGTTGTGGATGCTCTTCTTCGGCACGCCGGTCGGTCCCTTCGGTCTGATGGACATGGTCGGTCTCGACGTGGTGGCCGACATCGAAGCCTCCTACGCCGCCGTCTCGACCGACCCCACCGACCGACCGTCGCCGACGCTGCGGCGGCTCGTCGAGGCAGGCAAACTGGGCGAGAAGACCGGAGAAGGGTTTTATCGGTACCCCGGTCCGTCGTGACGAGGCGGCAGGCGGCAGGCGCGGCCGAAACGATCCCCCTACTTACATTAACGACGCGGCGCGCCATTTTCTCTCGGCGGGCGGCGGCGTAACGTAGCGTTTGCTACGGTCGCCCTGCCGCCTCCCGCCTGCCGCCTCCGTCAATCGCAGCCGGGGAGGACGTGACCGGCGACGGAGCGTTTGAGGTCGCAGTGGCGTTGGTAGGTGGCGTTGACGTAGGAGCCGAAGAGGAGGACGTGGGCGAGGAGGTAGAACCAGGCGACGAGCAGGGAGACGAGGGCGAACGCCTGCCCGAAGCGATTCGCGCCGCCGATGAACCGGATATAGATCGGAAAGGCCTGCACGAGCAGGACGAACAGCAGCGCCGCGGTCACCGCGCCCGGCCACACGTCGCGTAGCTTCTGGCCCGCGTTGGGCACGACGCGGTAGAGGACGAGGAAGAGGGCCATCGCCGCCAGCACCGACACGGCGTAGCTGAGGATCTGGGCGCGACCAGAGGCGAGCGTCCAGGCCCGGAAGAAGTAGTCGAGCTTCTGAAACGCGAAGAGGCTGGCCGCGATCGCCGCCAGCGCCGACGTCAGAAAGAGCACCGCCATGACGATCACGACCGCGAAGTCGCGCGGACGCTGGTGGACGAAGCGCCGGTTCGGCACACCGTAGACCTTGTTCATGCTCCGCGCTAGGCAGCTGACGAAGTTGGTCCCGACCCAGGCGAACCCAATCAAGCTGAGGGCGCCGAACCAGCCGCCCTTGTTCTTTAGCTCGGTCAGGGCCACCAGGGCGTCGTGGGCGGCGCCGGGGGTCAACACCCGGAAGGTGGCCACCACGGTCTTCAGGTAGATCTCGTTGTTCTGGAGCAGAAACCCGGCGACGGACAGCAACAGTAGGGCGGTCGGCACGAGGGCGACGAGCGCGTTGAAGGCGACCGCCGCCGCCAGGTCCCCGGCGTTCGCCGTCCGGTAGCCGCGGTAGAACCAGTCCCAGACGTTGAACGCGGTGCGACTGCTTTGGGACACAACCCGCTGATGCCGCCGCGGCAGCCGCGGCCGGACCTGCGGTCGCACATGGACGCGTCCTGGAAGCTCACGGTCGACGCGCATGGCCATGGCGGGTTCCCCTATCGCCATCAGTATTGCAGAACGGAGTGCCGGGTGCCGAGTGCCGGGTGAGTGGTGGGCCACGCTGATGGCACATCGGTGCGGCGTCTTGGCGACGAGGGCGCGGCAAGCAGCGCCCCTACGACCGTCTCAGCACTGGGCACTTGCAGCTTGCTTGTACGGCGCTTTCTAGACGGCTGCCTCGGGATCAGAGGCCCATGCTGGCGCGGTACTGCCAGATCGACATCACGGCCGTTGCGCCCTCGCCGACCGCGGTCGCTACTCGCTTGCCGGAGCCCAACCGCACGTCCCCGGCGGCGAAGACGCCGGGGATGCTCGTCTCCATGAGGTACGGATCGCGGTCGGGTCGCCAGTCCTTGACCTCGCCCTTGGTCAGGACGTCCGGCCCGGCGAGGATAAACCCCCTCTCGTCGCGCGCGATCCTGCCATCCAGCCAGTCGGTGCGCGGCGCCGCGCCGATGAAGACGAACAGGGCACCCGCCGGTTCGATCCGCCGCTCCCCGCTGTCCGTATCGCGGAGGACGACCTGCTCGAGATGCTCGTCGCCGCAGACCTCTTCGAAGGTGGAGTGGTACCGGAGCTCGATGTTCGGCGTGGCTTGGATGCGCTCGGCGAGGTAGTAGGACATGCTCGCCGAGAGGGCGCTGCCGCGGACGAGCATCGTCACCCGCTGGGCGACGGCGGCGAAGTGGATGGCAGCTTGGCCGGCGGAATTCGCCGCGCCCATGATGAAAATGCTCTCGCCACGCACCGAGGACGTCTCGGACACGGCCGCGCCGTAGTAGATTCCCCGTCCCGTCAGCCGATCGGCGCCGGGCACCTCCAACCGCCGGTAGGAGACACCGGTCGCGATGATCACCGAGTGGGCCCGGAGTTCGGTGCCGCCGGTCAGGGAGACGCCGATTACCCCGGCGTGATTCTCGATCGAGTCCACCTCTTCGGTCAGCAGGAACTCCGCGCCGAAGCGCCGCGCCTGCGTCACCGCGCGGCGCGACAGCTCGGCCCCGGACAGTCCGCTGGGAAAGCCCAGGTAGTTTTCGATGCGCGTGCTCTGCCCCGCCTGGCCGCCGGTCGCCTCGCGCTCGACGATGAGCGTGCTGAGCCCTTCCGACGCGCCATAGACCGCCGCGGCAAGCCCCGCCGGTCCGGCGCCGATGACGATCAGGTCGTACAGCGGCACTTCGGCATGACCGCGGATGCCCGCCTTCTCCGCGATCTGCTGGGTCGTCGGCTGTTCCAGCAGCTGTCCATCCGGAAAGATCAGGACCGGGCAACTCCTGGATGCGTTGCCGGTCAACTCGAGCAGTTCCACCGCCTCGGGGTCCGAGGCGAGGTCCAGCCACTTGTACGGGACCTGATTGCGAGCCAGAAAATCCCGCGCGACGTGGGACTCCTGGGACCAGCGATGGCCGATGACCCGGATCCCCTTGAACTCCGGCGGGTGATCGGCCATCCAGTCGTCCAGCATGTCCTCGAGCACGGGGAACAGCCGCTGCTCCGGCGGGTCCCACGGTTTCACCAGGTAGTGGTCGAGGCGGATCTCGTTGATCGCCGTGATGGCGGCATCGGTGTCGGCGTAGGCGGTGAGCAGCGCCTTCTTGGCCTCGGGATAGAGCCGCCTGGCCTCGGCGAGGAGCTCGATGCCGGAGAGCCCGGGCATCCGTTGATCGACCAGCATCAGCGCCACGGATTCGTTCGCGAGTCTGAGCTGCCGCAGCACGTCGAGGGCCCGGTCGCCGGACTCCGCGCGGATCACCCGGAAATGCTCGCCGAACCCGTGGCGCACGTCGCGCGCGATGGCCTGGAGCACCTCTCGGTCGTCGTCAACGGTGAGAATGATCGGCTTGTCGGCCATCTGTCTCCTCCAGCGTGTGTCGCCGCGCCACTGCCGCGGTCCACCTCGGTGAATGGACCGGGCGGCGACAGTCACCCCGGTGATACCTCTCGACTTCCGGGGTTGCCAGCGACATACTACGCCCAAACGGGACCTCGCGAACCGACGATGCGTTCCACCTCGCGGCTGATCGGGGCCGCTCGCTCCAGCCTGGAGGCTTTCATGCTCGACGAAAAGGCACCGCCCACCGATCTCCGACTCGTCGAGAGCGAACAGCGCTACCAGGCCGTCATCGAGAACGCGTCGGACATGATCCAGAGCGTTCGCCCGGACGGCAGCTTCGAGTTCGTGAACAGGGCGTGGAAAACCTCCCTCGGATACACCGACGACGACCTGCCCAGCATGTCGGTCTGGGACGTTATCCACCCCGATGCCGTCGACCACTGCATGCCCTATTTCATGCAGGCGATCCGCGGTGAGACGGTGGACTACATCGAAACCCAGTTCGTCGCCAAGGACGGGCGGGCGGTGCCGGTCGAGGGCAGCGTCACGTCCCGACTCCTCGGGGACGTGGTGGTCGCCACGCACGGCTTCTTCCGCGACATCACGGAGCGGCTTCGCGCCCGTGAGCTGGAGGAGCGCGCCGCGATGCTCGAGCGTGAGGAGCGCGCTCGCTATCTGGAGAAGATGGCCGCGCTGGGGAAGCTCTCCGCCGGGCTGGCGCACGAGCTGAACAACCCCGCCGCGGCGGTGCAGCGCGCGAACGCCGGCCTGCTGGAGACGGTCCGGCGACGGGACACCGCGATGCGCAAACTCGCCGATGCCTGTCCCAACCCCGCGACCTGGCGGGCCATGGAGGAGATTCCCGCCCGGGTGCGGTCGGCACGGGGAAACGACTTCAAGGCGGATCCCATCGCCCTCGGCGAGACCGAGGCCGCAATCGAGACCTGGATGGAGGACCATCGCATCGAGCGCGCGTGGGAGCTGGCCCCCGCGCTAGCCGAGGCCGGGATTACGGTGCAGGATCTTGAGACGGTCGCGGCAGCGGTCCCCGCGACGGCGCTCCCCGAGGCCATCACCTGGATCACCGAGACGCTGGTGCTTGGCGAATCGACGGAGATCATCGCCCAGAGCAGCCGCCGCATCGCCGATCTGGTGCGGGCGATCAAGGGGTATTCGCACATGGACCGCGCCACCGAGCATGACGCGGACATCCACGACGGGCTGGAGAACACGCTGATCATCCTCGCCCACCGGCTGCAAAACGTCGAGGTCCATCGCCAGTACGACCGCTCGCTGCCATCGATCCGGGTCTACGGCAACACCCTCAATCAGGTGTGGACCAACATCCTCGACAACGCCATCGACGCGATGGATGGGGCGGGGCGGATCGTGATCAGGACGATGCCGCACGACGACCAGGTCGTCGTCGAGATCGAGGACCAAGGCAAGGGCATTCCGGCGGCTGACCTGCCCCGGATTTTTGAACCGTTCTTCACCTCCAAGGCGCAGGGGCAGGGCACCGGTCTCGGCCTGGATACCGCGTGGCGGATCGTCACCAAGGAGCACGCGGGCAGCATCATGGCCAACTCCGAACCCGGACGGACCGTCTTCCGGGTCAGCCTGCCGATCACGCCACCGGCCGGAGGCGAGGGAGCGGCTTCCTAAGAACGCCTCGCGACGGTACGGGACGCGAATCACCGTCCACTGGTCGACGTGGAGGCCAGCATTCCTGCTGCTACAGTTTGTTCGTCACCAGTTTGCAGATGGCGCGGAGGGTTTCGAAGACGCCGTTGCCGTTGACGGCGGTGGCTTCGAAGCGGGGGACGCGGATGGTGTTCAGGTAGCGGTCGAGGATGGGGACGGGGAGGGAGTCGGGGAGGTCCATCTTGTTGTACTGCATGACGAGGGGGTAGTCGAGGAAGCGCTTGCCCTGGTGGGAGACGTTTTGGGCGAGCTCGCGGAGGCTTTGCAGGTTGTCCTGGAGGCGGTCGCGCTGGGCGTCGGCGACGAAGACGACGCCGTCGGCGCCGTTGAGGACGGCGATCCGGGTCCGCTCGTAAAGGACCTGGCCGGGCACCGTGTAGAGGTGGAAGCGGATCGTGAAGCCGTGGACCTTGCCCAAATCGAGCGGCAGGAAGTCGAAAAAGAGGGTGCGCTCCGTCTCCGTCGCGATCGAGAGGAGGTCGCCCTTCGTCCCGGCCGGGATCTTGCCGTGGATGTATTGGAGGTTGGTCGTCTTGCCGCACAGACCCGGCCCGTAGTAGACGATCTTGCCGTGGATCTCGCGGGCGGCGACGTTGATCAGCGCCATGGTCGAGGTTCCCCTCGCACCCCGGTCCGCGCCACGAGCGCGTCCCGTCTGCTGCTCTGCCCTGGCCGCCGCGTGCGCGGCGGCGGCTACTTCTCGGGTTCCTCCCGGAAGATCAAGTCGATGGTGTCCCTGGTGACGCGCTGCAACGCGGCGTCCAGCCCCCGCGGGCGACTTCGGTTCATCTCGATCGACCGCAGCAGCACCGCGCCGAGGTCGACGGTCGCCCGGTTGCAGATAACCTTGACCAGACCGAGGTGGGTATGGCGGTCGAAGATGACCGAGACCAGCCAGTACTCGCCGACCGCCTCGGTGAAAATCTTCTCGCGCGCCCCCTCCTGGAGCAGCGTGCGGAAGTTGTTCTCGCCCAGGATGCGCGCCATCTGCCGGGTCGAGGCGTAGGTGCCCGCGATCAGGGCGCCAAGCTGCATCGATTCGTCGCGGTAGCCGCTGCCGTCCCAGACGATGATCTGGCCGGCGCGGTCGAGGACCATGCCGCCGCTGGCGTGGCTGTCGCGCACCAACTGGGTGAGGACGAGCCGGATCGAGTCGCTCGTCACCTGGTCGATGATCATGTCGTTGAGATTGGGGTCGAAGGCGGGCACCGGCGCCGGGGCCGCCGGCGCCGGGGCCCCGTTGCCGTCGCCCCGCAGTTGGCGGGAAAGCCCCGAGTACTCGTCGTTAGGCATCGTCGCCACCAATCGTCAGCCCGCGAACCACCGGTCCCGCATCGCCCTCGCGCTCCACGACCCGACCAATGACCGTCGCACCCAGTCCGGACAAGCGCGCCAGCGCGGCGGGGACGTTGGCCGGGGCGACGGCGAGCACGAAGCCGACGCCCATGTTGAACGCTCGATACCGTTCGGCCGGTGGGACCGCGCCCGCCTCGCCCAGCTCCTCGAAGATCGGCTGGCGGGTCCAGGACGCGGGGTCGAGCTCGACGGCGAGACCGGCCGGCAGCATCCGCGGCACGTTGTCGATCAAGCCACCGCCGGTGATGTGCGCCATGCCGCGGACGAGCCCGGCGTCGAGCAACGGCCGCACCGCGGCGGCGTAGGGGCGATGGGGGCGCATCAGCGCTTCGGCCAGCGACTCGCCATCACCATTCGGCACCGGCCGATCCAGCAGCCGGCGGTCCACCGCGGCGTCGCCCGTCAGACCGAGGACGCGGCGGGCCAGGCTGTAGCCGTTGGTGTGCAAGCCGTCGCTCGGCAGCCCGATCAGGGCGTCGCCGGCGCGGACGGCCGAGCCGTCCACCAAGGCGTCCGGCGCCACGGTGCCGACGATGAAGCCGGCGATGTCGTACTCGCCATCGGCGTAGAAGCCCGGCAGCTCGGCCGTCTCGCCCCCGATCAGGGCCAACCCTTGCTCGCGGCAAGCCGCCGCCATGCCGGCGACCAGACCCTCCAGGACATCGGGATCGAGTCGGCCCATCGCCACGTAGTCGAGAAAGAAGAGCGGCCGCGCGCCGAGGGCCAACACGTCGTTGACGCAGTGGTTGACCAGGTCGGCGCCGACCCGCGCGTGCGCCTCGCCGCCGAGCAGGAACGCCAACTTGAGCTTCGTCCCGACCCCGTCGGCGCTCGCCACCAGGAGCTGATCGCCCCCCGCCGGCAGCCGGTACACCCCCCCGAAGTGCCCGACGGGTGCCGCGGCCCCCGCCGGCCCCCCGACGAAGGTCGTCCGCGCCAGGGCCTTGACCCGCCCCAGCGCCCCGCTCGCCGCATCGATATCGACCCCGGCATCGCGGTAGGTGACGACCCCCGTGGCATGCGGCGCATCGGGGCGACTCCCGGGCTCGGTCCCATTGGACTTCATCGGTACCGACCCTCCGCCGCCCTCGAACTGACTTCTGACTTCTGACCTCTGACTACTCGTCAGGCCGCGACCAGCGTCTCCGCGTACTGGGCCTGGAAGCGGCGGGCGGCGGCGCGGAGGCGGCCGAGGTTGACGACGTGGTTCGAGACGAGGATCAGGATCGCGCCGTGCTCCAGCGCGGTGACGTGGACGGTGCCGTGCGCGAACTCGATGGTGAGCATGGCAGGGTCGCCGGCGTCGAGCTCGGCGCCGTAGGCGCTCATCATCAGGTGCCAGTCGCCGGCGGTGGTGCAGACCGTCTCGGCGTCCAGCCCCTCGGCCGCGTCGGCGCCGACGAGGAGGCCGTCGGCGCTGACCGCGGCCAGGTCCAGACCGTTGTCGGCCCGGAGGCGGGCCAGCATTTCGTCCAGGGCGTTAAGCATGGGAACCCTTCTCCTCGGCGCGGTATGGGCGGGGTGTATGTCGTCGAACGGTTCCCACTATAGCGGACGATTCGCCCACTCGGAACGCCCCAACGGACGCCCGCCGGCCTTTCGTTACGATAGTCCTAAGGGGATGACGAAGCCGCCCTGGACGCGATCGCGTCCGGGGCGGCGGCCGTTTGCGCGAGGCGCTAGGCGGCCGACTCGGGGGACGCCGCGGCGGGTCCGTGCGCGGCGGTCGCGGCGAGTTCGGCGGCATGGGCGCCGGCGGCGCCCCGGACGGCGACGTAGGGCGCGAAGCGGCCGAGGAGGGCGGCGGGGAGGCGACCAAGGATGGTCGTGCCGTTCTCGTCGAAGCGCGTCTCCTCGACCCGACCGAGGCGGTGGAAGCGGTCGACGAGGTCGGTGCGCGAGAACGGCACAGCGAGGCTGACGGGCACGAAGTCGGCGTCGGTCTCCATCGCGGTCTCGACGCGGGCGAGCAGCGCGTCGAAGCCCCACCCGTGGTGGGCGGAGATCGGCACGGCGTCGGCGCCCAAGCCGAGATCGGCGGCGCGGGCCAGCGCGGCGTCGCTCGCCACCGTCGGGTTGATCTCGCCGTTGCCAGGCGGGAGCGCGTCGATCTTGTTGAGGGCGACGACGACCGGCTTGCCGTCGGCGCCGAGCTCCTCCAACACCTGCCGCACCGTCTCCGCCTGCTCGGCGGCGTTCGGGTGGGTGACGTCGACGACGTGGAGCAGGACCGACGCCTCGTTGATCTCCTCCAGGGTGGCGCGGAAGGCGGCGATCAGGAGGGTCGGCAGGTTGTTGATGAAACCGACCGTGTCGGTGACCAGCACCTCGCGTCCGCTTGGCAATTGGGTGCGGCGGGTGGTCGGATCGAGGGTGGCGAAGAGCTTGTCCTCGGCGAGGACGGCGGCGCCGGTGAGGGCGTTGAGCAGCGTGCTCTTGCCGGCGTTTGTGTAGCCGACGAGGGCGACGACCGGCACGGGGGTGTCGCGGCGGCGGTCGCGGTAGAGCTGGCGGTGGGTGTGGACCTCGCCGAGCTCGCGCTTGATGAAGGTGATCCGTTTGCCGAGCTCGCGGCGGTCGCTTTCCAACTGCGTTTCGCCCGGACCGCGCAGACCGACGCCGCCACGGGCCTGCCGGGAGAGGTGGGTCCAGAGACCGGTCAGCCGCGGCAGCCGGTACTGCAGCTGCGCCAACTCGACCTGCAAGCGCCCCTCGTGGGTGCTGGCGCGGCGGGCGAAGACGTCGAGGATCAGGGCCGTGCGGTCGATGATCTTGACGTCGAGCGCCTTTTCCAGGTTGCGCTGCTGGCCCGGCGACAGATCGTCGTCGACGAGCACGAGGTCGTAGCCGAGCTCGTCGCGCCGCTCCTTGATCTCCTCCAGCTTGCCCGTGCCGACGTAGGTGCCGGCCAGGGGATGCGAGAGCTTCTGGGTGACGGAGCCGACGACCTCGACGTCGACCGTCTCGGCGAGGCGGGCGAGCTCCTCCAGGGAGTCGGCCGCGGCCCAGGCGTCCTTGGGCTCTTCGACGGAGAGGAGGAGGGCGTGCTCGGTCGGTTTGTTGGTCGATAGAGGGATGCGGGTAATGGGGAGCTTCCTTGCGTGGCGGGTCCGCGCGTTGACAACGGCCCAGGAACGAAATGGACACGCGGGTACCGGATCAGTATACGACAAGAGGACCGACGACCGATCGAGTACGAGTCGTACGACGGATCGTCGTGCTGCCAATGGTATGCTGGAGTCCGCGCATCGCCCCGCTGGCTCGGACGGAGATAGTCAATGACGACGACCGCGGCCCGCAAGAACCTCTCGGTGTCGCTCCCGGCCGATCTCGCCAAGAAGCTCGATGCCTGGGCGGAAGCCGATCAGACGAGCCGGAGCGCCGTCCTCGCCCGGCTGCTGAAGGAGGAAGACCGGCGCCGCTTCGAGATCCAGTTGGAACAGGACTATAAAGACGCGGCTGCCGACGGCTTCTACGACGACATCGAGTTTTACTTGCCGGCCCAAGCGGAGGTGGCCCTTGCTGAACCGGCCTGGCCCGAGACGGGGGGAGATGTACTGGCTGGACTGGAGCCCAGCGCGCGGCAGTGAGCAAGCGGGCATCCGCCCCGGACTTATCGTTTCAAACGATCTCGGCAACCGAAATAGCTCGGTCGTCATCGTCGTCGCGCTGACCACCCGGCAACCACGCCGCCGCTATCCGTTTCAAGTCGCGGTTCCCGCCTCCGCAGGCAGCGGCTTGCAGCGCGACAGCATCGTGATGTGCGATCAACTGATGACGGCGTCGAGGGATCGCCTGCTCGCTCGCATCGGTGCGCTGCCTCTGGACGTGATGGCACAGGTCGACGCCGCGCTGCGCGTTGCCTTGAGCCTTTCCTGAACTTGCTCAACGGATGAACCGCACCGACCGCCTGACCGGCATCATCCTCGCCTTGCAAGGCGGGCGGCAGACCGCGGCGCTGCTGGCCGAGCGGTTCGAGGTCTCGCGGCGGACGATCCTGCGCGACATGGACGCCCTGGGGGAAATCGGCGTGCCGGTCCTCGCCTTGCCCGGCGCGGGCGGCGGGCTGGAGCTGGCGGAGGGGTACTGGCTGCCGCCGCTGCACCTCTCGGCGCCGGAAGCGGCGGTGCTGCTGTTGGCGGTGCGCGGGTTGGGCGACCCGGCGGCCTCGCCGTTCGGCGAGGCGGGGCGTGCGGCCGAGGAGAAACTCCGCGCGGCGCTGCGACCGGAGGTGCTGGCGGCGGCGGAGCACGAGTTGGCCACCGTCGACGTCGCGCCGCCGCGCCGGTCGTCCGATCCGACGCACGCCCGGGCGCTGCGCGAGGCGATGCGTCGCCAGCGGTGGGTGCGCGTGGAGTACCAATCGCTCCGCCGCGCGGCCGAGCATTTTCTGTATCCGGTCGGGCTCCATTCGAGCGACGGCCGCTGGTACTGCCGGGCGGTCTCGCTGGAGGCCGGCGAAGTGCGCAGCTACCGGCTGGATCGGATGCTCGTGGTTGAGCCCGTCCCCCCGCCAGACGGATCCGAAGCGGCGCGGCAGGCCGCGGCCCGTCCCCGTCGCGCGTACGACGACCCGTTGCATCCCGAGATCGTCGTCCGCCTGAGCTACCAGGGCGCGCGGCTCGCCGAAGACGCGCTGGAGGGGGAGTTCCACCCTCGCGAGACGGCGCCGGGAGTTTGGGAAGCGCGGTTGCGCTGTCCACCGAGCGAGCTGCCCTACTACGCGCGCGGCATCCACGCC
>Ga0136617_10005214_pt1 | contig 11612 bp, 10 predicted proteins | sample AntDrymUQ3222106_2_FD_129672 | JGI IMG/M metagenome (GOLD analysis project Ga0136617, IMG submission 129672) | Polar desert sand microbial communities from Dry Valleys, Antarctica - metaG UQ322 (21.06) | ecosystem: Environmental > Terrestrial > Soil > Desert | place: Antarctica: Dry Valley...
ATGGGCGGCTTGCAGGACAACGGCAGTTGGACGGGGCCGAGCCGCACACGCGAGCCGGCGGGAATTTTGAACGACGACTGGCGCATGGTCAGTTTCGGCGACGGCTTCTACACCTTAAATCACACGGACGATCCGGACCTCTACATCTCCGAGTCGCAGGGCGGCGGCATCGTCCGCACAGACATGCGTAACCGCGAGCAGCAGGCCGTCTCGCCCTTCGCCGACGACGTGGGCGGCGCGGCCTCCGCGCAAAAGTTCCGCTTCAACTGGAACTCTCCCATCATCCCTTCGCCACACGACAAGAACACGATCTATCTCGGCGGCAACGTCGTCTTCAAGTCAACCGATTTCGGAAAAACCTGGACGGCGTTGAGCCCCGATCTCACCACCAACGACAAGTCGAAACAGGGCGACGCGGGCGGCCCCGTCGCCGTCGAAAACACCGGCGCGGAGTATCACTCGACGGTGATCAGCGTCGCTGAATCCCCTTTGCGCGCCGGGCATGTCTGGGCGGGCACGGACGACGGGCAACTGCAAGCGACGACGGACGGCGGCAAGCGTTGGACGAATCTGACCAAGAACGTCCCCAAGCTGAAAGACGGCTCACCCGTCTCGCACATCGAACCTTCACGCACGGATGCCGAGACGGCTTATGTCTCGTTCGACCGGCACATGCTGGACGATTTGCGTCCCTACATATACAAGACAACCGACGGCGGGCGCACCTTCCGCGACATCACGGGCAATCTGCCCCAGAACGCTTACGTGTGGGTCGTGCGCGAAGACCCTAGAAACGCGAACTTGATCTACGCGGGTACGGAACTCGGCCTCTATGCTTCCTACACGGGCGGCAATTCGTGGCAGCCTTTGACGCTCAAAAATCTGCCGCACGTCGCCGTCCACGACATCGTCGTCCACCCACGCGACAACGATCTCATCCTCGGCACGCACGGGCGCAGCATCTGGATTTTCGACGACGCCACGCCCATCCAGCAGATGAACGACGCCGTGCGCGCCGCCGACATGCACATGTTCGACATCCGCCCCGCGCTGCGTTTCACCACGCGCTTCACGCGCTACGGCATCGGCGACAAACCCTTCACCGGACAGAACCCGCCCTACGGCGCGCTCGTCACTTACCATCTCAAGGCGAAGCCCGACGAGAAGACGAAGGTGAGAATCGAAGTACGCGACATGCAGGGCAAACTCGTCCTCGAAGACACACGCGTGCCGAAAGAAAAAGGGATGAACCGTTACGCATGGAACTTGCGCTACGGCGGCGCGCAGGTGCGCAGGCCGCCGACAACTGAAGAGACGCCGTTCGGTGGCGGCGCGCGCGGGCCGCAAGTTCTTCCCGGCATGTACACCGTCAAGTTGTTTATCGGCGACAAGTCAATTGAGAAGCGCGTCGAAGTGCGGCTCGACCCGACCGTCAACGTGCCCGCGTCGGATTTGCAAATGGCGCATGACATGAGTCTGAAGTTGCGCGACATGCAGTCAACCACCAACACACTCCTGCGCACGCTCGACAGCGTTAAAGGTCAACTGCAATTCATCGAACGGACGGTGAAAGAGCGGCTCACCGACCCGCCGAAAGATTTGACGACCGTCATCACGGACAACTTGAAAGAGATTGACCGGGTGCTCGGCACGATCACGACGCCGGAGGCAGAAGGCTTAGGCATCGCCCGGAGCCGCGCTCAGTTGGGCGACGAAATCGGCGGCCTCTTCTTTACCATTGACGCGGCGAACGCCGCGCCCACCCCGGCGCAGCGCGAGTATTACAACACCCTGCAAACACGCTTTCGCACGCAACTCGCCGAAGCGAACAAGTTCATCACGCAAAACGTTCCTAAATTGAACGAGACGCTTCGTCGCTATGACGCACCGACGATTATGATCGGCAAGCCCATCGAGATTCCGGCACAGTAGAAAAGCAGGGATGAAGGCGGAAGGATGAATGATGAATGAAAGCACTCAGGCAAGTGAAGCATTCCTATCATCCTCCGTCCTGATACACTGGTTGAAGAATAAGGCTGCTCCTGTCCCGGAGAGACTTTTTCACACGCTTCTGAGGAAGAGACTTATGCACAAATTCAAGTATCGCTTCGTCGTCGGTTTGTTGCTCATCGCAGTGTTGACGGCGCAGATGCTGCCGGTTGCGCGGGCGCAGCAGAGTTTATCGCTCAACTCCGAACAGCAACTATTGAAAGAAATCTTTCAGGAGTTGATCGAAATCAACACGGTCAACCCAACGGGCAACGTGACGCAGGCGGCGGAGGCGATGGCGGCGCGTTTGCGTGCGGCGGGCTTCGCGGCGGAAGACGTGCGCGTCGTCGTCCCCGCAGGCAATGCGAAGAAGGGCAATCTCGTGGCGCGCTATCGCTCGCCGAAAGCCACGGGGAAGCCGCTACTCCTGCTCGCGCACATTGATGTCGTCGAAGCGCGCCGGGAAGATTGGTCGGACGGACTCGACCCGTTCAAGTTCACCGAGCGCGAAGGCTACTACTACGGGCGGGGCACGATGGACGACAAGGCGATGGCCGCGATCTTCATCGCAAACCTCATCCGTTTCAAGCGCGAGGATTTTCAACCCGCGCGCGACATCATCGTCGCCTTAACGACCGATGAAGAGTCGGGCGATTTCAACGGTGTCGAATTTCTGTTGAAAGAGCATCGCGCGCTTGTGGACGCGGAGTTCGGCATCAACGAGGGCGGGCGCGGTTATCTCAAACATGGGAAGCCGCTCTTGAATGCGGTGCAGGCGAGCGAGAAGGTCTATCAAAGTTTCCGGCTCGAAGCGAAGAACAAGGGGGGCCACAGTTCGCTGCCCCTGAAGGACAACGCCATCTATCATCTCGCCGCCGGGCTCGACCGGCTCGCCAAATTCGACTTCCCCGTTAACCTCAACGAAGTGACGCGCTCATACTTCGCGCGCATGTCGAAGGTTGAAACCGGCACAATTGCAGCGGACATGAAACTCATCGCCGCGCGGTCCGGCTCTGAACACCAACGGGCGCAGCGCGATGAGGAAGGAGCGGTCAAGCGTCTCTCCGAGTCGCCTTACTACAACGCGCTCATGCGCACCACCTGCGTCGCCACACGCGTCGAAGCGGGGCACGCCGACAACGCCTTGCCGCAGACCGCCCGCGCCACCGTCAACTGTCGCATCCTCCCGCAGGAGAACGCGACTGACGTGCAACAAACACTCACGCGTGTCCTCGCCGACAATCAAATCAACGTTACGCCCGTTGCCGCCTCGAAACCGAGCCCCCCGTCGCCTCTGAAGCCGGAGATCATGAGGACGATTGAACAAATCACGCACGCGATGTGGCCGAACGTGCCGGTCGTGCCGATCATGGGCACGGGCGCGACCGACAGTCTCTTCTTCCGGCAAATCGGCATCCCCGTCTATGGCGTCTCCGGCATCTTCGACGACATAGACGACAACCGCATGCACGGCAAAGACGAACGTATCGCTCCCAAAGCGCTCTACGACGGGCAAGAGTTTCTCTATCGCCTGACACGAAGCCTCACATCCGGCAAGTGAGATTTAATTTGAGTGCTTGCTAGTTTGCGTTAGCCGGTGGCGCGACTGATCGGGCTTGGCTCTAATTCGTAGTGTTCGGCGGCTGTCTCTTCTTCGTCCGCCCAGTCGGGCGCGGCTTCAATTTGAAATGGAATTTCGAGCGTGACGATCATGCCGCGCGGCGTGGCGCGTGTGAGTTCAAAGCGGTGCTCCGCGCCGTAGAGATGTTCGAGGCGCGAACGCGTATTGGATAAGCCGACGCCGCCCGCGTGAGTTCGCGCGGAAAGATGAGCGGAGGACGCGCCGCTTTCGCTGATCAGGGAGAGGCCAGGGCCGTTGTCTTCGACTTGCAAGAGGAGTCGCCCTTCACGCAAGGCGGCGCGGATCGCCAGACGCCCCGGCGCGGACTGGCGCGAGATGCCGTGGCGGATGGCATTTTCGACAAGCGGCTGCAGGATGAGATTGGGAACGCGCGCTTGCAGCGTCCGTGGCTCGATGTCTGTCTCGACGCTGAGGCGGTCTTGAAAGCGGACGGTCTCGATCTCAAGATAACAACGCAAAAATTCCATCTCCTGTTCGAGCGTCACTTCCTGATCGCCGGAGTTCTCTAATGTCAGCCGCAGGAAATCTCCGAGGCGCGTGACCATCTGGTCGGCGGCTTCCGTATCGCGATGAAGGAGCGCGGAGATGGAGTTGAGCGTGTTGAAGAGGAAGTGCGGGTGGAGTTGCATCTTGAGGGCGCGCAGTTGCGCTTGCGCCAATTGGGCGCGCAGTTCCGAGGCCTTCACTTCGGCGAGGCGGAAGCTGTGGTAGTAATCGAGCGCGTTGATGGCGATGAGGATGAGCCAGTAGATCGAAACCTTCATCGGCAAGTTGGCGAAGAGTTGGAAGCGAAAGAGCGAGAAGAGGGTCGGGAATTCGCCCGTCAGCACGCCACCGCCGGCGAGCCAGTAGAGCGGCAGGTAGAGGCAGAGATGGAGGGCGGGAAAGATGAGACTGGCGGGCAGATGCACGAGGACGAGGCTCTGCGGCCAGCGCTGGCGGTCGAGGCGATAGCGGCGCGCGAGCAGGGCGATGAGCGGCGCGAGCAGAGCCCAGAGATAAAAGGCCAGCAAGTTCCAGACAAAGATGCCGACCAGATCAACGCGGCGATAATCGCTGATGGCGAGCGTGCCGAAGAATGAGAGACTGGCGAACGTGAGGCCGATCAGCGTCCACACACCGAGCAAGATAAAAATAGTACGTGGACGTTTGGGTAGCATCAAAATATTATCGCACAAAGAGAATTAAACGCGCCTCTCAACTTTTCCTCTCAGCCCGACGGCGAACGCAATTCGGGCAGAGGAGTAGTATCCCCTGCCCCGAATAGCGTTCTTCGGTGCGATAAAAAATTTCTTTCGTCGCGCTCGAAATCCCCTTCGCTCGCGAGTAGCTCCCCTTGAATCTTCAACCCTCAGTCAACCGGCTTCGGGAATGGTCTGGCTTCTTTCGCGTCGTGCGGCAGAGGGATCCCGTAGCGTTTCACTTTGGAGTTGAGTGTCGTCACTTTCAAACCGAGCAGACGCGCGGCGCGCACTTGATGACCGCTCGTCAATTCGAGGGTGCGCGTGATCAGTTCCCGCTCGAAGCGTTCCACTTCGTCATAGAACTTGATGCCCTGCATGATGTCTGCCGCTTCGAGCGTGCTCAGCACCTGCACCTCTTTCAATAAATTGAGCGCGATGTTTCTGAGCATCTCGATCCGTACCGGCAGCGGGTTCTCGTTTAGCACGAGGCTGCCGCCGATGTTACGCGGGTCGCCCGCGAGGTTGATCTGCTCTCTGCGTTCCAGCAGGGCTGCATCACTCATCGTTCTCTCCTTAACTTCCACTCTAAACTTGCGTCAAACCAAGCGCGACTTCCGAAACCAACTGCCCGCACTTGTCAACGGCGGGTTCAGTTTAGCCGCGCCGCGCCGGACGGCAACAGAAATGTGACAAGTCGCATAATTCGGTGCTGAATGGTGCGTGGCGGGGGATGAAACTTTCAGAGTCACCGGAGAACATCTAAGAAACGGAAGGAAATTCCGGCACATCAACATTCCGGCTTCCCTCGTAAACTACGTCGCGCGAGAAGGGTCAAGAAGAGTTTTCAAACAACTCCAGCAACTTGTCGCGGTAACTGCGGCTGAGCGTCAATTGCTTGCCGTCGCGCAGGATGACGACGTAGTCACCGCTAAAGAGCGGTTGGAGTTCTTTGATCCGTTCGATGTTGACGAGCGTGGAGCGATGGATGCGCAGGAATTTGCCGTTGTCGAGTTTGGCGGCGAGCCGGTTCATCGTCTCGCGCAAGAGATGTGCGTCGCGGCCTACATGCAGGCGCAGGTAGTTGCCTTCGGCTTCGATCCAATCAATTTCTTCGGTGCGCAAAAAGAAGACGCGACCGGATGATTTGATCATGAGTCGCTCAAGATGACGCGGTTCGGTCTTGAAATTTTCCAACAACGAGAGCAGGCGTTCGTTCAGTTCGCCCGTCGGCGCGTTCGAGAGCTGCGCGCGCGCGCGCTCCACGGCTTTGCGAAAACGTTCGCGGTTGTAAGGCTTCAACAGGTAGTCGAGCGCGTTCACGTCGAAGGCCTGCAAAGCATAGCGGTCGTAGGCCGTGACGAAGATAACGGCGGGCATCTGTTCGATGCCAACCGTTTTGACGACGCCGAAGCCGTCGAGTTCTGGAGTCTGAATGTCTAGGAAAACGAGGTCGGGCTTGAGCGCCAGGATACGTGCGACGGCCTCGCGCCCGTCGGCTGCTTCGCCGACAAGTTCGAGGTCGCGCTCGCTCGCGAGAAAACGCTTGATACGCTCACGAGCGAGCGGTTCGTCGTCAACAATGAGCGTCCTGATGTAGTTCAGGGGTCGTAGCCTCCGTGTGACTGCCGGTTCGAGAGCATAGCGCCTAACGTGTGCCGTCCGCAGTTATGGACGGCGTGCTCTCTATAACGCCTCGCGGTTGAGTTTGTTTCAGACAAAAAGACGTGCTTACAGCGGGTTAGACAACCCGCCGCCGCAATTGGTTGCAAACTTTTATTCGCTTGTGAAGTCTGTTGAGAGGGATATTAAATTGCGAATCGGCTGCTCATGTCGGCGATAAACTTTTCCGCCTCTTGCTTTGCCACTTCGTTATAGTTTTCCAGCGTGGCCGATGGATAGGTGTATGGGTAATCGCCCGCCCGTAGATGATCAAACGCGTCATCGAGGTCGTACCAGATCAAGAAATCAGGGTCGTATTCGGTGGCGCGGCAGATTTGATATAAAGCGCGCACCCCCTCCCGGCCTGTGAGACGACCTGCGATGAGTTGTTGCGCGATTTCGCAGGCGTAGGCGCGGATGGCGGTTTCCGGATCAGGCGCGGTTATCTCCAGTTCTGTGCTGCACCGGAGGAAGCGTTCTTCCGCTTCAAAGACGCTGGTTGAATTGTCGAGGCCGGCGAGGATGCGTAAGTGATGGGAGTCAAACCCTTGCACCAACATCTCTCCCGCCCACTCAATGTAATCGCCGGCAGAGAGTTGAGACAAAACTCTTTTTCCAAAGATCGCTTTGGTTGAGAGAGGCATACGCTGACAGCCGCTTATCTCAATATTCCGTCTTCAACGCTTTCAACCGAAAGAAGGCTCGCCATCGTAGATGACGTTCCAGCCGTTACGCCGGCTGGTGGCGAGGCTGCGGTTGAACCAGTGGGTGGCGGCTTCCGCGTCTTCATAGGTTTGGGCGGAGGGCACGCTCTGGCGCGGGTCAACGCGCACGATGCGACCGCCTTCGGCGGAAATTCTCAAACTCAGGAGAGCCAGCAGATCGTTCTTTTGCATGACTGCAGTGCGCACCTCGAAAAGCTCTTCATCGTCCGTCTCTTCCGTCTCGTCAAACTCGTCCGTCTCATCGTATGCTTCTTCTTCGCCGATGATCTCTTCAAAAAAGTCTTCAGGTTCATTCATAACTTCAAAAATCCTACTCTCTCTAATCTTTACTTGTCTCAAGACGCGAACGCTTGATAAATCTCAAGCTTAGGCAAGATGCAATAGCCGTCGCGCCAGACAGCAGCCCCGGCGAAATCTTCGATCTCCGCCTCAGTGTATCGCCCCTCTTTCATCAACTCGTCCTATCTTCTTCGCGCTCGACCCCTGCGGCGTGGCGCAACCTTTTTCGCAGCGGTCGCGGCGGGCGCCAGCTGTTTTTTGGGCGCAAGTTGTCTCTTCACCACCTCTGCCAATCCGGCCTGCTGAAAAGTGAGACCCAAGACGACTTCGTTATTGCGCGCCGCATTGGTAAACGTCTCCAGAACACGCAGCAGGGCAGTCATGTCTTCTCTCTCGCCGCCACTCTTTTTTTGCAAGTCTTTCGTGATTTCGCCTTTGACAAAGCCCGCGCCCATGTTGACCAACCCGCTCAGCGCTTGTGCCTGTTCGGAGCCGTCCATGCGAATGATTGACTGGAGACCGAAGGCCGCGGGCATCATGTTCACCGACAACTGCACTTGCCTCACCGCGTCGAGCATCCGTTCCATCTCAGCGTTCGGCGGCGCGCCCAGTGCACGCACATACTGTGAAGCCGAAGCGGGCATCTCGGCCACCAAACTCATGAGCGTGTTCGCATCGCGCAGCACGAGATCAGCCAAATCCGGTTTGAGCCGCGACTGCCCGCCGCCGCCCGTGCTCGCGTCAATCGCGTCTCTCAAATAAGACGGGATGCCGATGGCGAGCGTGTTGGCATCGAGAGCCGTCGCCGCGATCTGGTCAATCGGAAACTTTTGCGCGGGCTTGTTGCCGCCGGGTTGGTCTCCTGAGCCGGGTTGCACGGGTTTGTTAATCGTGAACACACTGATCGTCTTCGCGCCGTGAGTCTCCTGCGTGTACATGTTTTGTCCCATCATCCGCGCGCCGGACAACAACGCCTCCGCGCTGAAACTCCCGCGCACGATCAGCAAAAACTCCGGCAACTGCTTCGCCGACGGCTCGCCCTTCAAGCGTGCGCCCGCGATCACGTAATCAATCTCGCCGAGATTGATGACTTGCCGGGCATCGGCCAGAGCTTTGTCGAGCACTTCTTGAGGCACAACACTTGGCACAGCCTCGTTGATGACACGACGCGCGTTGATGTATAAGACGGCGTTGGAATCGGGGAAGTTCGTGAGTGCGCTTCTCGCGTCCTGCGCCCTCAGAGCGACAGGTGTCACAAGGAGGAACGCGACGAGCGAGAGGAGAAGCCGGACGGGGGATTTAACTATCATAGTGTCAATTATCCTTTCAACAGTACGTGGAGAACGATCTGAATCTTAACCGATGCGGCGCGCGAAAAGAAATGATGAGTGCAGCGCGCAGAGTAATGAATAAAAGACAAGATGTGTTCATTCCTCACTCTGCACTCATCATTTCTCTGACTCCAATGTTTAATCCTTCAGTTGAATGCCGGTTGAAGTTATCTCACCGCAGAGGCGCAGAGTTTACGCGGAGAACCGCAAAGGATTTAGGACGACAACGATCTTCCGCTTCAACAAACTCTCTACGCGTCCTCTGCTCGATCTCTGTGTCTCTGTGGTGAATCCCGGTGCAGAGACTTTCAACTTAAAGCTCGCCAATTTATGCCCCGGCTATTTCTTCCGCCGCTCCGCGCGCGCCTTAGCCACGATCTCTTTGACTCCGGCGAAGAGCGTCGGCGCGTGATACGGAATACCGTCCTTGATCGTCCATTCGATGCCGCCCGTGCGGACAGCTTTGCCGTCCCGAATCACTTCCACGCCCACGGGGTATAGCACCTTCAGATTTTCGAGCGGGTTGCCGTTCACCACCAGCAAGTCCGCCGCGTAGCCGACGCGGATGCGCCCCAGACGTTCTTCCTGTCCGAGAATCTTCGCGTTATTGCCCGTCGCGTGTTGGATAACTTTGAGCGGGTGAAAGCCCGCCTCCTGATGCAACTCCAACTCGCGCAGTAAACCGAAGCCGTACATCTGATAGATAAAGCCTGCATCTTCACCCACGCCGATGAGGCCGCCGCGCCGCTCAAACTCGCGCAGAGCCGCCATCCAGATACGATAATTTTCTTTCCAGAACGCCTCGTCCGTCGAGGTCCAGCCGATGAAGTACGAGCCGTGATTCGCCGGGTCGGGGCGAAAATAATCTTCGAGCGTCGGGTGTAAGTAGTCTGCGAACCACGGTTGCGTTTGCGCGCGTTGCAAATCGCGGCTTGCTTCGTAGATGACGAGCGTCGTGTCCCACGCGACGCGCGCCTCGACCATCCCGTCGAGCACTTTCATCAACTTGTCCCAATTCGCCTCGCGCCATAGCCGACCCGCATGGCGAAAACGATCCACTTCATCGTTGTAATTGTAAGCGGGTGGAAAGTTCTGTACGCCGGATTCAATCGCCGCATCGGGGATGCCGTACCAGTGCTCGATGGTGGTCGTGCCGAACTTGATGTCGTCCCATGCGTTCGTCTCCGCGATGGCCGCATGATGCGCGATGCGCAAACCAGTTTTCCGTGCCTCGTCCCATGCCGCCGCCATCAGATCGCGATCCATCGCAAACATCTTGAGGCCATCCACACCCTGCGCCTTCAAATCCCTCACCCGCTGTCGCGCCGCCTCAGCCGTGCGTGGCGCGCCGCCCGCCGCGTACACCGCGTAAACAAACAGGCGCGGCGCGGCCACCTCACCCGCCGCACTGGCCTGACGCAACGCGAGCGTCCGTTTAATGTTGCTGCCGAGATCGCGCACCGTCGTGATGCCGCACGCGAGCCACAGTTTCAACTCGTAGTCGAGCGGTTGAGGCACACCCCCGCGCTCCTCCTGCACATGCCCGTGCGCGTTGATCAAACCGGGCATCGCATATTTCCCCGTCGCATCAATCTCCACGTCGCCCGCCGGACGCCGCGCCGTGCCGCTCTTCACCGCGACCGGATCAAGCCCGACGATCTCCGCAATCGTGTTGTTCTCAACGACAATATCGAACGGCCCCGAAGCGGGCGTCCCGTTCCCGTCAATCACCATCGCGTTGCGAATCACCAGACGCGGGTAACGCTTGCCGCTCTCGACAGTCTGCTTTGCGCCTTGCGCCCCCGCGCCCGTTATTACGAGCGGACTCAGAAGCACCACAGCGGCGACAACGAAAACCATGAACGACACGATGAGACGAACCATACGAACACTCCGTACATTGAGCATCAATTTTCTCTCTCCTGCTATCAATGAAATTGAACGCGAATTCTCGCGCTTTGGCGCGGTTGAAGTCATCCGTCTGCGACTGAATGATCTTCATCTCCGGGTGCTTAGCGGTCTCATCGGCAAAACCCTTTGCCCGATCCGCCGTGACGAATGCGCCGCTCAGTTCGACGATGTTGGCCTTGCCGTTCGACGCTTTGGCGAGCCACTCGGCGAAGCGTTGGTCTTGTTTGATGAAATCGGACTTGAGCACGGTCACGAAATCCTTGCCCGCCGTGCCCGACGCTTCGCGGTCAACGAGAATGACGGGAATGTTGGCGCTCTTCTTCGTCTGCAAAGCTTGTTCAAAGCCGACCTTTTCGCGCGTCAGTCTCAGCGATGCGCCACAGATTGTCCATCTCCATCTGCGAAAAGCCGACAATTATCTTGCCGCCGTTTTACCCGTCTTTGAGCGCACCGGCGGCGGCGGCGTGCGTGCGCGCATTCTCGGCCACAACGTGGCCGTAGCGTCGCCTGACAGGTTCGGGCAAAGCATGCTCTTGGCGTCCGAGTTCTTCGACGCTCACAGTTCGGCAGGCACGAAAAGATTTTAACAGGACGCGAGCGCTATGAGCGTTATGCCTGAGGGTATGCAACTTTTTTCTTGCGCCCGCTGGCTGATTAGTTTATTTAGGATGTGGGCACATCCAGACTCAACAATCAAAAGGAGAACTCAAGAGATGCCAGCAAAAAAAGCGAGCAAGAAGAGGGCGGCTTCAAAGGGCGGCGCGAAAGCGTCTGTGAAGAAGCGTGGCGCGGCGGCCAGTAAAAGCGGTGGCAAAGGCAGGAAGGGCGGCGCAGCTAAGAGCGCAAGCAAGAAGGCTGCGAGCAAGAAGGCTGCGAGCAAGAAGGCTGCGAG
>Ga0136617_10005215_pt1 | contig 11612 bp, 13 predicted proteins | sample AntDrymUQ3222106_2_FD_129672 | JGI IMG/M metagenome (GOLD analysis project Ga0136617, IMG submission 129672) | Polar desert sand microbial communities from Dry Valleys, Antarctica - metaG UQ322 (21.06) | ecosystem: Environmental > Terrestrial > Soil > Desert | place: Antarctica: Dry Valley...
CACCATCCGGTGTCGGGCCGTGCTAGCTAGTCCTTTGAATAGCCACGAGCTTGCAGCAACAGGAAGTTCCTCTCCTCCTCCGCAGTCAGTGCCTCGCCCACACTAATTTTTCTGGCAATCTCGCGGTAGTGCAGTTCCAATCGGATGGCACGAAACTCTCTGGCTTTCTTGGGGAGCCGCGCTTCGCGGCCCATCACGATGACGACGAAGCCAATGCCGAGAGCCATAGCCGCCAGGAACGCGACGGAAACCCAGTCAATCCCGGCAAGCAGTCCGGAGAGTTGAGCCACGGAATACAGGACGCCAGCGGCCAGCAGGGTGCCTACAACGTTGATGATTACCTGCAAGGACGCTGCCCTCAGAGCATCCGCCCGCCGCTCACGCTTCGCCGCCTTGACCTCGCCGTAAACGAGGGCTTCCGGCTCTAACTCATCCAAGCGAGCCTGTAAGACTTCGTTGGACTCCTGGGGCCGAGCACTGTCCATTGCCAAACCGCAACTGCGTCTCGCGCCATGGACGAGCAACGACCCTCGCACCGATCAACACCGTGCGAGGTTCGTTGTAGGTTCGGTTCGAATGGATGGCTAGCGGGACCGGACGTCTCTAGCGCCGTCGGCTCAGTCCTCACGTTTGTCGTTGCCGACTGACCCTAGTCCCGCACCCTCACGATCTCAATCCGTTGCGCCGGTTCTGCCGACCCGCGACGTGGCAGCCTCCCTGGCGCTGTACGCGAAGTTGGGCTTCAAGACGCAGTCATATGAGGCCCGGCGGACTACGGCTACGCCCGTCGCGACGATGTCTACTTGCATGGCATCCACGCTCCGCACCATGACCCGCGGAACACGGCGAGCACGATATATCTCTACGTCGAGGATGCCGACGCACTGTACGCGGAGTGGCACAGCGCGGGTGTCGACGGCAGGTTTCACGAACCGATCGACACCCCGTACGGACTGCGGTGAGGGCGCCTACGTCGACCCGGACGGCAACCTGCTCAGGTACGGCTCGTTCCTCCCCGGGCACGGCCCGCGGATGTAGGGCTGCCCGGCGCGGCCGCTGGACAGGTTGGACAGTTTCCGGGCCGTGGCAATGCGCGAGAACGTGCAACTTTCGCGCCGAAATTGCAGGTAGTCGCACATCGGCTGCCTCGGCTGAACTTGGTATCACGGAGGTGCTCCGGGTGGTCGAGCCAAGAGGCACCGATCAGCTCAGCCGTCGAGTTCGACGTCCTCGGCGTACCCGGGCGACACCTCGGCCGTCTCGGTCTGCGGCAGATAGTCCGGATCCAGCCGGCCCAGATCCCACTCGTTGATCCAGGCCCGGACGTACTGCCGCATCCGAGTGGCGCTGAGCCGCTCCAGCCCTGCGACGTCCGGCGGCATCCAGCCGAACGCCTTGCCGTGCAACGCCTTCAGTACATCGTAGGCCCGGCCGAGTTCGGCAGCGTCGGGTTCGGCGAGCAACAGCATCGAGCGCTCGATGAGTCGCATTCCGGCCTCGGCCCCGGTAGCAGCCTCGTCCCACTCGGACTTCTCTTTGGCCCTCAGTCGAGCAGGCACGAACTCGCGGTCGTTCTTCGCGGTCAGCACCGCGGCGTCGAAGTCGTCGGTCATCGCCAGCACGGGGACCAGCGGCGAACCCGGGTCCTCGGGATCCGCGCGGAGCCAGCCGGACAGCTCTGCGTAGGAGCGGCCGCGCTGCAGTGGGGTGTAGCGGCCGATGAGTTCGACCTCGTCCAGGAGCACGACCCAGCCCTCGTAGCCGCCGGCGACGAACAATCGGCTCAGAAACCGAAATCGCTGGCGGGCCAACTCCCGGGCGGGCACCGACGCTAGCGCCGGCTTGCCCTTGCCGGCAAAGCGGGCCTGGCGGCGAAGGTCGGCCACTCGGATCGGGTCGCCGGACCAGAACCGGACGATGGACTCGGCGAAATCGCCGTCGTTCTCCTCCGCGTAGGGCAACAGACTCAGGCTCAGCGCGAACCGCTCGGACACCGGTGACCCGCTGCCGCTGGCCCAGCGCAGCAACTCAGCAAACGCGGGACTGCCGGAATCGAGCACTGCCGCAGCCTCGGCCACCGCGCCGAAGGAGCCGGCGGGCAGGGTCGCCGTTTCCACCGCCGCTTTGAGCACCTTGACCGGATCGTGCAGCGGGGTCTCCTTGCTGATCACCACCCGGCTGACCACGAACCCGCGCTCGAGCGCGAGATGGGCCAGGTGCTCCAGGACGTGGCTCTTGCCGGCGCCGAAGCCGCCGCCGAGTAGCAGGCCGCGTTCACCGCCGCGCCGGGACGTACCGCTACCGTCGAGCAAGGTCAAGAAGCGGTCCTCGATCTCGTTCTGGCCGCTGCCAAGTTCGCGTACCGCGTCGCGGCTGGGCACCCCGCTGCGCAGCGCCTCGATCGCCCGGCGTGCGCCGAGTTGGTCTAGGTCCATGACCCCTCCGCCCGGCAGGGTTCAGGCGAACTCCTCACGGCGCGACCTCCAGTCGCGTCTCGAGCCGGACGAGTGCGGCGTACGGATTGGCCCGCCGCTTGTCTCGCACTTCATCGACGATGCGCAACTGCAGAGCCGAATACGCCGGCAAACCGCGAAGCTCGTCGGTCACGAGTTCGGGCGCGATCGTCACGGCGATGAGTACGCCGCGCAGTGCATCGGCTGCGTCGATCAGCTGCCGAAGAACCTCGTAGACGTCGAGGATCGCTGCCTTTGTGTAGTAGAAACCGGAGCGCTGCTCGACGGGGGGGCGACGAGTCACCGCCAGGCGTTCGATGTCGATGTCGATGACCAGTCCGCTGGCCGAGGTCTGCTGCCGCCACGCGGCCAGCGACAGCAGCAGCGCTCTGGCATTGTGCCGTCCGACCCGGCTATAGATCGATGCCGAGCGCAGCGCGACCAACGGAACCGGCTCGACCCGAAGCCACGCGAGTACGGCGGCCTTCTCCGTGTCGATCACGTCGCCGGTGCCGAGTTCGGCCTGGCACAGCCGCAGGACCGCGAGCCGAAATTCCCGGGCCAGCGTGGTGTCCCCGAGCAGCGTGGTCTCCAGTTGCCGCCGGATGCTCCGAGCGGCCTCTCGCGGGTCGACCTGCTGCACCGCCGCGACGGCACTGACGGTCAGGGCGTCGCCGGCCGGTAGGCTGATGTCCGTCCAGGCGGTGCGCAAGATCCGGCGCACCAGGTCATCCCAGTCGATCTGGCGGGCGACGGTCGCATAGATCTGGTCGACCATCGCCATCTTGGTCTCGGCCGCGTCCACAGCGACGTACAGGCAGTCCTGGGCGCTGGCGATGTCAGCCAGGCCAGCGTGCCAGCGGCGGGCCACGTCGTCGTTGCCGGCAACCACGAACCGGACCGCCGCGCCACCGGCTCGGATGTAGGTGTCGAGGTAGTCCGCAGCCAGGAAATCGAGGTAGTCCTCGCAGGTCAGCCCCGTCCCGCCGAGCGGCAAGCCGCTGCCGCTGCCGCTGCCGAGAGGCTCAGTCACTGGCAGCGCCGTGGAATGCCATACCCCAATACCGTTGCTGCTGACCGGATTTGGCAACCGTGCTGAGTACGCCGGCCTGCTTGGTGCCGGTACTGGCCGCCCAGCGCAGCCCTCGGCCACCGGCCTCGGTGGCACCGCTCAGGTCGAGGAGGTAGAGGTCGCGGGCGAACTCCTGCTTGCTGTAATCGCGAGCCTGCCCAGGTAGCAGCGTGAGGACGCCGTATACGTCAACCAGCTTGACCACCGCGCCGCCGGATTTACCTTGCTTGGCCACGACTAGGTCGTAGGCCGCCGCTAGGCTGGCGAGGAAGGGCCCGGGCTTGAACCGGGGGCCGGCTTGCTGGGCCGTGTTGAGCAACTCGACCAGCACGCTCGGTCGCAGCCGGCGTTCGCGACGGCGGTCGATCTCGACGGCGAGATCAGCGGGCAGCACCCGCACCAGGGAGGGGTAGCACAACAGCCGGCCATCCTCTTCGAAGATGCTCAGCCCGGCGTCGGCCGCGGCGGCGAGCAACTCCTTGGTGTATCCCCCGGAAGCCAGCCATTCGCCCTCGTCGATGTCGTAGGCCGACCTTGCCTCAGCGACCCGCTCGGCCAGTTCAGCAGCCAGAGACTCAGCCTGGGTCAGAGCCCGGCGAAGGTCGCGCACCTGTCCCGTGACCGCGCTGGTTCGGGCCTTCTTAAGCTCGCGTACGACAGTTGCGGCCGCCTTTGTCATGGCCTCGGCGTTGGTCTGCGCCGCTGCCAGTGCCGCCTCGAGCCTCAGCGCTTCGTCTGTCACATCCGCCCGCATCTGGCCGACCCTACCCAGTCGTCCGGAGTGCGGGCGTGCCACACGATGGCCGTATCGGCCTGTATCTTCGCCGGAGAACAGACGATGTATAGTGACACCATGCAGCGTACGCAGGTGTATCTCAGTATCGATGACGTGGAGCTGCTGGATCGTGCCTCCGCGCAGACCGGCGCCTCCCGTTCTGAACTAATCCGTCGTGCGATTCAGGATCGGTACGGGGACCGCGACTGGTCGGCGCGGCGATCGGCCCTGAACGCGAGTGCGGGCGCCTGGCGCGACCGCGGGCTGACCGGCAAGCAGTACGTCGAAGCGATTCGGGGAGACCTGAACGAGCGACTCGATCGACTCGGCTGGTCATGAGGCTGCTCGACACAAGCGTGGCAGTGGATCATCTTCGAGGACATCAGCCGGCCACCCGACTCCTCGACGACCTGCTCGGCGCCCACGAGGCGCTGCTGAGCTCGGAACTCGTCCGTTTCGAGTTGCTCGCGGGAGCTCGACCGGCTGACGAGTCTGCCGTGGAGCGTTTCCTGGAGGCCGTCGACTGGATTCCAGTGACCGAGGCCGTCGCGCGTCAGGCCGCCACATATGCCCGGGTGTACCGGGCCAGCCATTCGGGGATCGACGATGCGGACTACCTCATCGCCGCAACCGCAACGATCCTCGACGCGCCGCTGCTCACCACGAATCTGCGCCACTTCCCCATGTTCGGCGATTTGGCGCGCCCGTACTGAGGCAGCGCCACTACGGAGCCGTTGCCGTGCGGTTCGGCGGATGGTTCAGCCAGCGGTGAGGTTGGACAGCAGCCGTACGGCGAGGAAGCCAAGACTCAGCCCACCGGCGATGGCCCCCGCAAACGCGAGGGTCGCCATCAGGCGCTTGGTCAACAGGCTCATCCCGGTGCGACGCGACAAGCCTGGCCCTCGTTCCTTCATGCCGAGATCAGCCCACGCTGATGCGCGATCGTTACCGCCTCGGTCCGGCCGGAGGCGTGCAGCTTCCCGAGGATGTTGGACACGTGCACGCTGGCGGTCTTCTCGCTGATGAACAGTTCGCTGCCGATCTGCCTGTTCGTCCGACCCTGGGCCAGCAGAGCGAGTACTTCCTGCTCCCGTGGCGTGAGCCCCGCCGAATCCGACCGAGCCGACGTCGGGGCTCCGATGTCCAGCCGGCCTCGACGGGCAAGTGATTCCACCGCTGCCTGCAGCGGCGCGGCACCGAGGTCACGGGCGACGTCGTAGGCCAACCGGGCTTGCGCCTGCGCCTGGTCACGCTGATCGCCGGCTATCAACGCTTCGGCCAGGCGCAATCGACTTCGTGCCTGCTCGTAGCGATCGCCGTACTCGAATGCCTGCACCGCGGTCCGCCACAGCGAGGCGTCCGCGGCGCCGTCGAGGCGGCTCACCTCGGCAGCCACTCGTGCAACCCAGGCATCGGCTTCGACGCCCAACTCCTGACGACCCCGATCGGCACGGCACTCCTTGATGACTCGTGCCACGTCGTCGATGAAGGGCTGCACCTGCGCCAGTGCCGCGGCGACGCCCGCGTCGTCCCGGTTCACACGCAAGCGTTCGATCTCGTCGGCATGGGCACTGATCAGCAACGCGATCATCCGGATCTGGGCCATGAACGTGGGCCCCCACGCCGCGGCCACGCGTTCGCTGACGTCGGACAGGGCACGTTGGGCATCAGCCGGCGATCCCGCTTGGATGGCCAGCTCGATTCTGACAATTCCGACGATGATCGCGATGAGCGGCACGTCGGTCCAGCGCCGGGCCTCGGCCAGGTCGGCGCCCGGATCCTCGCCGCGGGCCACCGAGCGGTACATGCCCATCGCCACGATGTGCCTGGTTGATTCCGGCCCGTGCGCCCGGCAGTCATCGACGATCGACCGTACGTTGTCCCAGTCGCCGGCTATGAAGCTGACGTGCGCTGTAAAGAACAGGATCTCGTTGGCGTACGTGCCGTAGGGCAGCCCGATCTCCAGCGCGCGCCGGTTTCCGGCCTCGAGGATCTCCCGGGATTCGCGGAGGTTTCCGCTGTTGAAGGCGGCCACCGCAAGGTTGTAGGTGGCTCGCATCTCGGTGCCGACATCACCCGAGCTGCGGGCAAGCTGAAGTGCGCGCTTCAGCTGATCGACCGATCCGCCGCCCTCCGGGAACTTCTCGTAGACCCGAGCCATGGTGATCAAGATGTCCGCGAGTGCGTCATCGACCTTGTAGTGCTCCGCCACAACAACGCCCGCTTCGCCGACCCGCTTGGCCTCCTCGTACTTGTCGGCGAAGAACGCGGCCCGCATATGGATGGCTGCCGCCCAGGCCCAGGTCTGAGCAGTCTTGGCCGACGGCTGGAGACCGAGCATGTCCATCGCGGCGCTGGTGTGTACGTAGGCCTCGGCGTCACGATCGGCATACAGCAGGTATTGCCCAAGGGTGTAGCGCACCCGCGCGACGAGCTCGAGATCGTCGTCGGGCCCGAGGCTCTCCCAGGCAAGCGTGGCGAGCTTGACCGCGCGGGTCAGTTCACCGGCCGCGGAGGCGGCGGCACTGGCCTCCAGTGCAGCCACGGCGTAGGACCGGCCGATTCGATCGGCAGCGTCAGGAACACTGGGCCAGAGGCTGAGCAGCCGTTCGAGATGCTGAAGTTGCTCGACCGGTCCACGCAGGCGAGCCGCGTCCCGGGCTGCCTGCCAGCTGGCGACCAGCGCACCGGTCAGGTCGTTGCTCTCCCGGTAGTGCAGCGCAAGCTCTGCGGCCGATCCGGTGTCGGCAAGTTGCTCGGCGAAGGCGGCATGCAGGCGCACGCGCTCACCAGGGAGCAAGTCTGCATAGGCGGCTTCCCGGAGCAACGCATGCCGGAACTCGTACTTGCCGTCGTCCTCGGCGATCAGGATGTAGCGGTTGACCGCCTCGCGCACGGCCGCGTCCAGTGCACCCGGCGGCAAGCCGGCCACCGCGGCAAGAATGTCGTGGCTGACGCTGCGCCCCGCGATCGCCGCGACCCGCACCACGTGCTGGGCATCCGGCGGAAGCGCTTCGAGTCGGGCCAGGAGGATGTCGCTGAGACCCTCGGGAACCGTGCCGACCCAGACGGCAGCCGACAGCTCCTCGGCATAGAAGGCATTCCCCTCGGCGCGCTCGACAATGCTGCGCAGGACCGAGTCCGCGATCCGATCCGGGCGGTTGGCACGGACCAGGGCCGCCACAGCCGGGTCGGCCAGGGGGCTGAGGGCCAGACGGTTCACGACGTCCACCCTGGCAAGCTCGGCCAGCCAGGGTCGCAGCGGATGGCGCCGGTGCATGTCGTCGCTGCGATAGGAGCCGATGATCACCAACCGCTGGTCGGTGAATCGGCTGATCAGGAATCGGAGCAGGTCGCGGGTGGACTGATCGGCCCAGTGCAGATCCTCGATCACCAGCAGGACCGGGCGTAGAGCGGCGAGTTCAAAGAGCAGCGCACCTACGGCCTCGAAGAGTTGCCGTTGACCCGAGCCAGCCGGAGCCGGAGCAACCCGATCGGGTTGCTCGGTATCCCGACCGGAGGGACCAGGCTGATCGCCGAGCGGACTCACCACGCCGGGGTGAGCCGACATGAGCTCGGCGATGGCCGGATCGGGATCGCGCTTGAGTGCGGCCAGGACCTCGGTGAAGGGCAGGTACGGAAGGCCGAGTTCCCCGAGGTCGACGCAGTGCCCGACCAGCAGGGTCAGATCCTCGTCGGAGGCCCATTCCCCGAGCTCGCGCAGCAGTCGGGTCTTCCCAAGTCCTGCGTCTCCGGCCAGCAACACCATCGAAGGGGATCCTTCACCGGCGTTACTGACCGCCGAACACAGTCGTTGGAGTTCGTCTGCGCGCCCCAGCAGGGGGATCCGGGAACGTGCGCGGGCCACGGAGTCAATCGTGGCACGCGCCTCCGACAAGGTCGCGGCGGTCATCGGATGATCGAGGCCGAGCCCGGCCGGCGGTGCGCTACGGGCACGGGTCAGTGGGCCGGGTGGGCGAGGCCGATCCGGCCGGTCCCGGTCTGGATGGCAGCGGCGCGGGTTGCGCGGCGGGCGCGGCCGCGCCGCACCCGTCGCGTCCCACTGCCTGCTTGGACGAGGCGCTCACGGCGGTAGGCAATCTCTGCGCCGAGTCCGGGTCCGAAGCTGGTGTTGAGCGACATGGTTCCTCCTTCATGGTGCATCCCGCCGGTCTGGCGGTGACAGGAACCACGATGCGTCTGAGCGACCCAACCCGGCATTGGCAGAACGGGCAGTCCTCGAGGGCTGAGCGGCTGGTACGGGACTAAGGCAGGCACTGAGCGCTCTAAGGCCCCTTAGCCCAGGCGTCTGTCATGCGTGCTGAGGGCTTTGGGCAGTTCACGCCACCTGGATGCAGCGGGCCAGGGAGATCGGCGCGTGCCGGGCCATGGCCCAGTAGTCATTGGTCGGCCTGAATGCGGGAGCCGGGACTCAGGCGGACGCGAGACCGGGGACCACGTCACCGGGACCCGAGGCCGCGAGCCAGGCTAGAGCGCTGCCCCGGATGGCGATCTTCGAACGCCGGAGTCCGCTGCCGATGATCGCCCAGGGCAATGCGGCGACAGCGTCGTCGACGAGGACCGGCCAGTCATCCGGTAGCCCTAAGGGGGTGATTCCGCCGTGCTCCATCGCTGTACGGGCCACCGCCTCGTCCATCGAGAGGAACGAGGCCTTGCGGACGTCCAGGCGCCGCTTCACCACCCCGTTGACATCGGCCCGAGTGGTGGCCAGGACGACGCAGGCCGCGATCCGCTGGACGCCCTCGCGCTTGCCGGCCACCACCACGCAGTTCGCCGAGACTTCCAGCGGTACGTCGTAGGCAGCGCAGAACGCCGCGGTGTCAGCCAGCTCGGGGTCGATCTCGGCCACTGCAACGTCCGCGAACGATGCCTCCCTCGCCACGGCCGCGGCGAGCGCAGCAGCCACCGGGTCCGCGAGCAGGTCCGCTCGCTCCGCGACTGACTCGAGCGCCAAGCGCCCGATCCGTACCGTGGTCAAGACGTCATCCTCATCCCCGCGAACCGGAACACCACGCAGCCAGGATCGAGGAGTAGACCTCGACGGCCTGATCCACCCGATCCAACCGGCACCACTCGTCGACGACGTGGCACTGGTCGGGTTCACCTGGCCCCAGGATCACCGTCGGCACCGCGGCCGGCTCGCCCGCGCTGCCACCGCCGAGCAATCCGACCAGCGCCGAAGCGTCGGTAAAGTAGCGGGCCGGCGCTGCCGGGTCATCAGGAAGACCGTTGGCAGCCAACGCCTTCCGTACGAGTTCGACAAAGGGGTCGTCAAGAGCGGTGTCGATGAGCGGAAGGTCGACAAGGTCGGACACTGTAACCCCATCTCCCGCAATGCTTTTCACCAGCCCACGAAGCTTGACCGGATCGACCCCCGGAACCGTACGCAGGTCGATGAGCACCTCGGCGGAATCGGGTACGACATTGGGCTGAATGCCGCCACGCAGCAACCCCACGTTCGCGGTGACGGACCCGAACCGGGCGTCTGCGGGCCAGGATGAAGCGTCGTGCAACGCCGTGGCGGCCCGAGCGATTCGGACCACCGCGTTGTCCCCGAGCTCGGGCGATGAACCGTGAGCGGCCCTCCCCCGTGCCCTCAGTTGCAGCCACAGGGCACCCTTGTGTGCGGGCACGAGCGCGTTGGCCGTCGGCTCCCCGACCAGTAGAGGCCCTCCTGCTCGCAGGGCGGACCGCGGAATGGCCATCGCGCCCTGACAGCCGGTCTCCTCTGCGGAAGTGAGCACGACCTGGATACCGCGGCACTCATGCGATCGCCGGAGATGGCCGACCACGGCGGTCACCATGGCTGCGACGCCGCTCTTCATGTCCGACGTTCCCCGACCCACGAGCCGGTTGCCGTCGCTGACTCCGGCCCAGGGATCGACACTCCAGTCGGCGGGGTCGGCCGGTACCGTGTCGACATGTCCGGTCAGCGTCAGCGGCGGACCATTCCCACCGAAGCGAGCGATCAGTTGCTCGCGGTTGGGCGCCCAGTCGACGAACTTCGTCTGCGCATTGACCGCGGTGAGCATCAGGGCGCAATGTCGGGTCACCGTTCCTTCGCCGGCGCCGGCCGAGGAGATCCGGACCAGGTCTTCGAGCAATCGGACAGCGCCCGACGTACCAGCAGGACTCATGCCACCGCTTTCATTCGCCGCGAATTCTGGTCCGTGGCACCACGCTAGCCCTGCTGAGCCCACCTCGACGGGTAACCCGCCGTGAGTGCAACCATGGGGGCGTGCCCGCCGTCTCCCCCCACGAACAACGGGTCCTCGATGCGATCGATACCTCGTGGGCCTTCGACCGGCTGATCGAGTTGATCTCGATCCCTTCGATCACCGGCAGCGCCGCGGAGAGCGAAGCGCAGCAAAGGCTCGCCGGTCACTTCGACCCCCTCGGCCTGGACACCGATCTCTGGGCGATCGACGTGCCCGAAGCCAGGAGACACCCGGACTTCCCGGGAATGGAGGCAGCTCGTACCGAGGCTTGGGGGCTGGTCGGAACCACGGCCGGTGACGACGGACCGACTCTGGTCCTCAACGGACACATCGATGTCGTACCCCCTGGAGATGTCTCGCTGTGGACCCATGGACCGTTCCAGCCCCGCGTGGACGGCGACGTCGTGTACGGCCGCGGCGCCTGCGACATGAAGGCCGGCTTGGTGGCCGCTCTGGTGGTGGCCAAAGCGGTGCAGGACAGTGGAGTACGTCTGGCCGGAACGCTGGCCCTGCACAGTGTTGTCGGTGAGGAGGACGGCGGACTCGGGGCATGGTCCACCTTGCGCCGAGGCCACCGCGGTGATGCGGCGGTCATCCTCGAACCCACTGGCGGCACGGTCCACACGGCCAACGCAGGGGCGTTGACGTTCCGGATCGAGGTGCCCGGCCGGGCCGCCCACGGGGCCACCAGAGATCTCGGCGTGAGTGCCTTCGAGTCGTTCTGGCCGATTCATCTCGCACTGCGCGAACTGGAGACCGAACGCAACGTCGAGCCCGACGTACGACTTCGCGAGCACACTCTGCCGTACGCCCTGTCGATCGGCACCGTCTCCGCAGGTAACTGGCCCAGTAGCGTCCCCGATCGCCTCGTTGCCGAAGGCCGGTACGGCGTCGCGATCAGCGAACCGTCGGCGGCCGCCAGAAGGGTGTTCGAAGAGCGGGTCGCCCAAGCCTGTGCCGCAGATCCTTGGCTGGCCGATCACCCGGCCACGGTCAACTGGTCCGGTGGGCAATTCGGCAGCGGCACTTTGCCTTCCGGGCATCCGCTGCTCGGCTGGGTGCAGAGCGCGTCC
>Ga0136617_10005216_pt1 | contig 11611 bp, 9 predicted proteins | sample AntDrymUQ3222106_2_FD_129672 | JGI IMG/M metagenome (GOLD analysis project Ga0136617, IMG submission 129672) | Polar desert sand microbial communities from Dry Valleys, Antarctica - metaG UQ322 (21.06) | ecosystem: Environmental > Terrestrial > Soil > Desert | place: Antarctica: Dry Valley...
AAAGCGGCCTGACTTTCCCACATTCCCACAGCCACCGCTGGATAAATAGATGAGAAAACCAAAAACCAAAACCGGACACTTCACTTGCTAATAAAACCGGACATTTTAATTTGCTAAGAACAGAATCTTCTCGATCTGCGTCTTCATCAACTCTTCCGGTAGATGGATATGGCAGATGAGCACATTGACCACGTCGACGTGATATTTCAGCAGGTGAGCACGCACGCGAGCCTCCGCCCGTTCCTGCTCTTCGTGACGGTTTTGCAAATAGGCCATCGCCGAAGACTCAGACGCCTGGTTACGAAAGATCGAATCGATCAAGGGATGCATAACTTTTGAATCAAGCGGTCGATGCCGCCGATCTTCGCCACCATGAAGGGTGCATCTTCAGGCTTGACGCGAAAGACCACACGCACCTCCAACTGCATCGTGAAACCATCTTATTGAGAATGATCAGCAGCACGATAAGGAGCACCAGTGCGCCTAAAAGCAGGGGCAACATTGAAACGATGTCAAAGTCATTCATGGTTTTGCCTCTTTCAATCTAACGAGGTTAGGAAGGGCTTGTGTTAATCATTGTGCACCGCTTCCAGTTCGCGGCGTGCCACGGCGAGGGTGCGTTTCAGAAGGAAGCCGGCACCTGAGCTTCTCGTGGCCGAAGATAGTATCCAGTATTCACCTTCGAATATAGCGCGCAACTCCTGCGGGGAGACTTCAGAGAGATATCCGCCGCGCCAAAACTCTAATGCAATCTCTACTGCCGTCTGATAGACCGCAGCGTCGTTAGATAGCGCAGCCAAATGCAGCATCTTTGCAGTTGCATTCGGGTCCCGGACGCTTTTGCATGAGTCTATGTATCTTTCCGCGAGTTTCCTATTCACGGGGAGCTGGTGCCGGGTGATGTAGGAAACAAGAGAAAGGAGGCCGGGCCCAGAATCGGCAACAGCTACGAGGGAATTCAACGCCTCGTCGTAGAGAAAAGCATCCCTGGTAGTTGGGCCTCTTGAAGCGTCGATTTCTCGCCGCCTTTCGCACGGCCAAGCAACTCGATACGCCGTCGGTCAGCGTTGCCAATTGCTTTCGAATCGGCCTCGGCTGCAGCCAGAGCAACGCCCTCAGGAGTGCCATCAATGAATAACCCGCGCCCGGGTGGAGGCGTTAGTATCTCTGTTTTGGTTGAGGAAGCGGGCTTCTGCCAGAAATAAACCGCGACAGCCAAGAAAACTAGAATAATGAGGGAAGTGATTAGAAATGTGACCATTTCGGCCACGACGAGCGGTGCCCAATACTTCTTCAGCTTACCTTTCGTCGTCTGTTGATCATCGTTTCGAATAACCCAAAGTTTCAGGGACAGACTTACCTGCGGTAATTTGAAAGTCAGGAAGGCGGACCCTGTCCCCGCCTCAAGCTTGGAAACCACTCAACTTTGAAACAACCTCTCAGGCTTAGTCATCTCTCAGGTCAGGAAGGAGGACCCTGTCCCTGCTCTCAAGTTTGGAACCCCAGTCAACGGCAAATCAAACCTCTCAAACTTAGTCAACTCTCGGGTCTGGAAGGTGGATTATGTCTCCGCGAAAGCCACTCAGCGTAAGAGCGGGGACAGGGTCCGCCTTCCTAACTGCAATTCAGCGGAGTTTGAGCCGTCCTCCCAAAATTGAATGCCAGAATCAAGGCTAGTAGCGACTGGGTAGCTCACTTAGCACGAATTGCGTTGAAAAAGAGTGGATACGTCGCCAGTGACTGCGCCCGGTACTGCGGACGAAAGCCAAAGAGGATGACTCGTCCTTTGCCCACCCTGACTTCAACTAACGCAGCCTTGCCCCTAATGCGATCGCCGCCCAGAAGCCAGCCAGACAGGAGAGGATCTTTATTCGCCGGATAGCGCGCAATGATGCGCACATTCGACGCCGGCACACTAGACTGCTCTCCACCGCTCGCACCGCTGACTACCTCAAACACAGGCGAGTCTTCTGCCCAGGCAATGGATTCTTTCGGCATGTCCTTCGCTATGGGATGAGAGGTGTCTAACTCAATACGCAAAATTGATCCGGGGACAAAGAAGTCGGTACGCGGTACTCCCGCGACGACGTTGCGTAAAGGCAACTTGAATTGCTCTACGGCAAAATCTGAAGCTCGATTCAAAAAGATAAGCGTTCCGCCCTGTTCTACAAACTCCCGCAATGCTTTCACGCCCTCCTCCCCGATACCTCCCGTATACTCCGGCGGCATGGCACCGGCACGGAATCCGTTGAGGATCGTCCGCGGCGCCTGGTCGGGAACAATGATAGTAGGGAACTGCTTGTACAAATTCCCTTTTTGGAGATGGGCGTCTTGAAGAGAAGCGTGAAAGAGACATCGTGCCTCGTTTTCAAGCACCCAGCGGGTCCAGCCCTCATCCATTGATGGTACGTGCGATTTGTAAATAGCACGGCGGGCGCCATCACCGCAGACACCGTTACCGCCAACCGGCTTTTCAGGCTTGCGCTTTGGTAATGCGAAACGTGTGTAGATGGGATCAACCGGCACGTCCATGAGTAACGGCATCGTGTGAGCAGTTACGTCATATGGTGGAATCGGATGGCCTGAAGCGGCGCGCAGATCGGGGTAGCGTTGCGTTTCCAGCAGAGCTTTGGCAAAGGCGCCGTAGGGTTGGGCCATCCGGACAACGGCAGTGCCCTGTGGATACCTGCGTCTGTTTGCGAGGAATGTACCAGGGTAATCTACATGCACGCCAGCGCTTTCCAAAATCGTTAGCAGCTCCAGATCCCCGCGAATCTCCCTGCGCGTTTCCACCTGTTCCGCCGGAGGAATTACATAAGCGTACAACTCACCGGGTCTGCGGGGTCGTACCGCTTCTTGACCAATCTCATAAAACCGGTTCAACCAGCGTTCACGATTTTGCGACGCGTGCTGCAGGAGTGTGAACGCGGCTGTGGTCATGTACCTGGTAATATCACGCAGATGCCAGGGCCCGCCGGGCCACACAGGTCCAAACTTAACGGATTCCTTCTGCGGATCGTAACCCTCGCGGGATCGTAGTTCCTCAAACCTGACGGTGATGGGCGACGCGATACGTGCCGAAGCAGTCTCTGACAGCATGCGCACACCGGCGTGATAGTGGGAGTAGGCGCGCGCCGGAGTCCAGGCATCGTAAGTCGAATTGGTCGTGATCCCCTGGAAGCCACTTGCGCGCAGTTGCCCGGCCATCCAGTTGCCAAGCTCCGTGTAGCCATCGATTAGTTGCTTGGGCACGTTTGGTTCGACAGGCGGCATGTAAGGCGGCAGAAAGAGACGCGAGCCAAACTCGCCCTGTTGATGAATGTCATGAACGATCTGCGGGTGCCAGACGTTGTGAATCTTGTCGACTGTGATCTTCGTTTCGATCTGAGTAAAGGCGTACCAGTCGCGGTTGTTGTCATGGCCTACATACTTTTGATAGAGCTCGGGCGGGCTCGTGCCTTCGTAAGGAGTGCCGACTGTCTTGTCGTACCAATTTTTAATAATGTCCACGCCATCAGGGTTCAAGGAGGGAACGAGCAGGACAATAGTGTTACGAAGAATCTCCTGAATTTCAGGTTTGTTTGACGAAGCCAACCGGTGTGCGATGAGCATGCTTGAAAGATACGAACCAACCTCCGTTGAGTGAATGCCGCAGGTGATGAGCACGATCGTCTTTCCGCGCGCGATCAGTTCCGCAGCTTTTCGCTCGCGGACACCCGGCGCACCCAACTTCCGTGGATCTGCAAGCAACTGCTGAATCTTTTTGTATTCCTCGAGGCGAGCAAGGTTCTCCGGCGCACTGATTGTCGCCATCACGAATGGCACGTTCATCGTTGACTTGCCCAGAGCTTCAAACTTCACCCGGTTGCTTGCCTGATCCAATTTGTCGAAATACGTGAGCACCTGGCTCCAGCTCGCGAGTTTGCGATCGTCGCCGGGACGAAAACCCAGGACTTCCTCAGGAGCGGGAATCTGCGCGGAGCTGGCGGATCTCGGGGCCGGAGTTTGGTTTCGCGCGGCACTGGTTATCGCAAGCGGGGCGGATTGAAAAACAAATGCCGCGATCAGTAGCAGCAGCAGTAGGAAAAGACGTCTGGACATGTGACGAGTGCCTCGATTTGAATTTTACAGGAACGATGCAAAGTGTAATCGAAAGCGGGCCGGAAACGTAGTGAGCGACGTCATAGTTCTAATCAAAGTGTTTTTCGAATCTCGCTGGGCTTTGACATAGCTTCCGCAAGACCGGGAAACTCATGCCGCCGCTACGCGTCGAGAAAATCACCGAATGGCAAATGAGAAATGGAGAGTGGAAAATGGAAATGAGGTCCAGCCTTTGGGCCATGAAGCATTCTACGATTGTCGGAATTATGTGTAATTGATGGGCTTTTGGGCAGAAAGAACCTTGCCCAACCGCGGTCCATCCGTGTAGAGTAGCGGCGTCATTAACCCCTGCGCACTCCCCGTTTTAAAAACTCATTCGGAGGTTACTTCAGATGTCTGTTGAGAGTGTCGGTGCGAATGAATTCCCGGATCGGGTCGGGGCAAAGCCTGGGAATCCATTTCTCGCTACATTTCGTCCGTACATTCCGGCTGAGACGGTCATTCCGGAACTAACAGCGCGGGCACTCATCGTAGGGACACTTCTGGGAATCGTGTTCGGTGCGTCTTCCCTGTACCTGGTTTTGAAAGTCGGCTTGACGGTGAGCGCCTCGATTCCCGTCGCCGTCATTTCGATTGCGCTGTTTCGCCTCGTCGCGCAACTGGGGCTTAGAAACGCAACCATCCTCGAGAACAATATTGTGCAGACCGCGGGGTCGGCCGGCGAGTCAATCGCCTTTGGCGTCGGCGTGACGATGCCGGCGATCATGATCCTCGGCTTCGACCTTGAGTTGACGCGCGTGATGCTCGTCGCGGTGCTGGGTGGCTTACTCGGCATTCTGATGATGATTCCCTTGCGCCGCGCGCTCATCGTGCAGCAGCATGGAATTCTCAAGTATCCCGAGGGCACAGCTTGCGCCGAGGTGTTGAAGGCCGGAGCTTCCGATGAGTCGCGGGCAGCGTCTTCACGCGAAGCCAAGGCGGAGATGGCAGCGCGCGAGACAGGCGGAATCAACGTCGGCGCCAAAACCATCTTCACCGGTTTCGGCATCGGCGTTCTTTACCAGGCCGCTCACAGGGCTTTTTACACCTGGAAGGAAGCACCCGAAAAAATCTTCGGGGCGCCCTACGACAAAGGCTCGGTAGCCGTTGAAGTTAACCCGACGCTCCTAGGCGTCGGCTACGTCATCGGCCCCCGCATCGCTTCGATCATGTGTGCGGGCGGTGTACTCGCTTACCTCGTGCTGATCCCGACCATTGCTTACTTCGGCGGTGGAGAGACAACCGGCGCTATCCCGCCGGGGACGACACCGATTCGTGGGATGAGCCCACACGCCATACGCGGAAATTACATTCTCTACATTGGCGCGGGAGCAGTCGCGGCGGGCGGCATCATCAGCCTCTTCCGCTCGCTTCCCACGATCTGGCATGGCTTGAAGGGAGGCTTGAGCGACCTGCGAGGAGGCCAGGAGGCGAGCGCTCGCATGCCTCGCACCGATCAGGACATCCCGATGAAGTATGTGCTCGCTGGCATCATCGCACTCATCGCGATGATCATGGCTTTCCCGCAGCTTGGCCTGCAACAGAGTCTTGTCGTTGCCTTCCTGGGCGCGGTAATGATTATCGCCTTCGGATTTCTATTCGTGACAGTCTCATCTCGGCTAACTGGAGAAATTGGTTCGACGTCCAATCCCATTTCCGGTATGACGGTCGCGACCTTGCTTCTGACTTGCCTGATTTTCTTACTCATGGGATGGACCGGGCCCCCGTATTACGTCACTGCCCTCTCGATTGGTGCCATCGTTTGCATTGCGGCTTCGAACGGGGGCACCACGTCGCAGGACTTAAAAACCGGGTTTCTTGTGGGTGCAACTCCCAAGTATCAACAGATTGCGATTCTTGTTGGAGCAATCGCCTCAGCTCTCATCCTGGGGCCGATCCTGATTGGCCTAAACGAGAACGGCACGATCTACACCCGCCGCATCACTTTCTCCGGAGTGGACGAGAAGGTACAAGTACTCTCAACGGGCGAGACTGGGGCGCTTGCTGGCTACGCTGAAGACATCAAGCCGCGTGAGCCGGGCAATTACCGCGTTCTCAAGCGAGACGCCAGCAGTCCTAAGGTCGAAGGTTTGGACGAAGGGGAATACCTCGTCAACGAGTCGGGCAGGATTCTCTACAAGATCGAACGCAACTTCACGCCTGAGCTTCGTGCTGACATGTCGAAGCTCGGCCGCGAGGAAAAACTTCAGGGACCGCAGGCCGCTGACGACGGAAATAGCTACAGAGTCTGGCACAAGACAGACGCCCAGGGTGGTCGCGAGGGTCGCTACCTCGTGGACGCGCAGGGGGTGCCTCAATACATCGTTGACCCGGCTATTAACGGCCAAAACAGATTTCGCCCAAATGGCCAGAAAGTCGAAAAGTTTGACGCCCCGAAAGCTACTCTGATGTCTTACATCATTAAGGGCATTCTCAACCAGCAACTTCCCTGGAACCTAGTGCTCATCGGAGTGATGATCGCCATCGTGCTGGAGATGGCGGGGCTTCCTTCACTCGCCTTTGCTGTCGGAGTCTACCTGCCTCTCTCGGCGTCTTCCCCGATCTTCATTGGCGGCATGGTGCGCTGGCTTGTTGATCGCAGTTCGCGACGCAAACACACACGGATGACCGAAGAGGAACTAGCCGCTGAAAGCGACAAGAGTCCAGGCGTATTGATGGCTTCAGGCTACATCGCCGGAGCAGCGCTTGCCGGCATTGTTTTTGCTTTCATGGCCGGTTACTTCACAGACGCGCTCGAAGCCACGAAGGCGTGGATGCTTGCGCACAACCCTTTCTTCGATGAGCCGCCTGGACACGTCAAACGCTATGCCGACTTGTTATCGCTCCTTCCGTTCGTGGCCATTACGGTGTTGCTTTACGCGGTAGGACGTGAGTGGATTCTCGCAGCCGGGCGGAAGAAGGGAACCTAAGCAACCTTTCGGGCCTGGATGGTGTCTATCATGTGCGGCGCGGCTTGCACCTCGCGATTGAGGGCCGCGCCGCTCTCGCGTTGCAACCCAAATCTTAAGGACTTCAAATGCACAGACTCATGATTACTTCGGTCATCCAACGCACGGTGCCTGTTTACCTTCTGCTCAATTTTGCCTTTGCGCTCATAGCGACTAGCGCAGGTCTCGGGTTGGCTGAAACGAATGCTTTAGCGCAAGGCTTCATACTGAAAAGCCGGGCCACCGCTGCTGCGAACCAAACGGGGTCGCCATCCGACGCGGTCCGCGAGTTTTACAAGTTGATGCGCGAGAAAAAGTTTCGCGAAGCTTTTGCACTCTCCATTTATCAGCCCGCAATTGAAGGATTGAAGCCTGCAGAATTTGACGACCTTCGGCCTGACTTTGAACGTTTGGCAGCGGCCATTCCTGAGAAGGTAGACATTAGCGGTGAACAGATAAGCGGCGAGGCTGCGACCGTGTTTGTAAGAGTCAAAGATGAGGAGGACAAAGAGCAGGCAGAGCCAGTCGCTTCGATTCGCGTTAATGGCAAGTGGATCGTTGGTGACAAGGAAAATCACGAGATAGTGAAGAAGGCTGGGAGTGAGTTTTTCTTCAACGCCCGAATCGACACCCATCATAGCGAAGTGCAAGCCCTGCTGCGGCGCATTTCATTGGCCCAACTGGTCTACAACCAGCAACATGCGGGAAAATTCGGTGATATGCCCGCTCTGATACTTGCCGGTCTAATACCAAAAGACCTCGAAGGAACAGAAACAACAGGCTATCGTTTTCGAATCACCGTCTCCCCCGATGGAAAAAGCTGGATTGCCACCGCTGAGCCCGCTCAGTATGGTCGTACCGGCCGACTGTCGTTTTTCATGGACCAATCAGGAGTTAGAAATGGTGATGTGGCCGGCAAACCGCTCCCCGCGACGCCGCTAAAGAACTAGTGGATTTATCCGGAACCTCACCACCCTCCGGCTCCGTTCGGAGCAGCGGAGAGTATCTTGAAGAATACACGTAGTTGCCACCGCTCCTCCAAAAGGAGTTGATGAGGCGTTGCATTTCGAGTCTATAAACATCTCGCTCGTACGGAGTGAACCTCTGGCTACTAGTCGATATAGCCCAACTTGCGGACCACTAGTGACTTCGACAAGGGCGCGCGCGATCCGGCTGCTTTTTACCGAAGGCTCCTAAGCAGGGTGTGAATGAAAGCAGCGGCTCACGCTGCAACCTGGGCGAAAGAGTGTTGACTTTCGCGGGCCGGCGAGCAGGTAACCCCCCCTGGGCGCGACACTAAGGGGTTTTTCCCGAGGGCTATTCAAAAATTGCCCATTGCCAGCAGCTTAGTGATTTACTTACAATGGCTGGGCGAGTATTTATTCTTTCCCCAGTTGCCCTATTCCCCTCACATTCAGTGACAGCTTCCCGTTTGTAGAGAGAAGCAGGGCACGAGGTGGCGCGAGATGTCGGAGTTTCTCCGAACATTAGTGGGCCGGTTACGAGAATATGCCGGCGACCGCCGCGCCCCCAGGCGCCGTGCAAGCCTCCCCTTTACTCTTTCCCTTCACGAACCAGGCAAAAAAGCGAACGGCCAGCGGCCGCTGCCGACGCTGAGCGGCTTGACGCTTGACGTCAGCGCCACCGGGCTGGCGCTTGTCGTTCCCGCCATACGGATCGGCGGACACTACCTTGCGGGTGGTGATCGCACACTGGAAGTTGAACTTGAGTTACCGTCCGGGTCGATACATATACGCGCGACCTCAATACGCTACGAACCCGTCAATGAAGACCGAATCGAAGAGGGCTACATGATTGGGGTGAGTATAACGGAGATGAGCGCTTCCGATCGTGAACGCCTGAAATCGTATCTGAAATGAAGACGGACTTTCACCCGTCAAACACAAGCCAACCGAAAGCCTCTGGTACGTGGAAGTTCGGTTGTTCAGTGTGCGTTGGTTGCCACGCAAGATAACCACGATGTTTGCTGCTGCCGACACAACGAAACAAATTAACTCGCCACCGCTCGCCTCGTTCAGGCTTATGAATACGGTCGCCCCAGGGGATTCGCATCGAGATAATTATTTGGCCAATGCCGATGCGTGCTTTGGCAGTCATACCTGAATGAAAGTCCCACTCAGTCTCGCGTTGACCCAGTTCTAAATGAACCGCAAGATCAATCCATTCACCCGTGGGCGCCGCTTCAAACTCAAAATAGCGATTTGGCTGTTCCGGGTTCGGCGCGAGGAAGGCTTCGCAGACGTCACGGTCCCACAATCCGATCGTCTTTGATTCAGTTTGCGGCTTTGAGCTCACGATCAAAGGTTCCGTCTGGCGGCAAACAAAACGCACCCAGAGTGATTCATCAGACCAGAGAATCCGAGCTTCCGCGTGCCGGTTGGCAGGGGCGGGACTGCCTGACCAATAGCGCGTGAGTGGAATCGCCCTGACTCGATCCCAGTCCGCGTGGTCGAGAGCAGCTGCGGAAAGATCGTTTATCGTGTAAAGAGTCTCGATAGTGACGGACGAACTCATGTTTAGGTTAGTTACATCACTCTGGGCTGGGGCGGCAACACACGATCATCAGGTCTCAAAGCTGTCAGGCAGGCATCAAGCAATCGTTCCGGGTGGTGGTTTTTAATTACGTTCGCATCGGTTTCATTAGAGAACTTCTGCAAAATATAGTCGGCTTCGTCAGCAACACCGCCCGTTCCCGTCAAACAGCCAATTACTTTGCCTTCGTCATGGGCTATGGTGAACTCATTAAGGGATCCCATTGCTCCCGCGATAAATATTACAATCTCGCACGAGCGCACCAGCACAACATTCCTGCCCTTTAAACCAAAGCCTGTGTAGACGATCAGATCACAAGCGTCCGTCGGGAGTTGATAGCGCGCAACATGTTCTCCCTGAGAGGTCGCCGGCGAGACGCCAACGTGGAAAACCCCGGACACCTGCGCGCTCTTGCCGACTAAGTAGACTATGCCGGTTGTAGCACCTGTCATAAGAACAATATCGCGCCCTGCAAGTGATCGCCCAAGCGCCGAGGCCTTTTCTCGCAGCGTATGGCCGGGGAGGCCTTCGCCGCCGTCGCTCGCGGATCCCATCACTCCTATTGTGATCTTCATCGGCTTCTGATTTCCTCACCTCACTCTCCTAACAGTCTGGCTATTGCCGGTGTTTGCTATTCTCAAGACTTCCTTATCCAGGCACCTTTTCACCTTCCGGTTGAAGGTCTTCGACGATTCGTAAGTCAGGAGTCTGGTCCCGTTCTCCTCGATCCCACCATCGCTTTGTAGCAAACCAGACAAGACCCGGGATGAGGAACAAGATCCCAATGCCAACCGTAACCAAACGTGGTGAAAGGCCAAAGCGGTCCAGTAATTCTCCCGTTATATAGTTTGAAGCAGCCATCGTCAGCGTGAGCAAGGCCAACTCCGCCGCAAATACCCGACCGCGAAAGCCGTCTTCCACGTCTCGTTGCAGCATTACGGTGGAAAAAACCCAGAGGATACTCCCGCCCGTGTGTGCGAGGCCCAGAACGATCAGAGCCGCTATGAAGCTGCGTGTGCTGCCAAATGCAATGTAACCCAGACCACCAATGAGAAATGATATTCCGATGGTGGTTAGCATGCGTTTCTTGCCTTCCCCTGCTATCCGTCGCGCTAAGATTGGACCCACCGCAGTTCCGATGCCGCGCGCGGCGAAGAGCACGCCGATGCCGGTAGCCGCGCTATTACCGACGGGAAAGATCCTCTCACCAAAGACCGCCAGCAAGGTGAGGATGCCACCGCCGAGACCCCACGCGGGTTTGACCAGCAGTAGTGCCAGCACTCGTGGCCGGTCCTTGACATACCGTGCTCCTTCGATTGTCTCCGTGACTCCCAGCGCTCTGCCGACCGTGAGCTTGCCTTTCTCCCGCTTCGGCCGCTTGGGAAGACGCACAGTCGCGATCAAGGCAGCGGAGAGAAGGTAAGTCAGCGAATCAAGCACGAAGGCCACATCCGTGCCCAACCATCCTGTGATCAACCCTCCAATTGCCGCTCCCAACGTCAGCATCACCGACCATGTCACTGATGAGATCGCATTAGCGGCAACCAATTCACGGTTGGAGACGATTGAGGGAATGGCAGCGGTCTTCGCGGGTTCGAAGAAGGTTGAGAAGGCGAGCTGGAGCACAGTCAGCACATATACGATCCACAACTGATCAGCTCGGCGAACCACGAGGAAGCCCAGCACAACAACCGCCCGGAGCAGATCCGAAACGATCATGATTGAGCGCCGGCTGAATCGATCAGCGAGTACGCCTGCCAGCGGCCCGAACACGAAACTGGGAAGGAAACGTGCGACCAGCAACAGACCCACATCTCGGCCCGATCCTGTGAGGTTGAGGATTATTGTGTAGATGGCGATCGTGTTGAACCAGTCACCCATCTGGCTTACGACCTGCCCGAGCCAGAGTTGGCGAAAGGCATGATTGTTTCGCAACAGTTCGATGTAACCGACCGGTTTTATCGCGTCTA
>Ga0136617_10005217_pt1 | contig 11610 bp, 10 predicted proteins | sample AntDrymUQ3222106_2_FD_129672 | JGI IMG/M metagenome (GOLD analysis project Ga0136617, IMG submission 129672) | Polar desert sand microbial communities from Dry Valleys, Antarctica - metaG UQ322 (21.06) | ecosystem: Environmental > Terrestrial > Soil > Desert | place: Antarctica: Dry Valley...
GCCACCCGCTACGACAAGTACGCCACCACCTACCTCGGCGGTGTCCTACTGGCAGCCATGATCATCCACTACCGGGTCCGCAATTAACAGACACGCTCTAGTCATTGAACAGGTTCTGAGCGCTCGCCAAACCTTCACCGATCAGCGCTTCCACCGCATCCGCGGCTCGGTCAACGTGTGGTCCGAGCTCCGCGTGCTGCACAGCGGAGAAGTTGCGCAACACGTACGCTGCCGGGTCCTGGCGACCTGGCGGCCGGCCGACACCGAAACGAACACGATGGAACTCGCCGGTGCCCAGGGCGGCGCGCAGCGAGCGCAGCCCATTGTGACCGTTGTCTCCGCCACCCAGTTTGAGACGCAGCGTGCCGTAGGGCAGGTCGAGCTCGTCGTGGATCACGATGATGTGCTCGGGCGGCACCCGATAGAAGTCGCGCAGCGCGGCCACCGGACCGCCGGAGAGGTTCATGTAGGTCTTGGGCTTGGCCACCAGGACCCGGCCGCCGCCCAGTCGGCCGTCGACAGCGTCGGCTCGACCCTTGTGCGCTCGGAAGCGGCAGCCTAGCCGCTGAGCCAGCAGATCGGCCACCATGAAGCCGGCGTTGTGCCGGTTGCCGGCGTGCTCGGGACCCGGATTGCCCAAGCCCACCACGAGACTCAGGTCAACGACCACACCGCACCGTCACCAGACCCCGGCGCGCACCAGCGAAGATCAGGAATCGTCACGATCGGACTGCGGGCCGCCACCGTCGGCGGCGGGGATGGCCGCCGCTGCCGCCTGCTCGGCGTCGGTGGGCTCCCGCTCGATTCCCACCTCGGCCTCGGCCCCGGCCAGCTCTGCTTCGAGGTCCGCGGCGGTCGGGGCGGCCAGGCCCTGCACGACGATGTGCTCGGGGTCCGTGACCAGGCTCGTCCCGTCCGGCAAGGGCACGTCGGCCGCGGTCACGTGGTGGCCCACAGCCAGGCCCTCGATGCTGACCTCGACCCCAGAAGGGATGTGCGTGGCTTCGGCCTCGACCGACAGGGCGACCAGCTGCTGGTCGACCAGGACATCGGGCGCCGCGGTCCCGGTCATGGTCACCGGGATGTCGACGGTGACCTTCTCGCCGAGACGGACCAGCACCAGGTCGACGTGCTCGAGCCAGCCCTTGATCGGGTCGCGCTGCACCGCCTTCGGCAGCACCAGCTCCCGCTGGCCCTCGACATCGAGACTGAGCAGGACGTTAGGGGTTTTCAGCGCACGCATCAGGTCGCGCCCGGGCAGGGAGAGATGCACTGGAGTGTGGCCGTGACCGTAGACCACAGCGGGCACCTTGCCGGCCCGACGGGTGCGGCGGGCGCCGCCCTTGCCGAACTCAGAGCGGGGCTCGGCATGAATGCGGACCTCGGCCACAGTGCTGCCCTTCTACGTCGCGGTCATCTCGACAGTGCCGGTCGCCAGAACGCGAGGAGGTGAGAGCGCACCATCAATCATGTCGTCGCGCTGCCCTCCCCGGGCGAGTTCGCCAGTCTAGCGGTGTGCCGCCGTCCGCCCGACATCAGGTCGGCCCGCGGTCTCTCGCACTGAGGGGCGAGTCAGCTGTCACCACCGAACATGGAGGTGACGGAGCCGTCGTCGAAGACCTCGCGGATCGCCCGGGCGATCACCGGCGCAATCGACAGGACCGTCAGCTTGTCGAACAGCTTGTCCGGCGAGATGGGCAGCGTGTTGGTGACCACGATCTCGCTGATCCGGCTGTTCTTGAGCCGGTCCACAGCGGGACCGGACAGAACCGGATGCGTCGAGGCGGCGATCACCTCGGCGGCGCCCCGGCCGAACAGCGCCTCGGCGGCGTTCACGATCGTCCCACCGGTATCGATCATGTCGTCGACGATGACACAGACGCGACCTTCGACATCGCCGACGACTCGGTTGGCCTTGGCCTGGTTGGGGACGCGGGGATCGCGGGTCTTATGGATGAACGCCAACGGGCAGCCACCGAGCCGATCGGTCCACCGCTCCGCGACGCGAACCCGGCCGGAGTCCGGCGCGACAACCGTCACCTGGCTGCCCTGGAGCTTGTCCTTCACGTAGTCCGCGAGCAGCGGCAGCGCGAAGAGGTGGTCCACGGGTCCGTCGAAGAAGCCCTGGATCTGCGCTGTGTGCAGGTCAACGGTGAGGATCCGATTCGCGCCAGCGGTCTTGAACAGGTCGGCCACCAGCCGGGCCGAAATCGGCTCCCGACCGCGGTGCTTCTTGTCCTGCCGGGCATACGGATAGAAGGGCATCACCACGGTGATCCGCTTCGCCGACCCCCGCTTGAGCGCGTCCACCATGACGAGCTGTTCCATCACCCACTGGTTGATGGGCTCCGCATGGCTCTGCAGCACGAAGGCGTCACAGCCCCGCACGGAGTCCTCGAACCGCACGTACATCTCGCCGTTGGCGAAGTCATAGGCCGTCGTGGGCGTCGGCGCGACCCCGAGCTCCACCCCGATCTCCGCGGCAAGCTTTGGATACGCGCGGCCCGAGAACAGCATCAGCGTCTTGCGGTTGGCAACCTCGATGTTGCTCACAGGGTCGATTCTTCCTCCTCGGCGGAGACGGACCTGCTATCCGCACCGTGGTCGGCACCGCGGTCGGCACCGCGGTCGGCACCGTGATCGGCACAGTGATCGGCACCGTGACCCGCATCGCGGTCGGAATCCATCGCACGCTGTGCCGAAGCCGCAGCCAGCGCCGCCGGCGTGCCAGCCCGCCGCCGCTCCACCCAACCCTCGATGTTGTGCTGCTGCGCCCGTCCCACCGCCATCGCTCCGGGCGGCACATCGTCGGTGATCACCGATCCGGCCGCAGTGTAGGCACCGTCGCCGACACTGACCGGCGCGACGAACATGTTGTCCGCGCCCGTGCGGACATGCGCGCCGATCTGGCTGCGGTGCTTGGCTACCCCGTCATAGTTGACGAAGACGCTCGACGCCCCGATGTTCGCGCCCTCACCGATGGAGGCGTCGCCGACATAGGTCAGGTGGGGCACCTTGGCACCCTGGCCGAGGTCCGCGTTCTTGATCTCGACGAACGTGCCGACCTTGGCCGCCGGCCCGATCCGCGCTCCCGGGCGCAGGTACGCGTACGGCCCGACGATGGCGTCGGCCGCCACCTCGGCGCCCTCGCAGTGCGACCGGATGATGCGAGCGCCCTCCCCCACCACCGTGTCGATCAACGAGCAGTCCGGCCCGACCTCGGCGCCGAAGGCCACCTGGGTCGCGCCGAGCAGAAGGGTCGAGGGGTGCACCACCACGTCACGGTCCAGCCGCACCCCGAAGTCGACCCAGGTGGTCGCCGGGTCGGTGATCGTCACGCCGTCGCGCATCCAACTTTCCAGCAGCCGGTCACGGAGGCGTCGACGGGCCGCCGCCAGCTGGACCCGGTCATTGACCCCTTCAGTCTCGCTGGCGTCAGGTGCCCGGACCGCCCCCACGGCGTACCCGTCAGCGACCAGGACGCCGATCACGTCCGGGAGATACTCCTCGCCTTGGACGTTGTTGGTGCCGATGCGCTGCACGGCGGCGCGCAGGAGAGCGCAGTCGAAGGCATAAACGCTGGTGCCCACCTCTGCGACGTCGAGCTCTGCCGGAATCGCGTCGCAATGCTCGACCACCCGGGTCACGACGCCACTACTGTCGCGAATCACCCGGCCGTAGCCAGTGGGGTCGGCCAGCACCGCGGTGAGCAAGGTCGCCGCGTCCTCTTCGCCGACATGCTGGTCGACCAACGCCATGAGCGTCTCGGTGGTGAGCAGCGGGGCGTCACCAGGCAATACGAGCACCGTGCCCTCAGCGTCGGGAATCGCTTGCAGGGCGAGGCGAACCGCATGACCGGTGCCGCACTGATCGGCTTGGACGACTGGCACCGCATCCGGCGCCTGGCTGCGCAGCACCTCGGCCACGCGGTCACGGCCGAATCCGACGACGACGACGGTACGGTTCGCCTTGAGCGGCTCGGCCGCTGCGAGCACGTGTCCCAGCAAAGTGCGGCCGCAGATCTCGTGCAGCACCTTGGGAGTGGACGAGCGCATGCGGGTGCCCTCGCCGGCAGCGAGGATGATGACCGCGGCGGGACGTGCGTCGGGCACGTGGTGCTCCCCTCAGACGCGGTGTGCTCTGTCGCACAATAGCCGCGTACCTGCCCACCTTGGGTGTGCGTCGCGAAACGCGGCCACTGGAATGCCGGCAAGGCCGAACTTACTCCTCTGCTCCCGGGGGAGGATTCGAACCCCCATACGCTGTCCCAAAAACAGCAGTCCTGCCATTAGACGACCCGGGATCGTCGCCGCGCCTGAGTTTAAGCACACTGTCGCCGGCGCGATCGCCGCCTCCTGCTCCGGTGCAACCGCCCGTACGCGGCCAGCGCGGTCCACCACGAGGACAACACCAGCCACGGCAGCGACAGCCACCACACCCAGATTGGCCGGACGGGTGGGAGCGCTGCCGGGGCCGGTGCCGCGGCAGTGACCCGAGACCAGACCAGGAAGGCGTCACCGACCGGCAACTGGCCAGCAGCATATCGACGTTTGCCGTGCCAGCTGACCGGCACGCCCAGCACCTCGGCCTCGCGGGCCAGGGCGGTCGCCAACCCGCCGTCGCCGTTGGCCAAAGCCGCGCCGATCGTCACCGCGCTGGCGCTCAGCGACAGGCCGAGCACGAGCGGGCCGGAATCGACATCACCTGGCTTGCTGACACCCGCCGGGTGCTCCCGCACCCCGACGAAGCCCAGCTCCCGAGTCACGAATCGCTCTCGGTAGCGACGATAGGACTCCGCGGCGCCGCCTGGGTCGGCGGCCGGCCAGAACCGTTGGATCACGCTCTGCGAGCTGCCGCGCGAGCCTTCCAGGGAGCGGCCGGTACCAACCTCGACGCGGTGCGGAAGCAGGCCCGTGCGTGCGTCCAGATATCTGGGCACCGCTGTCACCCATCGTCGGATCAGTGGCCGATGACCGGTCCGGGTGGCCGCGTCAGCGGCCAGCAGCGCCGCCACCGCGACCACCGTGTCAACCGGCCACGCTCCGCCCGGATACGCCGGAAGGAAGGGCGACCCGGACCCGTCCAGCGATTCCGTCAAGGCAGCGGCGATGGCGTCCGCCTCCCGCTGAATGCGGCCATGGTCGGCGGTGGACGCTTGGTCCGCGCGCAGGGCCGCCAGGTTGCTCCGCAGCAACAGCGACCAGCCGGCATAGAAGATGCCGTACGCCGGCCGCAGGGACGGATCGAACGGTGCGGTCCCGTGCGTGGTCGACAACCTGCTCAGAGCCCACTGCGCTTGCCCCCGCGCGGTCGCGGCACTGACGCCACGACGGGCGCCAAGCTCCGTCCAGGACAGACCGTAGAGCACATGGCTGAAGAAATAGCCCTCGGGAAACAGGGCCTGCATCCGCTCGCCGGCGCCGGCCTCGAGGGCGGATCGCAGGTAGACGAGGTGCTCCGGCACGGTGCCGTCGAGACTCGCTGCTGACCGGTGGTAGCCCGTCGCCACACCCGCGACCCGGTAGGTCGCGGCAGCCAAGACGACCGTGGCGACGGTGAGCAGAGCCACGACGAGCCGGCTGCCGGTGAATCTTCTTCTTGGACTCACGCTGGGGCTCACGTCGGGCAGGTTACGGCGGACCCCGTGGCGTTGCAGTGTGCGGGTCACGCGGCCGGTACTGGGACTGGTGGGTTGTTGGTTACGGGACCGTAGGTTACGCTTGCGTAGCCACCCCGGAACGACCCGAGAGAAACCGAGGACTCCTGGATGACGACTTCCCGCGACACCGCCCTGTTGGAACGCCCTGCTGTTGATCCGGGGACGTCGAGTGCGGGCGGCAAGAAACCACTCACCGACGAGGTGAAGCCCGGCTGGGAACAGATCGCGCTCTACCTGTTCGTGATCGTCCCGTTCCTGGCCGTCCTCGCCGCGATACCGGTTGCCTGGGGCTGGGGGCTGACCTGGCAGGACGTCGTCATCACCGGAGTGTTCTACCTCGTCTCCGGGCTCGGGATCACCGTGGGCTTCCACCGGTACTTCACCCACGGTTCCTTCAAGGCCAGGCGCCCGTTGCGGATCGCGCTGGCGCTCGCGGGAACCCTCGCTATCGAGGGTCCGGTCATCCGCTGGGTCGCCGACCACCGCCGGCACCACGCCTTCAGCGACAAGGAAGGCGATCCGCACTCCCCCTGGCGCTATGGCACCAATTTCCGGGCGCTGGCCAAGGGTTTCGGCTACGCCCACATGGGCTGGCTGTTCGACGTCGAGCAGACCAACCAGGATCGGTTCGCCCCCGACCTGCTCGCCGACGCCGACCTGAAGCGGATCAATCGCGCGTTCCCGTACATCGTCGCCTTCAGCCTGCTCGGTCCCGCCGCCATCGGTGGCCTGTGGTCGATGTCGTTGACCGGCGCGCTCACCGCCTTCTTCTGGGCCAGCCTGGTCCGCATCAGCGTCCTGCACCACGTGACGTGGTCGATCAACTCGGTCTGCCACACCATCGGCGAACGGCCGTTCGCGGTCCGCGACCAGTCGCGCAACTTCTGGCCGTTGGCGATCATCAGCTTCGGCGAGTCGTGGCACAACCTGCACCATGCCGACCCCACCTCGGCCCGCCATGGCGTGCTGCGCGGCCAGCTCGACCCGTCGGCCCGGGTGATCCGCTGGTTCGAGCAGTTAGGTTGGGCCGCGGAGGCCCGCTGGCCGTCTCGAGAGCGGATCGACAGCAAGCGCGCCAGCGATCTGACCCGATAAGTGACACCATCGCCGGCGTGACCGGTCCCTATCGCGATGCCCACCGTAACGGCCGTACTCGAGTCCGGATGACCGGCAAGGAGCGCCGTGAGCAACTGCTCGACGTCGGGCGCACCCTGTTCGCCGAGCGCGGTTACGAGGCCACGTCGACCGAGGAGATCGCGGCGCGCGCCGGCGTGTCGAAGCCGGTGGTGTACGAGCACTTCGGGGGCAAGGAGGGCCTGTACGCGGTCGTGGTGGACCGGGAGATGCAGGCCCTGCTCCACCGGGTCACCGGCGCGCTGACCGGCGGGCACCCGCGCGAACTGCTCGAACAGGCGGCGCTGGCACTGTTGACCTACGTCGAGGAGCAGACCGACGGATTCCGGATCCTGGTCCGCGACTCCCCGGTCGCCAGCACCGGGGGCAACTTCTCCAGCCTCCTCAACGACATCGCCAGTCAGGTGGAATACGTGCTCGCCGGGGAGTTCAAGTCCCGCGGCTTCGAGACCAAGCTGGCCGGGCTGTACTCCCAAGCCCTCGTCGGGATGGTCGCTCTGACCGGCCAGTGGTGGCTGGAGGTGCGCAAGCCCAAACGGGACGAGGTCGCCGCCCACCTGGTCAACCTGTCCTGGAACGGCCTGTCGCATCTGGAGGCCAAGCCCAAGCTCACCGGCGGGCGCAAGGACTGACCCGCAATGGTCTCCGGCGACTAATCAATGCGGATCGCCGCTGGAGACCCGGCCGTACAGCCCGAAGGTCAGGACCACAATACCCACCACGAAGCTGAAGATGACGTTGCTCATCCGGAAGGCCAGGAAGTTGGCATCGGTCCGCAACAGCGCAAGGTTGACCAGCCCCGAGACCAGCAACAGTATCCCGGCCACGGTGTTGGTCATCGCTGCGACGTTGCCCCCGATGATCGCGCCGGCGATGAGAGCGAGGCCGAAGACCGCCGAGATCAGGCTCAACAACCCGTTGGTATGCAGGCCCATGACCTCTTCGCCCTCGATAGTGATCAACTCCACGCCAGCGCGGAAGCCCAGGACCGCAAAGATCAGCAAGATCGACCCCGCCAGCGCTCCGCCGACGCGGTAGACGCCGCCGAGCGGACTGTCCATCGGCAGGTGCTCTCCCATGCGTTGCTCCTCTGTCAAGCCGCAGCCGGTTGGGCTACTTGGTTGGTTGTGGTGTCGGCCAGGTGTGTCGCACCGAACCTACGAGCCAGATCACCGCTCGATGCTCACTGCGCAGCCTCGAGCCAGTCCTGCTCCGCGGCGTGGCGCTCCGCTGTCACCCGCCGCAAGTCCGCGGCCAGCGTCGACACCCGGGCAAAGTCGGTGGCCACCGCTGCAAGCTGCTCGTGCAGCGCCGCCTCGCGGGCCTCCAGCCGGTGCACTAGCCGCTCCAACCGGCGCAATTCCTTGCTCTCGGCACGGCCCTCGGCACGGGAGTCACCCTTGCGCTCTCGTCCAGCGGTCGCTGCCGGCACGTTGCCCCGCTGTGCCGCCAGCCTCTGCAGATACTCCTCCACTCCACCGGGCAGGGCTGAGATCTGGCCGTCTCCGAGCAGCGCCACGACGGTGTCGCAGACACGCTCCACCAGGTAACGATCGTGACTGACCACGATCACGGTGCCCGGCCAGGCATCGAGCAGATCCTCCAGCGCGGTCAACGTGTCGATATCGAGGTCGTTGGTGGGCTCATCGAGCAACAGCACGTTGGGCTCCCCCATCAGCAGCCGCAGGAGTTGCAGCCGGCGTCGCTCGCCGCCGGACAACTCGCCGACGGGCACCCATTGTCGGGCCGCGGCGAAGCCGAACCGCTCGAGCAGCTGTGCGGCCGATTGCTCCTTGCCCCCAATGGTGACGTAGTGGGCGACCTCCTGCACGGCTTGCAGCACCCGCAAGCCGGTCGGCAGCTCGCGCACCTGCTGGGAGAGGTACGCGGGCCGGACCGTCGCGCCGACCCGCACGTGGCCGGCGTCTGGGGCGAGCTCGGTGACCAGGAGCCGCAGGAGGGTGGTCTTACCGGAGCCGTTCACGCCGACCACGGCGACCCGCTCTCCGGGCCCCACCCGCCAGGTCGCCTCCCGCAACAGTGCGCGGCCACCCAGGCCGACGGTGACGTCCTCGAGGTCGTAGACGCTCTTGCCCAGCCGAGCCGTAGCCAATGCCCGCAGTGACCCGCTGTCGCGGGCCGGCGGCTCGGCAGCGATGAGCGCCGCTGCCGCGTCGATCCGGAACCGGGGCTTGGACGTCCGCGCCGGCGGGCCTCTGCGCAGCCAAGCGAGCTCCTTGCGCAGCAGGTTCGCGCGCCGCGCCTCGGTCGTCTCGGTCACCCGAGCCCGCTCGGCCCGGGCCAGGACGTAGGCCGAATAGCTACCCTGGTAGGCATGCACCCGACCATCGGCGACTTCCCACGTCGCCGTACAGACCGCGTCGAGGAACCACCGGTCGTGGGTCACGACGACCAGGCCTCCGCGCCGGGCGACCAGATGGGTGGCCAGCCAGTGCACGCCTTCCACGTCGAGATGGTTGGTGGGCTCGTCGAGGACCAGCAGGTCCGTGCCGGCAACGAGCAGGGCGGCCAACTCGACCCGGCGCCGCTCCCCACCGGAGAGCCGGTGGACGGCAGCGTCCAGCCCGACCTCATGCAGGCCGAGGCCGTCGAGCACCTCCCGGACCCTTGCATCACCGGCCCACTCGTGCACCACATCGAAGGTAGACCCGAGCACCACCTCACCGACCGTGCCATCCGGGGCTGGGCCCTGCTGGCGCAGGAAGCCGACCCGCAGGTCGGCGACGTGTGTCGTCCGGCCGACATCGGGCTGCTGTTGTCTGGCGAGGATCTCCAGCAGTGTGGTCTTACCGGCGCCGTTCGCCCCGACCACTCCGATCCGGTCGCTGTCGTCGACGCCCAATGAGACGTCGTCGAGCAGGGCAGCGCTGCCGAAGGTCTTGCCCACTCGGGAGAGGTTGATCAGGTTCATCGACGGATCATCGCCCGCCAGCCGGCAGGAGGCGCGCACCGCCGACCGGACCGTGGGCGACCCGGACGGTCCGGCACACCCCCGCGCCGGCCAGCTCGGCGGCCAGGCGCACCGCATCGTCGGCCGATGCGGTGAGGAAGGCGCAGGTCGGGCCGGACCCGCTGACCATGCGGCCGACCGCACCGAGCTCGTCGCCGGCCGTCAAGGTTCGCCGTAGGTCGGGGCGCAGCGACAGGGCCGCCGACTGCAGGTCGTTGGCCAACGCCCGCCCCAGGATGGCCGGGTCGCCGGAGCGCAGTGCGTTGATAACGACGTCGGTCGGCTCGGTTGTGACCCGCGCGATGCCGTCGCACTGGCGATCCAACTCGCGATAGACGTGGGATGTGGCCAGGCCGCCAGCTGCTACCGCCAGGACCCAGTGCCACCGACCGGCGGCCAGCACCGGCGACAGCAGCTCGCCCCGACCGGTGCCCAATGCGGTTCCACCGGTCAGCGCGAAGGGCACGTCGCTGCCCAACTCGGCGGCCAGTTCGAGCAGTGTCGCCCGGCTCAGTGCCGTGCCCCACAGGGCGTCACAGGCCAGCAGGGCCGCCGCCGCATCGGCACTGCCGCCGGCCAGGCCCGCGGCAACCGGGATGGCCTTGTTGATTGTGAGCTTGCCGACGGGTTCGCAACCGGCCGCATCCGCCAGGGCCACCGCCGCGCGCATCGCGAGGTTGTCCGCACCGAGGGGAACCTCACCTTCGCCCTCGCCGCGTACGGAGATCGACAGTTGTTGCGACGCGGTCGCGGTGACCTCGTCGAAGAGCGAGACCGCCTGGTAGACGGTGGTGATGTCATGGAAACCATCGCGCCGGAGCGGGCCGACGCTCAGGCGCAGGTTGAGCTTTGCCGGCACTCGCGCCGTCACCGACTCGGGCAGTTCGGGGGTCCGCTGTGGTGACACGGGACGGCTCAGCGCAACTCCTCTGTCGATCCGGACGGCTGGCCCCCGATGCTATGTCGACCCACGGTGGCGGGCGGCACCGCTTGCCCTCCCCGGTGTTGACTCACCGTTGCATCGCCATAAGGTAAGGCTCACCTAAGACGACTGGAGAGCCCATGCCCGCTTACCGCCTTGCCGCACTTGCAGCCCTCACAACGCCGCTCGTCCTGAGCGGTTGCTCGTCCGCCGAACCGGGCGCCGGTGCTGCCGCTGGCGCCGGCAGGATCGCCGTCACCGCGACCGAGGAGACATGCGAGATCGCCAGGACCGAGCTCCGGGCTGGTACGCAGACCTTCGCCGTGCGAAACGACGGCGAGCAGGTCACCGAGTTCTACGTCTACGAGGGACAGAAGGTCGTCGGCGAGGTGGCGAACGTCGAGCCCGGCGAGACCGACGACCTCACCGTCGACCTGGACAAGGGTGACTACGAGGGTGCCTGCAAGCCCGGCGTGAAGGGCGACATGACACGTGACATCCGCACCGCGATCACTGTCGTCGGCACGTCGGACGAGCTCGCCACCGACGACCCCAAGCTCGCCGCCGCCGTGACGCACTACAACAGATACGTCGCCACCGAAGCCGACGCCCTCGTCGTGCAGACCGAGAAGTTCGTCGGACTCATCAAGGCCGGCAAGGTCGAGGAGGCCAAGCGGCTCTTCCCCGTCGCCCGGGTGCACTGGGAGCGGATCGAACCGGTGGCCGAGATCTTCGGCGACCTGGACCCGGCGATCGACGCCCGGGAGAACGACGTCGAGCCGGGCACGAAGTTCACCGGCTTCCACCGGCTGGAGAAGGATCTGTGGGTCACCAAGGACGTCTCCACATCCGGCGAGACCGCCGACAAGCTCCTGACGGACGTGAAGAAGATCGTCCAGCTCGCCAAGGATGAGCAGCTGAAAC
>Ga0136617_10005218_pt1 | contig 11607 bp, 9 predicted proteins | sample AntDrymUQ3222106_2_FD_129672 | JGI IMG/M metagenome (GOLD analysis project Ga0136617, IMG submission 129672) | Polar desert sand microbial communities from Dry Valleys, Antarctica - metaG UQ322 (21.06) | ecosystem: Environmental > Terrestrial > Soil > Desert | place: Antarctica: Dry Valley...
AGGTTGCCGAAGCCGCTGAACGGCCCGCCCTGGTTACTGTGCCCGCCCGCCGTGACATACAGCAGGCTGCCGGCCAGCGCCAGCCCGTTGGTGGCGTGGTCGACCGTGGAGCGGGGCAGCCCGCGGACGAGGTCGAGCTTCGCCCAGGCCCCCGGACCCGTGCGCGTGAGCCGGGAGACCATCCCCGAGTTCGTGTCGAGGGCCTGGGAGTAGTCGCGGACGTCGCTGGACGTCGCGTAGATCACCGGCTGCGCCGCCGTCCCGGCGACGGCGATGCCGGTCACCAGACGGCCCACGAGGTCGGGCCGCGCCGCACCGCTGTCGTCGTGGTTCGGGATGGTGCGCAGCGCGTCGATGGTCTCGGTCGCGGTCACCGCGTAGGCGTTGGCCGCGCTGCGCTGCACGGTGTAGGCCTTGATGGAGCCGTTGCGCTGCGCCACGTACAGCCGGCCGTCCGGGCCGAACTGCAGCGACGTCGGCTGATCCGAGGTCTCCCCGGCCAGCGCGCCGGAGCCGAACACGACGGGCGCCGGGCCGGGTCCACCACCGCCGTCGCCGAGCACCTCGATCGCCTTGACGGCGGGGTTCTCCGTCACGTGGCCGAAGTCGATGTCGAGGTTGGCGTCGCTGGTCACGGTGAAGGTCTTGGTGACGGGCCGGTAGCCGCCCACCTCGGCGAACACGTCATAGTCGTCGAGGACCGTCACGCCCTCGATGGCGACGTCGAAAACCCGCTTGCCCACGCCCTGCGCGCCGCTGTAGATCTCGGCGAAGTGCAGCCGCACCTCATAGCTGCCGGGGCCCACCGGGAAGTCCCACTGCAGTTCGGGCGCTCCCGCACCGTCCCAGCGCTCGTCGGCGAACACCGCGGTCGGTGTGCCCATCGGCACGGAGGGGCCGGCGGGCTGCAGGGGCGTGGCGCTGGCGTGGGTGGTGTTGCCGGTCGCGGCGGCGTTGACCAGCGGCGAGGGAGCCGCGGCGGTGTCCGCCGCCCAGGCCGGGCCCCCCTCCGTCGCCGCGATCGCCGGGCCCCCGGCGTTGATCCGGAACAGCGGGGTCAGCGGGCAGGTCCCGCCGACCACCTCGATGCCCTTGATCGCGGGGTTCTGGACCACCCGCGTGAGGTCGACGTCGACGGTGGCACCCGGCGCCGCGACCGTCACGCACTCCATGACGCCCACGCGGAAGCCGGCCTGCGCGACCACGTCGTAGTCGTCCAGCGCGAGCCGGCCCTCCACGCTGACGTCGAACACCCGCCCGCCCGGCGACTGCGCCCCGGTCCACAGCTCGGCGAAGTACAGGCGCACCGCCACCGGCCCCCCGCCGCTGACCGGCACGGCGTAGCGCAGCTCCGCGCCGCTGGGCGGGTCCCAGCGCTCGTCGGCGAACAGCGCCGCCGGGGTGCCGGCCGGCACGGAGGCGTCGAGGGTGACCGCACCGCCGGGCGCGAAGGTCGCATTGCCGGAGGCGGCGGTGTTCGCGGACGGCGACGGCGCCGCGGAGGTGTCCGCCTGCCACCCCGGCGTGCCGGCCAGCGCCGGCCCGCCGGCGTTCACCCGCGCCAGCACCGCCGCCTGCCCGCCCGCCGGCGGCGCCGGCAGCAGCGCGGCGAGCAGCACCGCCGCCAGCCCCGCCACCGCGGCACGCCGCGACGACACCAACCCACCTGAAAGGCGCCCATCCATGGCCAACCCCCGCCTCGGTACCACCCGGCTGCTCCACAGACGCCGCAGGCGGGGGAGGCGGTTCGGCCCCCGGGCTCAGTCGCCTTCTGGCGTGGTGGGTCGCTCGAAGACCAGCTCGAAGCGGGACGGCACCGCCGGCAGCTCCGGCGTCACCACCTGGACGAGGCGCCAGCCGTCAGCGGCACGCCGGTGGATGACGTCCTGCCATCCGCCGGTCACGCGCCCCCGCTCCCACACGACGTCCCACCCGTCGATGACGTACTCGTAGGCCTGCGCCACCCTCCGTCCTTCCCGCCCGCCGCCGACGGCCTACCGGTGGGGAGAACATACCGGCGTTCCGGCAATGGGTCAGGCGAGGGCCTGGTCGAGGTCGGCCAGGAGGTCGGCGTTGTCCTCGATGCCCACCGACAGGCGCACGAGGTCGGGTGGCACCTCCAGCGGGCTGCCGGCCACGGACTGGTGGGTCATGCGGCCGGGATGCTCGACGAGGGACTCCACCCCGCCCAGCGATTCAGCCAGGGTGAACACGCGGAAGCGCGCACAGGCCTTGAGCGCCGCGCCCTCGTCGCCCAGGCGGAACGACAGCATCCCACCGAAGTCGCGCATCTGGCGGGCGGCGATCGCGTGGCCCGGGTCCGTGGCCAGGCCGGGGTAGCGCACCTCGACCACCGCAGGGTGGACAGCCAGTGCGCCGGCGACGGCCCGGGCGTTCTCGCAGTGCACGCGCATCCGCGCGGCCAGCGTCTTCAGGCCGCGCAGGACGAGGTAGGCGTCCCACGGTCCGGGCACGGCGCCGGCGGCGTTCTGCAGGAACGCGACCCGCTCCGCCAGCTCGGCGTCGCGGGTGAGGAACGCGCCGCCCACCACGTCGCTGTGCCCGCCCAGGTACTTCGTGGTCGAGTGCAGCACCGCGTCCGCGCCCAGCGCGAGCGGCTGCTGCAGGTAGGGCGTGGCGAAGGTGTTGTCGACGACCACGAGCGCGCCGCGCTCGTGCGCGAGCGCGGCCAGCGCGGCGATGTCGAACACCCGCATGAGCGGGTTGGTGGGTGTCTCGATCCACAGCAGCCGGGTCTCGGGCCGCCAGGCGGCGGCGACCGCGTCGAGGTCGGCCAGGTCCACGGGATCGAAGGCCAGCCCCCAGGGGCCGTGCACCCGGGCGAACTGCCGGTAGGTCCCGCCGTAGACGTCGTCGGCGAGGAGCACGTGGTCGCCGGGCCGCAGCGTCCGCAGCAGCGCGTCGCCCGCCGCCAGGCCCGACGAGAACGCCGATCCGTGGGTCGCTCCCTCCAGTGAGGCGAGCGCCGCCTCCAGCGCGTCGCGCGTCGGGTTGCCGCTGCGCGCGTAGTCCCAGCCCCGGTGCACCCCCACCTCGTCCTGGGCGAAGGTCGACGTCTGGTAGATGGGCACGATCACCGCGCCGGTGCTCGGGTCCGGGTCCTGTCCCGCGTGGATCGCCCGCGTGGCGAACCCGGCGTCCTCCCAGCCGTTCACGAGCCGACCCCCCCTCGGGCCAGGAAGTCCAGGACGTCGGCGCCGGTGAGGACGCCGCTGGGGCGGGGACCGTCGCAGACCAGCACGGCGGCCACGTCGCCACCGAGCTCGGCGATGACGCGGTCGAGGGAGTCGCGGACGTCCACGAGGCGCAGCGGCGCGTCCATCACCTCCTCCACGGGACGTTCGACGGTGGCCGCGTCGCGGTACACCCGCTCCAGCAGGTGGCGCTCGTGGAGGCTGCCGCGCACGTCATCGGTGTCGGTGATGGTGTCCACGGCCGAGACGAGCACCTGGCTGATGCCGAAGCGGTGCAGCGTGGCGATGGCCTCGCGCACGGGCATCTCGGGATGCACGTGGACGATGGGCGGCAGGTCGCGGCCCTTGGCCGCCAGCACGTCGCCCAGCCGCGCCTCGGTGCGCTGCCGGTCCAGGAAGCCGTTGGCGATCATCCACTCGTCGCTGTAGACCTTGCTGAGGTAGAAGTGGCCGGTGTCGGGCAGCAGCACCACGATGGTGGCGTCCGGGGGGTAGTCCGCGGCGACCTGCAGCGCAGCCCAGGCCGCCAGCCCGCAGGAGCCGCCCACCAGCAGGCCCTCCTCGCGGGCGAGCCGGCGGGTGGTGCGGAACGCGTCGCCGTCGCTCACCGTCACCCAGCGGTCCACCACCTGCGGGTCGAAGGTGGCGGGGATGAAGTCCTCGCCGACACCCTCGACGAGGTAGGGGTGGGCCTCGGGCCCGGAGTAGAGCGAGCCCTCGGGGTCCGCGCCGACCACCTGCACGTCCGGGTTACGCTCCTTGAGGTACCGCCCGACCCCGCTGATCGTGCCGCCCGTGCCCACGCCGGCGACGAAGGCGTCGATCCGGCCGTCGGTCTGCTGCCAGATCTCCGGCCCGGTGCCGTCGTAGTGGGCGCGGGGGTTCGCCGGGTTCGCGTACTGGTTGAGCAGCGCCGCGCCGGGCACCTCCTTGGCCAGGCGCTCCGACGTCCGGTAGTAGCTGCGGGGGTCCTGCGGTTCCACGGCCGTCGGGCAGACGACCACCTCCGCGCCGTAGGCCCGAAGGACGTCGATCTTGTCGGTGCTGACCTTGTCGGGCACCACGAAGATGCAGCGGTAGCCGCGCTGCGCGGCGACGATCGCCAGGCCGATGCCGGTGTTGCCGCTGGTCGGCTCCACGATGGTGCCGCCGGGGCGCAGCAGGCCCTGCTCCTCCGCCGCGGCCACCATCGCGGGGCCGATGCGGTCCTTCACGCTGCCGCCGGGGTTCAGGTACTCGACCTTGGCGAGCAGGGTCGGCGGCACGGCGGCGCTGAAGCGCGCGAGGCGCACGAGGGGGGTGGCCCCCACGCACTCCACCAGCGAATCCACGACCTGCATGACGAACTCCTTACGGCGGGCGGGCGGCGGGATGGATCGCGCCCCGCCGAGCGTTGCACACATGTCACCAGGGATCTGCATCTCATGACCACGCGCCAACGATGGGACACCCCATGCTGTGGAACAAGCCTCGCCTGCCCGCCGCCGAGCAGGCCCTGCCCGGGCGCAGCCAGGCCGTCGACGTCCCAGAGCGCCACTTCGTGCTGGGGACCCCGCTGACGCCGCCCTTCCCCGAGGGCATGGCGCAGGCGGTCTTCGGCATGGGCTGCTTCTGGGGTGCCGAGAAGGACTTCTGGACCCTCGACGGCGTCTACACCACCGCCGTCGGCTACGCCGGCGGCATCACGCCCAACGCCAGCTACCGCGAGGTGTGCTCCGGGATGACCGGCCACACCGAGGCCGTGCTGGTGGTCTTCGACCCCGCCAGGATCTCCTACGCGGAGCTCCTGCGGGTCTTCTGGGAGGGCCACGACCCGACCCAGGGGATGCGCCAGGGCAACGACCGGGGGACCCAGTACCGCTCGGCGGTCTACACCGCCGACGACGCCCAGTTCGCCGCCGCCGAGGCGTCGCGCGACCAGTACGCCGCGCGCCTGCGCGCGGCGGGCTACGGGGACATCACCACGGAGATCCGCGACGCCCCCGCCTGGTACTACGCTGAGGACTACCACCAGCAGTACCTGGCCAAGAACCCCGCCGGCTACTGCGGGGTCGGCGGGACCGGTGTGTCCTGCCCGATCGGGGTGGGCGTCGAGGCGAAGCCCGCAGAGGCCTGACCTCGAGTCTTCAGCCCCTCCCGGCCGGGGCCGGGAGGGGCTGTTGCGTTCCGCCGACGCCACCCACGCCCCCGCGCGAGGCGGGAGCGGGTCGGCGGCCGAGGATCCGGTCGAGCTGCCGCCCGAGGACGGCGACCGGGGGAGTAGCTAGAGCCCGCAGAACTGCGCCTGCGCGCCGATGGCGCGGTACGGGCAGTCGGACTGTTCCAGCAGGTACAGGACCGCGTCGCGGTTGCGGGCGGTCTCGCGGCCGATGACCTCGTCGGGTGGGTAGAAGCCCGGCGAGGAGGAGCGCGGGTACATCTCGAAGGTGAACGCGAAGATGCGGTGCACGCCCCAGGCCCAGTCGGGATAGTCGCCGTCGGTGATGTACAGGTCGCTGGCCTGCTGGGGCGTGTAGCCGTTGCGGGCGGCCATGGTCTGACCCAGCGCGCGGAAGGTGTCGTACTCGGCCTGGCTCATGCCGGTGGTGGCATCGGCGTAGGTGTAGCCGAAGGGCCACAGCACCAGCTCGGAGTAGGTGTGGAAGTCGATCGAGGTGCGGATCTGCTGCACGCCGTTCACGACCCGGCTGTTGACGAAGTCACGCAGCCGGGCGGTCTCGGGGGCGGAGAACGGCGACGGTCCGCGGTAGGTCGACGACGACCGGTTCCCGCTCGATCCGCCGCAGCAGCCCCAGCGGTAGTCCCAGTTCCGGTTGAGGTCGGTGCCGACGTAGCGTGAGCCGACGTTGGGCTGGCGGTTCTTGCGCCAGGAGCGGTACGTCCCGGTCGCCACGTCGTACTCGGCGCCATCGGGGTTGACGTTGAAGACCAGGTAGATCTCGCGCGAGTCGACCACGTTGGTCACCCGGGCGTCGGTGCCGTAGGAGCGGGTGAGCTCGTTCAGCAGGTACAGGCACATCTCGATGGTGAGGTGCTCGCGGGCGTGCTGCCCGCACTGGATCAGGGACTCGGGTTCGGCATCGTCGGTGGCAACGGCGTCGCTGATCTTCGCCGCCCACAGCTCCCGGCCCTCATGGGAGCGGCCCAGGCTGAAGCGCCGGACCAGCGCGGGGTTGGCGGTGGCCACGGCCGCGACCTCGTTGGTCAGCTCGGTGTAGCTGTGATAGCCCGAGTCCGCCGGGGGGAAGTCGAGCGTGGCGACATCGTCCGAGGCGAGTGCGGTGACGCGGTGCCCCAGCGCGCGGATGCGCCGCACGCCGGCCGCGCCGGCGCTGACCACGATCGCGTCGGCCTCGACCAGGTCGATGGCCACGCCCAGGCGCGCGATCGCACTGCGGGCCTCGCGGGTGGTGACCCGCTCGACGCGGTAGCTGCGGATCTCGGCCTCCGTACCCGCGGCAGGTGCCCCCTGCGTACCCGCGGCGGGTGCCGCCTCCGTATCCGCGACGGGTGCCGCCTCCGGCTCGGAGCCCGGTGCGGCCGTGGCCGCAGCGCCCGGCGCCGCGAGGAGCCCGGCGAGGACCACGAGCAGGACAGGGAACCGAGCAATCCGGCGCTGGCGCATCCGGCCACCTCCTCAGCACGGCCCGGTGACCGGTCAACACCGGGCGCCCGAGTTGTTCTACCTCACCGGACGGCGGGGCGGGAGGCCCAGAGCGAGAAAAGAAGAAAAGGGAGGAAGTATTGCTTGACGTGCTACTAGGTGGTTCCATGTGCTCCGCATTGCGTAGAGGATCCGGATAGCGGAGTTGCGCCGCCCCACCCCGGAGGAGCCGCCCGTGCCGCGTAGAGCAGCCGTGACCGGGGTCGCCTTCGTCCTGCTGGCCCTGGCAGCAGCACCGCCGGCCATGGCATCCACCGCGCGGCCGGTGCGCTACGTCGCCCTGGGCGACTCCTACTCCTCGGGCAACGCGGCCGGTTGGTACTGGGACACCACCTGCTTCAACTCCCACCTCAACTACGCGTCGCGGTTGGGCTGGGAGCTGTTCGTGCGGGGCAGGCGGGGCTACACCATGACCCAGGCGCCATCGTGCAGCGGCGCGCAGACGGGGCGCATGGCGCCGCCGTACGGATCGGCCCTCGGTGGCTATTTCGTCCCGCAGGAGCAGCGGCCGGGCCACGTGCGGGCCGCGCAGCGCGACTTCCTCACCCACGTCTACCAGCGCAGCGACGGCACCCTGGGCCCGGCCTTCGACGGCGCCGAGGTCGGCCTGGTGACCATCACGATCGGCGGCAACGACATCGGCTTCGCCGACACGGTGATCGCCTGCACCGTGGACCTGACCCCCTGCACCGACCGGGAGGCCAGCACGCTGGACGCCATCGTCCGACTGGGCCCGGTGCTCCAGGAGGTGTACGCCGACATCGCCGTGCAGGCGCCCAACGCCCGCATCCGGGTGATCAACTACCCGGCACCCGTGTCCACGGCCACCGCGCCGTACTGCCGCAGCCTGGGCGCGGGGATCGGCATCAGCGACGACGAGGTCGCCTTCTTCGCGCGAGCGCAGGACGCGCTGAACGCACAGATCGCCGCGGCGGTCACCGCGGTCCGGGCCACGGCGGGCGATCGGCTGCGGCTGGTGGACGTCGCCACGCACTTCCGCGGCCACGAGGCCTGCGCCGGCTCCCAGGACTGGATGCGCGGCATCTGGCTCGTCCCCGGCTTCGTCGAGGAGAGCTACCACATCAACGACCGCGGCCACCTCGAGATCGCCCGCCTCCTCGCCGACAGCCTCTAGCCCGCCGCCGCGGCGCGGCCACCTCCGTGCTCGTCCCACCTACTCAGGGGGGTCGCCGCGGGCTCAGCCGGTGGGGGCGAGCGCTCGGACCGTGGTGAGGGGGTCGGCGTCGGGGTCGAGGATGGCGAGGACGGGAGTGTCGACGCCGGCGGCCACGTAGCGCGCGACGTGGGCGCGGCAGGCATCGGGGTCGCCATGGACGACGAGGGTGTCGACCACCTCGTCGGGGATGGCGGCGAGCGCGCCCCGGCGGTCGCCCATGCGCCATGCCGACCACATGTCGGCCAGCAGCGGGCCGCGGCCCAGCCACTCGTGGAAGGCGGCGTAGGCACCGACGTTGAGGTAGGCGGCGATCGCGCGGCGCCCGATGGCCCTGGCGCGCTCGGTGTCCGCGCTGGGCACCACGAAGATGCGCGCCACGACCTCGCGGTGGCCGGTGCCCGCCGCGTCCTGCACCACCGCCCGGCAGCGCGCCACGTCCTGCGCGCCCAGCCAGTTCAGGATCACCCCGTCCGCCTCCGCCCCCGCCAGCCGCAGCATCCCCTCGCGCAGTGCGGCGAGGTACAGGGGTGGCGCCACCTGTGGGGCGGACTCCAGCCGGAAGCCCGTCACCGAGAAGGTCGCGTACTCCTGCGCGACCTTGTCCCCGCGCAGGGCGGGCCGCAGGAAGCGCAGGACGTCTCGTGCGCGCTCGTAGGGCCGGTCGAAGTCGAGGCTGTTCCAGTCGGACACGATCACCGGCGACGAGGTGCCCAGGCCGAGGACGAAGCGCCCAGGCGCGGCGGCCGCCAGCGTGGCGGCGGTCTGTGCCAGCAGCGCGGGTCCGCGGGTGAACACCGGAACCACCGCCGTGCCCAGGCGCAGCCGGTCGCTCCACTGCCCGGCCAGGGCCAGCGGCGTGAACGCGTCCGATCCGCTCACCTCGGATGACCAGGCATCGGTGTAGCCGAGCCGGTCGAGCTCCTCCACGACCGCTCGGTCCTCCACCAGCCCGCGCAGCGGGATGGTGATGCCGTACCCGGCCTGGGGATCAGCCACGAGAGGAGGCGGTCGCGGCGGCCTCGGTGACGGTCACGGGCTGGAAGCCGGGGTCGTGGCGTCGCAGCTCGCGGCGGGCGATGGTCATCTTGTGCACCTCTTCGGGGCCGTCGGCCAGCCGCAGCGTGCGCACGTGGGCGTACCAGGAGGCGAGGAGGGAGTCGTCGGAGACGCCCCCGCCGCCGTGCACTTGGATCGCGGGGTCGAGGATCTGCAGGGCCACGTTCGGCGCCGCGACCTTGATGGCCGCGATCTCCGTGCGGGCGCCGGAGTTGCCCACCGTGTCCATCAGCCAGGCGGTCTTGAGGACCAGCAGCCGGGTCATCTCCAGCGCGATCCGCGATTCCGCGATCCAGTCCTGGATGTTCGCGCGGTCCGCCACACGCTGGCCGAAGGTGCTGCGCGACAGCGCGCGGGTGCACAGCAGCTCCAGGGCCCGCTCCGCCACCCCGATGGTGCGCATGCAGTGGTGGATGCGGCCTGGGCCCAGGCGGGCCTGGCTGATCAGGAACCCGTCGCCCTCGCCCGCGATGAGGTTGGACACGGGCACCCGGACGTCGCGGAACTCGATCTCGCAGTGGCCCTCCGCGTCCATGTAGCCGAACACGGGCAGCGCCCGCACGATGCGCACCCCGGGGGTGTCGGCCGGCACGAGGACCTGGCTCTGCTGGCGGTGCGGTGCGGCGCCCGGATCGGTCTTGCCCATGACGATGTAGATCCGACAGTTGGGGTGCTTCGCGCCCGAGATCCACCACTTGCGACCGTTCAGGATGTACTCGTCGCCGTCGCGCTCGATGCGCAGCGAGATGTTCGTGGCGTCGGAGCTGGCGACGTCCGGCTCGGTCATGGCGAACGCGGAGCGGATCTCGCCCTCCAGCAGCGGCCGCAGCCAGGTCTCCTGCTGCTCCCGTGTGCCGAAGGCCAGCAGCACCTCGGAGTTCCCGGTGTCCGGTGCGCTGCAGTTGCAGGCCTCGGGCGCGATCGGACTGCGGCCCATGATCTCGGCCAGCGGGGCGTAGTCCGCGTTCGACAGCGCCGGACCCCAATCGGGGTAGGGATGGAACAGGTTCCACAGCCCGCGCCGCCGGGCCTCCGACTTCAGCTCCTCCATGATCTCGGGATGGTGGTGCGGGTCGCCCGACGCCTGGATCGCGTCGAAGTACACGGGCTCCGCCGGGTAGACGTGGGACTCCATGAAGTCGGTCAGGTTCTTGCTGTACTCGCGGCAGCGCTCGCTCGGCTCGAACTCCACGGTCGTCTCCTCGCTCACCCGGGACAGCCCGTACGACCGTACGCCGGATGGCAGGATCACGGCCACCTCGCACCCCGCCCACCTGTGGAGAAGACGATGAGCGAGCTGTTCTCGATCGCGGGCAAGACGGCACTGGTCACCGGCGGGTCGCGAGGGATCGGGGAGATGATCGCGCGCGGCTTCGTGGAGGCCGGCGCGAACGTCTACATCTCCTCGCGCAAGGCCGACGCCTGTGAGCGTCTGGCCGCCGAGCTGTCCGAGGTCGGCCGCTGCACCGCCCTGCCCGCGGATCTCTCGACGCAGGACGGCTGCCGCGACCTCGCCGAGCGGCTGACCGAGCGCGAGCCCGCGCTGCACGTGCTGGTGAACAACGCGGGCGCCACCTGGGGTGCGCCGCTGGAGGAGTACGACGAGAAGGCCTGGGACCGCGTCTTGGACCTCAACGTGAAGGGGGTCTTCTCCCTCACCCGCTTCCTCGTTCCGTCGCTGCGGGCTGCCGCCACCGAGGAGGACCCGGCCCGGGTCATCGTCATCGGCTCGATCGACGGGATCCACGTGCCGGGCATGGAGACCTACGCCTACTCCGCGAGCAAGGCCGCGGTGCATCAGCTCACCCGTCACCTGGCGCGCCGGCTGGCCCCCGACATCACCGTGAACGCGATCGCGCCCGGCCCGTTCCCGTCCAAGATGATGGCCTCGACGCTCGCCGAGATGCGCGACGAGATCATCGAGTCAGCACCGCTGCGGCGCATCGGCCGCCCCGACGACATGGCCGGCCCCAGCATCTTCCTGGCATCGCGGGCCGGTGCCTACCTGACCGGCGCCGTCATCCCCGTGGACGGCGGCATCGCGACCACCGCCTCGGGCAGCGACCACTGGTGACCAGCAGGGCCGTGCCCAGCCGAAGCGGGAGCTGCCCTTGACACACTGTTTGACGTGGATGATATTTCGCAATCACCGGAGAGAGGCCGTTTCGCTCAGTGAGGAGAGGATCTCCAAGTGCGCGCGACAGACCTGCCCTGGATCGAACAGGTCGTCGGTCTCGCGGTGGCCGGGCGCATCCAGGTGCTAGAGGGCAGGGGCCGCCGACGCGTCGAGTTTCTCATGCCCGACGGCACTCGGCGCTCCAGCACCGCGCACGTCGGCTGGCGCGGCCTCCTCCCAGCGCCTGGCTGGCGCCGACACGCTCTAATCACCGGCCATAGCCTCCGCCCAGTCGGGTGCGCCGCCACGAGGAGGGCGTGCGGGCTGGTGAGGTCCAGCCCGAGGTCGGCCGCCCGCCCGAGGACGGCGGCGGCGGCCA
>Ga0136617_10005219_pt1 | contig 11607 bp, 13 predicted proteins | sample AntDrymUQ3222106_2_FD_129672 | JGI IMG/M metagenome (GOLD analysis project Ga0136617, IMG submission 129672) | Polar desert sand microbial communities from Dry Valleys, Antarctica - metaG UQ322 (21.06) | ecosystem: Environmental > Terrestrial > Soil > Desert | place: Antarctica: Dry Valley...
CGCTGCGCCGGCAGCATGAACGGACCACCAAGCGCCTGCTCGCCCAGCTCGAACGCCTCGGACATACCGTCACGCTGCAAGGAGCCACCGCCGCGTAGGGCCAACCTATTTTCCTACCAGCTCCAAGCCGGCTCGCGCCAGCACCCGCTCGCGAAGCGATGTTGGAGTACGGCAAGCGGCTGCGAACGCTGCACGCGCTGCGCTGGTTCACCGACGAAGCATTCCGGCGGCGAATCGGCCGGCAGCTCAACCGCGGCGAGGCGCTCAACGACCTGCGGCGCTTCATCTTCTTCGCCAACCGCGGGACCGTCCGCTACTCCGACCACGAAGACCAAACCACGCAGGCGCACTGCCACACGCTCGTCGTCAACACCTGCATCCTCTCCACCACGGGCTACCTCCAAGACGCCGTGCACGCTGAACGCGCGGACGGGCGCCCCGTCAGCGACGAAGCGATCGCCCACCTCAGCCCCGGCCAGTTCGAAACGATCAACCCCTACGGCACCCTGACCTTCGACATCCCCGGCGTCCTCGGGCGCCCCCGCAGACCACCAGCGGCTCCCAACGCGCGTTAGAAGATGCATTGTTGGCCACTTTGGCACCGCTACTCAGACGACCCCTTCGGCAACACGCTGGGCACCGGTCTGGTGGGCGTCTCCGGCGGACGCGACGAGTACCTCGACTACGTCACGCCCGGGATCATCCTGCTGGCGGTCGCCGGCGCGCCCCAGGGGACGGCGATCTCGGTCGCCATGGACATGACCGAGGGCATCATCGCCCGGTTTCGCGCGATGGCGATCACCCGCGTCGCGGTGCTGACAGGATACGTCGTCGGCAGCCTGATCCAGACGATGATCGCCATGGCGGTCGTCATCGGCCTCGCGCTGCTGCTCGGCTTCGGCCCCACGGCCGGCCCGGCGGGAATGCGCTGGTTCGCCGAGTACCAGCCCTTCACCCCGATCATGGAGACGCTGCGCGGACTGCTCATGGGCAGGCCGATCGGCAACCGCGGGGGCCTCGCCGTCGGCTGGTGCGTTGCCATCGGGCTGGCCGGATACCTGTGGGCCAAGCACCTGTTCAACCGCGACCCGACGCCGTAGCGCTGGGGCGGGGTGAGCGTCGGCGGGCCGCGCGACAGCCGTGCGCAGCACGAGCTGTCAGGGCCGGGGCCGGAGCGATGAGTTCGTGGCGCGGGCGGGGTCCAAGGCCAAACATCGATACGGAGGCGAGTCATGGGAGCGATACACGTACACGAGTTCATGAGCCTCGACGGCGTGATCGACGCGCCGACCTGGACGTTCGACTACGGCTTCGATCCGCAGATGGGAGAGGCCATCGGCGCCGTCACGGAACGTAGCCGAGGCATCCTGCTCGGGCGCACGACGTACGAGATGTTCGAGCCGGCGTGGTCGACGCGGACCGTGGAGGACGATCCAGGGGCGCCGTTCTTCAACGACACCACCAAGTACGTCGTCTCCGGGACGCTCACGACTGCGACGTGGCGCAACGCGACGATCATCGGGCCCTACGATCCCGCTGCGATCCGCAGCCTGAAGGACGAGGTCGAGGGCGACCTCTACGTCAGCGGCAGCGGCACGCTGGTCCGAGCGATGCTCGCGGACGGGCTGATCGACGAGCTGCATCTGTTCGTCTACCCGCTCACCCGCGGGTCCGGTCCGCGGCTGTTCCCCGAGGACGCCGCGCCCGCCAAGCTGTCGCTTGAGGCCACTGAGACCTACGACAACGGTGTGGTCTACCTGGCCTACCGACCGCAGGCGTAAGGCCGCGCGTCAGGCAGCAGCACAGACATCCTTGGGTCTGGCGGACGCCTGAGTTCTGCCCGTGACCTGCCGAACAGCTGCCAACCCAGGGTCGGTCGTAGAGGTTCCAGAATCGGGATCCGAGGAGGTCGCGAGCGAAATCGCGAATCGACGACTCGGACTTATGTCCGCAACCGACGGCACGCGCCTGCTCGGGACCACGTGCCGCGCTAGCGCGGCCACCCACGCGGATCTCCGGCACGAGCTGAACGCTCGTGCCGGAGAGCGCTCCGCAGGTCAGGCGCCCGACCACCTCGACGATGGCTGCGTGCTGCTCGCGCAGTGCGCGTGCACGCTCGTGCCGTGGATCGTCGTGACGCGCTGCCCGGCCCGGATCGCGGTGCCACAGCAGGGGCAGCGCCGGGCCTTCGCCCCGCGGCTGTCGTCGGGTGCGAGTCCTTCCTGGATACGGGTCAGCAGCTTGCCGTGCTTGCCACCCGCGGAACGACCATCCGAGATCGCCTCACTTCGGTCCTTCAACATCGTCTGTCTCCTGTCATACGCCCAACCTCCGGGCCGCGCGCACGTCCTTTGGCACGGCCCACATCCGCCAGCGGCATACCCGCAGCAGGAACGCCAGGACCTCGGAGTTTCGGAGCCGGTGCGCGCGGATGCGACGAGCGCGCTCTAGGAGACGACGCCCAGCGCGCCGGGCATGACGCCGAAGACCGCCTCGGTCACGTCGCCGAGGTGATCGCCGTCGACGTGCAGCGGGATCGGGCGCCCGTCGCTGGAGACGCAGCGCAGCTCGCCGACGTCGCGGAAGCCGAGGATCTGGCGGTGGCCGACGATCGAGCGATGATCCGACAGCAGGCGCAGCGCGATCCCCGGGATGTCCTGCGGCCTGACGCCGCGCAGCGCGACGCCCGCCAGCGTGCCGGTGTCCAGGCCCGCCCCCTCGGCGATGTAGATCGGCTTGTCGTCGAGGAAGGTGAACTGCTCGCCGTTCTGCACGAGCGTCGTGATCGCCCGGTCCACCCGTCCGTCGATGTGGACCTCCATCCGCGGCGGGTGGCGAACGTAGTGGCGCAGGACCGTCTCGACGGCGGCGTAGACGAAGAAGTACTCGCGCAGCCGGTGGCGCTTGAGGCCGGGCGACTGCTCGATGCGCTTGACGACGCTCGCGTCCAGGCCGAAGCCGCTGGAGTACGTGAAGGCGCGGCCGTTGGCCGTACCGAGATCGATCCGCCGCGGGCTCCAGTGGTCGGCCATCGTGAGCAGGTGCTCGGTCGCGTCGACGATGTCGCCGGGGATGCCGAGCATCTTGCACAGGACGTTGGTCGCGCCGCCCGGCAGGCACGTCACGAGCGTCGCGCAGCCGGCGAGCCCGTTGGCGACCTCGTTCACCGTGCCGTCACCACCGAAGGAGACGACGACCTCGTAGCCCTCCTGCGCGGCCTCGCGGCACAGTTCGGTCGCATGTCCGCGCGCCTTTGTGTCGATCGCATCGACCTCGTAGCGGCCGTGCAGCGCCGCCACGACGAGGTTGCGCAGGCGCGCCGACATCGTCGTCGCGTAGGGGTTGACGACGACGAGCATCCGCTTGCGCTGAACGGGCGCGCTGAGTGCAGCGGCCTCGGCGAGGCGTTCGAGCGGTTCGAGCGTCACGTCGCGAGCTTATTGGCCCGTCGGGCGAACGCGTATCCGCCGACTACAACCAGCCGCGCTTGCGAAAGAACCAGAGCATGCCGCCCAGCAGCGCGAGCATGCACCCGACGATGATCCAGAAGGCGTGCGTCGTGTCCTCGCCCGGGACGCCGACGTTCATGCCCCAGACGCTCGCGACGAGCGTCAGCGGCAGGACGACGACGCTGATCGCCGTCAGCGCCTTGAGGACGTCGTTGACGCGGTGCGAGAGGACCGACTCGTTCGTGGACTCGAGGCCCTCGACGACCTCCTTGAAGTTCTCGAGCATGTCCCAGATGCGCTCCGAGGCGTCGTTGATGTCGTCGAAGTAGATGTCCAGGCCTTCGGGGATGTAGCGCTTGGTGCGCTCGAGGTCCTGCAGCGCGGCGCGCTGCGGGCGGACGATCTTGCGGAAGTTGATGATCTCCTGCTTGACGTTGGAGATGTCGCGCACGATCTCCGCCGACCGGCCCTCGAAGATCTCGTCCTCGAGCACCTCGAGCTTGTTGCCCATCTTCGCGAGCATCGGAAACGACGCGTCGACGCAGTCGTCGACGATCTTGTAGAGCAGGTAGCCCGGGCCCTTGGCGAACAGCGAGTCGCGCACGTCCCCGCGCGTGCGGCAGCGCTCGAAGAGGTACTCCAGCGGCTGGATCGGCGCGTTGGGCAGCGTGATGACGAAGTCCGGGCCGACGAAGATGTCGAGCTCAGCGGCGTTCAGCCGCCCGACGGCCTTGTCGAAGCGCGGAAAGTGCAGGACGACGAAGAGGTAGTCGTCGTACTCGTCGACCTTCGGGCGCTGGTTGCGCGAGTAGACGTCCTCGTAGTCGAGGTGATGAAATTCGAAGTGCTCCTCCAGCCACGTGCGGTCGGCCGGTCGGGGACGCTCGATGTGGATCCAGCGCAGTCCCTCGGCCTCGACGATCTCGATGTCCGGGGTCTCCGGCTCGGCCTCCGGCGGTCCGGCCGCGCGCCCGCGACCGCGCACAGGGCGCCCGAACCGTGGCTTTGGAAGGCTAGGCATGGTTGATATTGTGCCGAGCCAGAGCTGGACACATCCAGAGGGGTGGAGGGACAGGCCCAGTGAAGCCCCGGCAACCAACCCGCTGTTCGCGGGAAACGGTGCCAATTCCTGTCAGATGTGGCACAGGCCGCGAAGCCTTCGCCACAGGACACGTACGGCGAACGGGGAGTTTCTCATGGCGGCCAAGCAGCTGAAGTGCAGGGAATGCGGGACGGAATATCCATTGGAAGCGCGCTATGTGTGCTCGCAATGTTTCGGTCCTTTGGAGGTGGGCTACGACCACGAGCACATCTCCGACGTCGGCGAGGTGCGCCGTCGCATCCAGGGCGGCCCGCAGAACATGTGGCGCTACCACGACTTCCTGCCGCTGGAGGGCCCGCAGCCGCGCACGCGCACCGGGCTGCCCGCCGGCTGCACGCCGCTGATCCGCGCCGACCGGCTCGCCGAGCGCCTCGGCCTGGGCGAGGTATGGGTCAAGAACGACGCCGCTAACCCGACGCACTCCTTCAAGGACCGCGTCGTCTCGGTGGCCGCGACGCGCGCCCGTGAGCTGGGCTTCGACACGCTCGCCTGCGCCTCTACGGGCAACCTCGCCAACTCCGTGGCCGCCCACGGCGCTGCGCTCGGGATGGCGTCCTACGTCCTGATCCCGGCTGACCTCGAGGAGCAGAAGGTGCTCGCGACCGGCGTCTACGGCACGAACCTCGTCAAGGTTCGCGGCAACTACGACGACGTCAACCGCCTCTGCACGGAGCTGTCGGGCGACCGCGAGAACTGGGCCTTCGTGAACATCAACATGCGCCCGTACTACGCCGAGGGATCCAAGACGGTCGCCTACGAGATCGCCGAGCAGCTGGGCTGGGAGATCCCCGACCGCGTCGTCGTGCCGATCGCGTCGGGCTCGCTGTTCACGAAGATCGGCAAGGGCTTTCAGGAGTTCATCGACGTCGGCCTGGTCGACGGCGACGTCCCGATCATGAACGGCGCGCAGGCGACCGGCTGCTCGCCGGTGGCGACGGCGTTTCGCGACGGGCAGGACTTCTGCCGCCCCGTCAAGCCGGACACGATCGCCAAGTCGCTGGCGATCGGCAACCCCGCCGACGGGCCCTACGCGCTGGACCTCGCACGGGCGACCGGCGGCACGATCGACTCGGTCAACGACCAGGAGATCCGCGCTGGCATCCGCCTGCTCGCCGAGACGGCCGGCGTCTTCACCGAGACGGCGGGCGGCGTGACGACCGCCGTCCTGCAGAAGCTCGCGGAGAGCGGCCAGATCGGCCGTGACGAGCGCGTGGTCCTCGTGATCACCGGCGAGGGCCTCAAGACGCTCGACGCCGTGCGCGACTCGTTCATGGCCTACGAGGTCGATCCGACGATCCAATCCTTCGAGGCAGCGTTCGCCGACTCGGTGCCCGTCTGATGGCGGTCACGGTCAAGCTCCCGACCCAGCTGCGCGACACCGTGGGGGGCTTCGCCTCGGTGCAGGCCGAGGGCGCCACGGTCGGCGAGGCGCTCGAGTCGGTGTTCACGGCGCACGGCGAGCTGCGCGATCGGCTCTACCAGAACGGCGACCTGCGCCGCTTCGTCAACGTCTATCTCGGCGGCGAGGACATCCGCTTCCTCGACGGGCTGCAGACCGCGCTGCCCGACGGCGCCGAGCTGACGATCCTGCCGGCCGTCGCCGGCGGCTGACGCACGCGGCACTCGTGCCGGCCCGGCCCGGCGATCCGGCCGTGCTCGGGCACCTGCGCGACGCGCTCGTGGGGGAGGGCTACGCGGAGGAACGCCTCGTCGTGAACACGACGTTCAGCTTCGTGAGCGCGCTCACGCCCCGGGCCAGATCAGCGCGAGCGGTGTGGGAGCTCCGGTCTCGCCGTCGCGCTTGGACATCCCCGTGGATCCGGGCGGGGCGGTGACGCTGGCGCCGGGCGCCCGCCACACCCTGGATGGCGGTCTTGAGCCGGAGTGTGGCGAGCGCGGCGCGCGGCGGCGTGACCTCTACTGCCAGGCCGTCACGATCACGCCGACCAGGAGCAGCTTCACGAGCCAGTCGCCGCCGTGGATGACGGCGAGCTTCCAGGGCGTGTTCTCGTGGAGCATGGCGCCCGTCCACAGGACGAACGGGAACCCGATCCACAGCGCCAGCCCCAGCAACAGGCCGCCGGTCCACGTGCCGATCTCGCCCTGGGCGGCCAGACCCGCGACCACCGCGGCGAGGATCACGCAGCGCAGCAGCTCGACGGCGAGCTTCCAGGGCGCCGGTGGCGGCCCAGCGGCGGCCGCGTCGCTGACCTCGGCCAGCTGCTCACCGAACACGGCGTAGTACGTCGCGCCCGATACCAACGCCGCAACGGTTGCGGCGAGGACGACGAGGAGGTCGACGTCAGGCATCGCTTCCACCTCCGGCGAGCTGCGACTGCAGCGCGGTGAGACGCTCGCGCCAGAAGGCCTTCATCCGCTCGGCCTCGCCGGCATCGGCCAGCCGCGCGTGCTCGACGGCCACGGTGCTGCTGCCGTTGGGCTTGGCGAGGAAGGTGACGTTGACACGGGACGTGCCGTCGCCCCAGTCAAACCGGGCCGACTTCGGCTTCGTCGCCGTGCGCTCGCGCAGCTCGTCCTCGGGCAGCCAGCGTCCGCGTAGCGAGCTGTCGACGAAGGCGTCGAAGAGCCGCTCGACCGGCGCCGCCACGGTCCGCTGCGCGGTCACCGCGAAGCCGTCGGCACGCTGGCCGACGTCACGCAGGCCGCGGGCGCGCTCGTAGCTCATCGCGATCGCCTGGGCGTTCCAGGCGAGCGGCTCGATGCCCAGCTCCGCGGCGACCCGGCGCGCGATCTCCTTGTGCGGCAGCTCGGCCGCGCCCCACTCGTCGAGCAGGTCAAACCACGCCTCCCAGCCGCGTCCGGTCCGTTGCGTGATCGCCGCGTCGGAGGTCGCGAGCGGCGGGCGCTCCGCAGCGGCCGAGTCCTCCGCGGCCAGCAGCACGGCCCGCGCCGCGGTGTAGCTCTCGCCCGTCTTGTGCATCCGCGCGCGGACGAGACGCTTGAACGACTTCTGCCTGGTCATGGTGTGCTCCTTTCGGCTGGCGGCGGCCCCGCGACTCACGCTCACGACGCCCCGCCGGAAAGGGCAACTCCGACCGGCCTCCCGAGGGCCCAAGCCCCCTTTGCCCCCGCTCGTGCCGGCGGCGTGAGCGCCGGAATCGAGGGTTGGGCGCGGGACAGCGCCTGCCAACACCACTATGGCCCATAGACCACCCGCAGTGGCGAAACTCATCGCGCCGCGCCGCGCCGCGCCGCGCCGAGCCGGACGGCGCCGGCTCCCTCGGCCGCCGAGCACGCGTCATCGCCGCGGTGCCGGGTGTGACAACCCGCCACCTGGGTGGTGCCGATTGCCCCCGCGCCGGGAGCACTATGAAACGCATGAACCCCCTCCGCACCTACCTCCTCGCCGCCGCCGTCGCTGCCGGCGCGGCGCTCGCGCCCGCCGCCTCGGCGCAGGGCGCTTCGACACCACTCGTCCTCGAGCAGGCACCCACCCGCGTCGCCGCCTGGAACGGCACCGTCGTGTGGTCGCACTTCGACACGACCACGAAGACCTACTCGCTCGTGAAGTCCGTCGACGCCGGTGAACCCGCGTTCGTCGGCGTCGCGCCGCGGCGCGGCACGCCGTTTGACATCGATCTCGGCACGAACCGCTCCGGTGCGACGTACGCTGTCTACACCCGCGACGGAGACATCTACCGCCTGAACGTCGCGACGGGAGCCGAGACGAGGATCGACACGCTCAGCTCGCCGACGCTCGCGGAGCGAGATCCCACGATCCAGCGCGGCGTGATCGCGTTCATCCGCCGCAACCGCGGGCGCGACGAGCTGCGCGTCGGCAACACGACGGGCGCCGCCAAGGGTTCGCGCCTGCTCGTCCGCAAGCGCAAGATCCTCAGCGCCGAGCTGGGCATGGACCACGTCGTCTACATCGAGACGGCCGCCGGCCCGATCAGCCCGGACGGCGAGAAGCGGGTGCGGATCCGCAACCTGCGTACCGGCGCCGAGCGTCAGATCTACCGCGCGGTCTCCGGTGGCGCCAACGACGCCCGCGTCACGAAGGCGACGTACGTCGACGGGCCCGAGGCCTTCGTCTGGGCGCGCACGAACAGCGGCTCGGGGCGCGGCAACCGCCTGATCCGCTACACGCTGCGCGGCTCGCAGCTCGCCTACGCCCAGGGCTCGGGGTTCTACAACTCGACAGCGTGGGCGGGCACGCCCCTGGGCGCCGTCGCCGCGTCCTCGCTGGACCGCGGCGAGACGCAGGGCGCGTGCACGGACGCCGCGATCAACTACTGCCGGGTCGAGCTCACCGGCCCGCTGCAGTTCAACCTGCAGCCATAGCGCGCAGCTTCCCCGCCGTCGCCCTCGGCGGCGGGGAAGAACGTTCGACGGACAGCTCGCGGACCGCGACGCCGGCGGCCGGTTCCCGGGACGGACCGGCGGTGTCCGGCCGGGATGAGCACCGCGGCCCGCAGGTGGTAGGGTATCCTAATAAGGGTACCCTAATTCGTTGGTGCGCGCACTGAACCCGACGATGCGCGCCGGCGATCAGGTGGCCGAGGCGATGACGGCCCACGGCGTCGCGCCCAGCGTCGCGGACGCTCGCGTGGAGACGTTGCTGTCGCTCGTGGACCTGACCGCGGAGCACGCTCGCGCCTACCCGCACGAGCTGTCCGGCGGCCAGCGTCAGCGCATCGCGCTGGCGGCCGCGATCGCCAACGATCCGCCCCTGCTGATGGCTGACGAGCCCACCACGGGCCTTGACGTCGTCATGCAGCGCCGTCTGCTCGACCTGCTGGTCCGGCTGCGCGCCGAGCTGGGGCTCGCGCTCGTCATGATCTCCCACGACGAGCGCGTGCTGGCCTACGTGTGCGACCGCATGCAGCGTATGCCCGGCGCACGCCGGCGGTCGCCGGCCACCATGCCGCCGGCGGGCAGGCGGGCGACGCCGCGGCCGCACGCGGCGACCGCGGTCCTGGAGCTCAGGAACGTCAGCGCCGACTACCGCCGCAGCGGCCGGCGCGGGCGAGCCGTCGCGGCCCTGCGCGACGTCGATCTGCGCGTCGAGCCCGGCGAGATCGTCGGGCTGGCCGGACGCAGCGGCGCCGGGAAGAGCACGCTGGGGCTGCTCGCGCTCAGGCTGCTGGAGCCGAGCGCGGGCGAGGTGTGGACCGATGGCCGGCCGCTGCACGCGCTCGGTCGCCGGGCGCTGCGGCGAGAGCGAGCGCGGATGCACATCATCTTCCAGGACTCCTACGACGCGATGGCGGAGACGGTGGCCGTCAAGCGCATGCTGGCCGAGCCGCTGGAGATCCGCGGCGAGCGACCAGCGCACGAACGCCTCTGCGCGGCGCTGGAGCATGCCGGGCTGCGACCGGCGGAGGCGTTCCTGGAACGATCACCCGCCGAGCTGTCGGGCGGTGAGCGCCAGCGCTTGGCCCTCGCACGCGCGATTGTCGCCCGCCCGCGGCTCGTGATCGCCGACGAGCCCACCTCGATGCTCGACGCCGACCTGCGCGACGAGCTGATCGACCACATGCGCGCGATGGGCGACCGTGACGGGACGGCGTTTCTGTTCATCACGCACGATCTCGACATCGTGCGCCGCCTCTGCGACCGGCTCGTGGTGCTGCATGACGGCCAGGTCGTCGAGCGCGGTCCGGTGGACGACGTCATCGCCGCACCCCGCGCTGCCGAGACGCGAACGCTGCTCGAGGCCGCCGCGCTGCGGGGGCGCCCAGGGCGCCTCGCCTACGACGTCCAGGAAGCATCCCGGTGACGCGCACCGCCGCGACGTGCCGCACACCGGGCATGTACATTCCGCACCGCAGTTGGGGTGCCCTAACCAGGGTGGTTTCGCCGTGACCGTGTCGCTGAAGCCGGTGCTCGTACTCGACGATCAGACCAGCGCGGCGCCGGTAGAGGCGCACGAGGATCCGGCGCTGCGCGAGGGCATGGAGGCGGTCGACGTCTACGACCTGCCGTCGCTCGACCTCGAGCCCTACGCCGCGCTGATGGTGGGCGGCATGGTCGACCAGGAGTTCCTCTGGCAGCACCGCGACGTGCTGGAGTCCTTCCTCGCCCGCGAACGGGCCGTGGTCTTCTGCGGGCAGCTGCTGCGTAGCTGGCTGCCCGGCTGCGGCAGGTTCGTGCCGGCCAAGATCACGTCGATGCGCGACTATGCCGTCCAGCTCGTGGAGCCCGATCCCGTCTTCGCCGGCGTCGATCCCCACGACCTGACCTTCCGGCGCGGCGTGGCCGGCTTCTTCGCCCGGGGGCACCACCCCCCGCCGCCGGATGCCAAGGTGCTGGCTGCCCTCGCTGGAGGTCAGCCGACAACGTGGATCGACCGCAAGACGACGCCCGGCACGGTGTTCGTCCACGCCGGCAACGACCTGCTCGGCTACGCGCAGGTCGACTCGACCGCGGCACGGCTGGCATCCCAGCTGCTCGAATGGGCTCGCGCCGAAAGCGGGGTCTGACCATGCGACGCCTCGCGGCCGTCTACGGCGGATCGGCCCCCCATCACCGGGCCCTCAACGAACCCAAGTACGCCCGCTGGCTGGCGGACTGCATCTACCTGCCCGAGCTGCCGAACGCCGATCTCACCGAATACGACGGCGTGATCGTGCCCGAGCGGTTGCACGCCGGGCGGTTGCACGCGGCCCGTCCCCGGTTGCTGGAGATGCTCGAGCGGGCCGGCACCGTCGTGCTGTTCGGCGAGCAACCGGTCTGCGCCCGCCAGCCGCGGGGCTGGCTGCCGGGCCTGGACTGGGAGTACCGCCCCACCAACTACTGGTGGTGGCTGGAGCCCGGGGCGACCAGCGGCCTGCGGGCCCAGCATCCTGAGCATGACCTGTGGCGCCACCTGACCCTCAAGGACGCCACATGGCATCAGCACGGCGTGTACCGGGCACCTCCGGGGGCCGACGTCCTGATCTCGACCGACGACGGTGGAGCCATCCTCTACATCGACCGCGTCAGCACCCCCGGAACGCTGCTCGTCGCCGCGCTCGACCCGATGTACCACTTCGGCTCGTACTTCATGCCGGCCACCGAACGGTTCCTGGACAAGTTCATGCCCTGGCTGGC
>Ga0136617_10005220_pt1 | contig 11607 bp, 9 predicted proteins | sample AntDrymUQ3222106_2_FD_129672 | JGI IMG/M metagenome (GOLD analysis project Ga0136617, IMG submission 129672) | Polar desert sand microbial communities from Dry Valleys, Antarctica - metaG UQ322 (21.06) | ecosystem: Environmental > Terrestrial > Soil > Desert | place: Antarctica: Dry Valley...
AAGGGATCGCGGCGAAGGGTGTCACGGGCGGCGGCTACGAGGGCCACTACTTCTGGGACACCGAGACCTACGTGGTGCCGTTCCTCGCCTACACCTGTCCGGACACCGCGCGCAAGCTCCTGCGCTGGCGATGGCACTCGCTGCCGACGGCATGCCAGCGGGCGAGCACGCTGAGCCAACGGGGCGCGCTGTATCCCTGGCGGACGATCAACGGTGAGGAGGCATCGGCGTACTACGCCGCCGGCACGGCGCAGTACCACATCAATGCGGCCGTGGCGTTCGCCCTGAAGCGCTATCTCGACGCCAGCGGCGACATCGCCTTCCTCGCCGGCGAAGGCGCCGAGATCCTCGTCGAGACGGCTCGGCTGTGGGAGGACCTCGGGTTCTACGGCTCCAACGGCTCGGCGCAGTTCCGCATCCACGGCGTCACCGGCCCCGACGAGTACACGACGGTCGTCAACGACAACCTGTACACGAACGTGATGGCCCGCTTCAACATGCGCTACGCGGCGCGCGTCGTCGAGTTGCTGCAGGAGTGGAACGCCGACGCCTACGACGACCTTGCCCGGCGCATCGACCTCGAACCCGGCGAACCGAAGCGCTGGGCAGAGGCGGCCGACAACATGTACCTGCCCTACGACGACGAGCTGGGCATCCACCCGCAGGACGACAGCTTCCTCGAGCTCGAGCGGTGGGACTTCGAGCACACGCCGCCCGAGAAGTACCCGTTGCTGTTGCACTTCCACCCGCTCGTCATCTACCGCCATCAGGTGCTCAAGCAGGCCGACGTCGTGCTGGCCATGGCCCTGCGCAGCGATCAGTTCTCACTGGAGCAGAAGCGTCGCAACTTCGACTACTACGACCCGATCACGACCGGCGACTCGTCCCTGTCGGCGTGCGTGCAGGCGATCGCCGCCGCTCAGATCGGTTACGACGACCTCGCCGTCGAGTACTTCCGCGAGGCGCTGTTCGTCGATCTCGCCGACACCCATGGCAACACCACCGACGGCGTCCACGTCGCCTCCGCTGGGGGCGTGTGGGGAACGATCGCCTTCGGTTTCGCCGGCCTGTTCGACAGCGGCACGGCCCTGCGCTTCACGCCCAGCCTGCCGTCGGTGTGGAACCGCGTCACGTTCCGGATGCAACGCCACGGGGCGCGGCTGCGCGTCGAGATCGACCACGACGGCTGCACCGTGCACGTGCTGTCGGGGTCGCCGGTCCCGATCGACGCCAACGCCCTCGACCCCAGCGATCCCGTGCTCGTCGAACCGGGCGACAGCATCCACATCGCCACCGTCCCCATCGCCTGAGCCCTCACCGCCGGCGGATGACGGCGACGGCGGCGCCGGTCGGGGCCGGCGGGTGGAACGACTCGGCGCGTAGCGAGGTGCCGACGGCGATTCGCGGCGAGCGCTCGGCCCAGCGCCGGACCAGCCAGCGGGGGAGAACGAGGTCGGCCTGGATGAGTCTCGGCGCCGCCAGAAGGCGGGCGCGCACCGATTCGGCCACCGCCCACGGGGGGTTGGCGACGACGCGGAACGGGCGGCGAGGGAGCGGGCAGGTGGCCACGTCGCCAGCGACGACGCGCACGGGCGCGCCGGCGAACCGTTCGCCCAACGCCGCCCGCCGACCGGGGTGCAACTCGACGGCGACGACCGTCGCGCCGACGGCGACGAGCGCGGCGGTCAGCCCGCCGGTGCCGGCACCCAGATCGACGACGACGTCGCCGGGACGGATGCCGGCGCGCGCCACCACGAGTCGGGCGGCGCGGTCATCGAGGCGGTGCCACCCCCAGCGTTGTCCGGTCGGGGCCCCCGACCGGGGCCGTGCCGCGGGCACGGCGGAGCATCACCATGAACGTCACCATGAGACGAGATGATGGCCGGTGCGCCGGCCGGCGGCGCGGCAGGTTTCGGTCGGGGCGAACCGAACTGGGGAACTTCGTTCCCGGATTCCGGGGCGGATCTTCCCCAGATCGGGCCGTGGAAACGAGGTTCCCCAGTTCGCCGCGGGCCGGCGGTCTGCGGTCTGGCGTCAGGCGCTGGCCGAGGCCAGCTGGCGCTGGCGGCGGTCGGTCAGCCGGCGGGCGACGCGCTCGCTCTTGACGAGGCGGGCGACGAGGCGCTCGCGGGCCTGCTCACCGGCGGCATCGAGGCCCTCGACCGACTCGATGGCCCAGTGGCGCAGCACCACGGGGGCGAGGATCTGGTCGTGGTGGATGGCCAGGTCGTAGATCCCGGCCCGGGAAATCGCCGCGGCGTGCTGGGCGAAGTCGGGGATGCCGGCGCCGGGCATCTCGAACTCGACGACCTGGCGCTCGATCGCCTGCATCACCGCGCTCGGGTCGACGGTGAGCGCCGCGCTGACGAGGTCGCGGTAGAAGAGATGGTGCAGGTTCTCGTCGGCGGCGACTCGCTTCATCACCTCGAAGCCGGCAGGGTCACCGATCATCTTCCCGGTGTTGCGGTGGGCGATGCGGGTGGCCAACTCCTGGAGGGCGACGTAGACCAGACCGTCGGCGGCCGACGCCGGCTGGGGGACCAGGCCGCCGGACACCTGGACCATGCGGGCTCGCTCCAGCGCTACCGGGTCAACGGCACGCGTCACCATCAAGTAGCTGTAGATGACCATCGAGTGGCGGCCCTCTTCGGCCGTCCAGCGCCGGGCCCAGGTGCCCCACGGGCCGTCGGCGCCGAAGACCTGCTCGATCGTGCGGAAGTAGTACGGCAGGTTGTCCTCGGTGAGCAGGTTGACGACGAGCGAGCTGCGCACGGCGTCGTCGAGCTCGGCCCCGGCGAGGTCGGCGTCGGCCGGCGTCCACGACTGGCCGTTCACGGCGTCGCGTCCGCGGCTGTACGGCACGAAGTCGTGGGGGAACCACTCCTTGGTCGTGTCGAGGTGACGTTCGAGCAGCGTCTCGACGGTCGATTCCAGTTCGTGGAGCAAGTCTCGATCGCTCATTGGTGCACCGCCTCACCGTGTGCGATCGCCGTGGGGCGACGGGCGGTGCACCAATGGGCCAAAGCGCCGTAATGACGATTCGCTCGCTCGAAGACTCGCTCGCTCATGGCGCATAGCCTACCGACCAGTAGGTAGCCGCAAACCGGTCGTCTCCGAATCGGTCAGCGCACCCGTTCGACTCGAAGATCGGCGTAGCCGGCGGCGTGAGCAGCGGCGATGACGTTCTCGGCGTGGTCCGCACCCCGCACCTCGAAGCTGGCGTGGACGCCGGTCTGGCGCACGGCGAGGTCGACGCCCTCGCGCTGGTGCTCGATCTCGATGAGGTTGGCACCGGCCGCGGCGAACACGCTGAGGAAGCGCACGAGGCTGCCGGGCCGGTCGTCGATGCGGGCGAAGATCACGAGGCGGCGGCCCGCTTCGGTTTCGTGGCGGCGGATCAACCCGGGCACGACGCCGAGATCGACGTTCCCGCCCGACACGACGACGCACGTCGTGGCGTCGCCGGCCGGCGTGACGACGCCGGACTGCACGGCGGCCACCCCGACGGCGCCGGCCCCCTCGACGTAGAGCTTGGCCCGGTCCATCAGCACGACCATGGCGTCGGCGATCGCCGACTCGTCGACGGTGACGATCTCGTCGACCCACTGGGCGACGATCGGACCCGTCAGTTCGCCCGGCCGCTTGACCGCGATGCCGTCGGCCAGCGTCGTGACCGCACCGGCCGGTGACGACCCGCCGGCGTACGGCGAGCACACGGCGGCTTGCACGGCGACGACGCGCACGTCCGGGCGCAGCGTCTTCACGGCGATCGCCACGCCCCCGACCAGCCCACCGCCGCCGAGCGGCACGACCACCGTCGCCAGGTCGGGCACGTCTTCGATCAGCTCGAGACCGATGGTGCCCTGACCGGCGACGACGGCCGGGTCGTCGAACGGATGGCAGAAGACGCGCCCGGCGCTGGATGCCCGGTCGCGGGCGGCGGCGACGGCTTCGTCGAGCGACGCACCGAGCTCGACCACGTTGGCGCCGTAGGCGCGACATGCCTCGATCTTCGTGATCGGCGCGCCGATCGGCACGTAGATGTCGCACGGCACCCCGAAGTGGCGGGCGGCGAACGCCAGCGCCTGGGCGTGATTGCCGGCGCTACCGGCCGTGACGCCGCGGGCGGCGTCGGCGCCGAGCGAGGCCACCTTGTTCATCGCCCCCCGAATCTTGAACGAGCCGGTCCGCTGCAGGTTCTCGGCCTTCAGCACCACGTCGGCCGACCGCAGCTCCGACAGTGCGGCCGACGCCACGATCGGCGTGTGCTTGACGACTGCCTCGGTCACGGTGCGGGCGGCCTCGATGTGCTCCAGCCCGACGTCCATGACGGCGCGACGGTATCCCTTCGCGTCCTACCATGAAGCGCCTCCATGCCGCTCGATGCCGGGGAACAGGCCAGCCAACTCGTGCTCGCCCTCGCTGCGGACGCCGGCGCGGCCGACCCGCGGTCGCTCGACGTCCCGCTCGGCGCGTTCTCGTGGCTGGCCCCCTGCCCGGAGCTGTTCATGCCGGATCCGCTCGGCCACCACAAGCGCTATGACTGGTCGGGCGGTGGCGGCCGGGCCACGTTCGCCGTCGCGGGAACCGTCGGTGACCGGCTGGCGGACGCCGCTGGCGATGACCGCAGACCGTCGCTCGTGCGCGTCGGCTGGCTCTACGTCGCCGGGCGCGCCGCCGACGGTCGGTCGGTGTTCGAGCCGGTCGTCACCGTGGCCGTGACGGTGCGTCGCGGCGGCATCCTCGGCGAGGCTCACCTCGTGCCGGAAGGAGACGGCCAGATCAGCCCAGGGGCGGCACCGTCACACCGCCGACTGCTGGCCGAGCAACTCGACTTCGGCGGCCCGGCCGTCGCCGCCCTGGCGACGCCGGTCATCCCTCCGCACGTCGTCGCGTCATCGACGGCGCTGCGCCGATTCGCCCTGAGGGCGGCCGCCGCCTTCGGTCACGACGCATCAGCGGTCGTTCCGGCCGACGCCTCACCGGAGCGGTTCCGCGACGCCGACGCTCTCGTCGTCGTCGCCGGGTTCGGTGCCTACGTCGCCGCCGATATCGAGGACCCGCCGACGCCGTCGCCGGCCCTCGGTCAATGGTCGACGACGGCGCAGCGCCGACCGAGCGCGTTCCACGTCGTGCACGGGTTGGCGGGCATCGACGACGCCGCCGACGCGCCGGCCGGGCGGCTCGACGTCGCCGCGACCCAGTTCCTGTCGGCCGGTCAACGGGCCGTCGTCGCCCGCGCTCGTACCGCCGGGTTGACGGTCGTCGACGCCGGCTCGGCGGAGGTGGAGACCGTGCTCGCGGTCGCCGCCGATGCTGTCGATCGGGGTGAGCGGGTGCTCGTCGTCGCGCCCGGCGCCGAGCTCGCCGAGACGCTCGTGGTGCGGCTGCTGGCCGAGCCCGGGCCGCCCCCCGTCGCCTTCGGTTCGACCACCCGGTCCGACGAGGTCCTCACCCGCCTGGCCGAGTCGCGTCATCCCGTGCCCGTGGCCGACCTGGCCGAAGCGGCTGTTGCCCGCGACCGCACCGAGCACGAATTGCGCCGCCGTCTCGGTGGGCTCCAGCGCGAGCTGGCGGCCGAGGTGGCATGGCGACGTCGGCAACGCGCCGCGCCGGCGGCCGAAGCGGCGTGGGCGCCCGGGCTGTTCGGGCCGCAAGCCGACATCGAGCGGGCCCGCGAGCTGACCGAACAGCTGCGTCGCGGCGGCGCCGGGACGTGGAGCGCCCGACGGCGCCTGCTCCGCCTCGCTGGCGCCCCACGGGGAACGGAGGCGGAGCGCCTCGGCCAGGCTGTCGACGCCGGTATCGCCGAGGCCGGGGCCGACGTGCTCGATGCCATCGGCGGCGTCGACTTGAGCTCGGCCTGGGCCCGGGTCGCGGCCGTCGACGAGCACGCCCGGGCCGAGCTCAGACGCTGGCGGGCGGCCGCCGCCGGTCAGCACGACAGCCGCGGGCGCTCGCGGCTGACGACGCTGCGCACGATCGGCGAGGTCCACCGGGCGCTACGTCTGGGACGATCGGCCCGCCGGCTGCAGCTCGACTTGGTCACGAGCGGGCGGCTCACCCGAGTCCTGCCGCTGTGGGTGGGGATGCTTCACGACGTCGGCGAGCTGTTGCCGCTCCGCTCCAGCCTGTTCGACCTCGTGATCGTGGCCGGCGCCGACCGGGCCACGGCCCTGACCAGCGCTCCGGCGCTGCTGCGGTCGGACCGCGCTGTCGTGGTGACCTCCGGCGGCGAGGGCGTCATCGACGACGATTCGCTCGTCGCCATCGCCGCGCGGGCGACGCCGGTGCTCGTGCTCGACGACCCCACCGGCGCCGGGCTCGGCTTCGCCGACCTCGACCCCGCCGAGCGGGCATGGCATGCCGATGTCGTCGCCACGCTGGACGAGGCCGGGCTCGAGCCCCGGCCGTTCGCCACCGCTGGTCGACACCTGGTCGACGTGGCCGTCGACGTCCGCGGCGCCGTCGCTATCCACACCGGCGTCCACCCGGCTGGCGTCGACGCTCACATCGACCGCCACCTCGAGCTGGCCCGAGCCGGGTGGCGGATGCTGGAGGTGTTCCCCAGCCGCTGGTCGACTCGGCTGGAAAAGCTGGCCGACCACCTCGAGAACCCCTGGCGGGGATGAGTCTCTCGGGCTCCGCCGACCGGCAGAGCCGGATCGGCTGCGCCTCCGTGCTCGCCGCCGATCCTTCGGATCGGCGCTCGCCCAACCTCCACTCCACGCGGGCCCTCGTGATCGGCAACGGAGCGGACCTCGATGCCGGCTTCGTCGGGCACCGCTTCCGTGAGCGCGGCTATGCCTTCACCGAATGCCACCGGGAGGCGCCCGGCGAGTGGCCCGACCCGGACACCGTCGAGCTCGTGTTGACGCTCGGCTCAGAGTGGAACGTCTACGACCCGGCCACGGCGGAGCTCGTCGAGCAGGAGGCGGCGTTCACCCGGCGAGTCCTCGCCGCCGACGTCCCGCTGTTCGCGATCTGTTTCGGCGCGCAGGTGCTCGCCCACGCGCTCGGTGCGACGGTCGAACGGATCGATCAGCCCGAGATCGGTTGGTTCGACGTCACCCCGACGACGGCCGGCGCCGGCATCATCGGCGACGTCGCCGACAAGGAGGCGCGGCCGCCAACGATCGCCGCCGGGCCGTGGATGGAGTGGCACTACGACGGGTTCGACGTCCCGAGCGGCTTCGATGAGCTCGCCCGGACGGCGGCCGGACCCCAGCTGATCGTCGGCGCGCGGGTGCTGGCGACGCAGTTCCATCCCGAGGTCACCGAGACGATGGTCGCCCGTTGGCTGCACATGGGCGGGGCCGAGCAGTACCGCCAGCACGGCGGCGAACCGACCGAGCTGCTGGCCCAGACCCGGGCCAACACCGAGCTCAGCCGCCCCAACTCGGCCGCCCTGGTCGACTTCTTTCTGTCCGAGGTCGCCCACCCCTGAGCCCTCCGGGCGAGGTTGGGAGGCCATTCGTAAGAGTTGGTAGCGTCGAGCCCATGTCGTCGTTCCTTCGCGACTATTTGACCGTCGTCTGGTTCGCGGCCGCGGCCCTCGGACTCGGTGGCCTGCTGCTCGGCCTTGCCGCGCTCATCCGCCCGAACCGTCCCAACCCGCAGAAGCTGATCGCCTACGAGGGCGGCGTCAACCCGATCGGCTTCGGCTGGTCGCAGAGCCAGATCCGTTACTACGTGTTCGCCCTGCTCTTCGTCATCTTCGACGTCGAAGCCGTGTTCATCTTCCCGTGGGCAGCGTCGATCGAGCGCTACGGCACGTTCGGACTCGTCGTCATGCTGGCGTTCATCGTCCTGCTGCTCGACGGTCTGCTGTACGCGTGGAAACGAGGGCTCCTGCGGTGGGTCTAGTCGATCGCGGCCGGATGCCGGGGGCCATCACGAAGCTGCTCAACCTCGGCCGTTCCTATTCGATGTGGGTATACCAGTGGGGGCTCGCCTGCTGCGCCATCGAGATGGGCGCCGCCTTCGCCTCGCCGCGCTACGACGTCATGCGGCTCGGCGTGATCCCGCTGCCGGCCAGCCCTCGCCAGGCCGACTTCGTCGTCATCTCGGGGACGGTCACGGACAAGATGGCCCCGGCCATCTTGCGCCTGTACAACCAGATGCCCGAGCCCAAGTACGTCATCTCCATGGGATCCTGCGCCAACTGCGGCGGGCCGTACTGGGACAGCTACTCGGTGACCAAGGGCGTCGACCAGATCATTCCCGTCGACATCTACGTCCCGGGATGCCCGCCTCGTCCGGAGGCGCTGCTCGAGGGCGTCGTCCTGCTGCAGCAGCACATTCGCAACGAGGACATGGCCGCCAAGTGGCGCGGCGAGGGCAACGAGGTCGTGCCGCGGCGCCAGCCTGTCGTGGTCGGTGGGGGACCGGTCGAGGATCACGGGACCGGGTGATCATCCGCCGTGGCTGAGACCACCGAGGAACCCCAGGCGCTGCCGGGGGACGGCCTGCGCGAGGGCATCGTCGACGAACTGCGCCGCCGCATCGGTGACGCGCTCGTCGACGTCGAGTTGCGTCCGAACGACGATCTCTGGGTGCGCGTCGCCACCGACGCATGGGCGGCGACGGGCGAGGCGCTGCGGGGCATGGGCTTCTCGTACTTCTGCTTCCTCTCCGGCATCGACTGGCTGCCGTCGCCGTACGGACGCAGCGAGGACAACCCCGACGAGCCGCCGCCGGTGCGCTCGACCGAGGTCGTCCAGGGTGTGACCGGCGGGGCGACCCGCTTCCAGGTGTTCGCCCGCGTCGTCGACCCGCTGCGCCACGTCGGCATCACGCTCAAGGCCGACGTTGCTGACGACGCCATGGCGATCGGGTCCTGGCACGCGATCTACGCCGGCGCCAACTGGCACGAGCGGGAGACGCACGAGATGTTCGGCATCGACTTCGCCGGTCATCCCGATCTGCGCAACATGTACCTACCGACCGAGTTCGAGGGCTACCCGCTGCGCAAGGACTTCCCGCTCTTGTCGCGCATGATCAAGCCCTGGCCCGGCATCGTCGACGTCGAGCCGATGCCCGCCGAGGACGAGGACGGCGACGGCGACGGCGTCGCCGATGAACCGCCCGCGACCGCCGACGGCGAGGCGCCCGACAAGGCGGCGACCACCGACGATGCATCCTCCGCAGAGGACGCGGCGGCAGAACCGCCGGCCGAGACGCCGAACGACGAGGCGACGCCGGCCGCCGACCAGACCGTCACCCACGAGGCGACCCCTGACCAGGTGGATACCGGCGACGCATCTGCCGCGGAAGAGGTGGTTGAGCCGGCGACGAACGCGCCGGACGAGGAGTCGGCCCCGGCGGACCACACCTCTGACCAGGCGACCACCGACGACGGGGTGACCGATGACCAGGCGACCGGCGAGGACGCGGCGCCTGGTGCCGCGTCCTCCGGGGAGGTCACGCCGCCCGTCGGCGCCGCCGACGCCGAGGACGCCGCCGACGGCGGAGGCGACGACGGTCCGGTCGCGCAAACATCGACCCAGGACGCGCAAACCCGCGACCAGTCCGCGTCGGCCCCGGAGGAGGCGGCTGCGCCGGCCGCGGCAGCCGGTGCCGAGGGCACGGAAGCGGCCGCCGATGATGTGGCTGCGGAGGACGGTCCGACCGACGGCGCGGCGACCGACGACGACACGGCGACCGACGACACGACGACCGACAGCGGCGAGGACGATGGCGATGGCGGCGACGCTGATGCCGGTGAGGACGCCGAGCAGGGCGTCGACGCGCCGTCGGTCGCGGTGGCCGAGTCACCGGACGGGGGCTGGTCGCCGGACATCCCGGTCGCCGACGTCGAAGGGCCCTTCGGGGTCGGGAGCAAGGCCGCCCGAGCGGACGGATCGCAGCCGGTCGACCACCCGATCAAGGCGCTCACCTCGTCCCAGCTGTTCTTCATTCCCGGCAGCGAGGACTACGACGTCACCGAGCCCGACGTCTGGTTCGACAGTCAGACGACGGCCCGCCAAGCCGGGTTCCGGTCGCCCTACGACGACAATCACGACGATCTCGACGATCTGGGCGTGAATCCTCTCGAAGATGAGAGCAATCGCGCCCAGATCGCCGAACGAGAGGAATCGCGCCCAGATCGGGGCGACGACCACGGAGGCGGCGCGTGACCGACCTCCTCTCCGAACGCCAGCAGCTGGCCTACATCGCCGGGCAGGCCGCCGACGCCCGCCTCAACGTCGAGCTCGAGACCGAGGGCATGACCCTCAACATCGGGCCGCAACACCCCGCCACCCACGGCACGCTGCGGATCATCGTGCGCCTCGACGGCGAGCAGGTCGTCTGGGCCGAGCCGTCGTGCGGCTACATGCACCGGGGCTACGAGAAGTTGACCGAGGTCCGCACGTACCCGCAGGTCACGACGCTCGTCAACCGCATCGACTGGCTCGGCAGCTTCGCCAACGAAGTCCCCTTCATCCTCGCCGCCGAGAAGCTGATGGAGATCGAGGCACCGCCACGCGCCCAGTACATCCGCACGATCCTCCACGAGCTCTCGCGCATCGCCAACATCGCCCTGTTCCTCGGTGACCTCGGCGTGCAGATGGGTGCCGTGACACCGGTCTTCTACGGCTTCCGCGATCGCGAGCACGTGCTCAACCTCATCGAGAGCGTCACTGGCGGACGCTTCCACCCCAACTTCGACCGCATCGGCGGGCTCAAGGACGACTTTCCCAAGGGCTTCGTCGACGAATGCCGGGCGGTCATGAAGCGGGTCCGGCGGTACTGCGACGAGATCGAGGATCTCCTCATCGGCAACGAGATCTTCCAGGCCCGCACCCGCGGCGTCGGGATCATCCCCCGCGACATCGCCCTGCAGTACGGCCTGTCGGGCGCCAACCTGCGCGCCAGCGGGGTCGACTGGGACCTCCGCCGCGACCAGGTGCTGCCGATGTCATGGGCGGAGGCCGACTGGAAAGTCTGGACGCACCCGGACGGTGACAGCTTCGCCCGCTGCTGGGTCCGCCTGCAGGAGACCCGGGAGTCGACGAAGATCGTCGACCAGTTGCTCGACGGCCTGCCGGCCGGACCGATCATGGCCAAGGTGCCGCGCATCATCAAGGTGCCGGCCGGAGAAGCCTGGGTGTCGACCGAGAACCCGCTCGGCGAGATGGGCTACTACATCATCTCCAAGGGCGAGCTCGGACCGTTCCGGGTGAAGATCCGCTCGGCCAGCTTCAACAACATCTCGGTCGCCTCGTGGGTGCTGCGCGGCGTCTACGTCCCCGACATCATCACGATCCTCGCCAGCCTCTACTTCATCCTCGGGGACATCGACCGATGAGTGCGCTGGCGATCGAGATCCCGTATTGGGGGCAGTCGTTGTTGCGGGTGCTGGGCGGTGTCGTCGCCGTGCTGCTGCCGGCGGGCACGATCGTCTACGTCTTCCTGTTCAAGATGATGTCGTTCATGCAGAGCCGGCTGGGGCCGATGGAGGCCGGCCCGTACGGCTCGCTCCAGCTCGTCGCCGAGGTCGGCAAGTGGCTGCAGAAGGAGGACACGGCGCCCGAGGCGGCCGATCATCGCATCTTCAAGATGGCCCCGCTGATCGTGCTCGTGTCGACGTTCCTGCTCGTCGCC
>Ga0136617_10005221_pt1 | contig 11606 bp, 12 predicted proteins | sample AntDrymUQ3222106_2_FD_129672 | JGI IMG/M metagenome (GOLD analysis project Ga0136617, IMG submission 129672) | Polar desert sand microbial communities from Dry Valleys, Antarctica - metaG UQ322 (21.06) | ecosystem: Environmental > Terrestrial > Soil > Desert | place: Antarctica: Dry Valley...
CCTTGGCCGGCTTGCCGCCCGCTCCTCGAACGTGGCCGCGAACCCGGGCCTTGCCCGCGACGTCGGAGGTCACGTTGACGGTGAGGCGGTTCGAAACGAGGATCTGGCGCTGGCTGGGGCTGTCGAGCTCAACCTCGACCGAGTCGCCCTTGGCCCGCTGCTCGGCGCCCGAGCCGGCGCCGCCCACGGCGAGCGCCGCCGAAGCGCTCGCGAGCACGCCGACGATCGCCACCGGCACTGCCCTCTGCCACCTGCGAACCCCCATCACGACAACACTAACCGCAACTGGCCGCATGGCCAACGGTTCTCTACTCCGCCGGAACCACTCCTCCGGCGATCACGTTGACGAACGTCTCGAGGTGTCTGGTGGTCCAGCACTCGAACGCGCCGTCGCAGTGGGGCTCGTAGGCGGACATCACCGAGTCGCCGTAGTTCCAGTAGAGCTTCGGCTCGGGGTTGAGCCAGAAGGTGCGCCCGGCGCGCCGGGAGACCTGGGCGAAGGCCGCCGCATGCGGCTCGCGCCCGTTCGTGCGGGCGTCGCCGAGCACGATCACGGTCGAGCGCGGGTCGAGATCCTCGGAGATCTCACTCAGGAACTCGAGCCAGACGCGGCCGTAGTCGGTGTAGCCGGAGACGTCGGCGACGCCGCCCTCGCTCGAGATCTTGCTCGAGATCGCGCGAAAGTCGCGCTCGTCGGAGAAGACGTCGGTGACCTCGGAGATTCGCTCGATGAAGACGAAGCTGCGCAGCTTTCGAAACGAGTCGTGGAGGGCGTGCAGGACCGAGAGGAAGAACATGCTCGCCGAGGTCACCGACGTCGAGACGTCGCAGAGGACGTAGATCTCGGGGCGCCGCGGGCGCCGCGGGCGGTGCTTGAGGCGCAGTGGGACGCCGCCGGTCTCCAGCGAGGCCCGCATCGTGCGGCGCACGTCGACGACCGAGCTGCGGCGACGGCCGCGCTGCTCGTGGCCGAGCGTCGCGAGCCGGCGCTTGAGCTGGGCGACGGCGCGGTGCACGGCGGCGAGGTCCTGTGACGGGCTCGTCGGCAATGCGCGGTCGAGGTCGGCGAGCGGGCGCGACGGCGGCATGCGCTCGGTGCGCTCGATCAGGTCGCGCTCGAGTTCGCGCCGCAGGTGGCGCTCGAACTGGTTCAGGCTCTCGCGGTCGAGCGTCAGGACCTCGTCCTCGGTCTGTGCGCGGCCCTGGGTCTGGAGGCCGAGGGTGCGCCTGATCCGCTGCACGTCGACGCCGATCACGCCCGAGCCCTCGCCGCGGCGCCCGAAGGCCTCGATCGCGAGCCGCGCGAGGTCGCGCATCTCGCCGTCGCGGCCGTCGGCGATCGCCTGGCGGACGGCTTCGCGCAGCTCGTCGAGGTCGATCTGGCCCATACCGTCGTGGCGCTGCTCGGAGATTCCGTGGCGCAGCGCCTCGGCCTCGGCGGCGCGGAAGAAATAGCGGGCGAACAGCAGCTCGAAGATGCGGCGGTCCTCCTGCGACTTGGCCAGCGTCGCCGCCATCGTCTCGCGAAAGTCGGCGGGCTCGGTCCAGGGAACGACCTCGAGCGCCTCGAAGGCGTCGAGGATCTCCGAGGTCCCAACGCCGAGGCCCTCGTTTCGCAGCTCCTCGCAGAACGCGATCAGCCGCGCGGCGAGGCCCGGTGGGAGCTCGTCGAGGCGCTCGGGCTCGGCCCCCGCGCTCATCGCGATAGCCGAGCCCCGCCCGCCCTAGCCCGTCCGACCGAGGTCGAGCTTGCCCTCCGCGTCGAGCTTGACGCCCACCCGCTCGGCGACGAGCTCGAGGTCCGAGCGGTGCTTGACGATGATGCTCATCGTCTTGTCGAAGACGTCGCGGTCGATGTCATCGGCGCCGAGCAGCAGCAGGGCGCGAGCCCAGTCGATCGACTCCGCGATCGAAGGCGGCTTCTTGAGATCGAGTGAGCGGATCATGTGCACGACCTCGACGAGCCGGCGCGTCAGCTTTGCGTCGAGATCCGGAGAGTGCAGCCGAACGATCTCCATCTCGCGCTCGACTTCGGGATAGTCGAGCCACAGGTAGAGGCAGCGGCGTTTGAGGGCTTCCGTGAGCTCACGGGAGTTGTTGGAAGTCAGGACGACGATCGGCCGCGTGCGGGCCTCGATCACGCCGAGCTCGGGGATCGAGATCTGAAAGTCCGACAGCACCTCGAGCAGCATCGCCTCGAACTCCTGGTCGGTCTTGTCGATCTCGTCGATCAGCAGCACGACGGGCGTCGGCGTCGAGATCGCCCGCAGCAGCGGCCGCGTCAGCAGGAACTCCTCGCTGAAGATGTCCTCCTGCACCTCCGTCCAAGAACCACTGTCGTCGGGCGCTACCTCGTCTGCCCCTGACCCCGCCGCCCCCGGACGCGGAGTGGAGGAGGTGGCGGGCATTTGTTGAGATCCGGCTTGTATGCGCAGAAGCTGCTTGCGGTAGTTCCACTCGTACAGCGCCTTTGCCTCGTCGAGTCCCTCGTAGCACTGCAGGCGGATCAGCTCGCGGCCCGTGGCGCGCGACAGCGCCTTGGCGAGCTCCGTCTTGCCGACGCCCGCCGGTCCCTCGACCAGGATCGGCTTTCCGAGCTGCTGCGCGAGGTAGGAGACCAGCGAGGCGGACTCGTCGGCGAGGTAGCCGACGGCGGCAAGCGCCTTGCGGACATCGGCGACGGAATCGGGTGCGGCGGTCTCACCCATCCCGTCCGATGATAATGAGGTGGTGCTGGAGCCCGCGGCCATTTTCCCTGAAGGGATCAATCCCTACATCGCGCTGATGGCGATCGGATTCGCGATCGCCGTCGTCGGCCATCTGTTCAGGTCACGCTGGGCGGTGGCGATCGGGGTGATCATGATCTTTCTCGCGGTGCTCGTGTTTCCGCTCGCGATCCAGGTCTTCGAGGAGAAGCCGACTCCTCCGCCCGGCCCCCAGATCGATCCCTGAGCGCCGCGGGGCTCCAGGCCTCGCACTTAGCGCTTATCCGCACGCTCCGCTAAGCTCGCGCCGATTCGGCCCGCCGCCGCAGGCGGGCAACGCTATGGCCGACATACCCGATCAACGAAGCGCACGGTCCGGGGAGGACCCGACCGCCGAGCGGCCGCACCTGCGGGCCGTAGACACCCCGCCCGAAGGCGAGCCGCTGCCGGATGCCGCGCCGGGCGCGACCGCCGAGCCCGCCGCCGCTGAGCCCGAGGCCCCCGTGCCGAGCGATCCTCCACCGAGCGATCCTCCACCCTCGAGCGACATCTCGTCACAGGCCGTCGCGGAGGCTCGCCGAGCGGCGGCCGAGGCAGGCACCGCGGCGACGGAGGCGCGGCGCGAGAGCGCGGCCGAGCTCGGGCGCGAGGTGCGCCGGCTGTCGCGCGAGCTTGCCCAGACGCGCGCCAAGGCCGCCAGCGCCGAGGAGAAGACCGCCGCCGCCGAGCGGGCAGCCGCCGACGCCGATCGCCGCGCTCGCGTCGCCGCCGATGCCCAGCGCGAGGCCGAGAGCCGGATGACGGCGGCCGAGGACAAACAGCGCGCCGCTCAGCGCCAGGCCGCACGCGCCCGCGAGCTGGCCATGAAGGAGGCCGCCGAGGCGGCGAGCAAGAAGCTCGAACAGGCTCGCGAGGCGCTTCGCATCCAAGCACGAGACAAGCTGCGCGGCCTCGCCGAGAAGCTACGCGAGCAGGCCGAGGAGCATGCGCGAACGCTGGCGGCCAAGGCCGTGAGCGAGGCACGCGCCGAGGTCGTAGAAGGGAGCGAAAACGCGGTCGAGCGCGCCGAGCAGCAGGCTCGTGAGGAGATGCAGCGGCGTGACGAGCTCGAGCGCGAGCTGGCGCGCACGAAGGCCAAGCTCGACGCCCTCGTCGACCGGGTCGGGCGAGAGGCCGAGCGCCGCGCCCGCGAGCAGGCCGAGCAGCGCGTCCGCGCCGAGATCACCGAGGTCGAGGCCGAGATCGAGCAGGAGGCAGAGCGCGTTCGCGCCGAGGCCAATGCTCGCTCACGCGCGAACCTCGAGCTGCGGCTGCGCGAGGAGGAGGCGAAGCTTCGCCAGGAGGCCGAGGAGCGCGCCCGCGACGACGCCGAGCAGAGGATCAAGGCGCTCGAGACCCGCCTCGCACGCGAGATCGACCACGAGGCCAACACGGCCGCGGACGCTTCCCGCCGCGATGCCGAGGACCGCCGCCTCGCTGTCACCGAGCGCGTGGAGCGCGAAGCCGAGGAGCAGATTCGCGCCGCCTCCGAGCAGGCTCGCCGCGAGGCCCTCGCGGTGGCCCGCGACGCTTAAGCCTCCCGGGCCTTAGACCAGCCTCGAAACGCGCTCAGCCGCGCGCCGCTGCCACGCCCGTGGGCGCCAGCTCGACCTCGAGGCGTTCGCTCGCCATCTTCAGCGTCTCCGGATCCCGTCCGAGGCTCCCCCAGCGCTGGGCCGCCGAGTCGCGGAAGGAGTCGAGGAAGTCGTCGGAATGCAGGGGGTCGTGATGGAAGAGCATCAGCCGCTCGGCCTCCACGCGGCGGGCGAAGGTAAGCGTGTCGGTGAGCCGCGAGTGGCCCCAGCCGATGTGGTCGGGGTACTCCTCGTCGGTGTACTGGCAGTCGTGCAGCAGCATCGTTGCGCCGCAGGCGAGGTCGTGGCCGGAGATCCACTCCGGTTCGAGGTCGTCCAGCGCCGCTCCGAGGGCGGGTTCGTGGTCGGGGATGTAACAGAGGTTCTCGTCGCCGTCGGTGATCCGGTAGCCGAGCGTCGGGCCACGGTGCGTTACGGCCTCGGCGCGGACCGTGGCCGAGCCGATCTCCCACTCGGTCGCCGGCGTGTCGCGAAACGAGACTTCGCAGGGAAGCTCGCGAACCTCGACCGGGGAAAGCGGCGCGGATATGTAGCGGGCGATGCGGTTCTCGAGCGTCGCCTCGGGAGAGGCAGGGCCCCAGATCGTGATCTTCGAGTCGGCCTGAAAGCAGGGCGGAAAGAACATCAGGCCCTGGATGTGGTCGAGGTGCAGGTGAGTGAGCAGGATGTTGATCTTCGGCCTCGAGGCGGCGAGCTTGACGCCGAGGTTGCGGATCCCCGTGCCCGCGTCGAGGATCAGGGTCTCGCCATCGGACAGGGTCACCTCGACGCATGACGTGTTGCCGCCGAAGCGGTTCATCTCCGGCCCGGGAGCCGGGACGGACCCTCGCGCGCCCCACACCTTCAGCTTCACGACGCAAAGCCTCTCACGTCGGGGTAGCCACGCGGCGCCTCTCCAGCTCGTCGACGGGCCAGAAGATGATCATCGCGCCCGACGAGCCGGAGCCCGACCCGACGATCGGCAGCGCGCTGGCCTCGATCGAGTGCTCGTCGCCCTTGGTCGAGCGAATGCGAAACTCGGCGTGGGCGGGTCGCCCGTCGCGCAGCGAGCGCGTCAGCGGCAGGTCGTCCATCGCGATCGGCTGGCCGAAGTCGTCGAAGGGGCCGAACGTCCCCAGCCATTCGTGCGCGGGCATCCGCCCCGACTCCTCGAACGACATTCCCAGCAGTGCGCCGGCCGCCTCGTTGTAGAACAGCAGCGCGCCGTCCTCGCCGACCAGGAACGCGGGCGTCGAGAGGCTGGTGATCAAATTGCGAGCCAGGATCAGCTCGAGCGGTTTCTGGGCACTGTCCATCGGCCGGCGAAGCTCATTCTTCCACCGATCGCCGCCCGGGGCCGGCGCGCGGATGTACGCTGCACGATGATGCGCGTTCGGGCAGTTCTGGTGGGACTCATGCTGGTAGCGTCACTCGCCGCGCCGGGTACTGCCGCTGCTCAGGTGCCCGGGCTGCCGCCGCTGCCGATCATCGGCGACCCGGATCCGCCGGCGGACCTGCCGCGGTTCATCGGTGCGCCTGCGACGCCGAAGCCAGTCGCGGCGCCCTCGGTCCCGCAGCATCCGTTCATGGCGCCGAACGGGCTCAGCAACATCCATAACGACGCCTACCAGACCGACACCTACACCTGGGGCGGGCCGCTCGGCAACGACGTTCAGACCTCGTCGACCCTGCTGGCGCGCGAATGCGGTTCGGTGACGTTGGACAGCAAGGGACTCTTGGAAACGATCTGCGTCGGGCTCGAGCACGCCGTCCTGACGCTGATGGATCCGGTCACCCTGGAGGTGCTCGCGACCTACGACCTGCCGCCTCGAAACGTCAGCGCCAACCCATTTCGGGACTTCACGGGCGGCGGCTACTTCTACCTCGACGATCAGGATCGCGCCGTCACGCCGACGTCGAACCGCCACGTCTTCGTGATCGGCCAGACCGGTGGGCCCGGGTTCGCGCTCGAGCGCGACTACGACCTCAGCGGGGTGGTCGCGCAGGGCGACGGGATCATCTCCGCGCTGCCCGACTGGGACGGCAGGATCTGGTTCGCGTCGGTCAAGGGCGTGGTCGGCTGGATCGACCCGGCGAGCGGCGAGGTGACCTCGCGCAGCCTCGGAGAGGGAATCACCAACTCGTTCGCGGTCGACGACTCCGGGGGTGTGTACATCGCCACCGACAAGGCGCTGTACCGCTTCGATGCACGCAGGCAGACCTTTCAGGAGACGTGGCGGGTCGGCTACGACAGTGTCGCCGCCACAAAGCCCGGCCAGTCGGACGCCGTCACCGGCACCACCCCGACGATCATGGGCTCGGAGTACGTGGCGATCACCGACAACGCCGATCCGATGCAGATCGTCGTCGTACGCCGCGACGCGGTCATCCGCTCGGGCGAGAAGCCGAAGCGAAAGCGAAAGCGTCGCCGGGTAAAGCGCCGCGTCGTCTGCCGCCACGACGTCTTCTCAAAGGGCGCGGGCTCGACCGACCAGTCGCTGATCGGAGCGGGACGCGCGATCGTGGTCGAGAACAACTACGGCTACACGGGGCCGCTGTCGACGATGAACGGCACCACCACCGAGCCGGGGCTCGAGCGCGTGGACATCCGCAAGCGCGGCCGCGGCTGCCGCACGATCTGGCACAGCGACGAGCGTGCGCCCTCCGTGGTGCCCAAGCTGTCGCTCGCCAACGGGCTCGTCTACACCTACACGAAGCCGCTTCGCGACGATGATCTCGACGCCTGGTATTTGACCGCGATCGACTTCCAAAGCGGTGAGACCGTGTGGGCGAGCCTTGCGGGAACCGGGCTCGGGTTCAACAACAACTTCGCTCCCGTGACCCTGATTCCCGACGGGACCGCCTTCGTCGGGGTCCTCGGGGGGATTACGCGCTACGTCGACGGTTCGTAGTTGGGTCGTGGCCTTGGATCTGGGCCTGGCCCACGCCCAAGTCACCCTCAAGGCGCTCGCCATGCGAGCCGATAGTGAAGAGCAATGGCAGCCGTTCGCACAGGTCGTCCCCCTGGGGATGCGGCGAGTCAGCTAGCCGAGGCGCGCCAGCGCATTGGGGAGCTGGAAAGCCAGTTGGCCTCGCGCGATTCGCGAGACTCACTCGCGCCCACGCTTCTAACCCTGCGCGCCTTTCGCGCCCAGCTCGAGCTCGACGTGCTGCGCGCGCAGCGCTACCGACGCCCGCTGAGCGTCGCTCTGATCGACATTGACGGCTTTCGCGCCATCAACTTGCGCCACGGCTACGCCGCGGGGGACGGGGTGCTGGGAGCGGTCGGAAACCTGATTTCAGAGCAGACGCGAGTCCACGACCTCGCATGCCGGATGGGCGGCGACGAGTTCGCGCTGTTGCTCCCCGAGACCGGGCCGGCAGGGGCGAGCCAGGCGATCGACCGTCTCCTGCTCGGACTCGAGGGCCTCGAAGCAGGCGGGGTACGCGGGATCTCGATATCCGTCGGGATCGCGGGTCTGGTCGACAAGCAGACGCCGGAGGGTCTGCTCGCCGCTGCAAGTCAGGCGCTACAGCAGGCACGCGAGGCGGGAGGTGGCCAGGCGGCCGCCTATGAGGGTGAGCGGCCCGACGAAACGGGGGAGCCGGCGCACGGCGACGTCGTCACCGCGCTGGCCTCGGCGCTGCAGGAACGCGACGCTTACACGGGCGACCACTCGGAGTCCGTCGTCGAGATGGCGGCTCGGGTCGCGCAGTCGATGGCGCTCGACCCCGGCGAGGTTGCCCAGGTACGCATGGGGGCCCTGCTGCACGACATCGGCAAGGTGGGAATCCCCGATGAGGTGTTGCACAAGCCGGGCGCCCTCGACGAGGGCGAGTGGGAGTTGATGCGTCAGCACCCGGTGATCGGGGAGCGCATCCTGAGAATGATCCCGGGCCTCGGACCGATCGCGCGCATCGTTCGCCACGAGCACGAGCGCTGGGACGGAGGCGGCTATCCCGACGCGATCGCCGGCACCGAGATCCCGATCGGCAGCCGCATCATCCTCGCCTGCGACGCATACCACGCGATGACCTCCGATCGTCCATACCGCAAGTCGATGGCACACGCCGACGCGTTGGCCGAGCTTGCTCGCCATGCCGGGACCCAGTTCGACCCCGAGGTCGTCCAGGCGCTCGTGGGGTACCTCTACGGGCAGCGACAGTCCGGCGCCGCGACGACGCAGGCACCCCCCGGATAGTCGGCGAGAGGCCGCCCCGATGCATGCGGGCGTCCCCAAACGCCCGCGAATCTCCCTCAGCTTCTTCTAGCCGTAACGAGACAGCTACACCGGCGAGGACCCGGTCGGCTGGCCACACGACTGCTGGGAGAGATCCGCGTGCGTGTCCCGCCCGTCAGAGCGGGACGTCGGTGTGAAAACTAACCCTCGAGCTTGCCGATCTTGAAGATCTTGGTGCCGCAATCAGGGCACGTGCCCTGGATCGCCGGACGACCATTCTTCATTGTCACTTGCTGGGGGTCCGTGATCTCGACCTTCTTGCGTTCCTTGACGCAGTAACCCTCGGCCATAACGCCTCCTTTTTAGGGTGCCGACCGCTACCGGCCGACGATGTCTCCTCCTCGCCGACAACGGTCGCAGGTGGCAGTTTGAGCCCACGCGGCCATGGCGTTTGACGAATGTAGACCAGTCGGCAGACAAGTTCACGCATGGCTAGTGTGAAAAAGCACTAGACCCACGCACGAGCGCGGCCAATACGATGCTCGCGCCGTGGTCGTCAGATGCGCCCAGATCGCGAACTCGTTCCGCTTTCAGGCCTTCATCTTCGGGGTGATCGTCCTCAACGCGGTCATCCTCGGCCTCTCGACGTACGACTCGATCGACGAGGACGTCGGGAGCGAGCTGGTCGTGATCAACGAGATCTGCGTCGGGATCTTCGTGATCGAGCTGGTGATACGGATCGTCGCCTACGGCCGCCGCCCGCAGGACTTCTTTCGCGACGGCTGGAACGTGTTCGATTTCGTCGTCATCACCGCGGCATTCGTGCCCGGCGTGCGCGAGAGCACCACCCTGTTGCGCCTCGCGCGGCTGCTGCGGATCGTGCGCATCGTGACCGTGCTGCCCGAGTTTCGGGTCCTCGTCAAGGGAATGGCCCGCAGCCTGCCCCCGCTCGGCAGCATCGCGCTGATCGGCGTGCTGTTGATGTACGTCTACGGGATGCTCGGCTGGATCCTCTTTCACGAGGGGGATCCCGAGAACTGGGGCACGATCGGGCAGTCGATGCTCAACCTGTTCGTCGTCCTAACGCTGGAGAACTGGCCGGCGTACATGGAGGCCGCGCAGGAGATTTACCCGTGGGCGTGGATCTACTTCGTCTCCTACGTGATGCTCGCGTCCTTTCTGCTGTTCAACGTCCTGATCGCGGTCGTGCTGACCAGCATGGAGTCGGCACGGGCCGATGACGAGCGCGAGGCGCTGGCGCTGCGACGCGAGCTCAAGCAGGCCGAGGAGGCGGTGCGCGACGAGCGCGAGGAGCTCGTCGAGGCGATGCGGACGCTGCGCGACGCGGTCGACGAGCTCGAGCAGCGGCTCGAGGCCCGCAGTGACGGCGGGGTCGAGAAAGCGCCCGCGGCCGAAACCACCTGACGCAGATCGAGCCGCCCGCAGCGGGCTTCGACTACGGCGGGTCCGTGGCGTCCGGCGTCGTGGTCGTCGGGCTCGCCTCGAGGTCGGCGATCTGGTCGCGCAGATCCTGGATGTCGTCCTCGATCACCGTGAGCTTCTGCTCGGCGGACTCGTCGCCCTGAGTTGCCGCGGCGATCTCGTCCTCGAGGCCGGAGATCCGCTGCGTAAGCGACTGGACGTCCTCCTGGGCGGCCTGGCTCGCCGTCTCCTCGACGGCGGCGAGCTGTTCGCGGACGTCCTGCAGGTCGGCCTTGGTCGCAGCGTCCTCCTCGGCGCCCATCGCGAGCACGATCGCAACGATCCCGGCGGCGAGCCCGAGCACCGCGATCGCGCCGATCGCATAGCTGCGAATCGAAAGCTTGCGCTCGACCCCCGCCAGCCAGGCGCGCAGTCCGTCAATGCGCTCGTGCGGGTTGACCGATGCGTCGGCGGCGGCGGGCGAAGGAGCGCCGGGGGCGCCCGGGGAGGCGGGCGGAGGAGTCTCGCCGGGCGCGGGAGGCCGGCCGCCGGCAGCCGGGGCGGCCGCGGGGACCTGGCCCGCGGGGGGCGGGGCGGCCGCGGGTGGCGGAGCGCCCGCGGGGGCTGCGGGTGGATTCGGCGGCTTCGGTGTGCCCTCCATCGCCGCCGAGATTACCTAGCGTCGGAGTCGTCCTTTACCCCGCGCTCGAGCGGCAAGCCGGCCTGCTCCCAGGCCTTGATGCCGCCACTCATGTTGTAGGCGTCGTAGCCGTCGTTGCGAAACGCGTCGGCGACCATCGCCGAGCGGCTTCCGCCGGCGCAGTTGAACACCACCGTGCGTTCGCGCTCGATCTCGCCCGCCCGCGCGGAGACCTGCTCCAGAACGATGTGGCGTGCGCCGGCGATGTGCGCGCGCTCCCACTCGTCGTGCTGGCGAACGTCGATCAGCTCGACCTCGCCGGCGTTGATCAGATCGGCCACTCGCTGCGGCGGCAGCGACTCTGCCGTCAACGGCTCCGCGTCGTCACCGCTCTCGATCCCTGGCCTGGGGTCGGCGCTCGAGTCTGCTTCGGCAGTCACCGCGCCGAGCTTAGTAGCCGCCGCCAATACCATTGCGCTCGACTTTCCGTCCAAGCCAGCGAAGGAGACCACCAGATGCCGGAAGCAGTGATCGTTGACGCAGTCCGCACCCCGATCGGACGTGCCTTCAAGGGCTCGCTCGCCCCGCTGCGCCCCGACGAGGTCGCGGCCCACACCGTCGACCAGCTTCTGGAGCGCAACCCCGACGTCGACCCCGCCACGGTCGAGGAGGTCGCGATGGGCTGTGGGATGCCGCAGGGGGTCCAGGCCTTCAACATCGGCCGCATCGTCGTGCTGCTGTCCGAGAAGCTGGACGATACGACGAACGGGGTGACGATCTCGCGCTACTGCGCCTCGAGCCTCGAGGCGATCCGCCAGGCCGCGAACTCGGTCAAGGCCGGTCAGGGGGACACCTACATTGCCGCCGGCGTCGAGTGGGTGAGCCGCTACAACGAGCGCACCGAGCCCGCCGGGGCGGCGGACCAAAACGAAAAGCTCCAGGGCTCGGACGGGCAGCCGAACGCCTACATCGAGATGGGTCTGACCGCGGTCAACGTCGCCAATCGCTACGAGGTCAGCCGCGCCGACATGGACAAGTACGCGCA
>Ga0136617_10005222_pt1 | contig 11604 bp, 12 predicted proteins | sample AntDrymUQ3222106_2_FD_129672 | JGI IMG/M metagenome (GOLD analysis project Ga0136617, IMG submission 129672) | Polar desert sand microbial communities from Dry Valleys, Antarctica - metaG UQ322 (21.06) | ecosystem: Environmental > Terrestrial > Soil > Desert | place: Antarctica: Dry Valley...
AAGGTTATCAACAGGATCGAGCCGAGCGCGGCCAGCACGACCAGCGATTCGTCGAGGCCGTCGCTGCGTGCGGTCAGCAGCATCACCGAGGCGATCGAGCCGGGTCCCGCGATCATCGGGATCGCCATCGGAAACACCGAAATATCCTCGATCTCGGGTGTCGCGTTGACCTCGTTGGCGCGGTTCTCGCGGCGCTCGGTGCGCTTCTCGAACACCATTTCGAGCGCGATCAGGAACAGCATGATCCCGCCCGCGATGCGGAACGCCGCCAGGCTGATGCCGAGCGTGCGCAGCAGATCCTCGCCGAACAGGCCGAAGAAGAGCAGCAGGAAGGCCGCGATCGCGACCGACCTGAACGCCATCGCGCGCCGCTGCGCGGCCGGAGCGTCGCGGGTCAGGCTGGCGAAGATCGGCGCGCAGCCGGGCGGGTCGATCACCACGAACAAGGTCGCGAAGGAGGCGACGAAGAGCTCAATCATCGCTTATGCACCCCCAGTTTGTCGCCTCCCGCTGTCGCCGCGGCGGCGAGAAGGACGGCGAGAATCATAAACCCTCCGGCGCCGGCAGGCCCGCGCGGGCATGCGCCGCGACCAGCGTGTTTCTCAGCAGCATCGCGATCGTGGTCGGGCCGACGCCGCCGGGGACGGGCGTGATCGCGCCGGCCACGCCAAGCGCGCTGTCGAAATCGACATCGCCCACCAGGCGGGTCTTGCCTTCGCCGATCTGGATACGGTTGATGCCGACGTCGATCACGACCGCGCCGGGCTTCAGCCAGCCGCCGCGGATCATCTGGGGCCGGCCGACCGCGGCGACGACGATGTCGCCCCGCCGGACCACCGCCGGCAGGTCGCGGGTGCGGCTGTGCGCCACGGTGACCGTGCAATTCTCCCGGAGCAGCAACTGCGCCATCGGCTTGCCGACAATGTTCGAGCGGCCGACCACCACCGCCTCCAGCCCCGATAGATCGCCGAGCCGGTCCTTGAGCAGCGCCAGCGCGCCCAGCGGCGTGCAGGGGACCATCCCGTCGGCGCCGACCGCGAGCCTTCCGGCATTGGCGATGTGGAAGCCATCGACATCCTTGGCCGGGTCGATCGCCGCGATCACCGCCTGGTCGTCGACGCCGGCGGGGAGGGGAAGCTGGACGAGGATGCCGTCGACCGCGTCGTCGGCGTTGAGCCGCCCGACCAACGCGATCAGCGCGGCCTGGCCGGTCGTGTCGGGCAAAACGTGCTCGAAGCTTGCCATCCCGGCCGCGAGCGTCGCCTTGCCTTTCGACCGGACATAGACCGCGCTCGCCGGATCCTCGCCGACCAGCACGACCGCGAGGCCCGGCTTGCGGCCGGCATGGGCGACGAACGCCGGCACGGCGTCGCCGATCCTGCCGCGAAGCCGGTCCGCGAACGCCTTGCCGTCGATGATGGCGGCCCCCATCGCTGCCTCAAACCGCGATGTCGGTGGCGACCCCGGCGAGCAGGATGCGGACCACGTAAATCAGCAACAGCACGACGATCGGCGAGAAATCGATGCCGCCGAAATCGGGCAGGATGCGGCGGAACGGCCGGTAGAGCGGCTCGGTGATCCGGTCGAGCGCATTGAGCAGCCCGCGGATGAAGTCATTATAGGTGTTGATCACGTTGAACGCGACCAGCCAGCTGATGATCGCCTGCGCGATGATGATATAAGTCAGCACGCGCAGCAGCAGGTCGATTACGTTGAAAACGGCCAGCACCATGTGAATCTCCCCGCGGATATGCCGCTTTATGTAGGGGAGGGGCGGGGGCGGGGCAACTAGCCGGGGCGGCGTTCGCGCGCGAAAGCCCCGCCTTGCCACAGTCGCGCGAAGGCGAGAATCCCGAGCGCGCCGACCAGCCCGAAGGCCGCCGAGAGCAGGAAGCCGCGCCCCGCCCAGGCCTCGTAGACGCTGCCCAGGCTCAAGGTGACGAGGCCGAACACCACGCCGTTCACGATCGCCGCATAGACACCCATCGCGGCGGTCGAGATGCGCGGCGGCACCGCTACGCGCAGCACCTGCATCGCCCCCAGATGCATCGCGCCATAGCTCAAGGCATGGAGCGCCTGCGCGGCGAACAATATCGCTAAAGGCGGATCGAAGGCGGTGATCGAGAAACGGACCATCGCCCCCAGCCCGCCCACCAGCATCAGCCCGATCGCCCATTTGCGCGTCGCCCGATTGCCGAGCGCGAACAGCAACACGGTCTCGGCCGCCACCCCGGCGAACCACAGCCAGCCGGTGGTCGCGTAGCTCAGGCCGAGATGCTCGTGCCAATGTTTGACGCTGAACAGATAATAATAAGCGTGGGCCGCGTTCATCGCCGCGATCGAGAGGATGAACAGCCAGGCGAGCGGGAGCTTAAGAAAGGCGAGCAATTCGGCGCGGCGCGTGCTTGGCCCCGGGACGGTGGCGGCCCTGGGCAGCGCGCGCGTCACCAGCGCCAGCACGCTCAGCCCCGCGACATCGATCCAGATCACCTGCGCGACGCCGAGCCGGTCGATCAGATAGCCGCCGATCAGATTGGCGCTCGCAAACCCGATCGAGCCCCACAGCCGCGCCCGCCCGTAATTGACATGCTTGTCGGCGAGCGCCAGCGCGTCGGTCAGTGGCAGCACCGGCCCGAGGAACAGGCTGGCCACGAATATCAACGGATAGATGGCGGCCGTCCCGCTCGACAGCGCCAGCGCGATCATCGCCGCCGCCGCCGCCGCGCTGCACAGGATCAGCACCGCGCGCCGGCCATAATGGTCGCCGGCATAGCCGATCAGCGGCTGGCCCAGCGTGCGCGCGACCAGCGCCAGCGCGCCGGCCAGCGCGATCTCGCCCGGCGCGAGGCCGCGCCCGGTCAGCCAGCTGGCGAGGAAGGCGGTGTTGCTGCCGAGCGCGAAATAATAAGTGAAATAGAGGAGGCCGAGCCGCCCCATTCCTACGGCCGGGCGTCGAGCCGGCGGCCGATCGCGACGAACAGATAGATGAGCGGCGGCACCAGCACCACCGACAGTACCACCTTGGCGAGCATCTGGCCGAGGATCAGCTCGACAATCGGCCGCACACCCAGAAAGGCGATGGTGATGAAGATCAGGGTATCGACGATCTGCGATAAGGCGCTCGCCACCGCGGCGCGGACGGCGAGCAGCTTGCCGCCGCCGGCCGCGAGCCGCGAGAAGATAAAGACGTTGAGTGATTGCGAGACGCCGTAGGCGACGATGCCCGCCAGCATCAGCCGCCAGCTTTGCCCCAGGATGATCGGGAAAGCGGGCTTGGCCGGTTCGTACATGCCCTCGTCGGTGGGCAGCTGAATGACGAGCCAGATCAAAGCGATGGCGGTGACAAGCGGAATGAAGCCGAAGCGTACCAGCTGGTTGGCGACCGAGCGGCCGTGAAGTTCCGTGACCGCGCTCGACAGGATGACGAGGAGCAGGAACGGGAAGATGCCGGCCTCGACCGCGAGCGGCCCCAGCGCGACCTGCTTGGCGCCGAGCACCCCGGCGATGCAGGTCATTCCGCCGTACAGGATCGCGAAAACGAACAGCGAGCGGGGGATGGCGGGCGCGGGCTGGGTTTCCATCCATGTCTCCTATCCGCTTTCCCGGCCTGGAAAAAGGGCTTGCCGCACCCGTCTATCCGGGCAATCCCGTGGCGGCCGGGTTTCACCGGCGGGGGAGCTTCGCGAATGAACAGGCTGTTGATGGGGTTGGCCGGCATGGCGCTGATCCTCGGGATCGCCTTGCTGCTGTCGTCGAATCGGCGCGCGATCCGGCTCCGCGTCGTCGGCGCGGCCTTCGCGCTCCAGGCCGGGATCGCGGTTCTGGTCCTCTATACGCCTTGGGGCAAACGGATGATCGAGGCGATGTCGGCCGGCGTCTCGACCTTGCTCGGCTATGCCAGCGCGGGCACGACCTTCTTGTTCGGCAAGCTCGCCGCCGACGAGCTCGGCCAGAATTTCGCGATTCAGGCGCTGCCGGTGATCATCTTCTTCGCCTCCTTGGTCTCGATCCTTTATTATCTCGGCATCATGCAGCGGGTGGTGCGCTGGGTCGGCGGCGCGATCGGCTGGGTGACCGGCGTGTCGAAGGTCGAATCGCTGTGCGGCGCCGCCAACATCTTCGTCGGCCAGAGCGAATCGCCGCTCGTCATCCGCCCCTATCTCGCGAGCCTGACCCCGCCGCAGCTGTTCACCGTGATGGTGGTCGGCATGGCGGGCGTGGCCGGCACGATCCTCGCCGCCTACGCCGCGTTGCTCGGGCCGCAGTCGCTGCCGTTCCTGCTCGCCGCCGCCTTCATGTCCGCGCCGGGCGGGATTCTGATGGCCAAGATCATGATGCCGGACGAAATCGTTCGCCAGGAAGAGCTGCCGCTCGAGGACGCACCGCAGGAGGATCAGGTCGAGCTGGCCGAGACGTTCGAGGAGGGCGAGCGCCCGGCCAACGTCATCATGGCGGCCGCGCAGGGCGCGCAGACCGGGGTTAAGCTCGCGGTAGCGGTCGGCGCGATGGTGCTCGCATTCGTGGCGTTGGTCGCGCTCGCCAACGGCATGTTGTCGGGGATCGGCGGCTGGGTCGGTATCGAGGGCCTGACCTTCCAGCGCATCGTCGGCTACGTGTTCGCGCCGATCATGTATCTGATCGGAATTCCGTGGAACGAGGCCGGCGCGGCGGGCGGCCTGTTCGGCACCAAGATCGTGCTCAACGAGTTCGTCGCCTTCATCGACCTGGGCGCGATGGGCGGCGCGCTCAGCCCGCGCAGCGTCGCGATCGTCACATTCGCGCTGTGCGGCTTCGCCAATTTCAGCTCGATCGCGATCCAGATGGCGGTCACCGGCGGGCTCGCCCCGACCCAGCGGCCGATGATCGCGAAGCTCGGGCTCAAGGCGCTGGTCGCGGGCTCGCTCGCCAATCTGATGAGCGCCGCGCTCGCCGGCATGCTGCTCGCCCCCTGATCCCAAGAAAGTCCTTGAAGTTGACGCGGCGTCAAGCGCTACGACGCGAATCATGGACGGAACATTCGACATATCGGAGGTTACCCGGCGCACCGGGCTGACATCGCGCGCGCTCCGTTTCTACGAGGCGCGCGGGCTGGTGAAGCCGCTGCGCACCGCGTCGGGCCGCCGTTATTACAGCCCGGCAGACCTCGAGCGCGTCAACCAGATCGTCGCGCTCAAGCGCGCCGGCCTCACGCTCGCGCAGATCCAGCGGCTGACCGATCGGCGGCCGATCGACCTGAAGCGGCTGATCGACGCCCAGCTCGAGGCGATCGCGGCCCAGGCTGGCGCGCTCGCGGAGGCGAAGGCGCTGCTCCTCTCGGTCAAGTCCCGCATCGACCATAGCGAGTCCGTCGACGCCGCGACCTTCTGCTCGCTGATCAGACAAGGAGATTCGGTGATGGAACATGAAAATTGGAAAAGTGTCGCGGACCGCTATTTCAGCCCCGACGAACAAGCCCATTGGGCCGAGCGAATGAAGGACGTGCCGAGCGAATTCGACCACGACGCCTACAATCGGCAATGGGCCGATCTCGGCGCGCGCGTCGCCGCGGCGCTGCCGCTCGATCCGGCGAGCCCGGAGGCGGGCAAACTCTACGATGAATGGCAGGCCCTGCTCGCGCCGTTCAAGGCGGTGGCGACGCCCGAGATGATGGCCCGCGCGACCAACCTCTACAATCGCATGGACGAATGGAAAGGCGACCAGAAGCCGCCTTTTTCGATAGAGGTGTGGAACTTCATCCAGTCGGTCGGCGCGGCGAAGAAGGGATAATCGCGCGAGGTGGGAGCCGCCGCTGGCCCCATCGGTTGTGCCTCTCGCAAAGGAGGCGCGATCGATGGCGGCTGGCGGCGATCTCGACCGGGAAGCGATTGCGAAGGCGTTCGAGGCGGCGGTCAACATGACGCCCGGCGAGATCGCGGACTGGCTCGACACCGACGAGAGCCGCAAGGTCGGCTTCAGGCGCGGCGGCAGCGGCGAATCGGTTGGCCACGCCTCGGGCCGCCGTATCGTCGCGATCCTGTGCAAGCCTAGGCCGGAACGCGACGACGACGATTATCGTCACATGCGCAAGGTCGTCGGCTACGTGAAGCGGCACAAGGCGCAGGAGCCCGCCAACGTCGCCACCTCGCGATGGCGCTATTCGCTGATGAACTGGGGCCACGACCCGCTGAAATAGCGGCGCGATCGGTCGATCGCCGCGTGTTGACCGAATCCTGGACCCCGTCTATAGGCCGCGCTGCCCGCGGGACTTAAAGCGTGTCTGACACGTCCTGACCTCCCTGGAGCGGGCAAAGAGCTTGAACATTGCTGTGCGTAAAGCAAAGGCCTGGGGGGCCAGTCTGGCCGCCGGGGCGTTTGCGCATTTTGCGTTGCCGCAGAGTAACTTTATAAGGTGAAGGGCTTCATGCCGACGATCAATCAGCTGGTCCGCAAGGGTCGCGAGCCGCAGAAAGAGCGCTCGAAGGTCCCCGCGATGGAAGCGAATCCGCAAAAGCGCGGGGTTTGCACGCGGGTCTATACGACGACCCCCAAAAAGCCGAACTCGGCGCTGCGCAAGGTGGCCAAGGTGCGCCTGACCAACCAGCGCGAAGTGATCAGCTATATTCCCGGCGAGGGCCACAACCTCCAGGAGCATAGCGTCGTGCTGATCCGCGGCGGCCGCGTCCGCGATCTGCCGGGCGTCCGCTACCATGTCCTGCGCGGCGTGCTCGACACCCAGGGTGTCAAGGACCGCAAGCAATCCCGCTCCAAGTACGGCGCCAAGCGTCCGAAGTAAGCCGTGGGCCCCGATCCGGTATCGCCGGCAGGGTGCCCACACCAAGGCTGAAGTATAAGAGGAAGAAACTATGTCTCGTCGCCGCCGCCCCGAAAAGCGCGAAATCCTGCCCGATCCCAAGTTCGGCGATCTGGTCCTGTCCAAGTTCATGAATTCGGTGATGCTCGACGGCAAGAAGTCGGTCGCCGAAGGCATCGTCTATGGCGCGCTGGAAAGCGTCGAATCCAAGGCCAAGCGCGAGCCGATCGGCGTGTTCCACGACGCCTTGAACAACATCAAGCCGGGCATCGAGGTCCGCAGCCGCCGCGTCGGCGGCGCGACCTATCAGGTCCCGGTCGAGGTCCGCACCGAGCGCGCCCAGGCGCTGGCGATCCGCTGGCTGATCACGGCCGCCCGCGCGCGCAGCGAGAACACGATGTCGGCGCGGCTGTCGGGCGAGCTGCTCGACGCCGCGAACAATCGCGGCAACGCCGTCAAGAAGCGCGAAGACACCCACCGCATGGCGGAAGCGAACCGCGCCTTCAGCCACTATCGCTGGTAATTTGATCATTAGCGGGAGACGGGCCCCGGGCCTTTCCCCGCATCGGAGTTAGAACATCATGGCCCGCAGCCATCCGCTCGAAAAATATCGCAATATCGGCATCATGGCGCACATCGACGCCGGCAAGACGACGACCACCGAGCGCATCCTTTATTATACCGGCAAATCCTACAAGATCGGCGAGGTCCATGAGGGCACCGCGACGATGGACTGGATGGAGCAGGAGCAAGAGCGCGGGATCACGATCACCAGCGCCGCCACCACCTGCTTCTGGAACGACCACCGGATCAATATCATCGACACGCCGGGCCATGTCGACTTCACCATCGAGGTCGAGCGTTCGCTGCGCGTCCTCGACGGCGCGGTCGCCTGCTTCGACGGCGTCGCCGGCGTCGAGCCGCAGTCCGAAACCGTCTGGCGTCAGGCCGAGAAATATAACGTCCCGCGGATGTGCTTCATCAACAAGCTCGACCGCACCGGCGCCAATTTCGAAATGTGCGTCGAGATGATCAAGGACCGCTTGGGCGCGCGCCCGGCGGTGCTCTATCTCCCGATCGGCATCGAGGGCTCGTTCAAGGGCCTGGTCGATCTGGTCGAGAATCGCGCGATCATCTGGCTCGAGGAAAGCCTGGGTGCGAAATTCGAATATCAGGACATTCCCGACGATCTGAAGGACGCCGCCGCGACCGCGCGGACCGACCTGATCGAGATGGCCGTCGAGCAGGACGACGCGATCATGGAGGCGTATCTCGGTGGCGACGAGCCCGATGTCGCGACCTTGAAGGCGCTGATCCGCAAGGGCACGCTCAATTTCTCGTTCGTGCCGGTGCTGTGCGGCTCGGCGTTCAAGAATAAGGGCGTCCAGCCGTTGCTCGACGGCGTCGTCGACTATCTGCCGAGCCCGCTCGACATTCCGGCGGTCGAGGGCCTGAAGCTCGACGGCGTCACCACCGAAACCCGCCCGCCGACCGACGACGCGCCGTTCTCGGCGCTTGCGTTCAAGATCATGAACGACCCATTCGTCGGCACCTTGACCTTCGCCCGCATCTATTCGGGCAAGCTCGAAACCGCCTCCGTCGTGACCAATTCGGTCAAGGACAAGAAGGAGAAGGTCGGCCGCATGCTGCTGATGCACGCCAACGACCGCGAAGACATCCAGGTCGCTTATGCCGGCGACATCGTCGCTCTGGCGGGCCTCAAGGACACCACGACGGGCGAGACATTGTGCGCGTCCAACGCGCCGATCATCCTCGAACGGATGGAGTTTCCCGACCCGGTCATCGAGGTCGCGGTCGAGCCCAAGACCAAGGCCGATCAGGAGAAGATGGGCGTCGCGCTCAATCGCCTCGCCCGCGAGGATCCGTCGTTTCGCGTCAGCTCGGACAATGAGAGCGGTCAGACCATCATCAAGGGGATGGGCGAGCTCCACCTCGAAATCCTGGTCGATCGCATGAAGCGCGAGTTCAAGGTCGAGGCCAATGTCGGCGCGCCGCAGGTGGCGTATCGCGAGAGCCTGGCGAAGAAGGTCGACGTCGATTACACCCACAAGAAGCAGTCGGGCGGCTCGGGTCAGTTCGGTCGCATCAAGTTCACGGTCGAGCCGGGCGAGCGCGGCTCGGGTGTGATCTTCAAGGACGAGGTCAAGGGCGGCAATGTGCCGAAGGAATATATTCCTTCGGTCGAGAAAGGCATTCGCGAGATCGCCGCGACCGGGTCGTTGATCGGCTTCCCGATCATCGATTTCACCGCAACGCTCTATGACGGCGCCTATCATGACGTCGATTCGTCGGCGCTGGCGTTCGAGATTACCGGCCGGGGCGGCATGCGCGAGGCCGCGCAGAAGGCCGGCATCAAGCTTTTGGAGCCGGTGATGCGGGTCGAAGTGGTGACGCCGGAGGATTATCTCGGCGACGTGATCGGCGATTTGAACAGCCGGCGCGGGCAGATCCAGGGCACCGACAGCCGCGGCAACGCGCAGGTGGTCGAGGCGATGGTGCCGCTTGCCAATATGTTCGGTTACGTTAATGAGCTGCGCTCGTTCAGCCAAGGGCGCGCGCAATATTCGATGCATTTCTCGCATTATGAGGAAGTGCCGGCGAACGTCGCGGAGGAGGTCAAGGCGAAGCTCGCCTGACCGCACGACGCATGGGTTTGAATTGAAAACACGAACGAGGGTTTTTAGAAATGGCGAAAGCTAAATTTGAGCGGACGAAACCGCATTGCAACATCGGCACCATCGGTCACGTCGACCATGGCAAGACATCGCTGACCGCGGCGATCACCAAGGTGCTCGCTCTGTCCGGCGGCGCGACCTTCACCAGCTACGCCAATATCGACAAGGCTCCCGAGGAGCGCGAGCGCGGCATCACGATTTCGACCGCGCACGTCGAATATGAGACCGAAGCGCGCCATTACGCGCACGTCGATTGCCCGGGCCACGCCGATTATGTGAAGAACATGATCACCGGCGCGGCGCAGATGGACGGCGCGATCCTGGTCGTCTCGGCCACCGACGGCCCGATGCCGCAGACCAAGGAGCACATCCTGCTCGCCAAGCAGGTCGGCGTGCCGACCATGGTCGTGTTCATGAACAAGGTCGATCTGGTCGACGACGCCGAGATTCTCGAACTCGTCGAGCTGGAAATCCGCGAATTGCTTTCGAAGTACGATTTCGACGGCGACAACATTCCGATCATCCAGGGCTCGGCGGTCGCCGCGCTCGACGACAAGACCCCCGAGATCGGCCACGACGCCGTGATCAAGCTGATGGAGGCTGTCGACAGCTGGATCCCGCAGCCCGATCGTCCGCTCGATCGCCCGTTCCTGATGCCGATCGAGGACGTGTTCTCGATCTCGGGCCGCGGAACGGTCGTTACCGGCCGCGTCGAAACCGGCATCGTCAAGGTTGGCGAGGAAGTCGAGATCGTCGGCATCAAGGATACCAAGAAGACCGTCGTCACCGGCGTCGAGATGTTCCGCAAGCTGCTCGATCAGGGCCAGGCCGGCGACAATATCGGCGCGCTGATCCGCGGCGTCGGTCGTGAGGAAGTCGAGCGCGGGCAGGTCCTGTGCAAGCCCGGCTCGATCACGCCGCACACCGACTTCTCGGCCGAGGTCTATGTCCTCTCGAAGGACGAAGGCGGCCGTCACACGCCGTTCTTCGCCAATTACCGCCCGCAATTCTACTTCCGCACGACCGACGTGACCGGCGAAGTGGTGCTGCCGGAAGGGACCGAGATGGTGATGCCCGGCGACAACGTGAATCTGGGCGTCAAGCTGATCGCCCCGATCGCGATGGATCAGGGCCTGCGCTTCGCGATCCGCGAAGGCGGCCGCACGGTCGGCGCAGGGGTTGTCGCGAACATCACGAAGTAGTAGAGGCACGCGCAGCCGCCCGGTCTGGGAAGATTCGGGCGGCTCGCTTTTTTGTTGAATATGCTCGCCCCTGGGCCGCTCGGCTCGAGGACAAGGCACGGCTCTTTCGCATCGGTAGTGGACATGGAAACGCAAAATATCCGGATTCGCCTGAAGGCGTTCGATCATCGTGTGCTCGATCAGGCCACGGGCGACATCGCCGACACCGCTCGGCGCACCGGAGCCAGCATTCGTGGACCCATTCCGTTGCCGACGCGCATCGAGAAGTTCACCGTCAACCGCTCGCCGCATGTCGACAAGAAGTCGCGCGAGCAGTTCGAGGTGCGCACCTATAAGAGGCTGCTCGATATCGTGCAGCCGACCCCGCAGACGGTCGACGCTTTGATGAAGCTCGATCTCGCCGCGGGTGTTGATGTCGAGATCAAACTCGCCTAGGGCGAGCGCGCACCGCTTCCGAGCGGCGCCATATTAGGGATACCGCACGGCGACTGCCGTGGTCTGCGTCCCCCGCATCCCCTTCCTAGGTCGGGGAATAGCCCAGCGGGGCACGTATCATTTTGGGGCTGGATGGGTCCTTGTCGAAGCCTCGCTTCGATGGGCGCCCGACACGCCCCCCGGAATTGTCCGCGGGGGCCTCTGCAAGGAGTATGGTCATGCGCACCGGCGTGATCGCGAAGAAAATGGGGATGACCCGCTTGTTCCAGGAGGATGGCCGCCACGTGCCGGTCACCGTCCTGGCGCTCGAGAACGTCCAGGTCATCGCGCGCCGCGAAGAGAGCCGCGACGGCTATGTCGCGGTTCAGGTCGGTGCCGGCACGGCCAAGGCGAAGAATCTTTCCAAGCCGCAGCGCGGCCATTTCGGCAAGGCCGAGGTCGAGCCCAAGGCGCGCGTCGCCGAGTTCCGGGTCGCCGAGGA
>Ga0136617_10005225_pt1 | contig 11602 bp, 10 predicted proteins | sample AntDrymUQ3222106_2_FD_129672 | JGI IMG/M metagenome (GOLD analysis project Ga0136617, IMG submission 129672) | Polar desert sand microbial communities from Dry Valleys, Antarctica - metaG UQ322 (21.06) | ecosystem: Environmental > Terrestrial > Soil > Desert | place: Antarctica: Dry Valley...
GACCTCATCGGCACCGACGGCTTCCAGGAGACCGACACGCTCGGCATCACGATGCCGGTCGTCAAGCACAGCTTCCAGATCCGCTCGCCGCTGGAGATCCCGCGCGCGATCCACGAGGCCTTCCACATCGCACGCAGCGGGCGCCCGGGGCCGGTCGTCGTCGACATCCCGCAGGATCTGAGCCGTGCGGACATCGACTACGAGCCGATCACCGACCTGCACCTGCCCGGCTACCAGCCGACGATCGAGGGCAACACGAAGCAGATCCGCCAGGCCGCGAAGGCGATGGCGTCGGCGCGCCGGCCCGTGATCTACGCGGGCGGAGGCGTCATCAACGCCAACGCGTCCCGCGAGCTGACCGAGTTCGCGACGAGCGACATGTTCCCGGTCACATGCACGCTCATGGGGCTCGGCGCCTTCCCCGCGCCGCATCCCCAGTGGCTGGGCATGCTCGGGATGCACGGCACGCGGACGGCGAACTACGCGATGGACGAGGCCGATCTCATCTGCTGTGTCGGGGCGCGCTTCGACGACCGCATCACCGGCAAGCTGTCGGAGTTCGCGCCGCACGCGAAGTTCATCCACATCGACGTCGACCCGGCCGAGATCTCCAAGACGATCCCGGCGCACATCCCGATCGTCGGCGACTGCAAGAACGTCCTGGCGAAGCTCGTCAAGGAGTACAGGGCGCTGGAGGTCGACCGCTCGCGGACCGACGAGTGGTGGCAGAAGATCGGCGCCTGGCAGGAGAAGTACCCGCTGCGCTACGAGGACTCGACGGATGCCGAGATCAAGCCGCAGTTCATGGTGCAGGCACTCTACGAGGCGACCGGCGGCGACGCGATCGTCACCTCCGACGTCGGCCAGCACCAGATGTGGGCGGCGCAGCACTACCACTTCAGCAAGCCGCGCCGGTGGATCAACTCCGGAGGCCTGGGAACGATGGGCTTCGGCCTGCCGGCGGCGCTCGGCGCGCAGGTCGGGTGCCCCGACCAGACCGTCGTCTGCATCGCCGGTGACGGCTCGGTCCAGATGAACATCCAGGAGCTCGCGACCTGCTCCGAGGACAAGATCCCGATCAAGGTGTTCATCATGAACAACGGCTACCTCGGCATGGTCCGCCAGTGGCAGGAGCTGTTCTGGGACAAGCGCTACTCGCACGTCGACACGGGCTCCTACCCGGACTTCGTCAAGCTCGCCGACGCCTACGGCGCGACCGGGCTGCGCTTCACCGACAAGGCGACGCTCGTCGACGACATGAAGGCGGCGCTTGCGACCGACGGTCCCGTCGTCGTCGACGTGCGCGTCACACGCGAGGAGAACACGTACCCGATGATCGCGCCGGGCCAGCCCGCGCGCGACATGGTGGGATAGGTGGCGATCATGGGCGAACCAGGCACGAAGGAGCTGCTGAGCCTCGACGAGCTCGAGGCGACCGCGAACGCGCACAGCGGCCGCAAGCACATCCTGTCGATTCTCGTGGAGAACAAGGCGGGTGTCCTGACACGGATCGCCGGGCTCTTCGCGCGCCGCGGCTACAACATCGACACGCTGACCGTCGGCCCGACCGAGGACGAGCAGTACTCACGCATCACGCTGACGTTCGACGGCGCGATGCACTCCGTCGACCAGGTCACCAAGCAGCTGCACAAGCTCATCAACGTCCTGAAGATCCGCGACCTCGAGCCGGCCGACACCGTCGCGCGTGAGCTGTCGCTCTTCAAGGTCGCCGTCGAGGGCGCGCAGCGCGCGGAGGTCATGCAGATCTCGGAGATCTTTCGAGGCAAGGTCGTCGACGTGACGCGCCGCTCGGTGATCGTCGAGATCACCGGCACGACCGACAAGATCGAGGCCTTTGAGCGCATGGTGCGGCCGTTCGGGCTCGTCGAGATGATGCGCACGGGTGAGATCGCGATCAGCCGAGGCCGCGGAGAGACGTAATGAGTCGTCGCGGCGCCCCGCCGCCGGGCGCCGACGCGCGGCCGGGGGCCGGGGCGCCGCCGTCGGCACGATCGGCACCGTCGCGCTCGCCCGCTGCGTTCGCGCTCAGCGACGGCGACCGCGACCGGTTGCGCAAACGCCTGGAGCAGGCCGTCAAGCGCGCACGCCGCGCGCGCGGGTCCGGCGGCGGCGTCCTCGCCGCGCTGACGGTGCCCGTCGCGCATGACGTCGATCCGTCGGCGGTCGTGTTCGGGTCGCGGCGGCCCGGCGAGCCCTGGTTCTGCATCGAGCAGCCCGATCGCGACCGCACGGCGCTTGCGACGCTCGGCTGCGCGGTCGCCCTGGAGGCGCGCGGGCCGCAGCGCTTCGAGGAGGTCGCGACGCGCTGGCGCGCGCTCGCGGCCGACGCGCTGTGCGATGCAGCCGACGCGCGCGGCGCCGGGCTGATCGCGGCCGGCGGATTTGCGTTCGCGCCGGACGGCGGCGCCAGCCCGCACTGGGCGGGCTTTGCGCCCGCATCGCTGCACGTGCCGGAGGTGGCGCTCGCGCGAACGGGCGACGAGGTGGCGCTGACCGTCGCCGTGCTCGCCTGTCCGGACGACACCCCCGACGGCCTGCTCGCGCGCATCGAGCAGCGCCTGGGCGAGCTGCGCAGCCGGCCGCTGGCGCTGCTCGATCCCGACCCGGTCGGCCGCTACCAGGTCGCGGGCAGCACGCCGCCCGAGCACTACGAGGCCGCCGTCGCGCGCGCCGTCGAGCGCATCCGCGCGGGCGCGCTGGAGAAGATCATCCTCGCGCGCGAGGTGCAGGTCCACGCGCCGGTCGCGCACGACGCCGCGGCGATCTACGGCGTCCTGCGCGAGGGCTTTCCGTCCTGCTTCTGCTTCTGCGCCGGCCGCGGCGATGCGGCGTTCATCGCCGCGAGCCCCGAGCTGCTGATCCGCCGCGAGGGGATGCGCGCGAGCACGCTCGCGCTGGCGGGCTCGACGCGGCGCAGCGCCGACCCGTCCGTCGACGACCACCTCGGCGAGCAGCTGCTGCAGTCCGGCAAGGACCGCGTCGAGCAGGCGATCGTCGCCCGCCGGATCGAGCGCGCGCTGCGCCCGCACAGCGTCTGGGTCGCGGCCGCCGAGGAGCCGGTGATCGTGAAGATGACGAACATCCAGCACCTCGCGACGCCGATCCGCGCCCAGCTCGCGCACCCGGTCGGAGCCGTGCGGCTCGCCGGGCTGCTTCATCCCACGCCGGCCGTCGGCGGTGAGCCGTTCGCCGTAGCGGCGCCGCTGATCCCAGCGCTCGAGGGCCTGGATCGCGGCTGGTACGCCGGGCCGGTCGGCTGGACGGACACCAACGAGGACGGCGAGTTCTGCGTCGCGCTGCGCTGCGCGCTGCTGCGCGGCGCGCTCGCACGCTGCTACGCCGGCGTCGGCGTGGTCCGCGACAGCGATCCGGCCGCCGAGCTCGCCGAGACCGACGTCAAGCTCGCCGCGCTGCTGCCCGTCCTGGCCGGCTGAATGCTTCCGCGTTGAGGCCGCGCTAGGGTTCGATCTGGCGCGTTGACATTCGCGCCGGAATCCGTACGGTCTGCGTTACGGGCTCAGGGGAGCAGTGCGGCGCCGCTGGTGCCGGCAGTCAACATCGAGTGGGGAGGTATCAGCATGGCTTTGGGTTCGAGCCTGGCGCAACGGGTGGGGCCGATCTTCGGCGCGTTCTACGTTGCAATCGGCATCCTCGGCTTCTTCGTGACCGGATTCACCGGCTTGACCGCGAACAGCGGCGACAAGCTGCTCGGCTTCCACATCAATCCGTTCCACAATCTCGTGCACATCGGGATTGGCCTGTTCCTGCTGATCATGTGCCTGCAGAAGTCGGCGGCCGCCGCCGAGGGCGCGGTCATGGGCGTCGGGCTCTTCTACGTCGTCGCGTTCGTCATCGGCGTCACGGCGCCGGACAACCTCACGATCCTCTCGATGAGCGGTGAGGGCGACCTCGAGAACTTCAACCACATCGTCAACGGCGTGGCGCTGCTCGGCATCGGGCTCCTGTCCAGTGGGGCGACGGCAGCGGATATGAAAAAGCGCGGTTTGGCGTAGCGCCGCCGAGCCGGCGCTATACGGGCGGGTCCGCTCCGGGCCCGCCCGTCGCATGTCCAGGCACGGGATCGCTGCGCCGTCGCCCGCCAGGCGCTGCCGTGCGGGCGACGGCGCCGCCTTGCCCTACCTCTCCAGCGCCGCCGCGACCGCGGCGGCGAGCGCGCGGTGCAGCGCGCGGTTCGCGGCGCGCTCGCTCGCGACGCGGATGATCGTCGTGCCGTCGCCCGCGAGCGCGTCGGCGAGCGCGCTGCGCAGGCCCGCGACGTCCTCGACGTCCGTGTACGCGCAGCCGTAGAGCGCCGCCGCGTGGGCGAAGTCCAGCCCGTGCGGCGTCGCGACGTGCTGCTCGAAGATGTCGCGCTCGCCGGCGATCGGCAGGAACTCGAAGATCCCGCCGCCGTCGTTGTCGAGCAGCACGATCGTCAGCGCCAGCCCGAGGCGCCGCGCGGCGAGCAGACCGCCGATGTCGTGCGCCAGCGCAACGTCGCCGATCAGCAGGACGACGCGGGTCGCGACCGCGGCCACGCCGAACGCGCTCGAGACCGTCCCGTCGATCCCGTTGGCCCCGCGGTTGCAGAGCGCGGGCGGCGCGTCGTGGCGCACAGCGGCGAAGGACTCGACGTCGCGTACCGGCATCGAGGAGGCGACGAACAGCGTCGCGTCGGATGGCAGGTGCGCTGCCAGCGCGCGGGCGACAAGGGGCTCGGACAGGCCGTCGTCGCCGAGCACGCCGTCGATCGCCGTGGCGGCCGCGGCATCGGCCGCCCGCCAGGCGGCCAGCCACTCCGGGTCGGCGGTCGGCGTGTGTCCGACGGCCGCGGCCAGGGTCTGCGCGGCACCGGCGGCGAGCACCAGCTCGAGCGACGCGCCCGGATCCTGCCAGGCGCCGTGCGGATCGAAGCCGAGCTGCGTGACGTCCTCGCCGAGTCCGTCGAGCCACGTGCGCAGCGGCTTGGAGGTCGGCAGGTCGCCGCAGCGCAGGATGAGGTCTGGCCGCCGCGCGGCCGCGAAGTCCTCGACGCGCAGCAGCGCGTCGTAATGCGCGATCGCCGCGCCGCCGCGCCGCGCGCCGCTGAGCGGATCGGCGAGCAACGGCCAGCCGAGACGCTCGCAGGCGGCGGCGACGGCCTCGAGGCCGGGCTCGGCGCGCCCCGCGACGACGACCGGCCGGTGCGCGTCACGGGCGACGACCGCGAGCGCGCGACCGGCCGCGGCGGCGTCCTCGCCCGGCGTCGAGCGCAGCAGCCACGGGCGCCCGCCGCTGCGACCGGGCTGCGGATCGTCGCCGAGCTGCGCCGGCGCGACGAGCGGCTCGCGCAGCGCGAAGTTCAGGTGCACCGGACCCGGGCGCCCGTCGAGCGCCGTCCAGACGGCGCGGCAGGCGAGCGCGCGCATCCAGCGCCCGCGCGCGGGCGTCGCGTCGTGGGTTCCGACCTCGAAGAACCACTTCGCCGCGCTGCCGTACAGGTCGATCTGGTCGATCGCCTGGCCGGCGCCGACCTCGCGCAGCTCAGGCGGCCGGTCGGCCGTCAGCACGACGAGCGGCACGCGCGCCTGGTAGGCCTCGATGACCGCGGGCGCGAGGTTCGCCGCCGCCGTCCCCGACGTGCACGTGATCGCGACCGGGCGGCCGCTGCGCTTCGCCGCGCCGAGCGCGAAGAAGCCGGCGCAGCGCTCGTCGATGTGCGAGAAGCAGCGCAACCGCTCCTCGCGCGCCAGCGCGAGGACGAGCGGCGAGGAACGCGACCCCGGCGAGGTGCAGGCCTCGCGCACGCCGCAGCGCGCGAGCTCGTCGGCGAACGCGCGCAGCAGCAGGTGGGTGTCGGGGCGGGCGGGCATGATGGCGGGCGTGCCCGAACCGCTCCTCCTCCTGCACGGCTTCATGCAGACCGGGCGCGGCTGGGACGAGGTCGTGCGGCACCTCGACGGCGAACGCTATCGCCCGCTCGCCCCAGACATCCGTGGCCATGGAGCGGCGGCGGCGCGGCGACCGATCGACTTCGCCGCCTGCGTGGCGGACGCCGTCGCGCTCGTGCGCCGGCCGTTCACGCTCGCGGGCTACTCCCAGGGCGGCCGGCTCGCGCTGCACGTCGCGCTCGCGCATCCCGAGCGCGTGTCGCGGCTCGTGCTCGTTTCGGCCACGGCGGGGATCGCAGACGACGCCGAGCGCGAGCGGCGGCGGGCTGCCGACGCGACGCTCGCGACGTGGATGGAGGCCGAGGGCCGGCTCATGACCGAGGTCGCAGACCGCTGGGGCGCGCAGCCGCTCTTTGCGACCCAAACCGCCGCGGTCGCCGCGGCCGCGCGCGCGGACCGGCTCTCCAACGAGCCGCTCCACGCCGCCGCCGCGCTGCGCGGGATCGGCACCGGCGTCATGGCGCCGCTCTGGGAGCGGCTCGGCGAGCTGACGATGCCCGTCGCCGTCCTCGCGGGCGAGCGCGACGAGAAGTACGTCGCTCTCGGCGAGCGGCTCGCCGCCGCGCTGCCCAACGGTGCGCTGACGGTGGTGCCCGGCGCCGGGCACGCGCTGGCGCTCGAGGCACCGGCGGCCGTGGCGGCGGCAATCGTGCGCGACTGAGCGGGGCGCCGTCGCGCGCTCAGACGACCTGGCCGTAGTCCTCGTGCCCGACCGGCCGCTGCAGGAAATCGCGCAGCGCCGCCTTTCCTCCGCCGATCAGCGGGTGCCCGTGGGCGAAGAGCAGGTGGTCGAAGTCGCGGGTCAGCAGCCCTCGGAAGGCGTCCTTGAGCTCAGCCTTGACCTTGGCGGGGTCGTCGCCGAGCAGCGCGTCGGCGAAGAAGCCGAGCACGCCGCCGTAGCGGTTCAGTGCATCGGCGAACGCGATCGCGCCCGCTGCGACGGCGATCTGCAGCGCGTACTCGTCCGGGGCGATGGCGCCGACGTGGATCGCGCTGATCCCGGGCGCGATCTCGTCGCCGTCGCCATAGGGCGCGGTCTCGACGTCGTCGCCGATTCGCTCGAGCGCCTCACGCGAAGCGCGGATGATGCACCCGAACGCGTCGGCGAATTGCGTGGCGTGGCGCACGTGCAGGCCGCTCGTGAGCACGACCTGCTGCGGGCGGCCGCGGCCCGCGAAGGCGTCCAACCCCTCGTCCGGCACGCGCGGGTCGATCAACGCGCCCGCGGGCTCGACGTAGTACGAGCTGACGCGGGCGCGGATCCCGTCGTGAAAGGTGGTCCAGTGAAGGAGGCCGGGCAGGATCTCCTGCATTCCCGGCGTCCTACCCTGGTCGCGTGCTGAGTCACCTCGTCGTCGCCATCCTCTCGCTCTTCACGTTCGGCCTGGCACTCCTCCCGCGTGCACCGGTACCGGCGCCGGAACCGGCGCTGACGCTGCGCCAGGCCGTCGGTCAGCACATGGTCTTCGCCTACGACGGTCTCGAGCCGCCGCCTGCACTGCGCCGCCGGATCGCTCGCGGAGAGGCGGCGGGCGTCATCCTCTTCGCTCGCAACGTGCGCTCCGCCGCGCAGGTGCGCGCGACGATGCGCGGCCTGCAGGCGATCCGCCGACCGCGCGGGCTGCGCGCGCCGCTGATCGTCATGGCCGACCAGGAGGGCGGGCCGGTGCGGCGGATCCCGGGCGCGCCGCAGCGCCCCGCCGCAGCGGTCGGCAGCGCCGAGCAGGCGCACGCCGACGGCCTCGCGGCGGCGCGCACGCTGCGCGCCGCCGGGGTGAACATGGACCTCGCGCCCGTCGCCGACGTCGCGCGTCCGGGGGCGGCGCTCGAACGCGAGCGGCGGATCTACGCGAGCTGGGCGACGCGCGTCGCCCAGCTCGCGTCCGCGTTCGCCGGCGGCCTGCACGACGGCGGCGTCCGCGCGACCGCCAAGCACTACCCCGGCTTCGGCGCCGCAGCGGTCAACACCGACAACGCTCCCGCACGGATCGCGACCCCGCTGGAGCAGCTGCGCGCGGTCGACGAGCCGCCCTTCGCGCGGCTCGTGGGAGAGGGGGTCGACGCGGTCATGCTGTCGACCGCCGTCTATCCGGCGCTCGACGAGCGCCCGGCCGCGCTCTCGCGCCGCTGGGTCACCGGCGAGCTGCGCGAGCGCCTGGGCTTCGGCGGCGTGAGCATGACCGACGACCTCGGCACCCCGGCCGTCGCGACGTACGGCTCCAACCGCCAGCGCGCGGTGCGGGCGGTGCGGGCCGGCATCGACCTGCCGCTGTTCTCGGCGAGCTACGGCGCCGGCGCGCAGGCCGCCGAGGGCCTGCTCGCCGCCGCGCGCCACGGCGACCTCGGCGCGCGCAGCCTGCGCGCCGCCGCCCGCCGCGTGCTGGCGCTACGCGCCAAGCTCCCGAGCTGACAGCCACTCCGCCGCGACCTCCCACGCCGTGCTCCCCGGGTTGATCAGGTCGCGATGCCCGCCCGGCGGCTCGGCGAGCGTGACGTCGGCGCCCGCCGCCCGCGCGGCGGCGGCGTACTCGCGCGAGCGCTCGACGGAGACCGTCTCGTCGCCTCGCGCGTGGACGAGGCCGACCGGGACGCCGAGCGGGATCCGGCGCATCGGGTCGGCCTGGGCCCAGCGCTCGGGGACCTCGGCGGGCGTGCCGCCGAGCAATGCCCGCGCCGGGTCGCCGGCGCGCTGGAGGTCGCAGACGGCCGACATCGCGAGCACCCGGCTCGCGTCGACCTGCGGGCCGGCCCCCGGCGCACCGGCCGGAAGCTCGGCGCGGCCCGCGGCCCAGAGCGCGAGCTGACCGCCGGCCGAATGGCCGAGCAGCGTCACACGTCCGAGGTCCAGGCCCGCGTCGCGCAGCCCGGGATCGGCGAGGTGGTCGACCGCCGTCGCGACGTCGTCGAACGTCTGCGGCCAGCCGCCGCCGTCGCGCCCCAGGCGCCGGTACTCGACGTTGAACGCGGCGTAGCCGCGCCGCACGAGGTCGACGCACAGCGGGCGCATGACGAGCTTCGTGTACGGCCGCTGCCAGTAGCCGCCGTGCAGCACGACGACGACGGGATACGGGCCGGACCCGGGCGGGTGGTGCAGGTCGGCGACCTGGTGCGGGTGCTCGCCGTAGCGGTGGCGCGTCGCCTGGTGGCGCAGGGCCGAGCGGGCGATGCGAAGCGCCAGCCAGGTCACAGCAGTCCCGGTCCGCGCGGCACCGCGATCGCCCCGTCGCGGACGTCGAGCGGGTGCTCGACGTCCTCGAAGAGGTCGAGCGTCGCCAGCCCGCACGCCGCCTGGATGCGCAGCGCGGCGGCGGCATGCAACGCGGCGGCGATCCCGAGCGGACCGTCGAACGTCGAGGCGACGTACGGCTCGGCGCCCGACGCCCGCACGAGCGACGCACACGCGAGCAGCCCGGAGATGCCGCCGCAGCGCGCGACCTTCAGGCAGACGGCGTCGGCGGCGCCCGATGCCAGCGACCCCGGCTCGGCGGCGGTCTCGTCCATCGCGATCGGCACCGCGACGCGCTCGCGCACCGCGCGCAGCGGGCCAAGACCGTGGACCGGCTCCTCGACGAGCTCCAGGCCCGCCGCGGCGAGCGCGCCGATCATCCGCACCGCCTCGTCGACGCTCCAGGCGCCGTTGGCATCCAGGCGCAGCTCGGGCGCCGAGCCGAGCGCTGCGCGCACGGCCGCGACGCGGCCCGCGTCGTCGCCGATGCCGACCTTCAGCTTGACGCAGCGAAAGCCGGCCCGGCGCGCCGCGTCGGCGCTCGCGGCGGCACCCGCGCGGTCCTCGGCGCCGATCGTCGCGTTGACGAGCACCGCGTCGAGCACGGAGTCGGTCAGCAGCTGCGCGACCGGCCGCCCGGCGCGGCGCCCGGCGCGGTCCCAGAGCGCCATGTCGACGGCCGCGAGCGCCTGGGGAAGGTCGTCGGCGGCGCGGCAGGCATCGAGCAGCTCGCCGCCGTCGAGCGCGTCGCCGTCCGCGAGGATCGGGCGGTAGGCCTCGAGCGCCGCACGGGCGCGGCTCGCCGGCACACCGTCGTAGGGCTCCAGCGGCGCCGCCTCGCCGCGACCGGGGACGCCGTCGGCGCCCTCGATCTCGAGCTCGAAGATCTCACGCGCTGCGATCGCACCGTAGGACGTCTGCAGCGGGGCGCGAAAGCGCAGCATGCGCTGCTCGATCGTCACGCGCATGGGCTAGCTCGCCAGCACGCCCGCGCCGAGCAGCAGGCAGAAGGCGAGCTGGAGCATCCCGGTCTGGGCGAGCATCTCGTTGAGCGTCGGGCCGTCGGCGTGCTGGCGCACCGTGCGCACGATCCGCACGGCGAGCGGCAGCGTCAGCCAGGGCAGCAGGAGCCAGGGCGACAGCGCGCCGAGCAGCCACGGCAGCGGCGCGACGACGTAGGCGCCGTAGACCATGAGCGCGTAGATCAGCCGCCCGCGCTCGCGTCCGAGGCGCACGGCGAGCGTGCGCTTGCCGGCGCGCCTGTCGCTGTCGAGGTCGCGGACGTTGTTGACGACGAGGATCGCCGCGGCCAGCAGCCCGACCGGCACGGCGAGGACGAACGCTTCCCAGGGCCACGACTCCAGCTGTGCGAACGTCGAGCCGGCGACGGCGACGATGCCGAAGAAGAGGAAGACGAAGACCTCGCCGAGACCCTCGTAGCCGTACGGCTTCGGCCCGCCCGTGTACAGCACGCCCGCCGCGATCGAGGCGACGCCGACGATCAGCAGCTCGATCCCCGCGACGAGCACGAGGTACAGGCCGCAGAGCACCGCCAGGCCAAACGTCACGTACGTCGCGATCAGCACCTGGCGCGGCGGGACGAGCCCGCCCGCGGTCACGCGGACCGGTCCGACGCGGTCCTCGGCGTCGGCGCCGCGGCGCGCGTCGGAGTAGTCGTTGGCGAGGTTCGTCCCGACCTGGATCAGGATCGAGCCAAGCAGCGCCGCGGCGAACGCGCCGGGCCGGAAGACGCCGCGCTGGATCGCCAGCGACGTGCCGACGAGCACCGGCGCGATCGAGGCGGGCAGCGTGCGCACGCGCGCCGCCATGAGCCAGATGCGCACGCTCGTGTTGTCGACCGCGGTCGCCACTACGGCCTCTTCGGGAAGCGCGAGAAGTCGGGCCGGCGCTTCTCGCGGTAGGCGTCGCGGCCCTCCTGCGCCTCCGCGTTCTCGTAGAACAGGAGGTTGGCGTCGTGGGCGAGCTGCTGGATGCCGCTGAAGCCGTCCTCGGAGGCGTTGAAGCTCGCCTTCACGAGCCGCAGCGCGAACGGCGACATCGCGAGCATCTCGCGACACCAGGCGACGGTCTCCTCCTCCAGCGCCGCGAGCGGCACGACGGTGTTGACGAGCCCCATCTCGAGCGCCTGCGCGGCGTCGTACTGGCGGCAGAGAAACCACATCTCCTTCGCCCGCTTGGGCCCGACGAGCGACGCCAGCAGTCCCGCGCCGAAGCCGCCGTCGAAGGAGCCGACGCGCGGGCCGACCTGGCCGAAGCGGGCGTTGTCGGCGGCGATCGACAGGTCGCAGACGAGGTGCAGGACGTGACCGCCGCCGATCGCATAGCCGGCGATCATCGCGACGACGGGCTTGGGCAGGCGGCGGATCTGGACGTGCAGGTCGGTGACGTGGAAGCGCCCGACGGC
>Ga0136617_10005226_pt1 | contig 11601 bp, 13 predicted proteins | sample AntDrymUQ3222106_2_FD_129672 | JGI IMG/M metagenome (GOLD analysis project Ga0136617, IMG submission 129672) | Polar desert sand microbial communities from Dry Valleys, Antarctica - metaG UQ322 (21.06) | ecosystem: Environmental > Terrestrial > Soil > Desert | place: Antarctica: Dry Valley...
GACCTCGGCACCGGGGCCGACGACCAGGAGGTGCATACCTTCATCAACGACCTCTTCCGCCCCGTCGGCACGTACCTCTACGGCCGACGGATGTACGAGACGATGGTCTACTGGGGGACCGCACACACCGAGCCCGACCAGCCGCCGCACATCCTGCAGTACGCCCGCGACTGGCAGGCCGCGGAGAAGATCGTGTACTCCACAACGCTGGAGTCGGTGTCCAGCGCGAAGACCAGGATCGAGCGGACCTTCGACCCGGACGCGGTGCGCAAGCTCAAGGCCGAGGCTGATCACGACCTCACCGTCGACGGCCCGAACCTCGCGGCCCAGGCGATCGCGGCCGGCCTGGTGGACGAGTACCACCTGTTCATCACCACGAGCGTGGTCGGCGGCGGCAAGCGGTTCTTCCCCGACGGCGTGTGCCTCGATCTCGAGCTGGTCGAGGAGCGTGCCTTCGACAGCGGACTGATCTACGCGCGCTACCGGGCCCGCTGAGCCGCACCGGTTGGTGACGCTACCGGCGGCCGAGCCGGGGCAGGTGAGACTGGTCGAGTGGACAGTGGCAAAGCGATCTCCTTCGTCACCCTCGGCACGCGCGACCTGCCGACGCTGCGGTCGTTCTACCGCTCGTGGGGCTGGACCGCGCGCGACGGCGGTGACGACGAGTTCGCGCAGTTCGACGCCGGCGGCGTACGGCTCGCGCTGTACCCGCTAGGTCTGCTGCGCGATGAGGCCGCACCCGACAGCGAGCTGCCTCCGGAAGATGCCTGGAACGGCGTGACGCTCGCGATCAACGTCGCCGACCGCGAGGCCGTCGACACCCAGTACGCCGCTGCCGTGGCGGCCGGCGCTCGGGTCGTCGGTGCGCCCGTGGACCGCGAGTGGGGCGGCTACTCGGGCTACGTCGCCGACCCGGAGGGCAACGCTGGGAGATCGCCTGGTTGCCCGGCTACAGGTAGCCGCCCATCTCCTCGCCGACTGGACTCTCTGGCCAGCAGCGGTCAGAGAGGTGCCGACCGTCCGTCGGGCCGACATCAGAGTCGCTCAGCCTCCCGCAGAGCCGGTGTGTTGGGCCGGCGTCGAGGCCATCGAGGAACTCCCGGTCGTTGGACGGCTGTTGCCGTGGCTCGACCGCCATCTGTTCAAGGGGCCCAAGCGCGCACTCCCCTTGTACCAGCTAAGACGTTCTTGTACATCTGGCTGGTCGGATGTACGGTTTCGCCATGCCCACCGACGCCCTAACCGTGTCAGCCGCACGCCGGCAGCTGGCGGCAATCATCGATCGGGCGCGTTCCGACCACTCCCCCGTCTATCTGACTCGGCGCGGTGACCGCGTGGCAGCCGTAATTGATGCGGACGACCTCGACCGGATCATCGAGCTCGCCGAGGACATGTCCGACATCCTGGCCGCCGCAGAAGCTCGGGCCGAGATGCAGAAGACCGGCGAAGAGCCGATCCCCTGGGAGCAGGTCAGGGCCGATCTAGGTCTGACATGACCTACCGCGTCATCACGGCGCCCGCAGCAGCACGCCAGCTGCGGAAGCTAGACCCTCCGGCCCGCCGCCGCATCCAGGCAACGATCGAGCTGCTCTCTGACGACCCCCGCCCGCCGGCCGCGACCCAGCTGGTGGGCGGATCGGGTGAGTGGCGGGTGCGCACCGGCAACTACCGAGTCGTCTACGACATCGAGGAGGAAGTGCTGTTCGTCCTCGTCCTCGCTGTCGGGCACCGGCGCGACGTCTACCGGGCCAGATGAGGTGCCCAGCCGCAAGGCAGCCCGCGGGGTCCGAACGTGCCACTTGTTACCCCGCACCGCGGGCGACTCCGGTTCCGGTAGGTCACGTGGAGGTCATGAACAGCTCCAAGCGATAGTCCGCCTGCGGCCGGCTGGCCGGTACTTGCTCGAGAGTCCCGCTTGAACCATCCGAGCAACCTCGCGGTGCACGGTGGACGTGGGCTCGTCCAGCTCGCGGGCCAGCTCGCTAATGCTGAGCGGTCCGTCGTCGGCACGCAGGTAGACGCGCGCCAGCAGCTCACCCTGGAGGCGGGTGCGGAAGATGGCCAGCAACGGCGGTGCAGGCTTTCTCATTTCGCTGAAATTGTCTCCCAAGAAGCGGGAAGTCAACGGTCTGGTCGCAGCAGCCTCATCCGGCTAGGGGGGGGGCGACACCTCACGCCCACTGACGGACTCGGCCGCGAGGCGCAGCGACTCGGTTACACGAGCATCGACCACGGATCGCCGAGCACCTCGATGGCGGCATTGATCGCACATCCCCACCTCGGCGGCCGATGAGATTCTCCGGTCACCCTGGTCAGAGTCCACAGAACCGATTGCGCAATCACCAAACGAGGGAGCGCGTGGATGTCACTCACACGGATCCACAACTTGTCCATCTCTCTCGACGGCTTCGCCACCGGCGAGCCGCAGTCCGCCGATGCACCGTTCGGCCATGCGGGCGAGCGTCTGCACGAGTGGATGTTCAATACCCGGTTCTGGGACGCGGGCGGAAGCGCCGGCGTCGACGACGCCTTCGCCGAGCGCCACAGTCACAACATCGGCGCCGAGATCATGGGCGCCAACAAGTTCGGCCCCCCCGGCTGGCATGACGACCCGGACTGGAAGGGCTGGTGGGGTCCGAACCCGCCGTTCCACACACCGACCTTCGTGCTCACTCACCGTCCGCCGCCCTCGATCCAGATGGAAGGCGGCACTACGTTCCACTTCCTCGACGCTGCCCCGGACGAGGCGCTCGAGAGCGCCCGCGAAGCAGCCGATGGCCAGGACGTCCGGATCGGCGGCGGCCCCACCGTCGTACGCGACTTCCTCGCCGCTGGGATCGTCGACCTCATGCATCTCATCCAGGTCCCGATCGTGCTCGGCCGCGGCGTCCGCATCTGGGACGGCCTGAAAGCCCTCGAGGATGCCTACGCCGTCGAGGCGGTCTCGTCGCCCAGCGGCGTCACCCACCTCACGTTCACGCGGAAGGTCGTCTCGTAAAACGCCGACCCCGAACCGCAAGTCGCGCTCGGACAGCCGAGATTCACAAACGAGCGTTCGCGGACCTATTCGGTCAAGTTGCGCTTGGGAGTTCGCCAACCCTTCCTGCAACTCGACATCCCGGTAGGTCATGCGGAGGTCATGAACGGCCTTCGGTGGCACCTGAGACCCCATCTGACCTGCAGCGATACCCCTAGCGAGGATCAGCTTCCTAAGCGGAGAAGACACTCCGTCAGGCAGCTGTCGACCGGCGAGGCGACCCGGGCCATGGACTCGAGCATGCCGGCCGCGCGGAGCCGGTGCTCGGAGACCCATGCCGTCGACCAACGTGGAGGCCGTGCTGGAACGGTGCAAACGTACCGGCCTTGATCTTGCGTTCGGGGGCGTGTCGGCATCGGTGTGTCAGCTGCGGGGCAGTGTCCCCCCGTCGGGCAGTGCTCGGCCGCTCAGGAGTGCCACCAGCGAGTGGCTGTCGGCGCGAACGAGCTCGCCATTTCCCCAGCTCCAGTCGGTGTCGGCGGCCTCGAGCCGGACACCGGTCAGGTCGACTCCGAACAAGGTGCAGTTTGCGGCGGTGAGCTGGTCGAGGACGGCGGTCGCAGCCTCTGCCGGTGCGACCGCGGGCCGGCCCAGCGCGATCGTCACATCCAGGGAGTGAATGACGGCATGGCTCAATGCACCGGCTGCACCGCCGCCCGGCGGCTGCCACGCGTGCAGGCTCGGCGATCGAAGCTGGTCGAGGAGGGCGGCGACGGGCAAGGAAGCGTCCCGCATGGCCACGGTGTCGGAAAGTACGGTGAAGTCGCCGCCGGCCTCCGCCATCTCGGCCCCGAACTGCTCGGGACTCAGCCGAGCCGGCATCGTCACGTGCGCGATCACATGGCGCACCAGCCACTTCTCACACAGCGACGGGGCGTCCCAAGTGTCGACGGCCGCGACGGTGAGAAGATCGGCGAGCCCCCGGTAGGTCGGCGCTACCCACGACTGCGGGTCGGTCACGATCGGTCTCCCTGCATGAGGTGAGCGAGGTGCTCCTCGAGCTTGTCGAGGGAGGTGAGGAAGCCGGCGCGGGCCTCAGGCGCCCGCATCATGTCGGGCACGTTCCGCTGATGGATGACGACTGCGGTTCTGCCGTCGCCGAGGTCGTTGAGTGTGCTGCTGGTGTGCATTCCGGTCGCCGACTCGACCCAGACGAGCCGTTCGGGTGGGACGACCTCGGTGAAGGTGGCCACCATCCGGTGGCTGCCGTGCTCGCTGAGCATCAGGGTCTCGAACCGGCCACCGGGGTGCAGCTCGACGACGATGCCGTCGATCGGCGTGGCCATGCCCCGCGGGCCCCAGAAGTGCGCGAGCTCGGCGGGCTCGGTGAGGCACTGCCACACCAGCTCGCGAGGCGCGCTGAAGACCCGCCGGTAGACGAGTTCGTCGTCGGTCACTGGTTCTCTCGCTCCTGCAAGCGGACGAGGTGCGTCTCCAGCCGGTCCATCCGGTCTGACCATGTGCGCCGGCTCTCCTCGATCCATGAGTGCGCGGCCTCGAGCGCCGCGGGTTCGAGGCGACAAGGCCGGGTTTGCCGGTGCCGCCCTCGGCTGATCAGGCCGGAGCGCTCGAGCACCCGGATGTGCTGCGAAACGGCCTGCATGCTCATGGCGTACGGCTCCGCCAGCTCCTTGACCGTCGCCTCGTCCGTGCTCAACCGGGCCACGATGTCTCGCCTAGTGCGGTCGCTGAGCGCCGTGAACAGGGCATCGAGCTTCTGATCCACAATGGTGACTCCCACGAGGAGTAATCAAGCATCTGCTTTATCAAGTGTCAACTGGAGGATGGTGCCCATCCGCGCGCCGGGTAACCCTCGTCTTCCGTGGAGCAGGCCAGCCATGGGAGCTGATGCATCTGCATGCGGACCGCTGGTGCTGCAGGTCCCGTTTCAGCACATGGCACCTCTCGCCCGTGGTCTCGGCGACCACCCGCGTCCCACCAGCTGGACGTCTCGGCGCAGCCGATGAGTTTCAGACTGGCGGCAAGTCCATCAAGATCACCACGACACACAGGGAGGCATGGCCATGGGCAAGGTGATAGCAGGCATCACGACATCGGTGGACGGCTACACCACGGGTCCCGACGACGGGCCGGGCAAGGGGCTGGGGACCGGAGGGGAGCGGCTGCACAACTGGGTGTTCGGCGGGCCCTGGTCCTACGACGCCGAGCCCGCGGGGAGCCCAACCGGCGAGGACCAGGTCTGGTTGGACAGCGTCCTGGCCGGGCTGGGGGCGGTGGTCGGAGGCCGCTGCACATATGAGGCGGCCGACCACTGGGGTGACGTCAACCCTTGGGGCGTGCCCTTCTTCATCGTCACGCACCGTCCCGACGAACAGCCGGCCGGAGGCGCGTTCACGTTCGTCAACGGAGTTCCGGAGGCCATCGCCAAGGCGCGCGAGGTCGCTGGCGACGAGAACGTACACGTCATGGGCGGGGCGGACGTCATCCGCCAGTCGCTGGCTGCCGGCCTGGTCGACGAGCTGACGATCATCGTGGCGCCGGTGATTCTCGGCGCGGGCAAGCGACTGTTCGACGGTTTCGCGCAGCCCCTGGAGCTACACCACCTCGGCGTACGCCAGTCGCCGCTGGCAACATTCATCGACTACCGCGTCGGGTCATCGATCAGCTCGTAGGTCGCCGAACCCCTCGTCGTCGTCTGCAGGCGTCACCCACCGCCGGGCTGCAGCACCCCATTGACCGTCAGCTCGTACCGCGCGTACTGCGGCGGGCTGAGGCCCTCGTCCGGCTGGTCGTAGGTGACAATCGCGGCGACGGTCTCCGCCGAGGTGCCGATGGCGCCAGCGATCTCGGCTCCCGCCAGCGTCGCGTCGAAGTCGGCGTCGAGCGGGATCTCGTCGATCCACGCCTCGGTGCCAGCGTCGTCGTAGGCGACGAGCTGCACGGTGAAACCCGGGACCGCCGTAGGAACGATCTGGCTGGGCGTGCGCCACTCGGCCAACGACGCACCGGTGGAGACCTGCCTACCGCCGACGCTGACGTTGTCCACCCACCAGCCCGGCCCGTCGACACCACCGTCGGTCACGTACCGGAAGGACAGCAGGACGCGCTGGCCTGCGTAGTCGCTCAGGTTGAACCGCTCCGACCGCCAACCCTTCGAGTTGCCGGTGAGGCCGGGAACGTTCTCCTTCACCGTCTCGACCGTGCCGGAGGCGGTCCGCGTTGTGGTGTCGGCGTTGCCGAGGCTCTCGTACGACTCGCCGCCGTCGGTCGAGACTTGCACGAATGCGAAGTCCCAGAACTTCTCGGTCTGCCACTTGGAGTCGAACCTCAACGTCGGGTCGCTGGCCGGGACGCGCACGCCGCGCACGATGGCCCGGTCGAAGTTCGGGCCCGATCCCGAGTAGTACGCCGCGGTCGAGTGCTGTGGCGGCTGTTCGTCCACTCGCCAGCGCACCGGCAGTGGCGGCAGCGTCGGGGCGCCGTTGAACTCGATCTCGTCGATGTCACCAGCCGCGAAGTACGCCGGCGGGTCGTTCGAGCGCAGCCGTACGTAGTCCGATCCGTTCGGCGGAGCACCGGGCTCGAGGTACGTCTCGGGCGTCTTCCAGTTGATCTCGGCGTCCAGCGTGTCCGTGGTGTAGCGCGCGGCCACGCCACCGTTGAGGGTGGCGCCCCCGTCGATCACCTTGTCCAGCGCCACCATCGCGGCCCACTGGTGCACCACGTCGGCCGCCGTCTCCCCGGTGGACTCCTTGGCGACGTTGTTGGCCAGCGACTCGAGCCCGTTCCGGTCTCCTCGGTGCAGCCAGGTCATGAAGTCCTCGCCATACCGATCGCGCAGGTACTCCATCATCGTGTACGTCGCGCCGTAGTCGCACAAGGTCTCGTCCTCGCCCTGGTCCTCCCACGCCGTCAAGGAGTTCTCGGGGCCGCCGTCACGCGGGTTGGGGTTGGCCAGCGTCTGCTCGCCCAGGTAGCCGAGGAAGCACTGGATGTGCGAGTCGAAGTCGATGTTGTTGATCGGGACGGTCGGGTCGACGTACCCCGTGAGCGTCTGGGCCCAGTCGGACAGGCCCTCGTTGACCCAGGTCGTCTCGTCCGCGTCCTCGTAGTACTCCAGCAGGTGCTGGTACTCGTGGGCGAAGACGCCCTCGTACAGGTACGGCCGCGCCGGCGCACTGGCGCAGTTGTCACCGGGTACCGGCTCGTTCGGAGGGTTGGCACCGGTGCGGTGCAACCAGTCGAACCCGTCGATGGTCATCACGTTGCGGTCGAGGAACTCGTTGAACACCGAGAAGAAGAAGCCCGCGATGTAGGTGTTGCCTCGCGTGTTGTTCAGGTCGTAGAAGTTCGCGTCGCGGACGTTGTCGACCAGGACGACGATGTTGTCGCCCTGCCCCCGGTAGTAGTTCGCCGGCAGGCCGAGGATCTCCGGGAGGAGGGCGCTCGAGCCATTGCGGTCCGGCGGGACACTGAACGCCGCCGACTCCTGCGGATACATGTTCTGGTCGAACTCGTCGATCAGGTAGTCGACCTGCGCGTCGGTGACGATGGTGCGTTCCCCGTTGCGACAGTCTCCCGGCTGGAACCGCAGCCGGCCGGAGACGTCGTCCGAGTCGGAGGCGGTCCAGACCTCGACGTTGTCGCCGCGGCCCCGCAGTTGGTAGTCCTTCACATAGATGGCCCCCTGCGCGTCGTCGAGTGCGGGCCAGATCCGCTCGTCTCCCACCTGGGGCGGGGCCTTGTCCGCGCCCGCCAGCTGCTTGCGCGCGGCGGCGGCGACCTGCCGCGCGTCCGGTTGTATCGGCAGGCTGCGGCCCTGGTTGTAGTCGGTGCCGACGTGCCGGACATCCACGTCCGGCCCGCTCACCCGCCGACCGGCGTCCGCCGCGTCCGCGCCGACGCTGAGCGCGGGGGATAACAGCGCGGCCAGCCCTAGGGACAGGCATGAGGCGATCACAGTCCGACGTCGCATGAAACCACCCTGATCCGAGGCCCCCACCGTCCAGGTGGCCGTGGCGAGACGGTAACCATCCGGGCCGAAGCGGTCAACGCTGGGGGGGTGCGCGCACCCTGCCGGTCAGAGGCGGGCCAGGGCGGTCCTGATCCCACTTTCGGCGCCGTTGCCGAGCTGCTGGAACGGGTAGTTCAACCCGGGCAGGGACAGCAGCGGGTCGGCCCGACCCAGCAGGCCCTTGAACTGCAGGTCGGCGAGGTAGTGCACCTGCGTCCCGGTGCCCACCGCGGTGAACGTCATGGTGTCGGTGGCGGTGACCTGGTCGTTGATGCCCCGCAACTGCAGCCGGATCGGCGCGGTGGACTCCACCACGGTGTAGATCAGCTTGGTCTCGCGCCCGAGGAACCTCGAGGTGTTCTCGTACGTCGTGCCCACTCCACCGCTGCCCGACACCCGCACAGTGCGCACGGTGCCGGGATCCCACTCGTTGGTGTTGGTGAAGTCGGACAGGTAGTCCCAGACGGTCTCGGGAGCGGCCGTGGTGACGATGGTGCGCTCGATGGTGGGCATGTACTCGACCGTACGGGGGCGGCGGGACGCTCACCCAGCCGGGTGGCGGCCGGGTCAGTGTGGCTGCCAGGCGTCCTCGTCCTCTGTCAGCCGGTCGACCCCCGCCGGCAGCCGCCCCTCGACGAGGTGCGCGATCGTGACACCCTCGAACACCACCCGCAGACTGCTGCGGGCAGCGATCCACACCTTCTGCAGCTTGTCCGCCGACTCGTTGTACGTGACCGCCTCGGGACGCAGCCCGTACACGCTCACCAGTGGACCGTCGACAGCGCGAATGACGTCGGCCACGGTGATCTCGGACGAGTCGCGACCCAGCCGCCACCCACCGGACTGGCCACGCTGGCTCATCACTATCCCGGCCCGGCGCAGGTCGGCGAGGATCGACTGCAGGAACCCGTGCGGGATGTCTTGGAGCCGCCCGATCTCCTCGGCGGACACGGGCGCATCCACAGCTCGGTGCGCGATCTCGATCAGCGCCCGCAACGCGTAGTCCGACTTGGCCGAGACCCGCATGGGGCAAGTCTGGCAGAACGATCGACATGGTGTGCGTAGCGGACGGGCGGCCCAGTCTGGAAGGACAGGCGGGCGGGCGCACCTTCGCCTACGGAGCGGGTCGTGGGCCCCGGGGGTGCGGAGCGATCGGGTGCGACACTCGCGAATTGCTCAGATCCAGATGGACGCCTGCGTGTCGGCTCTCGCGATCGGTTGCCACGAATGGGGCCCTCGCGGGCGGGTCGCCGTGCAGTCTGGCGCCACCTGCGGTTACCTTCGAGCGACGCTGCGAGCGACGCGGCGCGAGGAAAGGGGCGCGGCCAATGAGCATCGGAATTGGGGTCGTCCTCATCGTGGCGGGTGCCATCTTCGCCTACGCCCTCGACGTGGAGCCATCCTTCATCGACAAGTACGTGCTGGGCTGGATCCTCATCCTGGGTGGGGTGCTAGCCATCGTGCTCGGCTTCTTCCAGACGTCGCAGCGAAACCGCCGGCACACCACGGTCGAGGAGCACCGTTACGACGACCGGCCGCCGCGCTGAAGGCAGCCCCGCCGGATCAGCTGTCTCGAGCCTCGGCGCGCGGTGCGAGGCTGGTGTCGTGCCCGTCGGCGAGCTGCCCATCCTGCACGTCGAGAGTGCAGACGCCTGGGACGCCTGGCTGACCGAGCACGGGGCCGACTCCGCGGGCGTCCGGCTGCGGATAGCCAAGTCGGGCGGCGGCCTGTCCACCCCGACGTACGCCGAGGCGGTCGAGGCCGGCCTGGCGCACGGCTGGATCGACAGCCAGAAGGGACGCCTCGACGACGTGTCGTACGTCCAGCGGTTCACCCGGCGGCGGGCGCGGAGTCCCTGGTCGCGGATCAACCGCACCACCGCGGAGCGCCTGATCGCCGAGGGCAGGATGCGACCGGCCGGGCTGGCCGAGGTCGAGTCGGCCCGCGCCGACGGCAGGTGGGACCGGGCCTACGCGGGCTCGGCGACCGCCGAGGTCCCGGCCGACCTGCAGCGGGCGCTTGACGGCGACCCGGCTGCCGCGGCCGCGTTCGCCGCGCTCGACCGCGCCAATCGGTATGCGGTCCTCTACCGGATCGGCGCCGTGAAGCGGGCCGAGACCCGGGCGCGCAAGATCAGTGAGTTCGTGAGCAGGTTGGCGCAGGGGTGGCAGCCCTACCCGTGACTCACAGCGAGTACGCCCGCCGGTAGCGCCGCACCAGCCGCCACTGCACCAGCACCACCGCGACCGTCAGCGCCAGCATCACCACCGTGGCCGCGGCGGCGTACCCGTAGCGCAGGTACTCGAACCCGTTGCGATAGACGAACAACGACAGATACGTCGTCGCGTACGGCGGGGGTCCGCCGTCGGTCACCACGAGTGCCGGCACGAAGTTGAGCTGCAGGCTCAAGATGGTGTCGCGCAGCAGCAGCAGCACGAGCACCGGCGTCAGCATGGGCATCGTGATCCGCCGGAACACGTCCCACCCGGTGGCGTCCTCCACCGCCGCCAACTCGTACACCTCGCGCGGCAGCGCCTGACGGGCCGTCAGCAGCACGAAGAACAGCTCGCCGACCGTGAACAGGCTCATGACAATGATGGCGGCACGGGCGGAGTTGGGGTCGGTCAGCCAGGCCGGTGGGGTGCGACCAAGCACGGTGAAGCCGGGGTCGCCGCCAACGGTGAGCAGCCGGTTCACCGGGCCGTAGATCGGGTTGAACATCCACAACCACAGCAACCCGTAAGCGATCTCGGGGACCGCCGTCGGGAGCATCACCGTGGTCCTGGCCGTGCCGACGCCGAAGGCCCGTCGGTGCAGCAGCAGCGCCAGCGTGAGGGCAGCGCCGACTCGCAGCGGAGTGGCGACGAGTGCGAACACGAGGGTGTTGACCAATGCGGTGTGGAAGATTTCGTCGTCGACGAGCTCGGTGAAGTTCGCCAGGCCCAGCCACTGTGCCGACGTGATCAGGTCGTACGAACTGAGCGACAGGACCAGCGTGACCGCGGCAGGGGCGAGGACAAGCGCCACCAGGCCGACCACGAAGGGCGTGAGCATCCAGGCCGTCTGCGCCCCGTCGCGACGGCCAGGGCTCATCGGGCCAACCGGCGACCGGTGCCGGCGTCGAAGTGGTGGATGTCATGCTCGTCGACGGCGACCCGCACGCAGTCGCCGACCCGCGGCCGGTGACCGGCGGGCACCCGAGCGGTCAGCTCGTCGGTTCCTACCCGCAGGTGGACGTGCGAGTCCGCACCGAGGACGTCGACGCGCTCCACGGCCGCGGGCACACCGTGTTCACCAAGGCGCACGGCGTCCGGTCGGATGCCGAGCAACCGGCCGGTGGCCGCGCGTTCGGGCCACGACGCGGGCTGGAGCGGCCCACCGGCCGCGACCACGTTCATCGCGGGGCTGCCGACGAAGCGGGCGACGAAGACCGTGGCCGGCGCGGACCAGATCTGGTCCGGAGTCCCGACCTGCTCGATGACGCCGTCGCGCAGGACCGCGACCCGGTGACCGAGGACCAGGGCTTCGGTCTGGTCGTGGGTGACGTGCACCATCGTGCCGCCGATCCGGGCGTGCAGGGCCTTGAGC
>Ga0136617_10005228_pt1 | contig 11601 bp, 12 predicted proteins | sample AntDrymUQ3222106_2_FD_129672 | JGI IMG/M metagenome (GOLD analysis project Ga0136617, IMG submission 129672) | Polar desert sand microbial communities from Dry Valleys, Antarctica - metaG UQ322 (21.06) | ecosystem: Environmental > Terrestrial > Soil > Desert | place: Antarctica: Dry Valley...
GGCCACCGCTGCGGCTGTGGGCTTCCCGCCGTCGTCACCACCGAGCCGCGGCTGCCGAACCGGACCCCGTTCCCGACCACCTACTACCTCACCTGCCCGCGCGCCGCATCGCGCATCGGCACGCTCGAGGGATCGGGGCTGATGAAGGAGATGGAGGAGCGGCTGGGGTCCGACCGGGAGCTCGCCGTTGCCTACCGCGCCGCCCACGAGGCCTACCTCGTCGACCGCTCGCGGCTCGCCCGGTCCGTCGGGCAGAGCGTTCCGGAGATCGAGGGCATCTCCGCGGGCGGGATGCCCGACCGGGTCAAGTGCCTCCACGTCCTCGCGGCCCACGCGCTGGCAGCCGGCCCGGGTGTCAACCCGCTCGGCGACGAGGTGCTCGCGCTGCTCGGCGAGTGGTGGGCATCCGGTCCGTGCGTCGAGCATGCCGGTGGTTGAGCGGGTGGCCGCGATCGACTGCGGCACCAACACCATCAAGCTGCTGGTCGGCTCGTTCGTGGGCGACACGCTCGACGTGGCCGCACGCGAGTCCCGGATGGTGCGGCTCGGCCAAGGGGTCGACGAGACGGGGTTGCTGGCCGTCGAGGCGCTGGAGCGCACCTTCGCCGCAGTCGAGGAGTACGCCGGCCTGATCCGCGCCCACGGCGTACCGCCCGAGCGGATCCGGTTCTGTGCCACCTCCGCCACCCGGGGCGCCGGCAACGGGTCGGACTTCACGGACGGGGTGCGGGCCCGGCTCGGGGTGGTGCCGGAGGTGCTGACCGGGGACGAGGAGGCGGGGCTGGCGTTCGCCGGTGCGATGCGGGGGCTGGCCGACGAGCCGGCAGCCCCGGTGCTCGTGGTCGACGTGGGCGGCGGGTCGACCGAGGTAGTGCTCGGCGACCGCACGGGTGTCCTCGCGGCCCGCTCGATGGACGTCGGGTCGGTGCGGCTGCACGAGCGTCACGTACGCCACGACCCGCCGACGGCCGAGGAGCTCGTCGCGATCGGCCGCGACGTGGACACCCACCTCGACGACTGCGGCGTCTCGCTCGACCGAGCCGTGACGGTCGTCGGCATCGCGGGGACCTGCACCACGCTGGGAGCCGCGGTGCTCGACCTCCCGTCCTACGACCGGGAGTCGATCCACGGCTCGGTCCACGACCTCGGCGACGTACGGGCCACCCTCGACCGGGTGGTCGCGATGACCGTCGAGCAGCGACGGGCGTTGCCCTACATGCACCCCGGCCGGGCCGACGTGATCGACGCCGGCTTCGTCATCGTCGAGCGCGTCCTGGCCCGCACCCGGGTGTCGTCGCTGACCGTCTGCGAGTCCGACATCCTCGAGGGGATCGCCTGGTCGCTGACGGGATAGTCCGCCGCCGAAATCATCGATTCGGTCCCGCCGACGATGATTTCTGCGGCCAGCTATCGGGCAGGGTGGGCGCATGGACGAGCTGCCGCACCCGGTCACCGGCCAACCGTTCCGGTCACCCGTGCCGCCGGGGACGGGGTGGCCGGACGACCCTGCCCGGCCGGAGACGCCGAGGGCGCGGACGGCTGCTCAGGTACGCCGTTTGGTCCACAACGGCAACGACACGCCGACGGACGATGCAGTTCGCGCCCAATCGGCGCTGGCCGAGCTGGACGCGCGGGTCTCGGTGTGCGCCGCCTGCCCGCGACTGGTCAGGTGGCGCGAGGACGTGGCGCGCGACAAGCGGGCCTCGTTCGCGGACCAGCCCTACTGGGGGCGGCCGATCGCGGGCTGGGGGTCGGCGACGCCGCGGATCCTCGTCGTGGGCCTCGCGCCCGCGGCCCAGGGCGGCAACCGCACCGGGCGGGTGTTCACCGGCGACTCCAGCGGCGACTGGCTCTTCGCGAGCCTGCACCGGGTCGGGCTCGCGACGCAGCCGACGTCGGTCCACGCCGGCGACGGGCAGCAGCTGGTCGACACCCGGATGGTCGCGACCGTCCGCTGCGCCCCACCCCAGAACAAGCCCACCGTCACCGAACGCGACACCTGCGCGCCATGGCTGTCGCGGGAGTTCCGGCTGGTGCTGCCGACGCTGCAGGTCGTCGTCGCACTGGGGGCGTACGGCTGGGCCGGAGCGCTGCGCGGCCTCGCCGCCGCGGGGCTGACCGTGCCGGCGCCCCGCCCGACGTTCGGCCACGCCGCCGAGGTCGACCTCGACGGGGTCACTCTGCTCGGTTGCTACCACCCGAGCCAGCACAACACCTTCACCGGTCGGCTCACGCCGGACATGCTGGACGAGGTGCTGGGACGGGCGCGCGCCCTCGGTGGGCGACCGGCACAATGACCGGAGTGACCCGCCACGCCATCACCGTCCTCGGCCACGATCGCCCCGGCATCATCGCCGAGACCACGGGTCGGCTCGCCGGCCTGGGCCTCAACCTCGAGGACTCCACGATGACGCTGCTGCGCGGCCACTTCGCGATGACACTGGTCTGCGAGGGGGCCGCGCCGGATACCGACATCGAGGCGGCGCTGGCCCCGCTGGGCGAGGACGGGACGCTGACCGTCACGGTCCGCGAGGTCCCCGCCGAGCCGGCGTACGAGGCCTCCGGAACGCCCTGGGTGCTGACCGTCCACGGCGGTGACCGACCGGGGATCGTCTCCTCTGTCGTCGGTGAGGTCGCCGGCGTCGGCGGCAACATCACCGACCTCACCACGCGGCTCGCGGGCGAGCTCTATCTGCTCGTCGCCGAGATCGACCTGCCGGTCGGCACCGACGTCGAGGCGCTGCGCAGGACGGTCGACCGGGCGGCCAGCGCCCTCGGCGTCCGCGCGACACTGCGCGAGGCGGAGGCCGACGAGCTGTGACCCCCGACCCGACCGTGCTCGCCTGGACCGAGGCCGAGCTCGGCGCCGAGGGGCGGGTGCTCGACGTGGTCACCGCGCCCGCCGGAGTGCTCGCGGCGGTCGGCGACTGGGTCGACCCGACCGCCGCGGAGGTGGTGCAGCTCGCCGCCGACCTGGTCGCCACGATGCGGGTCTCGCCGGGCTGCGTCGGGCTCGCCGCCCCGCAGGTCGGTCTGGGGTCCCAGGTGTTCTGCGTCGACGTCTCGGCCCACCCCAAGACGCGCCGGCACCACGGCACCGTCGTGCTCTGCAACGCGGAGGTCGTCGGGTCCAGCCGCAACGAGCGGGCCCGCGAGGGCTGCATGAGCCTCCCCGACCTCACCGGCGACGTGAAGCGGGCCTCGCGTGTCGTCGTCCGGGGTCGGCTGCCCGGCAGCGGCACCGCCGTCGCGCTGGAGGCCGAGGCGTTCGAGGCCCGTGCCCTCCAGCACGAGATCGACCACTGCCAGGGGCTGCTCTTCCTCGACCGGGTGGCCGGCGCGCACGCAGTGCACCCGCGCAGGACGTACCTATGATCCAGTCTCGACCTGCCCCCGTATCCCAATCGGCAGAGGACGTCGCCTTAAAAGCGATTCAGTGTGGGTTCGACCCCCACCGGGGGCACCGCGCGACGCCGCTGGGTCTCCCCGACCGGCCGCTCAGCAGACGAGAAACCTCGTAAGAGCTGGCTCCCGAGCGGAACACCGACCCCGGGAGACTCGTTGAGTAGGCACGATCTATCTACGGGGCGCCTAGAATGGGCCCGGTAAGGGTGGAGCCATCAGATCGATGGCCGCCAGGCCTCCAAGGAGGAGACCATGCAGAGCAACAACCCGGTGTTCCGCCGTTCGGATGCGTTCAACGGGACTGCTTCCCACGGCGCCAACGCGTACGGCAACACGACCTACCCCGGCAACGGTGCCGCTCACGGCGGCTACGGCCAGGCCCCGACCGGCTATGCCGACGGTGGCGTGCAGGCCCCCGCCGGCGAGCGGATGACCGTCGACTCGGTCGTCCAGAAGACCGCGATGTCGCTCGGCATCGTCTTCCTCACCGCCGCGCTCACCTGGTTCTGGACCGGTGACGTCCGCGCGAGCGACGCTGCCATGGGCAACCTCTACCTCGCGCTGATGGTGGGCTCCCTCGGTGCCTTCGGTCTGTCGATGGTCAACTCCTTCAAGCGGGTGGTCAGCCCGCCGCTGGTGGTCGCCTTCGCGGCGCTCGAAGGCGTGGCGCTCGGCGCCTTCAGCAAGTTCATCGACGTGAGGTTCGTCTCCGAGGCCGGCTTCGGCAACAACATCGTGATGCAGGCGGTCATCGGCACCTTCGCCGCCTTCGCCGGCACCCTCGCCGCCTACAAGATCCTCAACATCAAGGTCGGCCAGAAGTTCCGTACGTTCGTCGTCGCCGCCATGTTCGGCATGGTCGGGCTGGGCCTGATGGAGATGGTTCTCGGCGCCTTCGGCAATCAGGTCGGCTTCTTCGGCTTCGGGGGCATGGGACTGCTGTTCTCGTTCGCCGGCCTGGTGCTCGGCGTCTTCATGCTGATCCTCGACTTCGACTTCGTCGAGCAGGGGGTCGCCGCCGGCATCGAGGAGCGGGAGTCGTGGCGCGCGGCGTTCGCGCTGACCGTGAGCCTGGTCTGGATCTACACCAACCTGCTGCGCATCCTGGCGATCTTCAGCTCAGACTGACGCGACCAGGGCAACTGACGCGGCCCGCCCGGGAGACCGGGTGGGCCGTCGTCAGGTCAGGAGTGCGCCGTGTCCGGCTCGGACGGGGCCGGGGCCTCGGAGTCGGTCTCGGGGTGCCGGCGCCGGTGGCGCAGCTCGACCCAGAGACCCCGTACGCCGCGGCGCGACCCGCCCACCTCGACCCCGTCGAGCTCGGTGCCGGGAGTTCGTACGGCCTCGACCGCCGCGGCGGCGACCGGGCGCAGGCCCTCACCGCGCAGCACCTCGGGCCGCTCCTCGGCGTCCGGGCCGTGCCCGAGGGCGGCGAGCACGGACGGCAGCAGCACGTCGGCCAGCGCGCCGTAGCCATCGGAGGAGGGGTGGAAGCGGTCCGGTCCGAAGAACAGCGCCGGTGCCGCGTCGAACTCGGGTCCGAGGATGTCGCCCAGCGACACCGTCCGGCCCTCCTGCTCCACCACGGCGATCGTCTGGGCCGCCGCCAGCCGCCGCGACCACACCCGGGCGAACTGCTTGAGGGGCGGCGGGATCGGGCGGATCGTGCCGAGGTCGGGGCAGGTGCCGACGACCACCTCGGCACCGGCCTCGCGCAGCCGGCGTACGGCCTCCGAGAGGCTGCGGATCGAGGCCGCCGGCCGGACCGAGTGGGTGATGTCGTTGACCCCGATCAGGACGACGGCGAGGTCGTGGCCGGTCCGGAGCGCGGCGTCGACCTGCTCGGTGAGGTGGCGGGACTCCGCGCCCACCATCGCGAACGAGCGCAGGTGGACCCGCCGGTCGGCGCGGGTGGCCAGGCCGCTGGCGAGCTGGGCGCCCGGGGTCTCCTCGACCCGCTCGACGCCGTAGCCCGCGGCGCTGGAGTCGCCGAGCAGCGCCACCTTGACGGCCGGACCCGGCCGGCCGCGGCCGTACCACCCGGTCGCGTCGGGCGGCGGGGTGTCGCGGAGCTCGCCGATCGCCTTGCGGGCCAGCTTCGCCTCGGTGCGCAGGACGCCGTAGAGCCCTAGCCCGAGCACGGACAGCCCGCCGCCGCCGAACGCTGCGGCGGAGGCCAGCTTGCGCGCGGCGGCTGCTTTCCCCACACCACGACTCTACGGAGGGTCCTCGGATGAGCGGTGAGGGCTCCCCGCCCTCTACATTGGCCGCGTGCAGTACGTGAACTCGCTCCTCGACCTCATCGGCAACACCCCGCTGCTGCGGTTGCGGCGCTCCCTGGACCTGGCGACGGGCTCGGCAGAAGCGGCCGACCTCCCTCTGGTGCTCGGCAAGGTGGAGTACCTCAACCCCGGCGGGTCCGTGAAGGACCGGATCGCCACCCGGATGATCGAGGCGGCCGAGGCGTCCGGCGAGCTGCAGCCCGGCGGCACCATCGTGGAGCCCACGTCCGGCAACACCGGCGTCGGCCTGGCGATGGTGGCCCAGCAGAAGGGCTACCACTGCATCTTCGTGTGCCCCGACAAGGTCAGTGAGGACAAGCGCAACGTCCTCAAGGCGTACGGCGCCGAGGTGGTCGTCTGCCCGACGGCCGTGGCGCCGGAGCACCCCGACTCCTACTACAACGTGAGCGACCGGCTCGCCTCTCAGCCCGGCGCCTGGAAGCCCGACCAGTACTCCAACCCCCACAACCCGCGCTCCCACTACGAGACGACCGGCCCGGAGATCTGGGAGCAGACGGAGGGGAAGGTCACCCACTTCGTGTGCGGCGTCGGCACCGGGGGGACGATCACCGGGGTCGGGCGCTACCTGAAGGAACGCTCTGCCGAACGTGGGGGGCCAGGAGTGCAGGTGGTCGGCGCCGACCCCGTCGGCTCGGTCTACTCCGGCGGCACCGGTCGGCCCTACCTCGTCGAGGGCGTGGGCGAGGACTTCTGGCCGGAGACCTACGACCGTGACATCGCCGACCGGATCATCGAGGTCTCCGACGCCGACTCCTTCGCCTTCACCCGGCGGCTGGCGCGCGAGGAGGCGCTGCTGGTCGGCGGCTCCTGCGGGATGGCGGCGTACGCCGCGAGGCAGCTCGCCCACGAGCTGGCCGCCGAGGGCCGCACCGACGCGGTGATCGTGGTGCTGCTGCCCGACTCCGGTCGCGGCTACCTCACCAAGGTCTTCAACGACGAGTGGCTCGCGCAGTACGGCTTCGCCATCGGTGGCGAGGACGCCGCCGACAAGTCCGTCGGCCAGGTGCTGCGCGGCAAGACCGGCCGGCTGCCCGACCTGGTCCACACCCACCCGAGCGAGACCATCGCCGAGGCGGTCGCCATCCTCCAGGAGTACGGCGTCTCCCAGATGCCGGTCGTCCGGGCCGAGCCCCCGATCGTGGCCGCCGAGGTCGCGGGGTCGGTCAGCGACCGGACCCTGCTCGACGCCCTCTTCACCGGCCACGCCAAGCTCACCGACGCGGTCGAGGACCACATGTCGGCCCCGCTCCCGACCATCGGTTCGAGCGAGGCCGCGCGGGAGGCGGTGGGAGTGCTGGAGGGCGCCGACGCGGTGCTCGTCCACGAGGACGGCAAGCCCGTCGGGGTGCTCACCCGGCAGGACCTGCTGGCCTTCCTGGCCTCCAGCTGACCACCCTGGCGACGCATGGCCCATCTGCACTAGACCCGGGTCACCCACCCCGCTCCACACCGGTGCCGGAAGGGACGACCCGAGATCCACCAGATGGCCGCAGAACGGCGGCTTGTTAACGCGACGTCCTCTTCTCTCCCACGGCTCGGACACGTCCGCCATTCACCTGAGGACCCCCTGGAGAGTTCCTAGGGTCTCTTTCACCGGTGGTCTCAGCAGAGACCGCATCAGAAAGGGATCTCACGATGAACAAGATGATGAAGGGCTCGGTCGCCGGCGCGACCGGCATCGCGCTGCTCATGGGCGGCTTCGGCACCTACGCGCTGTGGGGCGACAGCGAGGGACTGGGCAGCGGCTCGGTCCAGTCGGGCACGCTGGACATCGTCTCGGTGGGCAATGCCTCCTGGGCCGACGTCAGCACCACCAAGACCGCTGCCGCCTGGCAGGCCTCGGACGCGATGGTCCCCGGCGACAAGGTCACGATGACCCGCTCGGTCACCATGGACGCGTCGGGCAAGAACCTGGCCGTCGACTTCGCCCTGACCGGCCTGCCGGCCAGCCCCGGCTGGTCCGGGCTCGCCGTGACCGCCACGTACGGCGGCCAGGCACTGACCAAGACCGCCGACAACGGCGGAACTCCCACCGACCCGTCGGACGACAGCTACACCTTCACCCATGACTTCACCAACCCCGGTGCGATCGACGCGGCCAAGAACCTGGTGGTCTCCTTCGACTTCGACCAATCGGTGTCCGGCACCGCCCAGCAGGACCAGTCGGTCAGCCTGGCCGGCCTCAACCTGTCGATCACGCAGCATCGCCCCTGATCGCGCAGGCTGCCTGAGCTGAGTCATCGTGCATGCCCGGATCCCTGCCGTCGTCGCCGTGGTCGGCGCCCTGCTCGTCGGGGGCGCCACCACGGGGACGACGCTCGCCTCGTGGCGGGACCAGGCGTCGGCCGGCTCCGGTCCGGTGAGCTCCGGCAGGTTCCTGCTGGACATCAACGGCGGCGGCACCACTACAGCGATCTCTCTGGGCACCCTGCCCACCCTGGCCCTCAACTCCGGGGCCACCGCCGGAGCGGCCCAGCCGCAGCAGGCGACCCTCAACTACACGGTGACGGGGAAGAACAACCAGATGCAGCTAGCGCTCACCGGCATCAGCGCCAACCAGCCCGACCTCGTGACCGGGCTCGAGGTGGCGGCGTCGATGGTGACGACCGGCACCACCTGCCCCTCGCCCGCCGGCACCTACAAGCCGCTGAGCGGCTACACGTCCACGACCCTCGGCACCCTCACCAACTCCTCCGGCAGCCGCAAGCTGTGCCTGTCGACCCGGGTCAAGGGCAACGCCCCCGCCGCAGTGGCGGGCAAGTCGGGGGCGCTCACGCTCACCCTCACCGCCACACAGGTGCGGCCATGAGCGGGCGGCGTACGACCCTCGTCGTGGTCGGCCTCGTCATCGCCTTCCTGGCGCCGATGTCAACGGCGTACGCGCTCTGGAGCCGGACCGCCAGCGCGACCCTCAACGTGAGCGTGGCCGCCCCCGGTCCTCCCCCGGCTGCCCCGACCATCAGCTGCCAGCCACGGACTTCTTCCACCATCAGCTTCACGTGGCCCGTCGTCGGTGGCCTGACCTACACGGTCCACGACGCCGGCAGCAACGCCGATGCCAGCTACTCCGCCGGATCGACTCCCTCCGGCTCGGGAGCGCACGTCGTCACGCCCGCGAGCGGCACGACCAGGTTCTACCGGGTGAAGGCCAACAACGGCAGTAGCACCTCGGGCTGGAGCAACACGGTGCGCGTGACCCGAACCGGCGGCACCAGCACCATCGCCTGCACCGGTGTGACGCCGTGAGGGCCGCGTGGCAGTTCGCCGTCCACGTGTTCAGCTGGGTGCTGCTCGGGGCCGTGCTTTTGGGGGGGGCTGGCGCTGATCGTGGTGCCGAAGGCCAACGACGCCCGACCGCTCACCGTGCTGAGCGGCTCGATGATCCCCACGTTCGACCCCGGCGACGTCGTGGTCGTGCGCGACACCGACGCCGACACGCTGGAGGCGGGCGACGTCATCACCTTCCAGCCGGTCTCCGACGACCCCCGGCTGACCACCCACCGGGTGTCCGAGGTGCGCTACGGCGTCGGGGGCGTCAGCTACGTCACCCAGGGCGACAACAACGACGCCGTCGACCTCGAGCCGATCACCGCCGACCAGGTCAGGGGCGAGGTCTGGTACGTCGTCCCGTACGTCGGCCACGTCTCGGTCTGGATGGCCGGCGGCACGCTCGGGTGGCTGGTGAACGTGACCGCGGTGGGGCTGCTGCTCTACGGTGCCGGGTTCCTCGTGGCGGGGCTGGTCGAGCGGCGACGTCGCACCGAGGTGACGGTGTGACCCGCCGGCCGCCGGCGATCCCGCGGCTGGCCGTGCTGCTGCTCCTGGCCGCCTCGCTGGCCGGGCTGACCGGCCCTGCGCAGGCCGGTGAGGCAGGTCTGCTGGTGTCGCGATCGGAGTCCGGGCCGTTCACCGACCAGCTGTCGGCGCCGCTCCTGGCCGGCGTCGGCCGGGTCGTCCCGCTGGACGAGGCGGGCGGGACCTTCTACGTCAAGAACTCCTCGCCCCAGGTCGCCCGGACCACCGTGGCGGTCGTCAACCGCGGCGACGCCAACGCTCTCACCGGCGCGCTCGTCGTGGCCGTCGACGTGGGCGGCACCTCCTCGACCGGGACGCTGCCGCCGGACGGTCAGCGGTGCGACCTCGTGACCACCGGCCCGACCTTGCCGCCGGGCAGCGTGCAGCAGGTCGGCGTCTCCCTCGCGGTCGGCAACCTGACCGGGCAGCAGGGGATGCGCGAGCAGTTCGTGCTCGACGTCGACGTCACGCTGTCCCACCTCGGGGGGTCCGGCGACGTCGCTGCCTGTGGCGAGCAGGCCTCCAGCGAGCCGCCGGTCGCCGACTGCGAGCGGACCGCGGTGGTGACCCTCGCCGGCGACCTTCGCTGCGTACCGACGGCGATCGACGCCGGACTACGCGACGGGCTGGGAGTGCCTCGCGACCCTGGTGTGGTCGCGGGCGCGGCGGTGACGGTGCTCGTCCTGGGTGGGCTGTTGCTGCTGGCCGTCCAGCGGCGTCGGCGTCACGCACCGGTCGCGGCCGACGCCTGAGCCGCCTTGCGCCGCGGGGCTAGCGTGACAGGGTGACTGGTTCTGAGTCCTCCACCACGACTCCTGCCCCCGCCCCCACCACCCTCGGCGAGCTGCGTGCGAGCGGCCACGAGCTCACGCCACTGCGCCGCGAGATCCGGTCCAACCTGCTCGCGCGACTGGCCGCCGGGGAGGACCCGTGGCCCGGCCTGCACGGCTTCGACGACACGGTCGTCCCCCAGCTCGAGCGGGCCCTGCTCGCCGGCCACGACGTCGTACTGCTGGGCGAGCGTGGACAGGGGAAGACCCGGCTGCTGCGCTCCCTCGTGGGGCTGCTCGACGAATGGACCCCGGTCATCGCAGGCTCCGACCTCGGTGAGCACCCGTTCGAGCCGGTCACTCCCGAGTCGCGGCGCCGGGCCGCCGAGCTCGGTGACGAGCTGCCTGTGGCGTGGCGCCACCGCGACGAGCGGTACGCCGAGAAGCTGGCCACCCCCGACACCTCCGTCGCCGACCTGATCGGTGACGTCGATCCGATGAAGGTCGCCGAGGGTCGTCATCTGGGCGATCCCGAGACCATCCACTTCGGACTGATCCCGCGCTCCCACCGCGGCATCGTGGCGATCAACGAGCTGCCCGACCTCGCCGAGCGGATCCAGGTCGCGATGCTCAACGTGATGGAGGAGCGCGACATCCAGATCCGCGGCTACGTGCTGCGGCTGCCGCTCGACGTCCTCGTCGTCGCCAGCGCCAACCCGGAGGACTACACCAACCGCGGCCGGATCATCACCCCGCTCAAGGACCGTTTCGGTGCCGAGATCCGCACCCACTACCCGACTCAGCTCGACGACGAGCTCGCCGTGATCCGGCAGGAGGCCGACCTCGTCGCCGACGTACCGGAGCACCTGCTGGAGACGCTGGCGCGCTTCACCCGCAACCTTCGCGGCTCGGGCAGCGTCGACCAGCGCTCGGGTGTCTCGGCCAGGTTCGCCATCGCCGGCGCCGAGACCGTCGCGGCCGCCGCGCTCCACCGGGCCACGCGTCAGGGCGAGGACCACGCGGTCGCGCGGGTCGTCGACCTCGCGACCGTGGTCGACGTGCTCGGCGGCAAGATCGAGTTCGAGTCCGGCGAGGAGGGCCGTGAACGCGAGGTGCTGACCCACCTGCTGCGGACCGCCACCGCCGAGACCGTCCGGGCCCGCCTGCGCGGCGTCGACTTCGCCCTCCTCGTCGCGGCCATGGAGGAGGGCCGGATGGTCACCACCGGTGCCCAGGTGGCCGCCCGCGACTTCCTGGCCGGGTTGCCGGTGCTGGGCGAGTCCGAGCTGTACGACGAGGTCTGCGACCGGCTCGACGCCGACGACGAC